>Ga0308175_100001480_pt1 | contig 15905 bp, 13 predicted proteins | sample PhyCR1_3_FD_203893 | JGI IMG/M metagenome (GOLD analysis project Ga0308175, IMG submission 203893) | Soil microbial communities from UC Gill Tract Community Farm, Albany, California, United States - DLSLS.C.R1 | ecosystem: Environmental > Terrestrial > Soil > Agricultural land | place: USA...
CGAAGGTGATGTGGGTGGAGTCCAGCCAGTGGTGGCTGATCGGCGCCTCGGGCGAATCCATGATCGACAGGCGGTGCATGAAGGCGGGCGGCCCGAACGCCGGCTCGCCCGGCAGGCCGGCGTAGACGAACACGCTGGCGTGGTCGGCCAGCTTGTGGGCGTAGGTCGCCGAGAGCTCCATGAAGAGGTCGTGCGGGTGCTGGCGGTCGACCAGCGGCCGCTTGCCGTCCGCCGTCTCGCCGGTGGCCAAGAGCAGCGGATAGCCGCTCGGGCCCATGGACGGATCGGGGCTGAGCATGACCCGCAGCGTCAGCGCGTCGCCGTTGCCGAACGAGCGCTCAGCCTCGCCCATGATCATCCCGGAGAGGAAGGCCTTGTCGTCGCCGCGCGGTCCGCTCTGGCTGTCCCAGACCGCGTTGATCGTGGCGTGGCCCATGAACATCCAAGGGCCCTGCATGATGTGCAGGCCTTCGTGCTGCGAGACGTCCGGCTGCCAGGACGTGCCCGACGCGTCGCGGCTCATCGAATAGGGGCCCAGCGATCCGGCGGCCGCTGGTCCCGCGGCCAGCGCGGCGGCCACGCCCAGGGCGACGATCGCGGAGCGATGGGGCGTTGCGGCGGTCATGCGTGAGCAGGGCGTCATACAGGGGATTTCGTCGCCGCGCGCGCTTCGGTTGCACGCGCCGATCGAGCGTCGAGAAACCGACGCTTCATTGGCCGGCGCGTCCAGGCCGATCCCCGGATGAACAACCTTCGTAGCTTCGACACCTAACGCCCGTCGACGCTGAAGGCCATCAGCACGATCCCCGGCACACCCGAGCGGCCCTGATAGCCGGAGTTCACGTAGACCACCCCGTTCGCGATCGTGGGACCGGCGCCGTCCATGACGCCGCCCACGGCTTCCTTGCCCGAGACGGTGGCGACCTTCTGGCCGGTGTCGACCTCCCAGACGATCTTGCCGCTCTTGGCGTCATAGGCTCGGAAGCGACCATCCATGGCGCCGGCGAACACCACGCCGGGCATGGCGCTGACTGCCTGCGAGAGCGCGCCCGAGCAGAACGGGTACTTCCACGCGCAGGTTACGACCGGCGACGGCGCCGACCAGAGCGGTTTTCCGTCGGCGATGCTGAAGGCGTAGAGGCCGCGGGCGGGCTTACCCTTCACGAAGATGTCCGAGATCGGCGCGTAGAGCGTGTTGCCGTCGGCGGCCATGCCGAATTCGACGCCGCCCAACGGACCGCCGTTGCTGAGCCGCTGCTGCCAGAGGATCGCGCCCCTGGCGTCGGGATCCAGCCCGTAGACCTGCGCCGACTTCTGGCCGGCCAGCAGGATCTGCTTGCCGGACGGCAACGTCTTCAGGATCGGCGAGACGCCGAAGTCGTAGTCCGGCCCACCCGGCTTGGGGCAGTTGGCGCGCGGCGCCGGGCCGTCGCAGCCGATGATGTAGTTGTCACCCTCGGCCAGCCGCTTGGACCAGCGGATCGCGCCGGTCTTCAGGTCCATGGCGACGATGGCGTCGTCGTTCGGGAAATCGACGTCGGTGTAGCTGTCGCCGGTGGCCACGTAGAGCACGCCGCGCTTGGCGTCGATGGTCGGCGAGGACCAGACGGCGCCGCCGGCGGGCCCGTACATCTGGGTCCCCTTAGGGCTCTTCTTGAACGGCTTTGCAGGGGGAGCGACGAAAGTCTCCCAGAGCTTCCTGCCGGTCTTGGCGTCCAGCGCCGCCACGGCGCCGCGGAATTTGCAGCACTCGTAGTTGTCGTCGACGGCGATCGCCTCCTCGGCCGAGGACACCGGTACGTAGAGGACGCCCGCATGCAACGTCGGCGAGCCGGTCATCTGCACTTCCTTCTGGCCGTCGGCCAGGGTCTTCCAGATCAGCTGCCCGGTGTCGGCGTCGAGCGCATAGGCGGTCTTGTCGGTCCAGCCGGTCAGGTAGGCGGCGTAGCGCGGCTTTCCCCCCTTTTCCGCTTTTGGGCCCGTCAGCGGGGCCACCACCGCCGACGAGCGCGAGCCGCCGGGGACGTCGTAGCGCCAGTAGGCGCACCCGGTCCTGGCGTTCAGCGCGTAGACCGCGCCGGAGGCCGACGTCAGGAACAGCCGGTCGCCGATAACCGTGGCCTGGCCGCTGCGGCTGCCGGCGTAGGCGAAGGCCCACTTGAGTTTGAGCTTCGGCAGATCGGCAAAGGCGAGACCCGGATTGGGCTGGAAGCGGGCCTGATCGTTCGTGCGGCCCCAGCCGTTCCACTGCGAGGCGGCCGCCAGGTTCAGCGGCGCGGGCTTGTCCGTGCAGGCCGGGGCCTCCAGCGCGCCGGCGCCCAGGCCGCCGTTCTTGCGGGTCGACAGGTACGCCGCGACGGAGGCCATCTCGTGCGGGTTCATCCCGCGCGCCATGGGAGCCATCACGCCCTCGAGCAGGGCCGAGACGATGAAGGTGGGCGTGTTGGCGGCGATGATCGCCTTGGCCGGCGTGCGGCTGCCTTCAGCCGGCGCGTCGTGGCAGCTGGCGCAGCGCTTGGCGTAGAGCTCCTGGCCCAGCGCCGGGTCGCCGCCCGCGCCGGTGAACTAGCCCATCGTCCCGTTACCGCCCTCGATCTTGGCGACCTCGCCGCGCGGCGTCGGCGCGGCCGCGTGCGCCGCCAGCACGAACGCCAGGGCGCCGGCCAGCGCGGTCATCGTCGTCTTCGCCAGGTTCGCCATGGGCCGACCCCTTCTCGCATCCGCGCCTTCGGCTAGTCTGCCTTGGCTGAGCCGCGTCATAGAAGACGAAGTCTATAATGTAAACTAGTTTATCCACGATGTAGCCGTTGGGAGCGTGTGCATGGGCGATGGACCCCTGGCGGGACTGAGGGTGCTGGAGGCGTCCGGCGACGTCGCCGTTCGCTATTGCGGCCGCCTCTTCGCCCGCCTGGGCGCCGAGGTCGCCAGCGCCATCGCCGGCGACGACGCGCGCATCGGCTTTGCGGGCGAGGCCGGCCGCGCGTATGGCCGCTGGCTGGACGAGGGCAAGGCGCGGATCGACGCCGGCGCGGCGCGGGGCGGCGCCTGGGACCTCGTGATCGCGGGCCAGGACGTCGAGGCGGTCGCCGCGGCGGAGGCGGCTTACGCCGGCCCGCTGCTGGCGCTGACTTGGTTCCATCCGGCCGGGCCCTACGCCCGCTGGCGCGGGACCGACGAGGTGATCCTCGCGCTGACGGGCCTCGCCTATGCGTTCGGCGAGGCGGACGGGCCGCCGATGCTGGCCCAGGGGCATGGGCCGCAGGTCTGCGCCGGCGTCACGGCATTCAACGCGGCGATGGGCGCGCTGCTGGCCACGTCCGAGCGCCGGCCCCGGCGCATCGACGTCAATGTCTACGAGGCCATGATGTGCCTCACCGAAACCGGGGCGCTGAGCGGCCGGGCCGAGGGCGGCATCGCGCTGCGCTACGGCGTCAACCGCTACGCGCCGACCTATCCGTGCCAGGCGCTGGAGACCGCCGACGGTTGGGTGGGCCTGACCGCGCTGACGCCGCAACAGTGGTTCGCGCTCTGTGAGCAGATCGACCGTCTCGACCTGGCCTACGACGAGCGGCTGGAGACCTCGTACGAGCGCCTGCTGCTGGCCGACGAGGTCGACCCGGTGCTGCAGCCGATCTTTCGGACACGGACGAGCGCGGAATGGGTCGCTGTGGGCGACGCCAACCGCATCCCGATCACGCCGATGGCCACGCCGCAGGACCTGCCGGCCCAGCCGCACTGGGCGGCGCGCGGCGACTTCGCGCCATTCGATGAGACTGGCGTGGCGGCGCCTACGCTGCCGTTCCACGCGACCTTCGCCGGGGATGGGCGGGCCTGGCGCTCGGCCGGCGGTGCGCCGCTCGAGGGCCTGAAGGTGGTCGACTTCTCGATGGGCTGGGCCGGTCCGCTCGCCGCGCGGACGCTCGCCGACCTGGGGGCCGAGGTGGTCAAGATCGAAGCCTCGGGCCACCCCGACTGGTGGCGCGGCTGGGAGGCGGCGGGCGACCCCACGTTCTTCGAGACCCGGCGCAACTTCATCGACATGAACCGCAACAAGAAGGGCGTCGACCTGGATCTCGCCACGGCCGATGGGGCCGCTGCGGCCCGCGCGCTGATCGCCGGCGCCGACGTGGTCGTAGAGAACTACGCCGCCGGCGTGATGGACAAGCTGGGGCTGGGCCAGGACGTGCAGCGGAGGCTGTCGCCGGGCGTGATCAGCGTCTCCATGCCGGCGTTCGGCGCCGCCGGGCCGCTCTCGGGCATCCGCGCCTACGGCTCGACGGTCGAGCAGGCGTGCGGATTGCCGTTCGTCAACGGCGAGGCGCACTGGCCGCCGTGCAACCAGCACGTGGCCTACGGCGACCCGCTGGCCGGCCTGTTCGGCGCGGCCGCCGCGCTGAGCTCGCTCTACGGCCGCGGCCGCCTTGGCGGCGCCGACGTGGACCTGAGCCAGGTGTCCGGCCTCTTCCAGTACGGGGCGGACGCGATCATAGCCTGGGGTCTGGCGGAGCGGCCGGTGGCGCGCACGGGCAATCGACGGCCCCGCGCCACGCCGGTCTGCGTGGTCGCGGGCGCCGAGCCGGACGCGTGGCTGGCGGTTGCGGTGGATGGCGACGCGGCCTGGCGCGGCCTCTGCGGCGTGCTGGGGCGCGGCGACCCCGAGTTGACCCTGGAGCAGCGACAGGCGGACGCCGGTGCGATCGAGGCGGCGATCGCCGCCTGGGCCGCGACGCTCGGGGCGATCGTCGCCGCCGCACGGCTGCAGGCCGCCGGCGTCCCCGCCGCGCCGGTTCAGCGCACCCATATGCTGACCTGGGACCCGCAGCTCGAGGCGGCCGGCTTCTGGCCCTTGATGCAGCGGGCCTACGTCGGCGAGCACCGGGTCGCGGCCGCGCCCTTCGCCTACGACGGCGTGCGGCCCGCCCTCAGATTTCCGGCGCCGACGCTCGGCGAACATACGTCGGAAGTTCTCGCGACCCTGACGGTTGCGTGAGCGCCCCGGAAGGGGTTTTGTGCGCCCCGCCAGGGACCCCGCGACGCAAAGGATCGCGGCCGCCCGGGGCTGAGGGAAACGTCCGTATGATCCGCTTGTCCGCCGCGGCGCTCGCGCTCGGCCTCTTTGCGTCCACCGCCATCGCCCAGCCCGCCCCCCGCGAGACGGATCAACCCGTCCGCCCGACGGCGCGGGCCCAGACCTCTGCACGGCAGGGCGACGAGCCGCTGTCCGAGACCGGCCCGGTCGTCGAACGCAGGACCGAACGCGGCCAGGCCGCCGGCGAGCGAAAGATCAGCGACCTCGACGTCGCCACCGCGCCCGTCGCCGAACAGGCCAAGTCCAGCCATCATGTGCTGAACCTCAACGGCCGGGCCATCGGCTACACGGCCACCGCCGGCACGCTCACCCTGCGCAGCGACGACGGCAAGCCGATCGCCTCGATGTTCTACGTCGCCTACATCGCCGACCGCGCGGCAGGCGCCGACCGGCCGGTGACCTTCCTCTACAACGGCGGTCCGGGCTCGGCGTCGCTGTTCCTGCACATGGGCTCGTGGGGTCCCGTGCACGTGAACACCGACAGCCCCAACGCGACGCATGGCCCACCCTACAACCTGACGGACAATCCGAACTCGCTGCTCGACAAGTCCGATCTGGTGTTCCTGGACGCCATCGGCGCCGGCTACTCGCGGCCGCTGGGGGACACCAAGGGCGCCGCCTTCTGGGGCGTGGATCAGGACATCGACGCCTTCGCCCGCGGCATCCAGCGCTGGACGATCCTGAACCACCGCTGGAACTCGCCGAAGTTCCTGTTCGGCGAGAGCTACGGCACGACGCGTTCGGCCGGCCTCGTCTACGCGCTCCAGGAGCGCGGGCTGCAGTTCAACGGCGTGATGCTGCTGTCGTCGATCCTGAACTACGGCGTCCGCGACGCCGGCTTCGACCATATCTACCAGACCTATCTGCCCAGCTACGCGGCGACCGCGGTCTACCACCACAAGATCGCCCAGCCGGCGGACCTGACAGCCTTCCTGCAGGAAGTCCGCGACTGGGCCAACGGGCCCTACGTCGCCGCGCTCGAGAAGGGCTCCAACATCTCCGACGCCGAGTTCGACGCCACGGCGAAGAAGCTCTCGTCCTACACAGGCCTCTCGGTGGAGTTCCTGAAGCGCGCCAACCTGCGCGTCGACCTGCAGCGGTTCCGCAAGGAGCTGCTGCGCGACCAGCGCCGCACGCTGGGCCGTTACGACAGCCGCTTCACCGGCATCGACTACGACGCCGCCGGCGAGGGGCCCGAGTATGATCCCTCCGACACCGGCATCCACGGCGCCTACGTTGCCGCCCTCCACGACCACCTGGAGCGCGACCTGGGCTACGTCAGCGAGCTGAACTACTGGCCGTCCGGCCCCGGCATCAACCAGGCCTGGGACTGGAAGCACAAGGCGCCGGGTTCGAACCGCGCCAGCCAGGTCGCCGACACCGCCCAGGACCTGGGCCTGGCGATGCGGGAGAACCCGCACCTGATGGTCTATTCGCTGAACGGCCTCTACGACATGGCCACGCCGTTCTTCGGCACCGAGTACGACCTCTACCATATGCAGCTGGACCCGACGCTGCGCGGCAACATCCGCTTCGCCTACTACCCGTCCGGCCACATGGTCTATCTGAACCAGGACGCCATGCGGCAGATGAAGGCCGACGTCGCGAAGTTCTACGACGAGGCGCTGGCCAAGCGCTGAATCCGCGCAAGCGCCGCCCGCTTCGGTGGGCGGTTGCCCGCGTAACTGACGCCGGCGTCAGAAAGCTTGCCGGGCGCCGGCGACGCAGCGCAGGGTCCCTCCAGCAGAGCTAGGGGAGGACACCATGCGTAGGGCAATCCTGGCGATGGGCCTTGTCGCCGCCATCGGCCTTTCGGCTTGCGAGCAGAAGACCCAGACCGCCGCCACGGAAGCGCCGGCGGCCCCCAAGTACATCGGCCGCTCGCAGACGATGTACCAGGGCCAGGAGCTGATCTCGAAGATCGACTCCGGTACGGTCGCCATGGGCAAGAACGGCTCCATCCAGATGGCCGTGAACGGGAGTGTGCCGATGCCCGGCTACAAGAACCCGGGCTTCCTGAAACGCATCCTCTACGCCGTGCCGAAGGACGGCATCTACGAGATGGATGTCGTCGCGGACAAACCCGCCAGCGGGACGCCGGCCGCCACGCCGATCGAGGTGAAGGGCGACTGGCGCTCGTCCGACCCGGTGAAGGGCATCCGGTTCATCGCCAAGGACAACTCCGTCGTGGCGATGCTGCCGACCCGGCCCTAGCACGGCGCGGCTTAGGCCGCCGCGGCGCACGCTTCGCGCGAGCCCGCGGCGCTGCTAGGGTCGCTGGGGCCGCACGTGGCGGCGGTGTGGGGATCTCCTTGGTCCAGGCGTCGGGCGCTGCGGGCGCCGCCGAAGGGAAGCTGGCCGCCGCCCACCGGGCGCTCCTCCACGCGCGCGGCCTACAGCTCGATTTCAAAGGTGCGCCGCCCCAGCCGCCGACGCCGAAGTGGCTGCTGGACCTCGGAAAGGCGCTGGCCGAGTTTGGACCGGTCCTGAAGTTCGTGTTCTGGGGCGGCCTGGCGCTGGGCGCAGCCCTGATCGTCGTATTCATCATCCGGGAATTGTTGGCCAGCCGGGCCAGGAAGGTCGCCAAACCCACGGCGCGCGTGGACTGGCGCCCCGAAGAGGCCGTCGCCCGCGCCCTGCTTGAATCCGCCGACCGCCTCTCCGCCGAGGGCCAGTACGGCGAGGCGATCCACCTCTTGCTCTACCGCAGCATCGACGACCTGGTCGGTCGCCGTCCCGGCGTGGTGCGCCCTGCGCTCACCAGCCGCGATATCGCCGCCCTGGACGCCATGCCGGCCGGCCCGCGCGGCGCCTTCGCCCGCATCGCCGAGCGCGTCGAGCGCAGCTTCTTCGGCGGCCGCGCCGCCGACGCCGCCGACTTCGCCGCCGCCCGCGCCGACTACGAGGCCTTCGCCTTCGCCGAGGCATGGTCGTGAGCGAGGCCGTCCTACAGCCGACGTCGGCCAACCGGGAGGCCTTCTCGCCGCGCACCATCGTGGCGCTGGTCCTGGTGAGCATCATCGCGGCCGCGGGCTTCGGTATCCTCGCGGCCTACGCGCCGGAGCTGCGCGGCGCGTCCGACCCCGGCGCGCATGCCCTCTCGTCCTCGGCTATCGGCTACCGGGGCGCCACCGTGATGCTGAAGGCTCTCGACACCCCGGTGGTCATCAGCCGCACGCCCCCGCGCGGCCGCGCCCCACAGACGCTGACGGTGCTCACGCCCGACGTCGGGACGGTGTCGGCGGACCTCACCCCGTTTCTGGCCTACCCGAGGCTGCTCATCGTCCTGCCCAAATGGCTGACGCGGCAACAGCCGCTGCATCCCGGGTACGTCGACAAGGTCACCGCGTTCCAGAGCGGCGCCGGGGCGACGGCGTTCCTGAAGGCGCTGGCGCCGCGCACGGACGTCTGGCTGCGCCGCGGCGAAAGCCGTCCCGCGATGAGCAGCCCCGCCTCCCAACACCCGCTGGCGCTGGGGCTCATCGACAGGTTGCAGACGCTGACGGGCGATGGCTGGATCCCCGTTGCCACCGACGAGCAGGGAAGGGGCATATTGGTCGAATCCCGGCTGCATCCGAACGTGCTCGTGCTGGCCGACCCCGATCTCCTGAACAACCAGGGCGTGGCCGACTTCGCCACGGCGCGGGGTGGGATCGCGATCCTCGATTGGCTGCGTGGCGGGGAGGGCGTGATCTTCGACGTGACGATCAACGGCTTCGTCCGCGGCCACGGCATCGGGCGCACCTTGCTGGAGCCACCGTGGCTGGCCTTCACCCTGGCCGGCGCCGCGACGGCGGTCCTGATGGGCCTGCACGCGCTGGCGCGCTTCGGCCCCGTGCGGCGGCGCGAGCGGGCGTTCGCGCTGGGCAAGCGGGCGCTGGTGGACAACTCCGCAGGCCTGGTGCGGATGGCCGGCCGCGAGGCCGAGCTCGCGCCGGCGTACGCGACGCTGACCAAGGCGCTGATCGCGCGCCGCGCCGGCGGGACCGCGCGCGCGGCCACGGCCGGCGAGACCGACCGCTGGCTCGCGGACCTGGCGCGCCTACGCGCCGCCGATCCGCCGGAGATGTTGAGCGCCCAGGCGGCGCGGGCCGAAAGCCGCGACGACCTGATCGCCGTCGGCCGGCGGCTCTATTCCTGGAGACTGGAGATGACGCGTGAACGTCGATGACGTGAAGGCCCTCGCGGGCAAGGTGCGTGACGAGATCGGCAAGGCCATCGTGGGCCAGGTCGAGACGATCGACCTCTTGCTGATCGCGCTCTTTGCCCGCGGCCACGTGCTACTGGAAGGCGCGCCCGGCACCGCAAAGACGTTCCTGGCCCAGTGCTTCGCCGAGACCCTGGCGCTGGAGTTCGGGCGCATCCAGTTCACGCCCGACCTGATGCCGGCCGACATCATCGGGGCCAATCTGTTCAACTTCCAGACCTCCAGCTTCACGCTGAACCAGGGCCCCGTGTTCGTGGAGCTCCTGCTGGCCGACGAGATCAACCGCACGCCGCCCAAGACCCAGGCGGCGCTGCTGGAGGCGATGCAGGAGCGCCAGGTCACCATCGACGGCAAGCCGCACAAGCTCTCCGACCGGTTCATGGTGGTGGCCACCCAGAACCCGCTGGAGCAGCAGGGCACGTATCCGCTGCCGGAAGCCCAGCTGGACCGGTTCCTGTTCAAGCAGACGCTGGGCTATCCGAGCGTCGAGGAGGAGCGGAAGATCGTCGCCACCTACGGCCTGCACTCCGGCCAGACCCTGCCCAAGGACATGGGCGTCAAGCGCGTGGTCACCGCCAAGGCGCTGGCCGACGCCAACGCCGCCGTCACCGCCGTGCGGCTGAACGACGAGGTGGTGGGCTATGTGCTGGACCTCGTGCGCTCCACCCGCGAGACCGCCGACCTGACCAGCGGGGCCAGCCCGCGCAGCGCCGCCCAGCTGGCGCTGGCGTCGCGCGCCCGCGCGGCGCTGGACGGACGCGACTACGTGATCCCCGACGACGTGAAGGCGTTGGCGCTGCCGGTGCTCCGCCACCGGGTGATCCTGTCGCCCGGCGCCGAGATCGAAGGCCGCCGCGCCGACGAGGTGATCGCGGGCCTGGTCGATCGCGCCGCGGCGCCGCGCTGAGCGCATGCGGCTCTACCCCACCCGACGCGCGATCCTGTTCGCCGCGGCCGGCGCGCCGGTCGCGTTGATCGTCGCCCTGGCCTTGCCGCAGGCGTGGGCGGCGGCGGGGGCGTGGGTCGTGCTCACGGTGGGGCTGATGCTGGCCGATGTGATGCTGGCGGCCGCGCCGGGGCGGCTGGCGCTGTCGGTCGAGACGCCGGGCGTCATGGGCCTGGGCCGTCCGGCAGAGGCGGTGATCACCGCCGCCTTCGCCGGCGCCGCGCCGTCGCGCCTCGAGGTGGCCCTGGGGGCCGACGCGCGCCTGGAAGTCTCGCCGGAACGTCAGTGGCTGGCGCTCGATGGCGGGCAGGGAACCGCACGGGCCGCGCTGAAGCCGCTGCGGCGCGGGGAGTCGGTGCTGGAGGGCCTGTGGGCGCGCTGGCGCGGGCCGTTGGGCTTCGTCTGGCTGCAGCGGACCCTGCCGGGCGGCGGCAAGGTGGCGATCACACCTGACGTGGAGCGGGTGAAGGAACAGGCGCTGCAGCTCTTCTCCCGCGACGCGCTCTTTGGGCTGAAGTCGCAGATGGAGCGCGGCGAGGGCGGCGACTTCCACGCGCTGACCGACTTCTCGACCGGCATGGACACCCGCGCCATCGACTGGAAGCAGAGCGCCCGGCACGGCAAGCTGGTCGCCCGCGAATACCGCACCGAGCGAAACAACCACGTCATCCTGGCGATCGATTCCGGACGGCTGATGAGCGCGCCAACTCGGCACGGCGCGCGGGTGGACCAGGCGATCGGCGCCGCGCTGCTGCTGGGCTTCGCGGCGCTGAAGATCGGCGACCGCGTTGGCCTCTTCGCCTTCGACTCCAAGCCGCGCGTGTCCTCGGGCGTGGTGGCCGGCGCCCAGGCCTTCCCCCTGATCCAGCGGCTGGCGGCGGCGATCGACTATTCGACGGAAGAGACCAACTTCACGCTCGCGCTCACGAAGCTGTCGGGCGATCTCGACCGGCGCGCCCTGATCGTGGTCTTCACGGACTTCGCCGATCCCACCAGCGCCGAGCTGATGATCGAAAACGTGGGCCGGCTGATGCGCACCCACCTGGTGCTGTTCGTGGTGTTCCGCGACGAGGAGCTGGAGGCCTTGGCGACGGCCGAGCCCGTCGAACCCGACGACGTCTCCCGCGCGGTGATCGCCGACGGCCTGCTGCGCCAGCGCGAGGCGGTGGCGGTGCGTCTGCAACGACTGGGCGCGCAGCTGGTCGACGCCCGCGCCGACGACCTGGGCCTGGCGCTGCTCGACGCCTATCTCGCGGCCAAGCGCCGGGAGCTCATCTGATGGCCGAGCTGGCGCTGAAGAGCCACCGGTTCCGCGCCGAGCGGGAGGCCGACTGGCGGCGGCTCGAGAGCCTTCTGGCCCGCGTGGAGAAAGGCGGCGCGCGGCGGCTCAGCAAGGACGAACTGGTGCAGATGCCGGCGCTCTACCGCCAGGCGCTGTCGTCGCTCTCGGTGGCGCGGGCGATCTCGCTGGACCACCAGCTGGTCGCCTACCTCGAGAACCTGTGCAGCCGGGCCTACTTCTTCGTCTACGGGGTGCGCAGCCGGCCGCTCGAGCGCGTGGGCGACTTCTTCGTCCGCGAGTGGCCGCTGGCGGTCCAGCGGCTGTGGCGCGAGACGCTGATCTCGGCGGCGTTGTTCGTGATCGGCGCGGCGGTCGCCTACGTGCTGGTGCAGCGCGATGCGGAGTGGTTCTACAGCTTCATCCCGCGCGGGCTGGCCGAGGGCCGCGATCCCACGGCCAGCGTCCAGACGTTGCGCGCCACCCTCTACCAGAAGCTCGATGGCCACGAAGCGCTGAGCTTCTTCGCCACCTTCCTGTTCACCCACAACGCCCAGGTGTCGCTGTTCGCCTTCGCGCTGGGGTTCGCGCTGTGCGTGCCGACCGCGGTCCTGGTGCTCATGAACGGCGCCTCCTTCGGCGCCCTGATGGCTGTGTTCGTCCACCGCGGCCTCGGCCTCAATCTCTTCGGCTGGCTGATGATCCACGGGGTGACCGAGCTGAGCGCCGTGACCTTGGCGGGCGCCGCCGGCTTCCACATCGGCTGGGCGGTCTGCTTCCCCGGCGAGAGACGCCGCGTCGACGCAGCCGCCGAGGCCAGCCGCCCCGCCGCGGCGGTGATGGGCGGCGTGGTGGTGATGCTGGTGGTGGCCGGCCTACTGGAGGGCTTCGCCCGGCAGCTCGTGCAGAACGATATCGCGCGCCTGTCGGTCGCGGCCGCCACCGCCGTGTTCTGGGGAAGCTACCTCTACTGGCCGCGGCGCAAGGTGGGCGCATGACCGCCGCCGGACAGGCCGCCCGTGCGCGAGGCCCGCGCAAACCCCGGGGACCCGGCTGGGAGGAAGGATGGCGCGAGTTCGTCACGCCCGAAGGCGTTGACCTGCGGCTGAGGGTCGGCGCCTTTTCCGAACGCTGGGGCGCCGGCATCATCGATGTCCTGATCATCACCGGCGGCCTGGTCGGCATCACGCTTGTCCTGGCGGCGATCGCCTGGGCCACGAAGGCGGGTCGGGCGACCGGGGAGGCCGTGCTCGTCCTGTGGGCCCTGGGGGCCTTCCTGCTCCGCAACGGCTACTTCATCTTCTTCGAATTGCGGCCCGGCGCCGCGACCCCCGGCAAGCGCGCCATGGGCCTGCGTGTCGCGGCCCGCGACGGCGGACGACTGATCGCCAACGCGGTCTTCATCCGCAACGCGATGCGCGAGGTCGAGATCTTCCTTCCGCTCATGTTGCTCTTCTCGCCTGCAGGCATGGGCGTGGATGGCGGCCTGAAGGTGCTGGGCGCGATCTGGGGCGGGGTCTTCCTGGTGTTCCCGCTGTTCAACCGCGACCGGCTGCGCCTGGGCGACATCGCCGCCGGGACCATGGTGGTCAAGGCGCCCAAGCGGCTCCTCCGCCCCGACCTTGTGGGCGAGCCGCCCGCGGCGTCGTCGGCGCTGGCCTTCACCGACGCCCACCTCGACGCCTACGGCATCAAGGAACTGCACGTGCTGGAGGATGTGCTGCGCCGGAGCGAGCGGCGCACCCTGGCCGAGGTCTCCGCCCGCATCCGCAAGAAGATCGGCTGGGACGCCCCGCTGGACGTCTCCGACCGCGCCTTCCTGCAAGCCTACTACGCCGGCCTGCGCGGCCGGCTGGAAGGCCAGCTGCTCTTCGGCCGCCGCCGCAAGGACAAGTTCGACAAGGCCTAGGTGGCTAGTCGAACACCCCCGCCAGCGCCTGCGGGCCGGCGCCTTCCTTCACGCGGCGCAGCTCGACGTAGAGCACCGCGGAGGCGGTGGCCGCGATCGCCGAGAGCACCGCGCCGATGACCGGGGAGATGATTGCGGCCTGGAGGTAGACGTAGAGGCCCGCAGTGACGAAGCCGAGGATGGCGCTCACGATGCCGAGCACGATGCTGATGATGATGCCCGCGACGATGAAGATGCAGCCCAGCGCGAAGATCCTCAGCCGGTTTCCGCGCGTCAGGTCGGCGCTCCGTTCGAAGCTCGCGAACACGCCCGGTTGCTCGATGACGTAGACCGGCACGGCGACGCACCACACTAGCCACATCAGGATGGCCGGGACGATGAGCAGGATCATGCCTATGACCAGCGCGATGCCGAGCAACAGGCTCAGCCCGACCAGCGGCAGGAAGGCCCGCAGGCCGATGCGCAGGCTCTCGCCGACGGAGACCGGCCGCCCGTTCATGTCGCCGGCGGCGCCCGAGATGATCGCCGCTTGCAGAATTGCCGTGGTGACCAGGAGCACCAGTCCGCCAAAGAAGCTCCAATACATTGCGGGTCCCCCGAAGCTAAGGAGGTTCCCGCCGGTGAGGGCTGTTCGGATCGTGGTGACCTGAACCAGGCCCACGAGCACCCGGGGGATGCCGACCAGGATCAGCGCCAGGATCATAAAGGTCACAAAGTGGCGTCCCAGGACCGAAAAAGTCTCCTGGATGACGCGGGTGATATCGAGCGCCTGCGGCTCGGCGATGTCAGCGGTCATGGGAGGCCCTCCCAGCCTATTTCCCTGGCGTGAAGCTAAGCGCGGTGATGGCGCTGTGTCGAGGGGCGAAAGACCAGCGGTCAGCGGGCCCGCGCGCTTGCCAAGCCCGGCAGTTTGGGCGCGTGATGGACGACTGGCGAGGGGGGTGAGCCATGGACATCGGCGTCTTCATTCCGATCGGCAACAACGGCTGGCTGATCAGCGAGACCGCGCCGCAGTACATGCCGACCTTCGCGCTCAACAAGGAGGTCGTGCAGAAGGCCGAAAAGTACGGCTTCGACTTCGCGCTTTCGATGATCAAGCTGCGCGGCTTCGGCGGGAAGACCCAGTTCTGGGAGCACAACCTCGAGAGCTTCACCCTGATGGCTGGGCTGGCCGCCGTGACCAGCCGCATCAAGATCTTCGCGACCGCCGCCACGCTGACCGTGCCGGCGCCGATCGTGGCCCGGATGGCGGCCACCATCGATTCCATCGCGCCGGGCCGTTTCGGCATCAACCTGATCACCGGCTGGCAGAAGGCCGAGTACGACCAGATGGGACTGTGGCCGGGGGAGAGCCACTACGCCGACCGCTATAACTACCTGGCCGAATACGCCACCGTGCTGAAGGACCTGATGGAGACCGGCGTCAGTGACTTCAAAGGCAGGTACCTGCAGATGCACGACTGCCGGGTCAGCCCGCATCCGAAGGACGTGAAGATCATCTGCGCTGGGTCGTCCGACGAGGGCCTGGCGTTCACCGCTCAGTATGCGGACTATTCCTTCGCTCTGGGCAAGGGCACGAACACGCCGACCGCCTTCGCACCGGTCAACGCCAGGCTGGCGGCCGCCCGCGCCAAGACCGGCCGCGACGTGGGCTCCTACATCCTCTTCATGATCATCGCCGACGAGACGGACGAGAAGGCGATGGCCAAGTGGCAGCTCTACCGCGACGGCGCCGACCAGGAGGCGCTGGCCTGGCTCACCAACCAGGCGGCGCCCAACGCCAAGGGCGGCACATCGAACACCAACACCACCCAGCTCGCGGCGCCGGAATCGGCGGTGAACCTGAACATGGGCACCCTGGTGGGCTCCTACGAGAGCGTCGCACGCATGCTGGACGAGGTGGCGGCCGTGCCGGAGACCAAGGGCGTGCTCCTGGTGTTCGACGACTTCGTGCAGGGCGTCGAGGACTTCGGCGCGAAGATCCAGCCCAAGATGCAGAGCCGCGCGGGGGTGATGGCGAATGCTTGACCCAATTTCCGTCGGGAGCGTGCGGTGAGCGGATATCGCCCCACCGTCCCGCGCGAGGGCGCGGTCACCCTCCCGGCGCGGCCCGAGAGCCTGCCGATCAATCCGGCCGAGACCGCGCTGATCGTCGTCGACATGCAGAACGCCTATGCCTCGAAGGGCGGCTACCTCGACCTGGCCGGGTTCGACATCGAAGGCGCCGCGGCGGTGATCGATCGGGTCATGCTGGCGGTGGAAGCGGCCCGCAAGGCCGGCGTGACCGTGGTGTTCTTCCAGAACGGCTGGGACGCTCAGTACGTCGAGGCCGGCGGGCCCGGTTCGCCCAACTGGTGGAAATCCAACGCGCTGAAGACCATGCGCGAACGGCCCGAGCTCGACGGCAAGCTCCTGGCCCGCGGCGGCTGGGACTACGCGCTGGTCGACAAGCTGACTCCGCAGCCCGGCGACATC
>Ga0308175_100001481_pt1 | contig 15904 bp, 16 predicted proteins | sample PhyCR1_3_FD_203893 | JGI IMG/M metagenome (GOLD analysis project Ga0308175, IMG submission 203893) | Soil microbial communities from UC Gill Tract Community Farm, Albany, California, United States - DLSLS.C.R1 | ecosystem: Environmental > Terrestrial > Soil > Agricultural land | place: USA...
CGGCCTCGCCATCGCTATCGACGCTCCGGATGCGGATTGGGAGCGGCTGTCGGCCGCCTGACCGCCTCTGCCCCAAGCGCCCGCGCCACGGCGCCGGCGAGCGCGTAGGTCCCGAAGGCCCAGAGCGTGCCGAGCAGCACCGCGAGGAGGGCGCCCCCCCAGGGGGCGCCCGGAGTTCCCGAGAGCTCGCCGATCTTCTTGCCGAGATCGTCCCCGCGCAGCAGAGCCCGGGTCGCGGGCGCCGACCAGGGCGGCAGGCGGGTGGCGAGGATCGACCCGATCTCGTAGGCGTCTCCGCCGAGCGAGAGGAACGGCGCCAGGGCGAAGGGGAGCGCGATCCCGAACAGGAGGCCCTGTCTGGCCGCGGCGGCCCGCCGCAATGCCCAGACGCCGGGGAAGAGGGTCAGCAGGAACGGACCGAGGTCCGTCGCCAGATAGATGAGATCGCTGCCGTGAGTATCGAACCCCGAAAGGCGTCCCGCGTACCGGCTCGCCGGGACCACGAAAGGGAGCGCCCGCGCGAGCGGCGCGCCGCCGTAGATCGGGTCGATCTCCAGCCGCGTAACCTCACCTCCGGTGGCCCGGCAGGCCGCCGCGTGCAGCAGCTCGTGCAGGGGCACGTAGATCCACCAGCCCGCGAGGAGGCCCAGGGCGGCGAAGAGCAGCCCGCGGGCGCCGCGGTCGAGGCAGCGGTCGAGCCCGTTCAGGGTGTCCGTGAAGGGGACGAGCAGGGGCCGAAGAAGTCCTGGACGCATCGTAGGGAGAGGGGGATGATACGCTAGTTGGGCTCGGGAGACGCTGGCCCCGCCGACCGATAATCTGTAAGATAGCCGTAAATAAGAAGAGCTTGTACCTTTATGCATCCTGAAGAACGCCGTATCGCCGGTCTGTTGCGGGAGCTCATCGTCCAGAGCGGGGCTCCCCTGGACACTCTCGAGAAGCGTCTCGGCTGGGAGCCCAGGCGCCTTTCGGGCCTGCTCGAAGGCAGCCAGCGGCTGGGCTTCGAAGACGTCCTGGAGATCCTCCCGCTGCTGGAGACGACCCCCACCGAGTTCTTCGCCTGGCTGTACGGCTTCGGCGCCAAGGGCTCCGCCGTGGCGGCCATGGAGGAGGGGGAGCTGGCGACGGCGGCGGTCGGCTCCGCGCTCCAGAAGTCTCTGGACCGCCGCTTCGACCAGAGCCTGCGGGTGGTCAAGACCGCGATCGCCCGTCGCCGGAGTTGGAAAGAGGAGCGGGAGAAGGTGTGAGCCGCTGCGGCGGCGGGGTGGAGCCCGCCGCCGACGCGGATGGCAGAGCTACTGGGCGTCCACCACCGGGTGGCGCAGGGGCTCCACGAGCGAGTGGAGCGTGCGGATGAGCTCCAGTGCCTGCTGCTCCTGATCGGCCACTTTCTGGATCTGCAACAGGGCGGCGAGCGTCTCGAGCTTCACCCGCAGGGCGTGGAAGATCGGGACGGTGGTCATCACCGTCCGCTTGACCTCCTCCACGAGCCCCAGCTTCACATACACCATCGTGAGGTCGAGGGAGACGAGCGCCACCTCATAAGCGAGCTTCTCTTCCATATAACCCTTGCGGGCCCGGAGGAGGGCCGTCTCGGCGGCCTGGAGATGGCCGAGATCCCGCAGCAGAAGACCCTCCTGCCAAGCCATTCTCAGCAGGATGAGTGGATCGTCGAGCTCCTTGTAGAGCTCGCGGGTCTCGGCGTAGAGCGCCAGCGCCTGATCCGGCCGGTCGAGATCGATGTAGCAGCGGATCAGGTTGTGGCAGGCGGCGATCAGGAGATGAGAATCCTCCGCGTCGATCAGAGGCATGGCCTGGTTCAACGTACGGACCGCCCACGCGGCCTCGCCCGAGTAGAGGATGGCGATCGCCTTCTGGGTCAACGTAAAGGCCAAAGCATGGTCGTTGCCGAGCTCCTGATAGATCTGGCCGGCCTCCTCGCACATCTCGATGGCTTCTTCATAGCGCCCCTGGAAAACCGCGAGCGACGAGGTCCTTTCGAGCAGCCAGGCGCGGAGAGCGGGATCACGGGTCCCCTGCCGCCAGTGCTCCAGGGAGGCGGCGAGAGTTGCCTCGGCCGCGCGCGGCTGGCCGCAGATGCGCAACGCGACGCCGTACTGGCCCCAGGCCCGGGCCCGCAGGTCCGCGAGCTTGAGCTCGTTGCCCGCGGCGGATGCGGAGCAACCCTCGACGGCGAGCCTGGCGAGATGAGCCTGGTGCAGCATCTCGTCAGCGTTCCGGTACCGGAGCGAGTGACTCCGCTCGACCAGCGCGCGGATGACCGGGGGAGCGGCGTAGATCCCCCCGGATTTCACCCTCTCGATCTGCGCGTTCGCCGCCAGAGCCTCGAGCTCGGCGAGGATCTGCTGGACAGGTATCTCCGTCGAGATCTGCTCGGGAGCCAGGAACGCGGAGACCGCCTGCTCGACCGCGCCGAAGGCAGCGCTGTAGTCGTAGGATCCCGTTGCCGCGGGCGCGGTATCCCGGGAGACCTCCACCGCGGGCTGGAGCAGGCGGGCGACGCGCTCCCGGCTCCAGCCCATGGCATCGAGGTGCTCCCGGCACACGGCGCACCGGCTCAGTAGATGGCGCAACATCTGCGCGTTGGTTTCCCGGTGGAGCGACCGGGAGGTTCCCTTCAGAAAAAGCTCAAAATCTTCCGTCTTTGGATGACCTGCAAACATTGCACACCTCCCGGACAGCAGAACAGGCGTATCTAGCCCGACAAGCTAGAGGCAGAAAGGCTTCCCCACGGGATCGATGCACGATCCGCCGGTCGCCTCTTTGGTATTCGGCACCTTGGTACCAGAACGGCGATGATGATTCGGATGACTCGGACCGAACAGAGCCGAAACCCAATGCTGGACGGCGCCGGACCAGCCGCCATCGGCCGGGTGAGCCGGCGGGGAGCTCAAGGACCTCGCACCAGCCACTGGCACCACGAGCAGGGCGAGAAGGGCTGTGACGACGAGAACCAGGCAGACGCGGGGAATGCGGATCATGACATTCATCTCCTCTCCAGCAAAACGCGGCCCCAGCTCGGGGTCCAACACCGGGAAACCGCGGAAATTACGGCACTCAAAAGATACGGCTCTACCTAAGCTGGTGTGCCACCCGGAGAAAACGTGACAACCAGAGAGCACCGTAATTCGCGAAAGTTTCAACCCTGAAAGACTTGCCTGGAAGGCTGCCGGACGCGGCAGCGCTTTGTGGAGGAAGAAGGGGCGAAGAAGGCGGAGCGGCGCCGCCAGGCCGGAGGGAGACCGGCGCCGCTCTGGGGGTCTCATTTGGCCAGACCGTGTCTCGCGAGCGGCTCGATCCGCGCGTTGAGGAAGCGGATGAGCTCCATCGCCCGTTGCTCCTGGCCGGCAACCTGCTGGAGCTGGAGCAGCGAGGCCAAGGCCTCCCGGTCCACTCCTAGGCCACGGAAGATGGGCAGCGCCGCGGTCACGGTCTCCTTGAGGTCATCAACGGACCCGAGCTTCACATACAGGGCGGCCAGATCCAGGCAGACGACCGCCACTTCGTACATCAGATTCCGTTCCATGAAACCCTGGCGGGCGCGGAGCAGCGCGGTCTCAGCGGCGCGCAGATGCCCGAGGTCACGCAGCAACTGGCCTTCCTGCCAGTTTGCACGCAGCAGGATCAGACTGTCGCCGAACTCCTTGTATAGATCCTGAGTTTCCGCATAAATTGACAAGGCTCGATTGGGTTGCTCCAGATCGATGTAGCACTTCATGAGGTTGTGGCAGGCCGCGAGCAGCAGGTGCGGGTCCGCTTCGTGGTCGATCAGCGGAATCGCCTGATTGAGAAGGTCCACGGCAGTTTCTGGATTCCCGGCGATTAGATAGGCCAGGGCGCTCCGGACGAGCGTCCGTGCCATCGCGTGGACCTCGCCGAGCTGCCGATAGATCTCGGCCGCCTCGCTGTGCACCTCGATAGCTTCATCGAAACGTCTTTGGACGATATAGAGTGAGGCCAGGTGCTCCTGAAGAGACGCCTTCAGGAACGGATCTCTATTTCCAGTCTCAAGATAGCGATGCGCGGTAGTCAACGCGCTCTCCGCTTCGCGCAGCCGGCCGGCCACACGCAAGGCATTGCCATAGTGATTCCAGGCTCCAGCCCTGAGGTGGGAGAGACGGACGAGGGAGCCGCCCAAGGCTCCCTCGGTCGACCGGGAGGCGATGGTCCGGGCCAAAGTCGCCCAATGAAGCATCGCCTCCGGATCCTCGTACCGAATGGAGTGGCTGCGATCCAGCAATGGCCTTACGAGCTGCGGGACCGTAAACCGCTCGTCCTCTTCAACGAGAGCTACTTGAGCCTCGCGCGGTAGCCGGTCGAGCTCCGCGAGGAGCTGGTCCGTTGGCACCGGCGGAGGGGGAGCCGCGGTGAGGAGCTCGTCTACGACCGACTCGGCTTTCGCGAAGGCGCGATCGTAGTTGTAGGGGCCTTTCCCGGGCGAAGCGGTTTGGGCTCCGTCCATGAGGTCTTGACCCGAGAGGTATACCAGGCGGTCCAACCGACTCGCGGTCCATCCCATAACCTCCAGCCGGTCAAGGCAGGTCTGGCAGGAAGCTAAAAGGTGACGCAGGATGAGCGCGTTACGGCTGGCGCGGCCTGATCGGGACGCGTCCCGCAAGAAGCCTTCCCAGTCGTCAGTGGTTGGATGATCCTGAAACATAACACCTCCCAGAAACAAGCTCAGTCAGCCGAGACTTCTCTTCACCGCGACATAACAAGACAGCGCGATCTTGCCCTATGGGGTCCCACAACCGTACGTGCAGGTACCTGACGGATCAATTCCCGAGCCCACCATCGGCACGGCGCCACCCGAGCCGTACCCCGACCCCGACGTGTACACCTTCGTACCATGGGCCGCCGCCTGCCCGTGCGGCGTGCCCGTTACGAGGTGGACCGCCCAGGCCAGAGTGGCGTCGATCCAGCTACCAATAATTGAATTAGACGACTGAGGCTTGCTCAGAGTGCGGGCGTGGGCGGCCGGCACGGTGGCGGCCAACAGGACGAAAGATAGCCCGAGCACAAGACAGATGCGGGGAATGCGGGTCATGACGTTCTCCTCTCAAATAGATACATGTCAACGGATTGCGGGTAAGGCCCGACGGTGTGCCACGCCCCCCGCGTCATCTACTGCTACTGCTCGACCTCAGAACCGGTTCTATCCGATAAGTGTACCTCCAAAGCGGAACCGTGACAGCGGCGTGACGGCTTTTGAGGCCGGGAGCTCAAGGGGAGGTTTTCCTCCCCAGCCCCTCCCGTTGGGGACGGAAGGTGGCTTTGGGGTCGCGGGCCGAGGCCTTGCCGGCGTGGAACACGGCGAAGCGGAGGGTGAGCGCCCCCACGGTGCCGATCAGGCCGCTCACCGCCCGCTTGCCCCGTGAGCGGCCGGGGAGCAGCGAGAGGACGAGGCTGGCCGCGGTCATCGCCTTGGCCGCCTTCCACAGCGTGCCCGAGAGCCCCTCCCGAAGGGGGCGGCCCACCGGATCGGCCCGCTCCGCCTCGCGCTCGACCACCGCCATCGCGGCGAGGTCGATCACCTTGCCGGCGATCCCGAAGTGCTCGACGATCGTCTCCTCCCGGGGGGTGAGGGCCACGGGAAGCAGGCCGAACAGCGCCGAGAGCCCGGAGACCGAGGTGCCGATGAAGAGGTGGGGGAGGCTGCGCCGCGTCTCCTTCCACACCGGCACCGCCGTGTTGCCGAGGAGCACCGCCGTGTAGCCCGCGAGCGGCATGCCGAGGAGGGCCGCCACGTGGCCGGCGAAATGCCCCAACCGGCCCAGGAAGCCCCGATGCTCCGAGAGCAGGGCCGAGCCCATGGTGGCCGAGGCGGCCCCGGCGAGCACCCAGGAGCCCAGGCTCATCGCCGAGGTGGGACGGATCACCCGCAGCATGTGGAGGAAGCGCTCGGGGCGGCCGAGATCGGCGATCAGCAGCGCCGAGCCCACTCCGCCCCCCACTGCGGCGACCCAGCGGCTCGTCTTCACCAGCCCGTGGAGCTCGTCGCCGCCGAGGGCCTGAGCGGCCGCCGCCAGCAGCGCCGCGGCTCCCGCCGTGCCGCCGACATAGAAATAGGTAGGGACGGTCCAGATCCAGACCGGCTCCTTGAGGACGGGCCGGTTGTAGTAGGTGGGCTCGGCCTCCTGCCAGGAGTGGGACGGCAGGTCGCGCCAGACGGAGGTCCGGGTGGGGTAGGCCTCCGAGGTGGTGTCGATCCGCTGCAGCGACCCCTCGCCGGCGAGATCCCCGAGCTCCGGAGCGATGTGGCGGCCGTCGAAGGTCTCCATCAATCCCTCGCTCCTCTCGTCGAGAGGACGGCTCCCACAGCCGCCGCGGCCATGCCGAGGACGGCGAGTCCCATCGAGGCCCAGGCCGGCGCTGCCTGCTTGGCGGGGGCCACCGGGTTCGGCGGCAGGTTGTAGACCTCCGGCTTGTCCACCAGCAGGAAGAAGGCGTTCAGCCCTCCGGTCCCCGGCTGGCCGGCGGCGTCGGCTCCATAGAGGTACGCCTCGGTCATGCCGTGCCGGTGGAGGCGCTCCAGGCGGTTCCGGGCCCGCTCATGGAGCTGGTCGAGGTCGCCGAACAGGATCGAGTCGGTGGGGCAGGCCTTGGCGCAGGCGGGCTCGAGATCCCCTTTCAGACGGTCGTAGCAGAGGGTGCACTTCCAGGCCCGGCCGTCGTCCTCGCGCCGGTCGATCACCCCGAAGGGGCAGGAGACCACGCAGTAGCCACAGCCGTTGCAGACGTCCGGCTGTACGTAGACCGAGTCGAATTCGGTGCGGATGAGGGCCCCGGTCGGACAGGCGTCGAGGCACCCCGCGTCCTGGCAGTGCTTGCAGACGTCCGACATCAGCAGCCAGGAGAAATTGCCGAGCCCCGTCTCCTGTCCCGTCAGCGGCACCGGACGCTCGATGAACGAGACGTGCCGCCAGGTGGAGGCCCCCAGGTGACCCGTATTGTCGTAGGACATGCCGGTGAACAGGAGACCGTCGTCCGGAAGCTGGTTCCACTGCTTGCAGGCCACCTCGCAGGCCTTGCAGCCGATGCAGAGCGTGGTATCGGTGAAGAATCCGACCGCCATGTCCCCTCCCTTAAGTCTCCTCGTCCTGGCGCGCCTGCGAGGACGAGATGCCATGCCGGCCCATGGGCTTGTGGGCCGCCACTTCCAGGTCCCTGGTCTCTCCGCCGTCGCCGATCCGTGGCACCAGCGGGCCGCTCGTCACCACCCGCCGGCCGCGGCTCCGGCGTCCAGCCTGGATGGCCCCGGTGAGCGCCTTCGATTCCTGGATCGAGACGTTGGGGTCCGCCAGGAAGCCCAGGAGCTCGTTGGCGGCGTCGCCGCGCGCCCGCCCCTTCGATCCCCAGTGGTAGGGGAGGCCGATCTGATGGATCTTCCGCCCCTTGATCCGCAGCGGCGGAATGCGCTCGGTCACCAGCACCCGGGCCTCGATCTCGCCGCGGGCGGTGGTGATGGTGGCCCAGCCGCCGTTGGTCAGCCCCCTCTCCCGCGCCAGCTCGGGGGAGACCTCACAGAACATCTCCGGCTGCAGCTCGGAGAGCCAGGTGAGCCAGCGCGACATGCCGCCCGCCGTGTGGTGCTCGGTCAACCGATAGGTGGTGAGCACGTGGGGGAACCGCGGGTCCCCCCAGGGCCTGTGGTAGGGGTTGTCCTTCCGCTTCCACTCCATCCGGCTTGGATTGCACTGCTGGCCGTAGAGCGGATTGCTGACGATCGACTCCTGGGGCTCGTAGTGGGTGGGGAGGGGGCCGTCGAGCAGGCCGCTGGGGGTGTAGATCCAGCCCAGGCCGTCCCCCTGCATGATGAACGGATGCGTGCCGCCGATGGTGGCGATCCCCTTGGCGTCCTTGGGCGGCCGGTAGGAGGGGGGGCGGTCGACGATGAAGTCCGGCTCATCGTCCCCTACCCACCGTTTCCGCTCCTCGTCCCACCAGACGAGCCTCTTCCGCTCCGACCAGGGTCTCCCCTCCGGGTCCGCCGAGGCACGGTTATAAAGGACCCGCCGGTTGTGCGGCCAGGCCCACCCCCATTCGGGCGCCACCCAAGTCTGCTCGCTCGCTGGCTTGCGGCGGGCCGTCTGATTGATTCCGTCCTTGTAACAGCCGGCATAGATCCAGCAGCCGCAGGCCGTCGAGCCGTCGTCCTTGAGATCGGTGTAGCCGGCGACGGGCTTGCGGTCCGCCACGGTGAAACCGTTGATCTCGGCCAGCACCGCCTCGGCCGAGGGCTCTTCGGTGGCTCCGCGGACCGGGTAGTCCCAGGTCAGCGCGAGGAGGGCGCGGTCCTTGGGATCGGCCGAGCCCGCGTAGAGCTCCCGGAGTCGTCTGCCCAGGTGATAGGTGAAGTGGAGCTCGCTCCGGCAGTCCCCCGGCGGCTCGACCGCCTTGTGGCGCCACTGGAGGAGGCGCTCGGTGTTGGTGAACGACCCTTCCTTCTCGGTATGGGCGGCGCAGGGGAAGAAGAAGACCTCCGTGGGGATCTCCCTGGGGCTCACCTCGCCGCGCTCGATCTCCGGCGCGTCGCGCCAGAAGTCGGCCGACTCGATCACCGAGAAGTCGCGCACCACCAGCCAGTCGAGCTTGCGCATCGCCGCCCGCTGGAGAGCGCCGTGCATCGAGCCCACGGTGGGGTTCTCCCCCATCAGGAAGTACCCCTTGACCACTCCGTCGGCCATGGCGGTGACCGTGGTCATGTGCGAGTGGTCGCCGGAGAGGCGGGGGAGGGTGTCGTAGAGCCAGCCGTTCTCCTTCGTCGCCGCGTCGCCGAACCAAGCCTTGAAGAAGGACACGGCGTACTTCGGAAACTCGCTCCACCACCCCTCGTCCGTGCCGTTGAGCTCCAGGTACTTGTCGAAGGTGAGATCGGACTTGGCCTTCGGCATCGGCAGGTAGCCGGGGAGGATGTCGTAGAGGGTCGGGATGTCGGTGGACCCTTGAATCGAGGCGTGGCCGCGCAGGGCCATGATGCCGCCGCCGGGCCTTCCGATGTTGCCGAGCAGGAGCTGGATGATCGCCGCGGTGCGGATGTACTGCACCCCCGTCGAGTGCTGGGTCCACCCCACGGCGTAGCAGAAGGCGGTGGTGCGCTCAGGGCCGGAATTCTCGCAGACCGCCTCGGCCACCTCCAGGAAGAGGTGGCGCGGCACGCCGCAGACCTCCTCGACCACCTCCGGCGTGTAGCGGGAGAAGTGGCGCTTGACGATCTGGAAGACGCAGCGCGGGTCCTGGAGCGTGTAGTCGAAATGCTCGGCGCCGCTCTGGGTGCCGCGCTCGGAGCGGGGCTGCCCCGTGTAGGTCTCGCGCTGGCCGGCCGCCGCCCCCACCTCCGTCCCCTCGTAGGCCCAGGAGGAGGGATCGTACTGCGCCTTCTCCTCATCCCAGCCGCTGAACAGGCCGTCGAGGTCCTCCGTGTCCCGGAAATCCTTCTTGATCAGCGCCGGGGCGTTCGTATAGTGGAGGACGTACTCCTTGAACCAGCGGTCGTTCTCCAGGATGTAGCGGACGATCCCGCCGAGGAAGGCGATGTCGCTCCCCGCCCGGATGGGGAGGTGGAGATCGGAGACCGCGCTGGTGCGGGTGAAGCGGGGGTCGACGTGGATGATCTTCGCCCCGCGGTTCTTCGCCTCCATCACCCAGCGGAACCCCACCGGGTGGCACTCGGCCATGTTGGACCCCTGGATGACGATGCAATCCGAATTCGCGAGGTCCCGGGGGGCGGTGGTGGCGCCGCCGCGTCCGAAGGAGGTCCCCAGACTGGGGACCGTGGAGCTGTGTCATATCCGGGCCTGGTTCTCGACCTGGATGACCCCGAGCGCCGTGAAAAGCTTCTTGAGGAGGTAGTTCTCCTCGTTGTCGAGCGTCGCGCCGCCCAGATGGGCGATCCCCAGGGTGCGGTTGACCTCGTTGCCCTCCGGGTCCTTCGCCTCCCAGGTCTCCTCGCGCGTCTTCTTGACGAGTTGCGCCACCCGCTCCAGGGCCCAGTCGAGAGGGACGGTCTCCCACTCCGTACCATGGGGGCGGCGATAGAGGACCGTCTGTACCCGGTGCGAGCCGGTGACGAGCTGGAAGGTCGCCGCCCCCTTGGGGCAGAGGCAGCCGTGGGAGAGCGGGGAGTCGGGGTCCCCCTCGATGTCGGTGATCCGACCGTCCTTTACATAGACGAGCTGGCCGCAGCCGACCGCGCAGTACGGGCAGACCGAGCGGACGACCTTGTCGGCCTTCTCGGTGCGGGGCTTCAGGGTCTCGCTGCGTGGAGAGCGGGCGGTCTCACCCAGGGCATGGAGGTCGCCCTCGCGGATCTGCCGCAGGACCGGCCACCGGAAAAGCGTCTCGCGAAGGGCCATCCACTTGCCTCCCGCGGGAGCACCATGCAAGTCCGGTGCGCGGGGGGCGGGAAAGATTCCAGTGGCGGGATCTGGCAACTTCCAACGCGGCTCCATGGCATGTATCTTGTAGTTTCGTAACGTGGAGGACAGCGATGCCAAAGACCACCCCCCACCCCTCCGCCTTCGAATTCATCCCCGAGAGGCCCACCATCCCCAAGCTCTGGGAGGCCGCTCAAGGCTGTACCGCGTGCGATCTTTACAAGAAGGCCACCCAGGCGGTGCTCGGCGTGGGGCCCAAGAGTGCGGCGGCCTTCTTCATCGGCGAGCAGCCGGGGGATCAGGAAGATCTGGCGGGCAAGCCGTTCGTGGGCCCCGCCGGCCGGGTGCTCGACGAGGCGCTGGTGGAGGCGGGGATCCCGCGCGAGGAGGTCTTCGTCACCAACTCGGTCAAGCACTTCAAGTGGGAGCCACGGGGCAAGAAGCGCATCCACGCCAAACCGACGCTGGGGGAGGTCAAGGCCTGCCGTCCCTGGCTGGAGACCGAGCTCGAGATCGTGAAGCCCCAAGTGATCGTCTGCCTGGGCGCCACCGCCGCGCAGTCGCTGATGGGCTCGAAGTTCAAGATCACCGTCGAGCGCGGCAAGTTCTTCGAGACCCTCTGGGCCCCCTGGCTCACCGCCACGTACCACCCCTCGGCCATCCTGCGGATGCCGGACGAGGACGCGCGCCACGCGGCGCGGGCGCTGTTCGTGGCCGATCTGATCGGGGTGGCGCAGCGGCTGCGGCTCCTGGCTTCCGCCTGAGGCTTGGATAGATTCGGGGACATTCCTGGAGATTCAGAGACAATCCAGGGTAGAAGGGGACTAACCTGGAGAAAGCGGGACCGAAGAAGGACAAAGAGGACGAAGATACGAAGATAGGGACATTTCTGGGAATTGCGGGACTGTCTTCCTGAAAACGGGACTGTCCACGAGATTCAGGGACGGGGCTGGCTAGGAGCTCTTCTCAGCTCTCTCTTCCCTGAGGTCCACGATCTCTCCACCCGTGATCCGCACGAGCTCCTCCGGCGTCGTCCGGAACACCGCGTGGGGAGTCCCGGCGGCGGCCCAGATCTCCTCATATTGGAGGAGATCCTGGTCGATCAGAACCCTCGGCTTGGTGGCATGGCCGACCGGCGCGACACCGCCGATGGGGAAGCCCGTCAGACGTTTCACGGTGTCGGCGTCCGGCCGGGTTGCGGGGGAGCCCAGGTGAGCGGCCAGCTTCTCCATCGAGACCCGGTTGGGCCCCGAGGCGATCACCAGGACGGGCGCGTCTCCGTCAAGAAAGACGAGGCTCTTCGCGATCTGGGCCACGGTGGTGCCAATTGCCACCGCCGCTTCCTGGGACGTCCGCGTGCTGGCGGCGAGCTCGACCACCTCGCCGCCGGCTCTCAGAGATCTCAGCTCGGTTTGGATTCTTTCCGCGTTGGGGTGCATGGCGGATTCATTGTACGAAAGATAAGCTCTGCTCCATGCAAGCCCACGGCATCGACGACGTCCTCCTTATCCTCGACGGCATCATCGCCGACACCAAGGCGAAGAGCGATCCGCTGGGGTATTTCCCGGCCCTGTACCGGCAGGTCACGCTGACGGTGAAGCAGGGGATCGCCTCGGGGTACTTCGACGACGGGCCGCGGATGGACCGCTTCGATGCCTTGTTCGCCAGCCGGTATTTCGCGGCCTACGACGCCTGGACGTCCGGCGGCCAGCCCACCAAGAGCTGGCAGGTGGCCTTCCAGGGGATGCGGTCGGGACAGCTCATCATCCTCCAGGACCTGCTGGTGGGGATCAACGCCCACATCAACCTCGATCTCGGTGTCGTCGCCGGCGAGACCTTCCAGGGGGCGGCCCTCCAGGGCTTCCACGACGATTTCAACAAGATCAACCAGATCCTCTCGACCCTCCTCCCGAAGGTCGAGGACACGGTCTGCGAGTTTTCCCCCCTGCTCGGAATCCTCGCCAAGATCGGCGGGCAGGACGCCATCGAGGTCCTCAACTTCAGCATGGACGCCGCCCGCGACGACGCCTGGATGCACGCCGTCCTCCTCTCCCTCCAGCCGCCGGAGGCTTGGCCGATCACCGTGAAGACGATCGACGACAAGGTCGCCTTCCTCGGCAGGCTGATCGCCCAGCCCTCAGGTTTGGTGGCGCAGGCGGTCGATCTCATCCGCGACACCGAGAGCAAGGACGTGCCGGCGATCATCGACGCCCTGAATTCGATCGTGCCGGCCACCGGCGCGGTGTTGCCGTAGGAGAGCGCGCAGATGGACAACCCCGGCGTCCAGATCCTCCTCCGTGCCCTCGACACGGGCTACGACCACAAGTCCTGGCATGGGCCGATCCTCAAGGGATCGCTGCGCGGGATCTCCCCGGAGGAGGCGGCCTGGCGGCCGGCCCCCAGACGGCACAACGTCTGGGAGATCGCCATCCACGCGGCCTATTGGAAGTACGCCGTCCTGCACAAGCTTCGGCCGGAGATCCGTTTCCCTCTGAAAGGGCGCGACTGGTTTCCCCGTCCGGAGGGGGAGATCAGTGAGCCGGCCTGGAAGGCCGACCTGCGCATCCTGGAGCAGACGCACCGGGAGCTCCGCGCGGCCGTGGCCGCCCTCCGCGACGAGGATCTGGAGACCGTCCCCCAGGGGAGCAAGAGGGTGGTGCGGGATCTGGTCCTCGGCGTGGCCTACCACGACATCTACCACGCCGGGCAGATCCAGCTCCTCAAGCGGCTCCGCGAGGGACGATAGCGGCGACCAGGCTCGTCTCTGCTCCTCTTTGCGCTCTCTGGCATGCTGTTGTAGCATGGAGGGGCTTGATGTTTTTGCAGGTCCGGTAGAGCGGAATCGCATTCTTAGCCAAGAATGAACTGGCTTGGCCTCTTCCGGCATTCCTTACGGGAGGACAGAGAATATGCTCTTTTGGCGTTTTCCGTCAAGTGTCCTGGCTCTCATTCTGATCAGCCTCGCCTGGGGGGGAGCGGCCCTGGCCCAGGAAGCCCTCTTCGTTCCCTGGACGCAGCTCCCGGCCTCCGATCTGGTCGCCGGAAGCGAATTCGGCTCCCAGGTCCAGCTCTCCTCGGACGGCTCCACGGCTCTCGTCGCGGCTCGGTCGAAGGACTGCGCTGGGAACCCTAACTGTGGACTGGTGGTCTATGTCTTCGCGCGGGGTACCGGCGTCTGGGTCCAGCAGGCCATCCTGACCGCGCCCGGCGGAGCTCCCTGGAGACAGACTCTCTCGATGGCCCTTTCGGGGGATGGCAACACGGCTTTCCTGGGGTTGGCGGACACGGGCTGCGCCGCCGGCTTGGACTGTGGCGTGGTCTATGTCTTCGTCCGCAGTGGAGGCGTCTGGACCTTGCAGCAGACGCTCGCGAGCCCCAACAACGCGGCTCAATATCTTTTCGGGATAGACATGGCGCTCTCGAAAGATGGAAACACCGCTCTGATCGCGGCGATCGGCGAACCTTGCCAAGGAGGAAATTGCGGTGCGGTCTACGTCTTCACCCGCAGCGGCAATCTCTGGACGGAGCGGCAGAGGCTGGTGAGCGGAGATCCCCGCTCCGACGAGTTCTTCGGACGCACCATCACGCTCTCGGCCGACGGCGATACCGCGCTGATCGTTCAGGGATTCGACGCTGGCATCCTGATCGGCAAGGTTTTCGTCTACACCCAGAGCGGCGGCGTCTGGAGCCTCCAGGGCTCGATCTCCGCTCCGGACAACAACACCGACTTCGCCAACGGCCTGATCGCGCTTTCCGGGGACGGCAATCTCGCCCTGATCCGGGAAGACAATGATCCGTTCGCGGGCGGGGGCTCCGTTTTCGTGTTCGCCCGGAACGGCTCGACGTGGTCCCCGGAGGCCGTGTTCCAGGGAGAGGTCGCGAGCGACGACTTCGGCAGATTTCCGGTGATCTCGGACGACGGACAGGTCGCCGTCATCCCCTCCCGGAAGGTGGGCTGCTCCCCCTTCGATCCGTCCTGCGTACCCGGAACGGCCGACGTCTTCCTGCGAAATGGCGGCGCCTGGGACCGGGTGCAGCGGGTCTCTTTTCCAGGGACCGGGGACGCTTACGCCCTGGGCCCCATCGCGCTCTCGGGAGACGGCAAGACCCTTCTGCTCGGCGCTCCCGGCGTGCCCTGCGCCGCGGGCACCCGGTGCGGCGCCGTCTACGCGTTCACGAGCGCGCCGCTGGCCGTCGGGATCCCCACACTGGGGGGCCCGGGCCTCGCCGTGCTGACGCTCGCGCTGATCGCGGCCGCCTTGATCCTGCTCCGGCGGCGGCGCTCGATCTAGGCGGCCTGGGCCGTGAGCCAGCCGGCCGACTCCCGCCAGAGGGTGTCGCGGAAGCGCTCGCGGAAGAATCCGAAGTGGCCGATCGCCGGCGCTCCCACCTCTCGCGGGGTGACGTGCCGGTGGTCTACCCTGGCCTCGCGGTAGGCGTCGAGCAGACTCTCGACGGCCGCGCGGGGGGCGTAGCCGTCGTCCTCGAAGCTGTAGGCGAGAAAAGGACGGTCGAAGCGCTCGAAGCCGCGGCGGCGCTCGTCGTGCCCCTCGAACAGGAAGCCCGGCTGGCGGCACCACGCCGCCCACTCCCGGGCGACTCCGCCGGGGAGATCCTCCTTGATCCCCATCCAGCCGGGGACGTAGCCGAAGAGACGGCTCGCCACCGGGATGCCCACGTACCAGTTGAGGGCCATCCGGTAGCGGGAGGGGGAGGGCCAGTGCCCCCAATAGCCGTTCTGGGCCGCGACCCCCACCATCCCGGCGATCCGCTCGTTGCCGGGCGCGAGCCCCACGATCTGCCCGCCGACGCTGTGACCCACGACCAGGATCTTGCGCGGATGGAGATTGAACGCGATCCAGTCGAGGACGCCCCCCTGATCCTCCTCGGCCCACTGCCGCAGCCGGGCGGGGAAGCGGGAGAGGTCGCGCGGCCGCGAGCCGCCGATCCCCCGGTAGTCGTAGGTGAGGACGGTGAGCCCCTCACCTGCCAGATAGCGGGCGAAGGGGCCGTAATACCCGCGCTTTACGGCGGTGGCCGAGTTGATCAGCACCGCCGTCTCCCGGTCCTCCCCGGGATCGGGCCGATAGAGAGTGGCCGCGAGCTCGAAACCGTCGAGCGCGCGGATGCGGAGCCCGTCGTCGATTCGTACGTCCATCTCCCTCCTCCTTGTGGGATGCGTTCACACCCTTTCGATGATCGTCGCGATCCCCTGCCCGCCGCCGATGCAGAGGGTGATCAGGGCGGTCGAGAGGTCCCGCCGCTCGAGCTCGTCGAGCGCCGTGCCGAGCAGGATGGCCCCGGTGGCTCCCAGCGGATGGCCGAGGGCGATGGCGCCGCCGTTGACGTTCACCTTCCCGGGGTCGACCCCTAAGCTGCGGATCGTCTGCAGCGGGACCACGGCGAAGGCCTCGTTGATCTCCCAGAGGTCGATGTCCTGGACGCTCATGCCGGCCTTCTTCAGGGCCCGGCGCGAGGCCGGCGCGGGCGCGGTCAGCATGATCAGC
>Ga0308175_100001482_pt1 | contig 15886 bp, 18 predicted proteins | sample PhyCR1_3_FD_203893 | JGI IMG/M metagenome (GOLD analysis project Ga0308175, IMG submission 203893) | Soil microbial communities from UC Gill Tract Community Farm, Albany, California, United States - DLSLS.C.R1 | ecosystem: Environmental > Terrestrial > Soil > Agricultural land | place: USA...
GGATCCTGACCAACCTCAACATCGACCGCGGGCGGCGGCAGCAGCGGGCACCGCAGATGCAGCCGCTCGAGGCGAACGACTACTTCCTCTACGACCGGCTCGCGGAGAACGGGGACGGCGTCTCCGACGAGGACAAGGTCGTGGAGCGTTTGTCGCAGGACGACATCGTGACGGCGCTCTCGGTAGTGCCGCACGACTTCCGCGACGTGCTCGTGCTCGTCGACCTCGGCGACTTCAGCTACGCGGACGCAGCGCAGATTCTCGATATCCCGGTTGGCACCGTGATGTCGAGGCTGCACCGAGGACGCCGCATCCTGAAACGGGAGCTGGCCGAGTCTGCCCTGGAGGAGGCGACATGATGGACCCCTGCGCGCACTGCGAGCAGATGATGCAGCCGTACCTCGACCACGTCCTCACCGACGAGGAGAAGGATCAGGCGGAGGCACATCTGGCCGAGTGCGTGGATTGCCAAAGGCGCTACAAGTTCGAGGAGAGCCTGCGGATCTACGTGCGCAAGGCGGTAACGGAAGAGATGCCGGCGGAGCTCCGGCAGAAGCTGGCCGCTCTCAGGATCCCGCTGGAGTAGCAGAGTCGACGTCTCCCGGCGGCCGCAGGTCGTCACAGGGGACGAGGCGGGCCGGGATCGACTTCGCGCCTTCGTCGGGGACGGCGTCCCATAACGCCCGCGCGAGCAGGACCGGATGGAGGCGAACGCCGGCGTAGGTCGCGGCCACCGCGTCGCCGCCGTTCGCGCGCCAGTCGTCGACCACGCGGTCAATTGCGCGCGGATCGAGGTCGGGCCCGTCGGCGAGCACGACGACGGCAGCCTCGGCTTCTCGCGGCAGGGCGGCGAGCCCGCAGCGGAGGGACGCGCCGGGCCCGCGCTCCCAGTCGGCGCACTGGACGCTCTCGACCCGCAGCACGTGCGCGCCGCTCACGACGACGACCTCGTCGACCGAGCTCTCGCTCAGCGCCTCGAGTATCTGCGGAAGCAGCTCGACCTGCTTCGGCGGCTCCGTCCCGTAGCGGGACGAGGCTCCCGCTGCGAGCACGACCGCTGCGATCACGCGAGCTGTGCGAGCGCGCGGCGGACGAGTGCCTGCGCGAGCGGGACCTTCCACTCGGTCCGCGGCAGCGGCGTCGCCGCGTCGAGATCGTCGACGCTCTCGATCCGCCACGGAGTCGGTGCCACGCCGGCGAGCGCGATTCGGGTCGAGCCGTCGGCGTGACGGGCGACCGCAACGCCGACCTGGGGGAACGACCAGCGCTTGCGGTCCATCGCCTTGAGGTAGACGCTCGCTTCCACCGCGGGGAGCTCGACCTCGAGCAGCAGCTCGCCGTCCTCGAGCGTCGTCGTGCTCCGGTCGCCCTCGTCGGGGAGCCGGTACAGCTCCTCGACCGCGAGCTCGCGCCGGCTGGTGCGTAGCCGCGCGCCGAGCGCGACGAGCGCAGCCGCCACGTCCGAGGGATGCGCCGAGGCGCAGAACTCGTTCGCGAAGACCGCGTGCTCGCGGTGCTCGCCGTCGCGGGCGTGACAGCGGTCGCCGCCGTGCAGGCGGCACGGGTAGTCGAGCCGCCAGTACCAGCAGCGCGTCGACTGGAGGAGGTTGCCGCCGAGCGAGCTCACGTTGCGAAGCTGTGGCGAGGCCGCGAGCCGGCACGCCTCTCGGAGCGCGTCCGGGATCGCGGGCTCGACCTCGAGCTCGGCGAGAGTCGTGCCGGCACCGATCCTGTTGTCCTGCACGCCACGCGGCACGACGCCCCTCACGTCGACGAGCCGCTCCGCCTCGATCAGCCCCTCGCGCAACAGGGGCACGACCTCGGAGCCACCGTGGAGGAAGACCCCGCCGTCGAGCTGATCGACGCTAGACGGCCGCAGGAGCTCCACGCTTCTCCTTCTCGCGAGCGCGCTCCTCGGCCTCGCGCAGCGCGCGCAGCATCTCCTCGCGGGAGATCGGCAGCTTGTGCACGTCGGCTCCGGTCGCGTCGCGGATGGCGTTCGCGATCGCGGCGGCGATCGGCACGATCGGCGGCTCGCCGAGCCCCTTCGAGCCGAGGTTCGTCAGGTGCTCGTCGGGCCGGTCGACGAACTCGCAGATGATCTCGGGCACATCAGCGATGGTCGGCATCCGGTACGCGTCGAGCGACGTCGTCAGGATGCGGCCCGTCTCGGGGTCGAGCAGCCGCTCCTCCGAGAGCGTGTGGCCGATTCCCTGGATGATCCCGCCCTCGACCTGGCTGGAGGCGCCGAGCGGGTTGACGATTCTACCGACGTCGTGGATCGCCGCGACACGCTCCACGACGACCTCGCCGGTCTCGACGTCGACCGCGACCTCGACGACGTGGACGCCGAAGGTGAGGACGCTCATCCCGGTCGGGTTCGGCCCGCGGGCGCCCTTGCCGAGGATCTGTGCCTCGTCGAGCAGGCCGACGACCTCCTCGAGCGGCGCCGAGAGGTTGCCGTCCGCCGAGACGACCGAGCCGTCGCGGATGTCGAGCACGCGCTCCTCGAGGTCGTAGCGCTGCGCCGCGATCTCGAGCACCTGACGCTTTGCATCGGCCGCGGCCGCCCGTACCGCCGGCCCCATCGACGGCAGGGTCGAGGAGCCGGCCGAGATCGAGGCGTACGGCCCGCGCGCCGAGTCGCCGAGCTCGACCTCGACGTGCTCGAGCGGCAGCCCGAGCTCCTCGGCGGCGATCTGCGCCATCGCGGTCCGCGTGCCGGTGCCGATGTCCTGCATCGCCGTGATCACCGTCGCGTGGCCGTGGGAGCCGAGCCGTACCCACGCGTAGGAGGGAGGCCCGCCGCCGCCGTACCAGATCTGGCTCGCCATCCCCACGCCGCGCTTCCAGACTGCGTCGGACCGCGTGCGCACTTCGTGCCGCCGCTCCCAGTGCGGCTCCGCACGGCGGTAGCAGTCCTCGAGGTTCTTGGACGAGAACGGTGTGCCGTCGTTCGAGCTCGCGTAGTTGCGGCGCCGGATCTCGAGCGGATCGACGTCGAGCTTCGCGGCGAGCTCGTCGACCAGGCACTCGAGCCCGAACGTCCCCTCGACGAAGCCGGGCGCGCGGAACGCCTTCATCGGCGGCGTGTTGAGTTTCGCGCCGTAGGTGACCGTGCGGACGTTCTCGCAGTCGTAGAGCATCTGCATCGGCCCCTCGGTCGATGCGTTCCAGCCGGACCAGCCGACGGAGTTCGTGAACTCGCCCTCAAGCGCGACGATCGTCCCGTCGCTACGCGCCCCGGCGCGAAGGCGCTGGATGGTTGCGTTGCGGTTGCCGGCGGACGTGTGCTCCTCACGCCGCGTGAGAGCACAGCGCACCGGCCGCCCCGTCCGCTTGGCGAGCTCGGCGGCGGCGAACGTGTACTCGTCGGGGCTGTTCTTCGAGCCGAAGCCGCCGCCCATGTACTCGCAGACGACCCGCACCTTGTCCTCGGGCAGGCCGAGCGCGTCCGCAACCGCGTGCCGGATGCCCCAGATGTACTGGGTCGAGATGTAGACGTGCAGCGTGTCGCCCTGCCACTCACACATCGCCTGATGGGTTTCGAGCGAGTTGTGGAGGACGGTCTGGGTGCGGTAGGTGGCCTCGACCACGACATCGGCCTCGGCGAATGCGCGGTCGGCGTCGCCGCGCTCCCGGCGACGCGGCTCGTCGTCGGCCAGGAGCCCACGCCGGACGGCCTCGTCCGGATCGAGCACGACCTCGAGCTCCTCCCACTCCACGTCGATGGCCTTCACTGCGGCGAGGGCTTGCCGGAACGTGTCCGCCGCGACGGCCGCGACGGCCGCCCCCGCGAACCCCGCCTCCTCCGCGAGCCCGGGCGCCTCGCCCGGCCCGATCCCTGCCCGCACGCCCGGCAGCGCGAGCGCCGGAGCGAGATCGATCCGCCGCACCTGCGCGTGCGCGTGCGGCGAGCGGAGAACGGCCGCGTGGAGCATCCCCGGCAGCTTGAGGTCGGCTGTGTAGCGCGCCTCGCCGCGGACCCGCTCGTGGCCGTCCTTGCGCGGGGCGGGCTTGCCGACCACCGCGAGCGGCCCCTCCGGCCACTGCTCGAGCGGATCCTCCTCGACGACGATCCACACCTCCTCGAAGCGTCCCTCGACCTCCTTCTCGGTGCGGATCAGTCTTGCCACGAAAGAATCGCCTCCTCGATCTTGGGATACGTGCCGCAGCGGCAGATGTTCCCGGCCATCGCGTGCCGGATCTCCTCGCGCGTCGGCTCGGGGTTCGCCGCGACGAGGGCCGCCGCTGAGACGACCTGGCCGGGCGTGCAGTAGCCGCACTGGACGGCGTCGGCGCGGACGAAGGCGTCGACGAGCGGATGCTCGCGCAGCCCCTCGATCGTCGTCACCTCGGCCTCGACCGTGTGCGCGAGCGTGATGCACGAGAGCCGCGGCACGCCGTCGATCTGGACGGTGCAGGCGCCGCAGTGTCCCTCGTTGCACGCGATCTTCGTCCCTGTCAGTCCGAGCTCCTCGCGCAGGACGTGCGCGAGGCTCGTCCCGACCGGCGCGTCGACGACGTGCTCGCCGCCGTTCACCGTGAGCCGCCACTCGCTCATGTCGAGGTCACTGCCACCGTGTCGGCTATCTGAATCAATCGGACGGCCGTGCGCGCGACGAGGCGGCGCTCGCTGTCGTCGTCGGCTTCCGGCAGCGTCCGCCACAGGTCGCGCGCGACCTCGAGCAGCTCGCGGATCCGGCCGAGCTCCTCGCGGTGGATGCCGTTCGGCTCCTCGGTCGCGTTGAGCGCGAGCCCGAGCGCGCCGAAGCCGTCTGGCTGCCGGGCGAAGAGGAGCGGCATGGCCATCGAGACGTACTGGTGGATGCGCGCCTGCGCAAGCGGCTGCTCGAGGATGTCGGAGCCCTGCGGCTGCGACGGCTCGAGCGGCTCCTCGCTGTTCGCAATCCTGTTCGCGTTGCCGGCGAACATGTCGCGCAGCTGCCGCTCGTCGAAACCCGCGACGCGGGCGACGCGAGACGAGAGCAGCAGCGAGCCGGGCTGCTGGCCGTATGGGTAGTCCGAGGCGTAGACGATCTGCTCCGGCGGCACGAGCCGCAGCAGCCCGAGCAGGTCGATCGCGCTCCAGACCGAGCTGTCGAAGAAGACGCCCCGTTTGCCCGAGAAGCGGTACGCGAGATTCGCGAGGTCCGCGATGCCGGCGTGGGCGAGGATCAGCTGCGTGCCGGGATGCGCGTCGACGAGCCGCTCGAGGCCCTCGGCGATCGGCGGCAGGCCGCGGCCGGCGTGGATGAGGATCGGGACGCCGCGCTCTGCCGCGAGCGCAAAGACAGGCGCGAGCCGCTCGTCGTTGAGCAGGAACTTCTGGGCGCGCGGATGAAGCTTGATCCCGCGCGCGCCGAGATCGAGGCACCGGCGGGCCTCCTCGATCGGCCCCTCGTCGAGCGCGAGCCGCACGAACGGGACGAGGCGGCCGTCGGAGCTTGCCGCGAACTCGAGCGTCCGGTCGTTGCCCGCTCGGAAGCCGGGATGGCGGTCGGGCTCGTCGAGACAGAACATGAAGGCCCGCGAGATGCCGTACCGGTCCATGGAGCCGATCAGCTCCTCGGGGCGTCCGACCATCCCGTCGATGTCCGTCCCGAGGTGGGTGTGGGCGTCGAAGATCTCGAGGTCGGTCGGGAGGTCGGCGCGTAGGCGCTCGTCCCACTCGGCGGTGACCTGCCGTGCCCGCTCCAGCGGTTCCACGCCTCGAATCTACCCAGAGGAGTGCCGACTCCGTGCCAACTCCGTAAAGGACACTGTCGGCGCGACGCGGGGGGCTGTAGCAAGGAGCCGTCCACTTCCCCGGATCGGAGGCTCCATGAAACGCATCCACCTGCTCGTCCTGCTCTCGGTTCTCGCGCTGCCCCTCGCCGCCGCCTCGGCCCGCGGCAGCGGCTCGGGGAGTCTCGTCCTCGCCGAGGTCTACGCCGCCGGCGGCAACAGTGGCGCCGCGTACGCCAACGACTACGTCGAGCTCTTCAACCGGGGCGCCAGCCCCGTCGCCGTCGACGGCTGGACGCTTCAGTACGCATCGGCTTCCAGCACGACCTGGCAGCAGACGGCGCTGAGCGGAACGATCCCGGCGGGCGGCCGCTACCTCGTGCAGCTCGCCTCCGGTGGTGTGAACGGAGCGGCGCTGCCTGCGGCCGACGCCACCGGCATCTCGAACCTCGCGGTCACCGGGGGCAAGGTCGCGCTCGTCGACGCTGCGACTGCGCTGTCGTGCGGAGCCGCTGCCGGAAGCTGCTCCTCCGTATCGGGCGTCGAGGATCTCGTCGGCTACGGCGGGGCCGCCGACTACGAGGGAACCGGTGCGGCCCCGGCGGGAAGCGCGACCAACGCCGTGACCCGTACGGACTCCTGCGCGGACACGGACGACAATGCCGCAGATTTCGCGACAGCGGCTCCCGATCCGAAGAACTCCTCGGCGGCGGCGACCGCCTGCTCGGTCACGCCTCCTCCGAACGGCGCGAGCGGATCGGCCGGCGTCGACGTCGACATCCAGCCGGTGCTATCGATCGCGCTCGACCACCCGACGCTGAGCTTCCCCGGGGCTGTACCGGGGACGATCCCGGCTCCGCAGCCGGAGCAAGTCACGGTGACGAGCAACGACGCGAGCGGCTACACGCTCAGCGTCCACCGCACGGCGTTCACGCCGCACGACCTGCCGCTCGGCATCGGCGTGGGGGCCGGAAGCCTCGCGGCGGTGCCGATCGCACCGGCGCCGGATCTGCCCCTGGCCGGCACGAACGGCTCGAGTGCGGGCGGAGGCGACACGGTGGCGACGAGCGTCGGGTTCGTCTCGCCGCTGCCGGCCGTGGCGGCCGGGCACTACACGGCGACGCTCACCTTCACGGTGATCGGCAAGTGAGACGCGCGCTCGCAGCGCTCGTTCTCGTAGCGGCCGCGGCATCCACACCGGGTGCCGCGGCCGGCCCGGGCATCGGGCTCAGCGCAAGCCCGCTCCGCCTGACCCTCCGAGGCGCGTCCGCTTCCGCGGTCACCGTGCGGAATCCGAGCCACCGTACGTTGCGGGTCGACGTCTCGCGCGCAGGATTCACCCGCGCCGTGCGGGGCAAGCCGCTCGTGCGGCCCGCCCGCGGCGCCGTGACCTGGCTCCGTCTGCACCCTCGGCGGTTCCGGCTCGCGCCCGGCGCGAAGACGACTCTTCATGTCGCCGCGGTGCCGGCGCGGCGGGCCGCTCCCGGAGATCACCCGGCGCTCGTGCTCCTTACGACGCGTCCGCTCGGCGTGAAGCACGTCCGGGTACGGCTCAGGGTCGGCGTGGTCGTCGACCTCCGCGTGCGAGGCCGGATCGTGCGGCGGCTCGACGCGCGCGCCCTCACCGTTCGGCGCCGCGGAACGCTTCGCCTGCTCGAGCTGCGTCTCGTCAATCGCGGCAACGTGACCGAGCGGCTGCCGGGCGACGGGCTGCGGGTCTCCCTGCTCCGCCACGGCCGCAAGCTCGCGACGTTGCGACCGCGAAGCCGGGAGCTCCTTCCGCACAGCGCGGGCATCGCGGTATTCGCATACCGCGGGCAGCTTCGAGGGTCGGTTCTGGTACGGGTCGAGCTCCGGCCGCCCGTCCGAGGCCTGCGGCGCTCATTCCGCGCGCGGCTGTGACCGATGGACGTCTCATGGACAGACGCGTCGTCTGGCTCTTCGTCGGCGTCGGGATGGTCGTGGGCGGATTCGTTCCCGTGGTCTGGGGCGGCAGCGCGCTCGGCTCGCTCGTGTTCGGCTCGCTCGGCGGTGTCGCCGGGCTCTGGCTGGCGGCGAAGCTGACCTAGGCGAGGATCCGGCGGAGGAACTCAGCCTCCGGCACGGCTCCATCCCACCGCGGCTCGCCGTCGACGACGATCCGCGGAACCGCCCAGACGCCCAGCTCCTGCGAGAGCTGCGGGAACTCGTTCGCCTCGATCGCAGACGCCGTCACGCGCTCCGAGGCGAGGGCGAAGCGAAACGCCAGCAGCACGGCCGGCGGGCAATGCGGTCAGGTCGGCGTGACGAAGACGTCGAGCGTGAGGTCGCGGTCGAGCTCCTCGAGCGCGGCCAACGAATCGGCGCTCAGCGTCGGTTCGTCGCGCCCCGCCTCGACGACTCCGCCGACGAGGGAGCCGAGTTCGTAGCCCCATGGCAGCCCGTCGTAGCGGACGCCCGCGTCCTGTCCGTCGGGCCGGATCGAAACTGCAGGAAAGCGCGAGAATCCCTCCGGCTCCTCCTCCACGCGGCAGGTCACGTCGTCGCCGAGCTCCGCGAGCCCTTCGCAAAGCCGCACCATCTCGGCACCGAAGTCGAGGTCGCCGGAGCCCGCCCGCGGCGTCTCCTCCGGACCGAGCGCGACGAAGAGCTCAACCGGCCGCGCGAGCTCGCCGAACCACTCGCGCACCTTCGTCTCCTCCTCGGATCGCAGGATGGGCATACCGGCGAGCCTAACCTCGTTGGACACCGTCATGGATCGGCGGCGCCTCGGCCCGAGCGACCTGATGATCTCGCGCGTCGGCATCGGTACCGCGCCCATCGGCTCGCGCCCGGGAGAGTGGTGGGTCAGCTGGGGACCGCAGGACGACGCCGACTCGGTACGGGCGATCCATGCCGCAGTGGACGGCGGCATCAACTGGGTCGACACGGCTCCCTTCTACGGCTGGGGGCACGCCGAGGACGTCGTCGGCCGCGGGCTCGCCGGCCGCGAGGACGTGCTCGTCTTCACCAAGTGCGGGACGTTGCGGCGCGACGACGGAGATGACTTCATGGACCTGAGCCCCGAGTCGATCCGCCGTGGCTGCGAGGAGAGCCTGCGTCGGCTCGGGCGCGAGCGGCTCGACCTTTTGCAGTTCCACGACCCCGACCGGAACGTGCCGATCGAGGAGTCGTGGGGCGCGCTCCAGGAGCTCGTCGCGGCAGGCAAGGTCCGGCACGGTGGCCTCTCGAACCATCCGCCGGAGCTCGTGGAGCGGGCGCTCGCCGTCGGGCCCGTCGTGGCGCTGCAGTTTCAGTACTCGGCGCTCGCCCGCGACCACGAGCAGGAACTGCTCCCGTACGCGCTGCAGCACGAGCTCGGAGCCATCGTCTGGTCTCCGCTAGCGAGCGGCTTCCTCACCGACGGCTTCTCGCTCGACGCGCTCCCGGAGGCCGACTTCCGGCGTACGCATCCCTTCGCCCAACTCGAGCTCGAGCAGACGCACGAAGAGCTCCGCGCACGCGGCCGTGGCAGCGTGACCCGGGGAGCGCTCGACCTCGTGCTCGCGCACCCGGCCGTGACCGGCGCGATCGTCGGCATTCGCAACGAGCGCGAAGGCCGCGAGCTCGCCGCAGTCCTCTAGCGCCCGTACAGCTCGTCGATCGCCTGCTCGAGCTCCTCGAGACGCGCTGCTCCGAAGGCGCGCACCGTCCCGTCGGAGTCGACGAGGACGTTGGTCGGCACGCCGCGCACGCCGAGCGTCGTGGCTAGCTCGGCGTTCGGATCGAGGAGGATCGGCCCCTTGATGCCCCACATCTCGCAGAAGCGCTGGACCTCCGGCCGCGGCTCCGTCCCCTCCCAGATGTCGACGAGCACGATTTCGAGGCCCGACCGGGACTCCTCACGAAGGCGCACGTCCTCGAGGAACGGCGCCTCCGCGTTGCACGGCCCTCACCAGGAGGCGAAGAAGTTGAGGATGTACTTCTTCTCGGCCCAGTCGTGGTTCGTGCGCTGCTCGCCCGACCAGTAGTCCTCGAGCGAGAACGCCGGCAGCCTGGTGCCGATCCACGGGCTCTTCTCCTCGACGACCGGGGCCGGCGGCCGCGCCGCGAGCAGGTCCTCGACGATCGACATCGTCTGGCTCCCGGCGTTGGCGACGAGGATCCGTCCATCGTGCTGGTCGACGACCACGCCGCCGGGCCCGCCGCCGACCGGGATCTGCGACCACTCGACGCCGTCGGCGACGCCGAGCACGCTGACCGAGCCCGCGCCGCGGTTCGTGACGTAGACGCGGTCGTGGGAAGGGTGCATGGCGAGGCCGACCGGCGCCGAGCCGGTGCGGATCTCCTCCTTGACTTCGATCTTGTCGAGATCGACGCGGGAGACCCTCCCGGCGATCGAGTTGACGATGAACGCCTCGCCGCGCTCGGGGACGATCCCGATCGCGCACGTGCCGATCCCGAGCTCGAGCCGGCCGACCTCCTCGAAGGAGTCGGCGTCGTAGAAGTTGGCCGAGGCTGCGACGAAGTTGACGCAGACGACGAGCCTGCGAGTCGGATCGACGCCGATCGCCCCGGCGCCCGGCTCCGCGTCCACGGTGGCCACCGTCTCGAGCGTGTCGAGGTCGATCACGCTCATCGTCGAGCCGAGCGAGTTGCCGACGTAGAGGCGGCGGAACTCGGGGACGTGGGTCAACCCGGAGGGGTAGCCGCCGACGGGCACTGCAGTCTCGACCTCGAGCGTCGCCGAGTCGATGATCGTCACCTGGTCGGAGTGCGCGTCCGCGGTGAAGACGCGGCCGGTCCGCTCGTCGAGGCCGATGTCGATCGGCTCGTCGCCCGTGGTGATCTCGCGGATCACCTCGTGCGTCTCGAGGTCGACGACCGAGACGAAGTCGCTGCGCGAGCACGCCACGAAGGCGCGCCGGCGCTCGAGGTCCACCGCGATTCCCTCCGGGTCGAGGCCTACCGGGATCTCCGCGACCTGCCGCCACGGCGAGCGCGAGTCGATCCGGCACGCGGCTCCGAGCGGAAACGCCGGGTCTTCTCTGGAGCCGGTCGCCGCCATCGAGCCGCGAGTATCGCCTCTCGCACGGCCAGGCGCCAGGGGACCGGCACCCGGCCGCTAGCATCGATTCGCTTTGGCAGACGCTGTCCTGATCTACGGCGACTCATTCCGCTCCGCCGACATGCGTCACGCGGTGCCGCTCGGCGTGCCCGATCCCTTCCTCTACGTCGAGGAGAACGGCAGCCGACACGTCTTCGCCAGCTCAATGGAGGCCGCGCGGCTCCGTGAGATCGGTCTGTTCGAGGTGCACGTCTCGGAGGAGCTCGGCATGGACGAACTGATCGCGTCCGGCGTCGACAGGCGCGAGCTCGACGCGCAGCTCGCGCTCCGGGCGGTCGCAAGCCTCGGGCCGACGCGTGCGTACGTGCCGGCGAACTTCCCCGTCTGGCTCGCCGACCGCCTCCGCGCCGACGGCGTCGAGCTTGTGGTCGACCAGGAGCTCTTCGACGACCGCCGGCGCGCCAAGACCGAGGCCCAGCTCGCGGGGATGAGGCGGGCGCAGCGTGCCGCCGAGGCGGCGATGAATGCGTGTCGCGGGCTGCTCCGGCGCGCGGAGATCCGCGGCGACCAGCTGCTTCTCGACGGCGAGCAGCTCACGGTCGAGCGCGTGAAGGCGGACATGAGCGTCGTCTTCGCAGCGCACGACACGACCGCCGACGAGTACATCGTCGCGCCGGGTGCGCAGGGCGCCGTCGGCCACGACATGGGATCGGGTCCGATTCGGCCCAACACGCCGCTCGTCGTGGACATCTTCCCGCGCGACAACGCATCCGCGGTCTACACGGACATGACGCGCACCTTCGTCGTGGGCGACGTGCCCGACGACGTGCGCGAGTGGCACCGGCTCTGCAAGGAAGCGCTCGATGCGGCGGTCGCGGAGATCCGCGCAGGCGTCGAGGCACGGGCCGTCTTCGACCTCACGTGCGACATCTTCGAGGCGGCGGGCGAGCCGACCCAGCGCACGAAGGAACCCGGCGAGACCCTCGCGGACGGCTTCTTCCACGGGCTCGGCCACGGCGTCGGTCTCGAGGTACACGAGGCTCCGGGCATGGGCCGGTTGGCGAATCAGTCGCTGGTCGCCGGCGACGTCGTCACCGTCGAGCCGGGCCTCTACCGCGCCGGCTACGGAGGCGTCCGGCTCGAGGACATCGTCCTCGTCACCGAGGGCGGCGCCGAGGTCATCACGAGTTACCCGTACGACCTCGAACCCTGAGTAATCCGCGCCAATCCGGGTAGTGGCTGCCCAAATAGATCGGAGGCCGACGGGTGGCCTTGGGACCTTCCGTCGACGCCGAGAAGGAGGGCGACCAAGCATGGCTGTTCTCGCCCAGGATCGGCCGACCACGCTCATCGAGAGCATTCCGGCTGCCGACCCCGCGCCGCTGGGCCTCGCGGCCTTTGCGCTGACGACGTTCCTGCTCAGCGGCCACAACGCCAGCTTCATCCCGGATGCAGTCTGGATCGGCCCAGCGCTCTTTTACGGCGGGCTCTGCCAGTTGCTCGCGGGCATGTGGGAGTTCCGCAACCGGAACGTCTTCGGAGCGACCGCGTTCTCGACCTACGGCGGCTTCTGGATGGGACTCGGAATCGTCGTCTTGCTCGTGTTCCTGTCGAAGAGCTTCGGCGCGGCGCTCACCGGGACGAACCTCACGAACGGGCTCGCCTGGTTCCTGCTCGCGTTCGCGATCTTCAACACGTACATGCTTCTCTGGAGCATGCGGGTGAGCCTGGCGGTGTTCCTCGTCTTTCTGACGCTCGAGATCACCGAGATCGTGCTCGTGATCGGGTTCTTCAACATCTCGCACGGTGGCACCGAGTGGTGGCTGCACGCGGGCGGCTGGTGCGGCGTCGTCACGGCAGGCGTCGCGTGGTACACATCCGCGGCAGGAGTCGTGAACGGCATGTCGCCGGTGCCCGTACTGCCCGTCGGAGCAGCGCCGATCGGCCGGATCGGCTCACCGATGCCCCGTCGAGCGGAGGTGTAGCGGGTGGCCGAAGCAACGCAGCAGCACGCGATCGACACGATGCTCCTCGAGGAGCGGACCTATCCGCCCCCCGAGGACTTCGCCGCGCAGGCGAACGCCAAGCCCGACATCTACGACGTCCCGTTCGAGGACTTCTGGGAGCAGGAGGCCCGCGAGCGGGTCACCTGGTTCGAGCCGTTCACCGAGCTCTACGAGTGGGAGCCGCCGTACGCGAAGTGGTACCTCGGCGGCAAGCTGAACGTCTGCTTCAACTGCGTCGACCGGCACGTCGAGGCCGGCGCGGGGGAGAAGGTGGCATTCCACTGGGAGGCCGAGCCCGAAGGGGAGACGCGGACGATCACGTACGCGGACCTCCAGCGAGAAGTCGTCCGCTTCGCGAACGCGCTCAAGAAGCTCGGCGTGAAGAAGGGGACGCCCGTCGGGATCTACATGGGCATGGTCCCGGAGCTGCCGGTGGCGATGCTCGCGTGCACCCGGCTCGGCGCGCCGCACACCGTCGTCTTCGGCGGCTTCTCGGCCGACTCGCTCTCGGGCCGGATGAACGACATGAAGTGCGAGCTGATCATCACCCAGGACGAGGCGTGGCGGCGTGGCTCGAAGATCGGGCTCAAGGCGGTCGCCGACGAGGCGATGGACGCGGCGCCCGGCGTGCAGCACTGCGTCGTCCTACGCCGCACCGGCGGCGACGTGCCGATGCAGGAGGGCCGTGACCACTGGTGGAACGATCTCGAGAGCGACGTGTCGGACGACCCCGAGTCGTGCCCGTGCGAGCCCATGGACAGCGAGGACCTGCTCTTCCTCATGTACACGAGCGGCACGACGGCGAAGCCGAAGGGGATCATCCACACGACGGCGGGCTACCTCGTCGGCACGTCGACGACGCACCACTACATCTTCGACCTCAAGCGGGACGAGGACGTGTATTGGTGCGCCGCCGACATCGGCTGGATCACCGGCCACAGCTACATCGTCTACGGACCGCTCTGCAACCAGACAACGTCGGTCCTCTACGAGGGGACTCCCGACTACCCCGACAAGGACCGGTGGTGGTCGATCGTCGAGAAGTACGAGGTGACGATCCTTTACACGGCGCCGACGGCGATCCGCTCGCACATGAAGTGGGGTCCGGAGTACGCGCAGCAGCACGACCTCTCGTCGCTGCGCCTGCTCGGCTCCGTCGGCGAGCCGATCAACCCTGAGGCATGGATCTGGTACCGCGAGCACATCGGCGGCGACCGGACCCCGATCGTCGACACCTGGTGGCAGACCGAGACGGGGATGATCCTGATCACGCCGCTGCCGGGGATCACGACGCTCAAGCCGGGCTCGGCGACCCAGCCGTTCCCCGGTGTCGTGCCGGCGGTCTACGACGAGCAAAGCAAGGAGGTCGGTCCCGGTGGGGGCGGCTACCTGGTTCTCAAGCGTCCTTGGCCGGCGATGCTGCGAGGCATCTTCGGCGACGACCAGCGCTACAAGGACACGTACTGGTCGAAGTACGACGACATCTACCTCGCCGGTGACGGCGCCCGAATCGACCAGGACGGCGACTACTGGCTGCTCGGCCGGATCGACGACGTCATGAACGTCTCCGGGCACCGCATCTCGACGATCGAGGTCGAATCGGCGCTCGTCGACCACCAGGAGGTCGCCGAGGCGGCCGTCTGCTCCCGCGCCGACCCGGTGACGGGGGAGGCGATCGTCGCGTACGTGACGTTGAAGGGCGGTGCCGAGGGCTCCGTCGAAAAGCTCGAGGAGCTGCGCGACCACGTGGCGCAGAAGATCGGTCCGATCGCGAAGCCAGCGAACATCGTCTTCACGCCCGAGCTCCCGAAGACCCGCAGCGGCAAGATCATGCGCCGCCTGCTGCGGGACGTCGCGAACAACCGTCAGCTCGGCGACACGACGACCCTCGCCGACCCGACCGTGGTCGACGAGATCGAGAAGCGCGCCTCCGACGAGAAGGCGCAAGAGGCCGAGGCCTGAGGAGAGGGGAGCCTTCGGGCTCCCCTTGACTCTCCACCCACCGGAGGCACGATGCTGCACAGATGCAGCTCAACACCGTGCAGCTCATGCCGATCGGCCGTTTCTCGCGTCTCACGGGCGTAGGCGTCAAGGCGCTGCGCCACTACGACGAGGTCGGGCTTCTCGTCCCGGCCGCGGTCGACGACGAGACCGGCTATCGCTTCTACTCGGCCGACCAGGTCGACAGAGCGGAGGCGATCCGCCTCCTGAGAAGGCTGGACATGCCGCTCGAGGAGATCCGCTCGACGCTCGCCGCCGGGGATCCGGCCGCACTTCGCGCCGCGCTCGTCTCGCACCAGCGGCAGATGGCGAGTCGCGACTCGGAGCTTCGCTCGTCCATCGCCAAGCTGCAGCGGCTCATCGACGGAAGGGAGACGATCATGGGAATGCGCTCGGAGTCACTCCAGGCCGAGGATCACCGGCGGCTCGGCATCGACCTGTACAACCGCACCTGGACGCTGATGGACTCGCCCGGCGACGAGATGCTGCATTGCGCGCACGCATCGGCGTACCACTGGATGCAGGGCGGCGGGACGACGGCGAACCGCGCGCGCAGCGAATGGCTGTGCTCGCGCGTGTACTCGATCCTCGGGCGGCCCGAGCCGGCGCTCCATCACGCGCGGCGCTGTCTCGAGCTGGTCGAGTCCGCGCCGTCGGAGATGGAGGACTGGGATCTGCCGAGTGCATACGAAGCGCTGGCGCGCGCCCACCTCACCGCCGGCGACGAGTCCGACGCTGCGCGCTACAAGTCGCTCGGCCTGGAGGCGATCGGGAAGGTCGCGAGCGAGGAGGATCGCAAGCCCATCCAGGCCGACCTCGACGCGCTGCCTCTGTAAAGCAGGCTAGGCGCCGTCCGCGGCGAATGGTAGAAACCTCGCGTACGAGCGGCAGCGAAGGTCGAAGGCACTCCAACGGGCGGATCCGGGCAAGGTGCCAACTGGACCGCCGACCTGCGCCGGGCCGAGTCGAAGAGATGTAGCGCGGCGCGGGACTAAGCGCGCCGCGCGTACTGGACGGCGGCGAACGGCCAGTCGGATTCGAGCCACTCGGTCACGGCGCGCCAGAGCGGGGTGTCCAGGTGTGCGTGGCTCATCCGCACCCAGGATTGGACGGTCGCGGTGCCCTC
>Ga0308175_100001483_pt1 | contig 15883 bp, 16 predicted proteins | sample PhyCR1_3_FD_203893 | JGI IMG/M metagenome (GOLD analysis project Ga0308175, IMG submission 203893) | Soil microbial communities from UC Gill Tract Community Farm, Albany, California, United States - DLSLS.C.R1 | ecosystem: Environmental > Terrestrial > Soil > Agricultural land | place: USA...
AAGCCCTGGGCGGCGTCCATCTTGATGATCCGGGTGCCGGTCGTTTTGATGATCCGCCAGCCGCCGCTGTAGGTGCCGAGGGCGATCGCGGTGGCCGAGGCGACGATCACCCAGGTCGGCGGGTCGGCTTCGGCGCCGAGGGTCCCGTTGGCGATCAAAGCGAGCGTTATCACCCCCATCGTCTTCTGGGCGTCGTTGGTGCCGTGCGCCAGCGCCAGCAGGCCGCCGGAGATGACCTGGCCGTACCGGTAGCCGCGGGTGACGATCCCCGGTCGCTGCTTGCCCACCACCCGGTAGGAGATGCCGATCGCGATCGCGGCGACGAGCAGGGAGACGATCGGCGCCACCACGGCCGGGATCAGCACCTTGCCGACCAAGCCTTCGGCGAGGATCACGTCGAAGCCGGCCGCCGCCACCGCCGAGCCGACGACGCCGCCGATCAGCGCGTGCGAAGAGCTCGACGGCAGCCCGAAGTACCAGGTGATCAGGTTCCAGGCGATCGCCCCGATCAGGCCGGCGAAGACGATCGTCGGCGTGATCACTTCGGCGTTGACCACGTCGGAGGCGACCGTCGCCGCCACCGAGATCGAGATGAAAGCGCCGACGAAGTTGAGCAGGGAGGCGAAGCCGATCGCCACCTGCGGCCGCGCCGCCCCGGTGGAGATCGAGGTCGCGACCACGTTCGCGGTGTCGTGGAAGCCGTTGGTGAAGTCGAAGGCCAACGCCGTGCCGACGACGATGACGAGGATGACGTCAGACGACATCGCTCGTCACGAGTTCTTGATCACGATGCCCTCGAGAATCTGCGCCACCGTCTCGGTCGCGTCGATCGCCTCCTCGAGGACGGCGAACATGTCCTTCCAGCGGATCACGACCATCGGGTCGATGCCGTTGGAGAAGAGCGAGGCGACGGCGTCGCGGGAGATTCGGTCGCCGTCGTTCTCGAGCCGGTGGATCTCGATCCAGTAGCGGTCCAGGTCCTTGAACTGCGGCAGGTTCTCCAGCCCCATCGCCAGCTGCTCGCAGGAGCCGACCAAGACCTTGGTCAGCGCCTGCGCCTGCTCCATCGGCGCCTCGATCTTGTAGAGGCCGAGGAAGTCGGCGGCCTCCTCGGTGAAGTCGACGATGTCGTCCATCCGGGTCGCCAGCCCGTAGATGTCCTCGCGGTCGATCGGCGTGACGAAGGTGGAGTTCAGCCGCCGGATGATGTCGTGCGTGATCCGGTCGCCCTCCTGCTCGGCCTTGAGGATCTCCCGCGAGAGGCCACCCGCCTCCGGCCAGGAGTTCATCATCTCGTCGAGCAGGCGCGCCGCGTGCAGCGCGTTCTGACCCGCCTCGATGAAGAGGTCGAAGAAGGTGCGGTCCCGGGGAAGGAGCGAGAAGCGCGCCACTGCTGCGCATCCTAGTGGCGGCGGAGGCGCCGGCGCCGCTCAGCCCGTCGCGGTCACCAGCTTCTCGGCCGCTCTTCCCGCGGAGCGCGCGCGAAGCTCCTCCTGGAGGTTGCGGCGCTCCTCGCCGCCGGGCGAGCGGCGTGACCAGGTGCCGTCCTCCCCCAGCTCCCAAGAGCTGGAGTTGTCGGCGAAGGCGCGCTCGAGAACGTCCAGCAGCTCCGCCTTCAGGTCGGGGTCTTCGACCGGGGCCACGAGCTCGACGCGGCTGTCGAGGTTGCGCGGCATCAGGTCGGCCGAGCCCATCAGCACCCGGCTCTCGTCGCCACGGCGGAAGGCGTAGATCCGCGAGTGCTCGAGGAAGCGGCCGACGATCGAGCGGACCCGCACGTTCTCGGAGACGCCGGGGACGCCGGGGCGCAGACAGCAGATGCCGCGCACGTTGAGGTCGATCCGCACCCCCGCCCGCGAGGCGTCGTAGAGGGCCTTGATGCAGCCGGCGTCGACCAGCGCGTTCATCTTCAGGGCGATGCTCGCCTCCTCGCCGCCCCGGTGTGCCTCCACGGTGCGCTCGATCTCCTCGACGATCCGCTCGCGCATCGTGGTCGGCGAGACCAGCACCTTGCGGTACTCGGCGGGGCGGCCGTAGCCGGTGAGGAAGTTGAACATCTCGGCGACGTCGGCTCCCAGCTCCGGATCGGCGGTGAAGAGGCCGAGGTCCGTGTAGAGGCCGGCGGTGGCGGGGTTGTAATTGCCGGTGCCGATGTGGACGTACTCGCGCACCCGCTCCCCCTCGCGGCGGGCGACGAGGATCGCCTTCACGTGGGTCTTCAGCCCCGGGATGCCGTAGACGACGTGGACGCCCGCCTCCTCCAGCGCCTTGGCCCAGTGGATGTTCGCCTCCTCGTCGAAGCGGGCTTTCAGCTCGACCATGCAGACCGCCTGCTTGCCGCGTTCGGAGGCGCGGATCAGCGACGGGACCAGGGCCGAGTCGTCGCTGGTGCGATAGACCGTCTGCTTGATCGCCAGCACGTCGGGGTCGGCGACGGCCTGCTCGACGAAGCGCTCCACCGAGGTGGCAAAGGAGTCGTATGGGTGGTGGACCAGCAGGTCGCCCTGGCTGATCTCGGCGAACAGGTCGACCGGGTCGTCGTCCTCCCCCTGCAGCCGGGGCTGGGTCACCGGGCTCCAAGGCGGCCAGCGCAGCTCGGCGTGGGCGGGAGTGTCCGCGATCGCTTCGAGGTCGGCGAGGTCGATCAGGCCCTCGACGTCGTAGACCTCGCGATCTTCCAGCCGCAGCGCGCCGACCAGCTGCTCGCGCAGCTTCGGGTTCATCCCCTCGGCGATCTCGAGCCGCACCACCTCGCCGAAGCGGCGCCGGCGCAGCTCGTCCTCGACCGCCTGCAGCAGGTCGTCCGCCTCGTCGGAGACGTTGAAGTCGGCGTCGCGGGTGACCCGGAAGTAGCCGTGGTCGATCACCTCGATCCCCGGGAAGAGAGCGTCGAGGTTGGCGGCGATCGCCTCCTCCAGCGGGACAAAGGCGCAGCGGTCCTCGCCGAGCCGCAGGAAGCGGCCCAGCAGCTCCTTCGGCACCTTGACGCGGGCGATGATCTCCGACCCGCTCTCGGGATCGCGCAGCAGCACGCCGAGACTGAGGGAGAGGTTGGAGATGTAGGGGAAGGGCCTGCCCATCCCGACCACCAGCGGCGTCAGCGCCGGGAAGACCTGCTCGTGGAAGCGTTGGTCGATCTGCCGCCGCTCCTCCTCGCTGGCCTGGTCCAGGGTGAGGATCCTGATCCCCCTCTCCTCCAGCGCCGGCCGCAGAGCCCCGTCGAAGCAGGCGTTGAGGCGGTCGTCGAGCTCGAGGACGCGTGCCTGGATCCGGTCGATCTGCTGCGTCGGCGTCAGCCCGTCCGGCCCGCGCGGCTCGATCCCGGCGTCGAGCTGGTCGAAGAGCCCGGCGACCCGCACCATGAAGAACTCGTCGAGGTTGGAGGCGTAGATCGAGCAGAACCGGACCCGCTCCAACAACGGCACCTCCGGGTCCTCCGCAAGCTCCAGAACCCGCTGGTTGAAGTCGAGCCAGGAGAGCTCACGATTGAAGTAGAGAGCGGGATCGTCGATGGGGAGATCGTACTCGGGCGGCTGCGCCCACCCTCCCCAGAATCTTCACAACTCGCCGGCCGCGGGAGGCGAGAATCCGGGATGCCGCGAGCGCCGCGAATAGCCTTCAGGAAGAGCATGGACGACCGCCCCAATCTCGCCCGCCGCGCCGCCGCCGAGGCGGTCGGGGCCTTCGCACTCGTCTTCGCCGGCTGCGGCGCGGTGATCACCGAGGCCACCCACCGCGGCTCGCTCGGCACCGTCGGGATCGCGCTCGTCTTCGGCCTCGTGATCATGGCGATGGTCTACGCGACCGGCCACCTCTCCGGCGCGCACCTCAATCCGGCGGTGACCCTCGCCTTCCTCCTCACCCGCCACTTTCCCCGCGGCGAGGCGCTCGCCTACCTGCTCGCCCAGATCGCCGGGGCCGTCGCGGCGGCGGCCCTGCTGGCGGCGGTCTGGCCGAGCCAACCCGCGGATCTCGGCGCGACGCTTCCGACGGTCGGAACGGGCAGCGCCTTCGTCTACGAGGCAGTGCTGACGGCCTTTTTGATGTTCGTGATCATGGCGGTCGCGACCGATACGAGGGCCGTCGGCGCCGCGGCGGCGATCGCCATCGGCGGAACCGTGGGGCTCGACGCCCTGTTCGGAGGGCCGATCACCGGCGCCTCGATGAACCCCGCTCGCTCGCTGGGCCCAGCGCTCGTCTCAGGACAGCTTCACGACCTCTGGATCTACCTGGCGGCCCCGCCGGTGGGAGCGGCGCTGGGTGCCTTCCTCTACCAGCTCGTCAGAGGAGAGCATCCGCAGCCGGCTTCCGCGGAGCGCGCCTGATGGCCCGGGTCCTCTTCGTCTGTCTCCACAACGCCGGGCGCTCGCAGATGAGCGAGGCGCTTTTCGAACGCGCCGCCGGCGGCGGCCACAAGGCCCGGTCCGCCGGCACGACGCCCGCCGAGCGGGTTCATCCCGAGGTCGTCGCCGCCATGTCCGAGATGGGGATCGATCTCGCCGCCCGCAGGCCCCGAAAGCTGAGGCGCGAGGACGCCGAATGGGCCGACGTGGTGGTGACGATGGGATGCGGAGACGAATGCCCCCTCATCCCCGGCAAGCGCTACGTCGACTGGGATCTTCCTGACCCGAAGGGCCAGCCGCTCGCGGCGGTGCGGGCGACGCGGGAGGAGATCGAGCGCCGGGTGCAGGCGCTTGTCGCCGAGCTCGACCGTAGCTAAGCGGCGACTCGGTCGCCGTTGAGGAGGTCGAGGATGACCCCCTCGCGCAGGCCGCCCTTGCCGATCTGCAGAGGCTGGCCGAGGAGGTCGGAGACCTTCTCGAGGAGCAGAACTCCGGTCGGCAGGATGCGGACTCGGGTCGGGTCGAGCTCGAAGCGACGGGCCACCTCGGCTGCGGGGTCGCCGGCGAGGACGCGGATTCCTCGCTCGAGGGTCTCGTACTCGAGCACGGTCCCGACCAGTCGCCGCAGCGAGGTCGCCGAGCCGCCGACGGCGACGGCCTGCGCCGGGCGCTCGACCTCGACTCCCTCGAAGATGTCGTCGATGCGGTCGCGGATGCGACGGATTTCAGCCGCCGACGGCGGGTCGGAGGCGATCAGCTCCTCGGCGAGGTTGCCCGAGCCCACCGGCCAGGAGCGGACGGTGCGGACGCCCTCCGACACGGTGCCCAGGATCACCTCGGTCGAGCCGCCGCCCACGTCGACGACGCCGACCAGCCCCTCGGCCGGATGCCCGAGCGTCTTGGTGGCGCCGATGAAGGAGAGGCGGCCCTCCTCCTCCTCGGGCAGGACCTCGATCGGAATTCCGGCGGCGCGGCCGACCGCCTCGGCGACGTCGCCGCCATTGCTCGCGTCGCGGATCGCGGCCGTTGCCACCGCGCGGATCTCTTCCGCGCCCAGCTCCCGCGCGAGCCGCACCTGCGTCGCGACCACCTCGCCCACTTCCTCGACCTTCTCCGGCCGGATCGCGCCGTCGCCGTCGGCCGCCTTGCCGATCCGCGTATAGGCCCGCTGCTCCATCACCTTCTTCAGCTGCCCCCCCACAGGCTCCGCCACGAGCAGCCGCGTCGTGTTCGAGCCGATATCTATCGCCGCGCAGAGCGTCATGGGCCTCCCCCGCATGTTCCCAGGCCCCCCGGATCCGACACGCGCAGCCGACGGCGGGTCCGGCCAGGGGTCCGAGCGGCTTGTACTTTTTCGCCGAGCGCACCTCGGACGGCGGGCGCGGCCCCACCGAAAAAGTTGAGCGAGGGCCCCTGGCCGGACCCGCCCCCGCTACGCCTCCGGATGCGAGGCGTCCTCGAACTCGCGAAAGAGCCCGGTGACGACGAAGGCGACCTGCTCGCCGATGTCGACGGCGTTGTCGCCGACCCGCTCGATTGCCCGAGCCGCCAGCAGCATCGTCATCGCCCACTCGCGCCGGTCAGCGTCGTCACCGATCTCCAGCGCCAGTCGGAAGCAGTCGCGATTGAGGTCGTCGACGGCGTCGTCGCGGCGCACCAGGTCGCGCGCCATCTCCACGTCGCGCAGCTCGAAGGAGCGCTTCGCCTGGGCGATCAGCGCCCTGGCGTGGCCTCCCATCGAGATGATCAGCCGCACCATCTCCTCGTCGGCCGGCGGCTCGTTGCCGGCGATCGGGATCACCTTGCAGACGTTCACGCACTGGTCGCCCATCCGCTCGATGTTCTTGAGGACGTGCAGGAGCGCGGAGATCAGCCGCAGGTCGGTCGCCACCGGCGACTGCGTCGCCAGCAGGGTGATCAGCGCCTGGTGGACCTCCAGGTAGCGGCCGTCGATGCGGTCGTCGTCGGCGACGACCAGCTGCGCCAGCTCGACGTCCTGGTGCTCGACCGCCTCCAGGGTCCGGGTCAGCGCGCCATCCACCAGGTCGAGGCCGCCGAGGGCGCTGGCCTCCAGGTTGGCTAGTTCCTCGCGGTATTCGGTGCGTCCCGCCTCTGGCATCCGCGCCTCCTAGCCGAACCGGCCGCTGACGTAGTCCTCGGTCGCCTGCTGCCGAGGCTTGGTGAAGATCTCGTCGGTCGGGCCCACCTCGACCAGGTGGCCCGGCCGGCCCGAGCCCTCGATGTTGAAGAAGGCGGTGATGTCGCTGGCCCTCGCCGCCTGCTGCATGTTGTGGGTGACGACGACGATCGTGTAGCGGCTCTTCAGCTCGGCAGTCAGGTCCTCGATCGCCAGGGTCGCGACCGGGTCGAGCGCCGAGCAGGGCTCGTCCATCAACAGCACCTCCGGCTCGACCGCGATCGCCCGAGCGATGCAGAGCCGCTGCTGCTGCCCGCCCGAGAGGCCGGAGCCCGGCTTTGCGAGCCGATCCTTGACCTCGTCCCAGAGGTGGGCGCCGCGCAGGCTGCGCTCCACGACCGAATCCTTTTGGGCCTTCGGCACCTTGCGCGCGTTGAGGTTGAGCCCGGCAGCGACGTTGTCGTAGATCGACATCGTCGGGAACGGGTTCGGCGACTGGAAGACCATGCCGACGAGGCGGCGGACCGCGACCGGGTCGACTCCCTTCGCGTAGACGTCGGCGCCGTCCAGGGTCACCTTCCCCTCCACCCGCGCGCCCGGGGTCAGCTCGTGCATGCGGTTGAGCGAGCGCAGGAACGTCGTCTTGCCGCAGCCCGAGGAACCGATCAGCGCCGTCACCTTGTTCGGCTCGATCGTCATGGTCACGTCCCGCACCGCTTGGAAGGAGCCGTAGTAGAGGTCGAGCCCGCGTGCTTCGATCGTCTTCGCCGGGCCGCTGGCGGCGGCGCGCGCCCCTCGCGCCGGTGCCTGCTCCGGCGCGGTCGTGGGGCCGACCGTCTCGGCCCGCGGCTGCCTGGCCTCGATCCTCCTCTTGGTGGTTCCCAGCATGTTTCTCAGCTTCCTCTCTCCCACTGCGCTCAGCGGATCTCGGTCTTGTAGCGGCGGTAGATCACCCGGGCCAGGACGTTGAGGACCATCACGATCGCGATCAGCGTCAGCGCCGCGGCCCAGGCGTGGTCGTAGGCGGCCTGTTTCATCACTCCCGGCGAGCGGTACTCGTTGTAGGCGTAGACGGCCAGGTTCTGCATCCGGCCGTTGAAGGGGTCGGTGTTCATCGAGTCGACGACCCCGGTGGTCACAAGCAGCGGCGCGGTCTCTCCGACGATCCGCGCGACCGCGATCATCACCCCGGTGACCAGCCCCGCGAAGGCGGTCGGCAGGACGACCTTGGTGACGATCCGCCACTTCGGCGTCCCCAGCGCGTGGGCGGCCTCCCGCAGGTGGTCGGGGACGATCTTCAAAACCTCCTCGGCGGAGCGGATGACGATCGGAACCATCAGCACCGAGAGGGCGACCGAGCCCATCACCCCGAGCCGGATGCCCGGCCCGAGGAAGAGCTCGAAGAGGGCGTAGGCGAAGAGCCCGGCGACGATCGAGGGGATCCCGGTCATCACGTCGACGAAGAAGGTGAGGCCGCGGCGCAGCCGCCCCGTTCCGTACTCGTTCAGGTAGACCGCGGCCATGATCCCGATCGGGACGGAGATCGCCGCCGCGACGGCGGTGATGATCAGCGTCCCGGCGATCGCATGGGCGGCGCCGCCGCCGCCGACCACGCCGCGCGCGTCGGAGGTAAAGAATTCGACGCTGAGGCCCGGGATGCCGCGCTTGGCCACCTCGAACAGCAGCGAGAAGAGCGGGATCATCGCCAGCGCGAAGGCGCCGCCGATCAGCACCGTCATCGCGGTGTTCACCGCGCGGCGGCGCCAGCCGACCCCCGCGCTCAGAAGCGGAGCGGCCTGGGGCCGGGCGTGAACGGCGAGCTCCGAGGCGCCCTCCATCAGCGCGCGCCCGCCTGGCGACCGATGATCGCCCGCGCGGCCATGTTGGTTGCCATCGTGATCGCGAAGAGGACGAGGCCGGTGGCGATCAGCGCGTTGATCGCCAAGCCGGAGGACTCGGGGAAGTCGAGGGCGATGTTGGCGGCGATCGTCGAAGGGTTCGCCTGGCTGATCAGGTTGAAGCTCACCGCGCCGGAGACGGAGAGGATGATCGTCACCGCCATCGTCTCCCCCAGAGCGCGCCCCAGCCCGAGCATCGCCCCGCTGATCACCGAGGATCGCCCGAAGGGAAGCACCGACATCCGGATCGTCTCCCAGCGCGTCGCGCCCAGCGCCTGCGCGCCTTCCTGCAGCCTGCGGGGCGCCTGGGCGAAGGCCTCGCGGGCGACGGCGGAGACGATCGGCAGGATCATCACCGCCAGCACCAGGCCGGCGACGAGCATCGTGCGGCCGGTGGCCGAGGCCGGTCCCTCGAAGAAGGGGAGGAAGCCGAGCCTGGCCTGTAGCCATTCCATCGCCGGCACCGCCGCCGGCCCCAGCACGAAGATCCCCCAGAGGCCGTAGACGATGCTCGGGATCGCGGCCAGCAGGTCGACCAGGTAGCCCAGCGTCAGCGCGAGCCGGGGCGGCGCGACGTGGGTGATGAAGAGGGCCACCGCCACCGCCAGCGGCACCGCGACCAGGGCCGCGATCGCCGCCGCGAGGACGGTGCCGAAGGCCAGCGGCGCCGCGTAGTCGACGAAGCTCTTGCCCCCCGGCAATTCGGAGGCGCCGGCCGTCAGCGCCGGGAGGCCCTCCGAGAGGAGGAAGACCGCGACGCCGCCGAGCAGGCAGAGGACTGCCAGCGCGGCGGCCAGCGCGGTGCCGGAGAAGACGCGCCCCACCAGGCTCCTAGCCCGCTTCGATCGATTCGATCGCGGGCGCCACCTTCTGCGCCAGGGCGGGGGACAGCGGGGCCGAGCCCGCCTGCCGGGCGGCCAGTTCCTGCCCTTCGGGGCTGACGACGTATTCGAGGTAGGACTTCACCGCTTCGGCTTCGGAGGCCGAGCCGTACCGCGAGCAGGCGACCAGGTAGGACGTGAGGACGATCGGGTAGGTGCCCGACGATTCGGTCTTGCGATCGAGTTCGTAGGCGATCACGTTCCGGGTCGGGCTCAGTTCCTTGTCGAGGGGCGACTCCTCGAGCACCTTGGCCGCGGCCGCGGCGCTCGGCTCCGCCCATTCGCCGCCGACCTTGATCTTGGCGACGCTCAGTTCGCCCGCCTGGCTGGCGTCGGCGTAGCCGATCGCGCCTTCCCCGGCGCTGACGGCTTCGACCACGCCCGAGGTCCCGGAGGCCGCTTCGCCGCCCTTCACCGGCCAGTCGCCGCTGACTTCGTGCGTCCAGACGCTGGGCACGACCTCGGAGAGGTATTCGGTGAAGTTCTCCGTCGTGCCGGACTCGTCCGAGCGGTTCACCGGGGTGATCCGCGTGTCCGGCAGCTCGACACCCGGGTTGTCCTTGGCGATCGCCGCATCGTTCCAGCTGGCGATTTCCTGGTTGAAGATCTTCGCCAGCGTTTCCGGATCGAGCTTCAGGCCTTCGACGCCGGGCAGGTTGTAGACGATCGCGATCGGCGAGATGTAGTCCGGGACCTCGATCAGTTCGCCCGGGGCGCAGCGCTTTTCGGCCTTTTCGAGTTCGCCTTCTTCGGTCGAGAGGGCGGCGTCGCTGCCGGCATAGGCGGTGCCGCCGGCGATGAACTGTTCCCGACCGCCGCCGGAGCCGACCGGGTCGTAGGAGATGGTCACACCGGAGTTCGCGTTCTCGAATTCGGCGATCCAGGCTTCCTGCGCCGCCTGCTGCGCGGTCGAGCCCGCGCCGGCGAATTCACCCGAGAGCCCGCCGGAGGAGCTGCCCGCGCCGCTGCCGCTTTCGGAGCTGCCGCAGGCGACCACGCCGAGCGCGAGACCCGCCGCGAAGACGGTCACCGCAAGCCATCTGAATCTGGACATCCTTCTCCCTCTTGTCGTTCGCACCTTTGGCGCGGCGGACCGCCGCGCCCGGCACGAGGCTCCCAGGGGCCGCCAGGCAGCTTGTTACCTCGTTGTGGCGAGGATGTGAAAGAGGTGTGAAAGCCCTCTGGGGCTAGCCGCAGGCGGCGGTGCGGGAGGCCGCGGGCGGCACATCCGCCTGCCGTGGCGGCGCCGGGCGCAGCTCCTCCTCGACGATGCCGGCCGGCTCGGGGTCGAACCGATAGCCGATACCGAAGTGCGTGTGGATGTAGCTCCAGCCCGGCGAGTGACGCTCGAGCTTCTGGCGCAGCTTGCGGACGAAGACGTCGACGGAGCGGTCGCCGTGGGCCATCGCGTATCCCCAGACGCTCTGGTAGATCCGCTCCCGCTCCATCACCTGGCCCCGCTCCTCGGCCAGCAGGCGCAGCAGCTCGAACTCGCGCCGGGTGAGGTCGAGCGCCTCGTCGGCGACGAACGCCTGGAAGCGGTCGGGGCGGATTTCCAGCTCGCCCGCCACCTGCGGCGCGGCCTCGAACTCCCGCTTGCCGCGTCGGCGGCGGCGGGAGACGGCCTCGAGCCGTGCAAGCGCCTCGGCCGGGTGGCAGGGCTTGGTGATCCAGTCGTCGACGCCGAGCCGCAGGCCGCGGACCCGCTGGGCGACGGTGGAGGGGCCGGTGCAGACGACGAGCCCGAGGTCGGGCAGCATCGATGCCACCCGCTCGAGGTACGGCCAGGCTTCCTCGCCTAGCACCTCCGGGTCGAGCAGCAGCGCGGTCAGCTTCATCGTCACCAGGTCGCGCACCTCGACCCTGCCGGCGCTCTGCCGCAGCTTCCAGTCGGCCGCCTCTGCGCGCTTGGCGAGAACGGTGACGAAGCCGCTGTCGGTGTCGATGACTGCGATCCTGATGAGCCGATTGTATGCCGCAGCGAGGCGTGAACGGCTGTGAAAATCTCGTGAACGGGAGGTGGGACGGCCGCCCGTTGCGCTAGATTCCCGCCCGTGAAGCGCACCGTCGCGACCCTCGCCTCGATCTGGGCCTTGATGCTCGTCGCCGCCCCGGCGGCGCTGGCCACCGAGGGCGTCGGCCTGGCCGGGCCGACCACCGACAAGACGGTGACCTTCTTCTGCTTCGGCGTGATCGCCTTCTTCGCCGCCCTCGTAATCGTGCTCTCGCTGATCCAGGGCCGACTCGAGAGGCGCAAGGAAGAACGCCAAGCGGACCTGCGCCGCTACTCGTAGGCCGGCTGCGCGCTAGCTGAGGCGGAAGCCGCTGAGGAGGCGCTTCTCCGTCTCCCCCTCGATTCGCGCGACGACTTCCAGGCGGCCCTCCAGCGGCGTGCCGCGGATCTTCGTCGCCAGCAGGTCGTCGACCTGGAAGATCCCGGCCGAGTTGTTGAGCGTGATCTCGATCCGCACCGGCCGCTCCTCGCCGCGCTCGATCCGCACCTCGTCGACGGCCGCGGCGGAGATCGAGTGGATGCCCTCGTGTCCGGCCTCGAGCGGGATCCGCGTGCGGCCCTGGGCCATGTCGAGGGCGTCGGCCACGCGGACGACACCCGCCTCCAGCGTGTACGGCTCCCCGCGGCGGCGGTGGCCGATGATCGAGTGCAGGATCTCCGAGGCGACGACGGTGCGCTCGGGCTCGCGGTAGGCGTCGGCGAGAAGCCGCTCGAGGGCGCCGCTGGCGAGGAAGAGCGAGTAGGCCTCGTGGTCGGTGCGGTGGATCGACATCCCCGTGTCGTGGAGCAGGGCGCCGCCGGCGACCACCACCTCGGCGTCGCGGTCGCGCATCCCATGGTCGCTCACCATCGCCGGCTCGACGCCGGCTTTGACCAGCAGCCGCAGCAGCCGCAGGGCGATGTTGAGGACGATCTGCATGTGGACCCAGGAGTGGTCCGACATCCCCAGCCGCTCCGCCTGGACCTGCGTCATGTACCACCAGGCGCGGACCTGCTCGTCCGAGTTGACCGCCTCGAGGAAGCTCTCGAGCCGCCGGTTGCCGCGGGTCGGAGCGCGCACCCGCGCCTCGGCGATCGCCTCCTTGGGCGGCTTTCGCGCCGGCCCTTCGGCGTCGGGCGCCGGGACCTGCTCCTGCTCGTCGCTCAGCAGCCCCTCACGATCCCCGCTCCGCTCCTCGGCCATGGCCGCATCCTAGGTCCGCGCGCCGACGGGCGTGGTCGCCTTTTCCGTCCCATAGGGACGGAAAGCTCTGCCACGGGATCGGGGACGGTTCAGCCGCAGACGGGCCAGGGGCTGGAGCCGGCCTCGGAATAGAGCAGGGCGGCGCGGTAGTCCTGCTCGGCTTCCGGGGCCGCGGCGGGGTCGCCGGTCCCCCCGACCGATTCCCAGGTCCCGTAGTCGAACTGGTATTTGCCGCGGTAGGTGCCGTCGGCGGAGACGGCCGTTGGATCGCCGCCGGACTCGCAGGAGGCGATCGCCGCCAGCGTTTCGATCGAGACGCCCCCGGGAAGCGCCGCGAAGCGTTCACGCTCTTCCCGGGCCTCGCGCCGGCGCCGGCTGGCGAGAGCGCGGCGGTGGCGGACCGCGATCCGGTGCGAGATCGAGGTGACGAGGTGCCGGAAGCGATCCGCCGGACGCTGCAGCGGGGCCATCGGAGCGGGCCGGGCGTCGGCGAGCGCCGGCGAGGAGTGGCCTCCCCCGCTGGTGCCGGCAGCCATGGCCGCGGCCGGGAAGACGAGGAGTGCAAAGGCTATGAGAGCGATATGTGAGCGTTTCGTGAGCAAGCGCGGAACCGTGGCGGTTCTCGCCGATCACTTGTGTGGCGGCCGTCACAGAGGCCGCGGCGCTCGTGACGATCGGTGCTTGCTCAGGCACGAAACGGCCCGCAGCAGCGCCGGCTCGGGTGTGATCTTGCGCCGGTCACCGCCTCTCGAGGCCGATCCCGACCCATCCGCCATCATCGGCCCGATGGGAGACGCGTCGAAATCGCGGCTGCTGCTGGCCTGCCCGGACCGACCGGGGCTGATCGCCAGGGTCAGCGGCTTCCTCGCCGAGGCCGGGCTCAACATCGTCGACGTCGACCAGCACTCGAGCGCCGAGGGACGGTTCTTCATGCGCATGGTCTTCGACTCGCCGCCCGCGGGCCAGCGGCGCCAGCTCGAGCGCCGCTTCGCGCACGAGATCGGCGAGCCCTTCGAGATGGAGTTCGAGCTGACCGAGGCCGAGCGGCGCAAGCGGGTGGCGATCCTCGTCTCGCGCGAGGACCACTGCCTCTCCGACCTGCTCTGGCGCTGGCGCAGCGGCGACCTCGGCGGCGAGGTCGTCGCGGTCCTCTCCAACCACCCCGACCATCGCGACCAGGCGACGGCCGTTGGCCTTCCCTTCCACCACGTCCCGGTCGACCCGGCGGCGCGGGAGGAGGCCGAGCGGCAGCTGCTGGACCTGATCGGCGAGGTCGAGCTCGTCGTCCTCGCCCGCTACATGCAGATCCTCTCCCCCGCGTTCCTCGAGCGGCTGGGGGCGCCGGCGATCAACATCCACCACAGCTTCCTGCCGGCCTTCGTAGGCGCCGACCCCTACCGCCGCGCCCACGAGCGCGGCGTGAAGCTGATCGGCGCCACCGCCCACTACGTCACCGCCGATCTCGACGCCGGGCCGATCATCGCCCAAGACGTGACCAGGGTCGACCACCGCGACGAGGTGCCCGACATGGTCCGGATCGGCCGGGACATCGAGCGATTGGTCCTGGCCCGCGCGGTCACTGCCCATCTCGACGACCGCGTCCTCCTCGACGGCGACCGCACGATCGTCTTCTGACCCTCGGGCCCGCCGAGGCCGCCAGCCGAGTCTGTGAACGGCGTCCCAAGCCCACTGGCTAGGCAGCCAGTCTTGGCGTAACCTGAAGGGCATGGAGCAGGCGACGGTCGCACGTCCCCACCAGCTCAGCCCGCGGGCGAGGCCGCCCGGGCCGCGGGCCCCGGCGCTGTGGCAGGCGCTGCGCTACGCGCGCAACCCGCTCGGATTCCTCGGCGAGCAGCAGCGGCGCTACGGCGACATCTTCAGCGTCCGGTTCCCCTTCTTCGGCCGCATCGTCTACGTCGCCCAGCCCGACCTCGTCAAAGCCGTCTTCACCGGGCCGCCCGCGGACTTCCACGCCGGCGAGGCGAATGCCACCGTGCTGGAGCCGGCGCTGGGGCCGAACTCCGTCCTCACCCTCGACGACGAGCCGCACATGCGCCAGCGCAAGCTGCTGCTGCCGCCCTTCCACGGCGACCGGGTCCGCCGCTACGAGGAGCTGATCGTCGAGATGGCCAATCGGGAGATGGAGAGATGGCCGGTCGGCGAGCCGTTCGCGATGCGGCCCCACACCCAGCGGATCACCCTCGCGGTGATCATGCGGGCCGTCTTCGGGGTCCACGACCCGGACCGGCTGGAGCGCTTCGAGCGGCTGATCGAGGACTTCTCGACGCGGGTCGGCGCCATCACCTCCTTCCCCATCCTGCGCCGCAACCTCGGTCCCGGCAGCCCCTGGCCGCGCTTCCTCCGCGCGCGCGACGCGCTGGACGAGTTCATCTACGAAGAGATTCGGCTGCGGCGCGCCGATCCGGGCGGCGAGGAGCGCGACGACGTCCTCTCGCTGCTGCTGACGGCGCGCGACGAGGAGGGCGCCGCGATGGACGACCGCGAACTCCGCGACGAGCTGATCACGGTGCTCGGCGCCGGGCACGAGACCACCGCGACCGGGCTCGCCTGGGCGGTGGAGCGGCTGGTCCGCAGCCCCCGCGTGCTGGCGAGGCTGCGCGAGTCGCTGGCAGCCGGAGAAGAGGACTACCTGAACGCGACCGTCAAGGAGACCCTGCGCGCCCGGCCGGTGATCGTCGACGTCGCCCGAAAACTGAAGGCGCCGGCGCGGATCGGCGGCTACGAGCTGCCCGAGGGCACCTTCGTGCTGCCGGCGATCGCCGCCCTCCACTACCGCGAGGACCTCTTCCCCGCGCCGGAGGAGTTCCGGCCCGAGCGCTTCCTCGAGGGCAAAGCCGACAATTACGCCTGGATCCCGTTCGGCGGCGGCATCAGGCGCTGCATCGGCGCCGCCTTCGCCGAATACGAGATGCGCACAGTCCTGCGCCAGTTCGTCCAGCGCGCCGAGCTGCGAGCGGTCGACCCCGCGCCCGAGCGGGTCCGCGTCCGCAACATCACCCTGGCGCCGGCCCACGGAACCCGGGTGGTGCTCGAGCGGCCCCTTCTCGCCTAGCGGGCGCCCGGGCTCGGCGCCGCCTCGGCCTCGGCCTCGGCCTGGCGCTGCGCCAGCTCCCACTCCGCGTAGAGCTCCTCGACCGTTGCCTTGGCCTGGGCGTGGCGCCGGCTGGCGCGCTCGCTGCGGCCGGGACTCCCCCAGGCACCAGGGTCGGATAGCTCCTCCTCGACCGCGCGCAGCCGCTCCTCGGCCTCGCCGATCTTCTCCTCCAGCCGGGCGGCGCGGCGGGCCGCCTTCTGCGAGGGCTTGGCCGGCTTGCGCCGGGGGCTGGGGCCGGCCGGCTTGGCGGTCGCCGCGGCCTCCCGTTCGTCGCGCCGGCGCTGGTACTCGGCCCAGCCGCTCGGGTGGCTC
>Ga0308175_100001484_pt1 | contig 15882 bp, 12 predicted proteins | sample PhyCR1_3_FD_203893 | JGI IMG/M metagenome (GOLD analysis project Ga0308175, IMG submission 203893) | Soil microbial communities from UC Gill Tract Community Farm, Albany, California, United States - DLSLS.C.R1 | ecosystem: Environmental > Terrestrial > Soil > Agricultural land | place: USA...
AACGAGGTGTGGCGCCCCCCGACGACACAAGCTGAACTCGGCTCAATTTGCCTGATTGTCGATCGATGGCGAAAACCGCTATGCTGTCGTGACCACGGTTGGAAGCGTAAAGAAAGCTTCCAGCGGGATCGATCTGAATCTCTGCCGAATTGTTCACTTTCGTGTTGTCAGCGGGCAAGGTAGAAACAGCCTCGATCTCCGTAAGAGCTCCCGACGACCCATCGAGTTGGAAGACCGTTACACTCGATCCCATTTCGTCGACCACATAGGCAAAATGGCCGTCGGGAGCGATTGCAAGGTGGCGTGGCCCGGCACCCGGCTTTACGCTGGCGAAAGCCGGCTTATTGGGCGTCAACGCTCCGGTCGTGGGCTCGAACTTGAAGATCTTTACCTGGTCGGTTCCCAAATCAGGCACGAACAGGAACCGATCGTCAGACGACAACACCACCTCGTGAGCATGGGGAGCTTTTTGACGGTTCGGGTTGGGGCCGGAACCCTCAAACTGTACTTTCGATGCAAGATTGCCGATATTCCCGTCTTCGCTCAACGGGAAGTCAGCGATGCTGCCACTCCCATAATTTGCGACAAACAGAAACTTTCCACTCTTGCTCACGACGAGATGGCATGGGCCGCTTCCGCCCGATTCCTGACGATTGAGAAAGTGCAGCTTGCCTGTCGATTTATCGAGCGAAAACGCGTAAACGTAACCCTGGCTGCCAGGAGCATTCCCGACTTCACTAACAGCGTAGAGAAAACGGCCATTTGGATGCAGCGTCAGGAACGAGGGGCGTTGCATCTCGCCCACCATTCCGAGAGGCTGCAATGCGAAAGTTTGCGCATCGTAGCGAAACGCCTGAATGCCATTGCTGTAATTGCCTACATAGAGGAATCGAGCATCTGGCTCTGCCGATGCGAATGCACCAAGTACCAGCCCCGCGAGGACTAGCTTTAGAGATCTTTTGATAACCATGCAATTTCCGTTTCTGAAGTTTGACACGCTTTGGCACGCAGATCGCATGAATACCGCTACGGCTCCTGCAGTGCATGCCGCTCGACTCTTCCCGTAATCATAGGCCACACCGCAACGGGCTTCGATCCGTGCTCCTCATCTTCAGCCATGGAGATTGCTGTTTTCAGCTACGACACTTCCGGGTATTTAGCATAAGTCACTATATGCCGGGAATGGGTCGGCAGGCCTCGTCTGGCGGCTTCCCGAGTGCAGGGTCGCGATACGAACCTCGCGGAGTGAATTTCCTGACGTACGCGGCAAAGAAACGCTTGCGATTCTGATTTCAGTTTCGTTATTATCTACCGTGCGCGCTCAAACCTATTTCGTCCTGCTTGGACTGTCTCTCGCCAGCTCATCTGTTCACTTGGCACTGGCACAGCCTCAATACGACCTGCTGCTTCAGGGCGGTCGAGTCGTAGATGCGAAGAATAAGATCAGCGCGGTTCGTGACGTGGCCATCAAAGACGGGAAAATCGCGGCCGTAGCCGAACACATCGCTCCGGGATCAGCGCTCAAAACGGTTTCCGTGAAGGGGCTTTACGTCAGCCCCGGCCTGGTGGACATCCATGTGCACGCCTACGCCACGCCGGGTGAACGCGGTTCCTACGCAGGTGACAACAGTGTCTGGCCGGATGACTTCACGTTTCGTACTGGAGTTACGACCGTGGCCGACGCGGGGTCGTCGGGCTACAAGAATTTCGAAGACTTCAAACAGCACATCATCGATCGCTCCAAGACCCGGGTGCTCGCGTTCATCAACATTGTGGGAGCCGGTATGCGCGGTGCGAAGTACGAGGACAACTTGGCCGACATGGAGCCAGCACCGGCTGCGGAAATGGCTCAAAAATATCCCAATGTGATTGTAGGCGTGAAAACGGCCCACTTCTCGGGCCCGGAGTGGACACCGGTAGAGAACGCCGTGAAGGCCGGAACGGCCGCCAACATCCCTGTCATGGTGGACTTCGGCGCGAACAGACCAGAACGACCGATCGAGGTTCTGCTAACTCAAAAACTCCGTCCTGGCGACATTTATACACATTGCTACTCCGGTCTGCGAAATGAGATCGACTCCGCCGGGAAGGTGAACAAAGGAATGATCGAGGGCCGAAAACGCGGCGTTATCTTCGACGTAGGGCACGGCGGCGGCAGCTTCGCGTGGAGAATCGTCGTGCCTGCCATACAGCAAGGTTTTTTACCGGATTCTATTTCAACGGACCTTCATATCGGAAGCATGAATGCCGGTATGAAAGACATGCTGAATATCATGGGCAAGTTCCTCGCACTGGGCATTTCTGTTGATGACGTGATCGCGTGGTCGACGTGGAATCCGGCTCGCGAGATCCATCATGAGGACCTCGGAAACCTGTCTGTAGGCTCGCCTGCTGATGTAGCGGTGTTGAGCTTGGAAAAGGGAAACTTCGGCTTTACCGATATGTATGGGGCACGAATGGACGGGAAGCAACGATTTGAATGCCAGATTACCGTTCATAACGGAAAAATCGTTTATGACCTGAATGGCATCAGCCGCCCGGACTGGAAGTCGCTGCCGAAAGATTACACGGCGATCGGCGACCGTCGCTGGGACGGCCTAAACGCGAACCGTGAATCTCACTGATACCTCGCCTCAGACCCCGCGGGGATTGCAAGCCTTGGACAGCACGTGGTGAAGGGCAGGGGCGACGCTCAAGTCTTCGCCCGGCTGTAGCATCCAGGCGGAGACAGCGGAATCCGCCAGAATTACGCCCGGGATTACGAAGTTGCAGCCCGTGCGGGACGTGTTCCGCGTCAGATTGCTCTCTAGATATACGCTATTACGTCGATTTCGACCAGGGACTTGCCGGGCACGCCAGCCACGGATACGGTGGTTCGTACAGGCGGTTCAGACCCGAATTTGCCCATGAACACCGAGTTCATGTCGTCGTAATCCTTCAGGTCGGCCAAATAGACCTGGGCCTTCAGAACCTTGTTCATGGAAGAACCACAAGCCTCTAACTGCGCCTGAATGTCGTCCAGAACCTTCTTTGTGTGTGCCTTGATGTCCCCTTCAAAGTGAGCACCAATGCCCGATAGGAACAAGAGGTTTCCGTATGAGACAGCCGGACTGAACAGCGGGGTCTTCTCCGGCGGCTTTCCGTTCTTCCACCAGACTTTTTTGCCCGTCGGGGTCCCCTGGGCTGACGCGGCGCCTTCGCCAACAGCTCCCGCCAGCGCAACCGTCGCAGTGCTACGGAGGAATTTTCTTCTATCTGAGTTTGCCATTCCTGATTCCTTCTAAGCTTTCTTCACGGGTTTTGCCTGTCCATTCGGCATCTCGTAGCGGTGCCTCTCTGCGGACCACTCCGCGAGTCCATATTCGCCCATGTCGAGAACACCGCTCATGGTATCGCCATTGACGGTACCCGAGAACCCGTATGACAATCGTTGACCTTCAATCTTCTGTGCGCTTCGGAAATGCACTTGATTGGCGGTCACGGATCCTGTCAAATCTCCCTGGCCAAACTCGCCATAGTGCGTGCCCACCAAAGTAGCCTCGTGTTGTTCGAAGACGAGCCTGTGTTCTGCAGAACCGCGCGAAAACGTCAGTGTTGTGCGCCATTGACCCGCAAGAGAAGCAAGTTCTCCCGATGGGACCGGCGGATTTGTAAATGGGGGATGCTCACTGAGAACACTGGAGATCCGCGAAGCCACGATCTTGTGGTCACCGGGCATCATCATCCAAGGCGTAACAGTTACCGAACTTTTCATCCGATCGGGGCGCACTCCCGAGGCACCGCCGAGGGCGATGCGGGGTTCCGACTCCATCAACACCTTGCTGACTTCCTGTCCGGTAATCCCCAGCTGGGTAGCATCCCACTCAATGCGAAGGCTCGGAGTGCGATTCGAGAGGCCCTTGGGTTCCTCCACGTGAGTGGTAACCCCGCGAACTTTGGTGACCTCTTTCGAAATGTAGTCAAGCTGAGCTTCCCAGTCGCGATACTCGGCGTCGTGATCGCGTGTCTTCCAAGCCTCAACCGCGGCCAGCATGCCCATGATTTCTTCTTTGCCAACCTTCAAAGATCGGCCGAATGCATGGTGCGGTGCACTGTTGGCCCATGCTGCCTCGAGCAGATTCTTGTCTCCAAGCAGTAATCCTGCCGCTTGCGGGCCCTTGAGACACTTTCCGCCGCTATACGCAACCGCAGTGGCGCCCCGTTGAAGATGCAGGTTCGGGAAGGTAAGGCCTTCTGCAGCCGCGTCTACGATGACCGGCACGTGATGCGGTCGTGCAATGTCGCAAACAGCCTTCGTTCCTAGCGGCCCCTCATCTCCCGGGCCAGCGAAGATGTAGATGAGTGCGGTTCGTTCATTGAACGCGGATTCCAGTTCCGCGGGAGTCTTAACCTCGACGACTTTCACCCCAAGCATGCGAATGGCATGATCGTAGACATTCCGCGAGTACTCCGGGATGATAACTTCGCTTTTCAGACCCTCCAGGTTCGGGAGCCGCTGCATGCGCTCTGGATTCGTGCCTGCGATTACCGCTGCCGTGAAATTCGTGAGTGCCGCGCAGCACCCCGCGGTCACAATGCCCCACGGAGCACCGGTCAGCTCTGCCAACTTCTTGCTCACGCCTGCCATCAACTCATCCATCTGGACGTAGCTGCGTGAAGCCTCGAGCATCGCATCTTTCACCTGCGGTAGGGACTGCGAGCCGGTCAGGATCGTGAATGTGCCTCGAGCGTTGATGATGGGGCGAACGCCGATGTGTTCGTACAGGGCCGAATGGTCCCGACCATCCGTCGGTTTCGCCATTGCCTTATCCAGGGCGGCTGAGGCAGATGGCGGGATGGCCCCCGCCATTGTCAGAACGCCTCCCTTTCGAAAGAAATCCCGCCGGTTGAAAGCCGCACGTAGATTCCGAAAACCCTGGAACGAGAAATTCGCCATAAGTACCTAGCGTTTCAGAACAATAACTTTAGCGCAAACTGAATCTGCCGGTTATCGCTTAAGCCATTCTTCGTTGATGTAATCGTACCGAAGTTGCTGTTGGTGATGGTTGCATTGGGATTGTTGAACGCCGGAGTGTTGAACAGATTGAAGAACTCCGAGCGGAATTGGATTGTTGCACGTTCCCTGATTCGGAAGTTCTTGAAAGCGGAAAAGTCAATATCGTAGAGACCGGGGCCGTACAGCACATTCCGGCCGAAGTTGCCGTAAGCAAGGTTTGCGACGGCGAAGTTTGTGCTGATGCAATTGCTCGTGTGGCCGCTGCCGCAGTTCGCAAACACCGGGCCCGTTACGTTCGGCCTTTCATTGCTTCGCCCCGTATTGGCCGGATCTCCTGGCGAGAGAACGTTGAACGGAAACCCACTCTGCAGGGTAACAACGCCGTTTGTCTGCCAGCCTCCCAGGGTCTGCGTCAGGAACGGATGGGAAGAGTTCAACAGGAATGGCACAGCGTAGGTGAAGCTTCCCACAAAGCGATGCCGAACATCCCAGTTCGCGTTGCCATAGTCCCCTCGCCAGTTATATGGGTTTTGTGGAGCTCCCCCGTTGTTTGAATCGGAAGATACATCCAGAGCATGCGACCAGGTATACGAGACGAGCGCCGTCAAGCCATGGCTGAGGCGCTGGCGAAGTTCAACGCTCACGCCCTCGTAGTTCGAGATTTCGTCATTCTGAATCGTGCGGATGTCTCCAAACAATTGGTTCGGTCGCCGTGAAGCTACCGTTGCGCTCGAGCCCGGCAGCGGCGTGTTGTTGTAGTAACTCCGATCGAGATGAACAGTGTGGGAACCAATGTACTGGATGTCCAGCGCCGCACTGTTCCATAGCCCTCGCTGCAATCCGAATGTCCACTGGTTCATGTAGGGTGTGGGCAGGTTCGGATTAGGCGTGATGATGTTGAAAATGCGCGCAGTTCCGCACGCGGAGGTCGGACTAGGATTGGCAAAGGTGATCGGGGCCGAAGCCGTGGCCGTGCAGGTCGTTACGGCGCTAAAGGGCGGATTGCTGCTAAGGAAGGTAAAGGTATTTGTCTGATTCGGGTTGTAGTAGATGCCGAACCCGGCGCGTATAACGGTTTTGTCAGATGCGCGATACGCCAAGCCGAAGCGAGGAGCGAAGTTCTTGTGGGTCGGATTGATGAATGGGAATCCCGGTTGCGGAACCGTCGACGGGATCAAGGCCGTTTGTGCGGCATTCAGGATGGTTGCGTACCCGTTTACGGTATACGGAACCGTTGGAAGTTCGTACCGCAATCCCAGGTTGAGTGTCAATTTCCGGGAGGCCTGCCAGTTGTCAACGATGAAGAACCCGTCCCGCCACTCAGCCACTTGATTGCGAACCTGCGGACCGGCGGTTATGTCACTCTGAACGAATCCAAGCATGAAATCCGCCGCCGCATTCCCGGTGTAGAAACCGGTAAAGTTAAAACGCCCATTCGGATCGTTTGTTGCCGCGCGCGAGGTGATGAGCTTTCTGAGTTCCGCACCGACGATTAGAGTGTGGGCGCCTCGGGTGTAGGTAAATGAGTCTGTTCCTTGCCACGTCGTGTCAAACTGAATCCAGTTGGTTCCCCCGTTCCCCAGACTCATAAAACCAGTATTGTTGATGGTCGGAATGCCAGGGTCATTAAAGGCGGTGTCTCCCCTGAATCCAGGTATTCCCAAATCCGTCCCCGCACTCGTTAGGCCGTTCGTGAACCAGTAGTTCAGGGCATCGGTCGTCAAATGCTGCCGACCGACTCGGATGTCATTCACCATGTTGGGAGTGATCGTTTGTGAATACCCCACCACCCAGTTCTTAGTGACCACGGGTAGGTAAGTACCGTTAAATGGCCCGGTCGCCCCGGTTAGAAACGTCTCGTCATTGTTCGCATAACGGAAGAAGAAGCGCGTCTTATCCCCGAAGTTCTGATCAAGTCTGCCCAGAAACTGGTTGAAGCTGTCATTGTTTGGGTACACCGCTGAATAGTTGTTGCTCACGCCTAAGCCCGACGAAGTTCTCGATCCCGGGATGTTCGGTTGCGGCATATATTGCAACAGCTTCAAAGCCTGCGGAGAGATGGCACTCGCCGGTATGATGTTCCCGGGGAAAGCAACCCCATTCGCAGTACGCAGCGCAGGACTTTCAGTGAAGTTGCCCTGCCGCATGAGCGGAGTTAAGACCGTGTCAAGAGCGGTCGCCTGCTTTCTCAATCGCAGAGCCTCATAGTCGAACATGAAGAACGTCTTATTGCGGCCGTTATAGAGCTTCGGCAGGAAGACAGGGCCTCCAACCTCAACCCCGAACTGATTCTGGCGAAGAGGTGGCTTCGCTACGGTCGGACTCAAGAAGAAGTTGCGGGCATCGAGAACGTCGTTCCGGAAGAACTCCCACACCGCCCCGTGAAGCTCATTTGTACCCGTCTTCGTAACCAGGTTGAGATGGGCACCCAGGTAAGCCCCGTACTGGGCGGAGTAGTTTCCCGACTGCACCTCCATCTCCTGGATGGCATCAGGCGAGGGATGGAAAGGCGATGTGGTAATCAAGTTGTTCATCGTCGCAATGCCATCGAGGGCAATGCTGTTCTGGATCTCGCGAGTGCCGGCAGCGATGAAATCCTCGCCCGGAGGGATTCCGTTTGCAGCTTTTTGCCCGGGCAACACGCCGGGGGACAAGGTTGCCAATCGAAGTGGATCGCGCCCACTCAAGGGCAGTTCAGCGATCGACTGCCTATTGATGACTTCCCGGATGCTCGCGTCATCCGTCGACAGAGGCGGCGCCGAGGCCGAGACAACCACCTGTTCGGTTACCTGTCCAACCTGAAGAGTGAAATCCGTACGTATCGTCTGGTTCGTTGAGACAACAATACCGTTCTTGATGACTGTCTGAAACCCGGACTGTTTTGCCGTAACTGTGTACGGGCCGATCTTGATGAATTCGATGGCGTAGTTTCCATCGTCGGCCGTAGTCGTTCGATAGCTGTCGTTTGTCTCGACATTGGTCGCTGTAATCTCCACCCCGGCTGCGGACGCGCCGGAAGCGTCGGTGACAGTTCCGACCAGGGAAGTTGTGTTGGCGAGTTGCGCTAGTGAAACACCGCACAAAGCACACGTGAATAAGAGAAAGCGGAATAGCTTAGCCAATGATGCCCCCGTTGCGACGAAATAAAAACACCGCCGACATCGCGGAGTTAATCAGCGGCTTGGAGGCCTTTGATCGCACGTTCGCTGACTTCCGGAGGTGTTAACGGATTGAAACACGTGGAACTCCCGGATGTCAATTGGGTCGTTTTAACATCTCGGTCAGACGGTGTTCGCAATCACCCGCTGACTTAGGTAAGTAGTCCGGATCCGGGATCGAAGAGGTACTGGGCTTTTGCAGTACTGAAGGCGTGCTCTACACACAGGCGCGAGCCCGAGGAGTCGATTGCCAAGCCGGCGGGACCGCTCCCCGGAACGGTGCAGACCCGGTGCACGCAGGTCATATATCCGTCATCAATCCTGAACACGTTAATCCGGTCCGCGCCCTCATCGGTACCGAAGAGAAACTTCCCGGAAGGATGAAACGCTACCGAATGCGGATGCGCCGATGATTGCCGGTGCCCGTTAATGCTATACCCTATTTCTTTCAGAATCTGGGTAACGCCCCCAATTTCTCCGTTCGCAGAGACGGGAAGCACATTGTAGAGACCTCCTCCATGAACTGCCACGACCAGAAATCGGCGGTCGGGGGAGAATGCGAGTTGCCTGGGCATCGTGGCCGACAAAGACAGGGGAACGCGACTAATCAGGCCCAAATGCCCACTGATCGGCTCGATTTCGTAGGATTCCACCGAGCCGGTCGGGAGACCCTGAAATTCGGCGATCTCGTTGACAGCAAACAAGTATTTCCGAGTCACGTCCAACGTGATCGATGACGGATGCTGACTCGCTAGGCTCTGCACCTTCCGCTTGTGTCCGGCTTCCCTTCGATACACGTCGATGGAGTCAGCCGTTCCTACGTACTCCACGGAAGGACTGAGCTCTTTCCCCGTCATGGGGAGCGACGCGGACGCACAGATTGCAGTTGCGCCCCGGAGAAAGGCGCGGCGGCTGAGGTACGGAAATCTCATCAGACTTGCCTTTGCTTAGGTCGAACCGACATGGCGTGATGAAACACGTTGTGCGGATCATACCGCTGTTTCACATCTTGCAGAAACGGGTAAAGCTCACCCTCGCCGTAGTACAACTGCGGCCAGAACGGGTACGCGAGCATGTCCTTATCAGGGTAATTGATATAGCACCCTTCGTAGTGCTCGCCAGGGTATGGTGTACCTGCGTATGGCGGCGGAACCACGTCGCTGGTGTACAGATCCTGATACAAGTCGCGCATCCATCCCAAACGCCCTTGGTCGTCCTGAGAGTTCTTCCAGAACGACATAAACTGCAGCTTCATCACCGAAGACCGCTGGCAAATCGAAGTTTCGGGGAGCAACTCTGTCCGGTTGACGCCTCCGCCATACGAGTCGACCGCCACCATCGACCCACGTAAGTCTATTCCGGGAATGGTTCGTTTCAGGTGTTTGTAGATGCACTTCGCCTCGTTAGCAGTGAAGTTCGCCTTCATATAAGTGGACTTATACTTTGCCCGGGAGCTGCTGCCTCCTGAGCCTTCCACAGTCGCATCGAGCCAAAGCCGCCGAGTCAGCGCATGTTGTCCCGAGCAAGGGGTACCGGCGGGCCATTGTTGAGCGATCGTACGATCACCCCGGATCACCGAGTGCTCCGGCGAAGGATTGCAGGATTCAAATCGGTCGAGGAATTCGTTGACAACCTTCAGATCGCGGCAAGTTCCATCCGGATTACAGAACTGGAGCGAGAGACCGAATCGGCCCGCATCCGAGTGTTGCAGATTTAGAACTGAGAATAAGCCCCAGGTGTCTTTATCTTTGCCCCGGGTCGTCCAATATTCACCATATGTAAGCAAGACGTCGATGAAGCGCTGCTCGGTCATCGTCCGCCAGTCGAAGGAAATGCCGCCGCTGATGACTTCTTGCGGAGGTTTGGGAAGGCTATCGAACAAATATCCCGTAATAACGCCGAAGTTGCCGCCGCCAGCCCCCCGACATGCGCGAAACAAATCGGGATCCTGCTTCTTATCCACTCGACGTGCGACCGCCTTACCGTCTGCACCGATCGCAACGATGTCCACAGCGGAAACCCAGTCAACTGTGAGGCCATGGAGTCGCGAAAGCAGTCCATATCCTCCGCCGCTGATGTGCCCTCCTGCTCCCACCGAATAGCAGGTTCCCGCCGGGATTGTGACTCCATATCGCTTGAATAGGTCGAGGTAAACGTCTCCCAGAACCTTACCTGCGCTGATTCGGTACCGGTTCCCATCACCCGGCAAGTGCGAAGACGTCAGGACGCTTAGATCGAGAATGGAGCCCCCGGGATTGTTCACAACGAAATCTTCGTAGCAATGACCGCCGCTCCGAATCGTGGGCCGCCGTCCCGCATCAACGACCTGCTGCAGTGCCGCGACTACCTCGTCCGAGTTTTCGCAGAGTTCGATCGAATCGACCACATCGTTCGGCGACGATGGAAAACGCAGGTTACGGCTTTTTGTCAAAGTGTTGTAACGGGGATCCTGCTTACTGATCAACGCAGCCATGACTGTCTCATTCTGCCATCGCTGGAACCCGGTGTGCCTACCGAGGCACCCAGGCGACCAGATCGCGGGAGCAGAAAAGGAAAGATTACCCTGCGTAACGGTCGGTGAGCTCGGAACCGGCTGACTTAAAGATCACGGGGACCGAAGAGAATCACGGCGGTCCCCACAAGACAGATCCCCGCGCCGATTGAGTCCCATTGGTCGGGGCGAGTCTTCTCAACGATCCAAAGCCAAAGCAGCGAAGAGACGATGTAAATTCCGCCGTAGGCAGCATATGCGCGGCCCGCAAAAGGGGTGTCGATGCGCGTCAGCGCCAGCGCAAAGACGACAAGCGAAACAACGCCGGGGATGGTCCAGAGAGGGCTTCTATTAAATCGAAGCCACGCCCAGAAGGAAAAGCACCCAGCAATCTCGCCAGCCGCGGCCAGCGAATACCAGAGGAACGATCTCATTCCGATTCCAGTACTGACCCGGCGATTCTCCCACATTCGGTCAATTCGACGCAGCGACACTGCACGACACGATCCACCAGACGCCGCGTTGCTTTCAGAGGCGCGATCTCGGCAGCCAGCTCCCGTTGCCTCCGGCGGGCTAGTTCCTGCCAGAGGGATTGCGGCTTTACACCGGCTCCAAACCGGTGTAGTAGATGACGCATTTCACCCAATCGAAAGCCACAGGCTTGCGCTAAATGCAAAACCGCGAGACGTTGGATCGCATCGGCCGAATAACGCCGTTTGCCGCCAACCCGCTCGGGTTTAGGCAGCACCCCGATCTTCTCCCGATAGCGGACTGTCGATGCAGGCGTCCCCCTTTTCGCCGCTAATTCGGCTATGGTCATTCCGATTTTGCCCTTCACTTAAAGTTGACTTCAAGTCTTACAGTCCGACTATGACGGTTGCAACAACTCTGTTGCTTCCGTTGGCTGCATGTGCGCATGCGCCGCTGCCCGGAAGCACGCACGGACGGTTCTCGCCTGCAACCTGAACGCAATCAGTGCCCCCGAGCGGCCCGTTACAGTGAGCTCGTGAAGCGCGCCCGGGAAGCCAAATGCAGGAAATGAATTGCGCGCTAAACTGCATCTGTGGCGAACGCCCTTGAAGGAAAAGGCACGGAACGGAATGCCCTGAGCTCGATCAGTCCTCACTTTTCGGCAACGGACTTTCGGTCGGTCTGCGGCTCTTTTCCGTCCGGGGTAACGGTCGTAACCAGAAGGCTCGACGACGGTCAGCCGTATGGAATGACGGTTAGTTCATTCACCTCCGTTTCGCTCAAGCCTCCTTTAATTCTGGTCTGCATTGACGTGGGAGCAGGCTTCCTCCAAGGGATCAGCGTGGGCCTGCCGTTTGCCGTAAACGTGCTGAGTGAGCATCAACAATCGCTAGCCAAACGGTTTTCAGATCGCCATGAGAATCAGCGCTTCTCGAGCGTGGCATGGCAAGTCGGCTGGAAACGGATCCCTATACTGAACGAAACTAGTGCACTGTTCTACTGCACCGTCCGGGATATTGTGAGCGCGGGCGATCATGCGGTCCTTATCGCTGACGTGCATGGACTAGCGAACTCTGAACGCCGGCCACTTGTCTGGTGTGAACGAAAGTACCACTGCCTTCCTACTTCGAACGCCTAACAGCGGTCCGGGAACTGGAACTCGAGAACCCGATTTGCATGATAGACTTTGCCGGTGACGCCCGCTGAGAGGACAACCGAGTCGATTCCTCCCGGCGCGTCGGAATCCTCGGAGCACAACGCCGTACGCGCCCGGTGGGCAATCCTTGGGCTGCTGCTTGCGGTTACGATTTTCAACTTCATAGACAGGCAAACGTTATCCGTTCTTGCACCTAAGATTCGCGAAGCCTTGCACCTCTCCCACGAGGCTTACGGCCGGATCGTCGCCGCCTTCCAGTTTGGAATGATGACGGGCGAGTTCCCGATGGGCTGGCTCATGGACCGCTGGGGCGTCCGGCTCGGGCTGGGACTAGCGGTGCTTTGGTGGTCGATAGCAACAGGGCTTCATGGCATTGCGCGGTCTGGACTGGAACTGGGCCTCCTGCGGTTTTGGATGGGCACGGGCGAATGCGGCAATTTCTCCGGAGGAGTAAAGACAGTCCACGAGTGGTTTCCCAAAACTGAGCGTGCGCTTGCAATCGGAGTATTCAACGGCGGCGCGATGGCAGGAGCCGTGATCGCGCCGCCCCTGGTCGTGTTCCTTGCGCAACGGTACGGTTACATGTACGCATTTGTGGTTCCTGCTATTTGCGGCATGCTGTGGGTGCCCGCTTGGTGGTTCGCTCACGCGTCTATCGAGAAGGCGAGCGGTTTGCACCGATTCCGAAGCGGCGCGCAACGTGTTCGAGAATCCAGTGCAGCCCTGCTTCGATACCGGCAGACATGGTCGGTCATGGCGTGCCGCTTCCTCGTAGGCCCAGTGCTGCAGTTTTATTGGTACTGGACTCCGGATTATCTGTACACCGTGCGGAAGATGAGCCTGCACGAGATCGGCGTCTTCAGTTGGATCCCTTTCGTCATGGGCGATATCGGCAGCGTTGCCGGTGGATGGACAGCCGGAGTCCTGCTCAAACGACATATGAGCGCCAAGGCTGCGCGACAGATCACTATGTACTTCGGAGCAGTCCTTTGCCTTGCAAGCTTCGCTGTATACTTCGTTCCCACCGTGCCACAGGCTCTCGCGGTCATTGGGGTAGTCTTATTTGGACACACGTTTCTGTCGGCCAATATGTTTGCTGCCGTATCGGACATGTTCCCGGATGAAGCAGTGGGACGAGCTACCGGACTTCATGGAATCTGCGGCGGCCTTTCAGGATTTCTGTTTCCGCTGCTAACCGGATTTCTGGTCGATCACGTTTCTTACTCACCGGTCTTCGCGCTCGCGGCGGTCATGCCTTTGGCAGGAACAATAGCGCTGTTCTCTATCAGCAGGGGCCTGCGGCCAATCGACGGTGCGAACAATCTTCGACAAACTAATTAAGCGATAACGCGATGAGACTTTTCTGGTTTATTCCAACTCAAGGTGACGGCCGTTACCTCGGCACCACTCATCTGATGCGACAAACTGATCACGGCTATCTAAAGCAGATTGCCCAAGCCGTAGATCAGCTTGGTTTTGAAGGCGTGTTATTGCCAACGGGAAATTCCTGCGAAGACGCCTGGGTGATAGCCTCAACGCTCGTTCCGGTCACGAAAAGGCTCAAGTTCCTCGTCGCGGTCCGTCCGGCGGTGATGTCGCCGACCTTGTCAGCCCGCATGGCCGCTACCTTCGACCGGTTCTCCGAAGGTCGCCTGCTGATTAACGTCGTCACCGGAGGGGATCCGGAGGAGGCGAAAGGCGACGGCATCTTCCTGAGCCACGATGAGCGCTACGAAGTCACCGACGAGTTTCTCACCGTATGGCGGCGATGCATGACGGGAGAGGCAACCAGTTTCAAGGGCAAGCACATTCATATCGAAAACGCGAAGCTCATCTATCCGCCGCTGCAAAAGCCGTACCCGCCCTTGTACTTCGGCGGGTCATCGAAACCGGCTATCGATTTGGCGGCAAGGCATGTGGATCTGTATCTCACCTGGGGTGAACCGCCAGCTTTGGTTGGCGAGAAGATCAAGGTCGTACGCGAAAAGGCAGAGCGGGCCGGACGCAACATGCGTTTTGGCATCCGGATGCATGTGATTGTACGTGAAACCAAAGAGGCGGCTTGGAATGCAGCCAACGACCTGATCAAGTACGTGGATGAAGACACGATCGAGAGGTCCCAACGAGCATTGGCCAAGCTCGATTCCGAAGGGCAGCGGCGTATGGTCTCATTGCATAAAGGCGATCGCTCTCACCTTGAGATCAGCCCCAATCTCTGGGCGGGCGTAGGTTTGGTCAGAGGCGGCGCTGGCACTGCTCTAGTGGGAGATCCGGACACAGTTGCGAAGGGATTGCTCGAGTACGCTGACTTGGGAATCGACACATTCATCCTGTCGGGCTACCCGCACCTTGAAGAATCGTATCGAGTAGCGGAACTCCTGTTTCCGTTGCTACCAATTGACACCGACGCCCCCGAATCCGAGGGATCGGCCCGTCTCGCTGGCGAAGTCGTAGGCAACGAGTTTCGCGTCGTTAAGTAGAATGCCAACCAAGAATTTGCAGGTGACAGCATCACGTCAGCCCTCTGCGCTAGCTCGCACAGTGGCCGAAGTAAGTGGGCGGTACGCGCCCGCCCTTATTGAGTTCGTGTGCGCCAACTTCCGTGGAGTAATAGATTCTCGCAGTCCAAATCTTCATGGACCGGATGAAAAGCCTACCGGTACGGTCGTTATCGTCGGGACTATCGTGCAGCGCCGAAACAACTCGCAACTGCTCGGCAGTCCGAAGAGCCTTGAAGGGGGCACCTGCTGTGCGTTGGCAGTGGCCGTCAGTCCACCACAGGCCTTCGCAAAATGAGGTGCGCACGGATTCTGGGGAATCCGAAAGGATCAAATCCAGGTATTCCGCCACATGCGCCTCCCGCGCTCCAGGCGTATCCGTTGCGGGAATGATTACGTCCGCGAGCGCCGCGACTGTAGCCAATTCGTGTTCATCGAACAGCTTCGGTTTGGGAATCGCAACGATTACCGGCTTAGAGCCTTCTGCGGCTTCATGGGATTGATGCCCTTGTTCCTCCGGTGCTTCGCCGCTGCGCAGCAAGGGCACCGTTCCCAGTCCTAATGTGAATGCTCGTCTCGAAACGCTCATGCCGTGATTGACTCCCATCGCTTCGAATTTGCTGCCCGCACCACTGTATCGAGAATCTCCTGAACACGCAGTCCGTCCTTGAAGTCGGGATGGAATGGTGCATCTTTTGCTAGGGCATGTAAGAAATCACCGAGGGCTGCGATGAAGGTGTGCTCATATCCGATAACATGTCCCGGACGCCAGAACTCCTTCCCGTAAGGATGCATCTGGTCGGTCACCATGATGCGCCGAGTGCCTTGCAGTGGAGCGGCATCAGTAGCATCAAAAAATTCCAACCGATTTATATCCTCGAGATCGAATCGCAACATACCCTTTTCACCTTGCACCTCGAAGGCATTCCCGTTCAGGTGTCCAATGCCGTAACGAGTTGCTTCGAGACTTCCCACGCTGCCGTTCTTGAACCGCAATAGTGAGAGCACAGCATCTTCTACATGCCGTCCTTGAAAGAAAATATGGCTCAGTGCGCTCAGCTCTTGAATTTCTCCATTGAGTAGTAAGGCGATGTCCACAGAGTGCGAGAGTA
>Ga0308175_100001485_pt1 | contig 15878 bp, 16 predicted proteins | sample PhyCR1_3_FD_203893 | JGI IMG/M metagenome (GOLD analysis project Ga0308175, IMG submission 203893) | Soil microbial communities from UC Gill Tract Community Farm, Albany, California, United States - DLSLS.C.R1 | ecosystem: Environmental > Terrestrial > Soil > Agricultural land | place: USA...
CCTCGACGTCCGGGAAGTGCTCGGCGAGGTGATCGCGCAGGACGTCGCGGATCCACGCGCGCTCGTCCCGAGTGGCCACGCGGAAGCGCATCAGCAGCGGCTTCTGGCCCTCGGTGGGGACCCCGGACACCGTCCAGCGCACGGCGAGGCGCTCGAAGAGGAACTCGACCGCGCGCTGCCAGGCGTCCTCCTGCACGAGGCCCCCGTGCAGGACGGCGGCGTACTGCGAGCGCGTCTTGGGCGTCATCGCGCCGCGCAGGACGAGCTCGTCCCCGCCCGGCGACGTGTACGCCGACTCCGGAGCGCTGAGCTTTTCGACCGCGCCGCGGCGGCGCGCCCGCTTGCCCATCAGGTCGTGTCGGCGGCGTGCTCGAGCTGTGAGCGGACGTGGGTGGGTGGGCCCTTGATCGGGTCCGCGTGGCCCGGCCAGGCGGACGCCGGCTCGAGCGCGGCGAGCTTGCGCATCGACGCCTTCGCCTGCTCGGTGTCCTGGTTGAACGCGCGATGCGGAAGCCGCGGCGGGCCCTTGCGCCCCGAGTTGATGTCGAGCGTGTAGAAGCAGTCGCTGACGAGGGCCAGCCGGTCGGAGGCGCGCCAGAGCGCGATCTGGCCCGGCGCGTGTCCGGGGATATGCACGACCTCGAACCCCGCGACGTCGTCGCCCTCGGCGACCGTGCCCGCGATCTCCACGGGCCCGCCGTCCCACATCTTCAGCAGCATGGGCATCACGGTCCGCGTCGGCTGCCGGAGCTTTGACCAGTCGACGTAGTGCATGCCGCCGTCGGTCTCGGCGTCCGCCTTGCCGTCGGGGTGGCAGTACACGGGCACGCCGAGGCCCGGTGCGATGCCGCGGTGGTCGGGGTGCTCGTGGCCGAGCACGAGGCGCGTGATCCCGCCGAGCCGCGCGCCCGCCGCCGCGACCGCCTTCGTCATCGCCCTGATGCCGCCGTCGAAGACCAGCACGCCGTCGCCGTCGCGCACCAGGTAGACGTTCATCGTCCGCTGCGGGAAGCCGCCGCGGACGATCCAGACGCCGTCGGCGATCTCCTCGGGGGCGTCGGCGGCGATTCGCGCGCCGACGCGCGACACGCGGTTGAACAGGCCGAACGCGCGCTCCTCCGCGGCAGAGCCCTCGGGCGGCATCATCCCGATCTGCCGCGCGAACGCCATCGAGTCGCTGAAGGCGTCGTTGGCGACGATCGACCCGTCGTCGATCTGCAGCACGTCGGTGCCCTCGAGCTCGAGCCGCGCGCCGTTGGGTTGCAGCCCCTTGAACGCCGTGTCGCCGCAGAACGTGCCCGTCGCGCGCCATCGCACCGCGGCGCGGTCCTTCTCCACGACCATGTCCTGCACCTGGAGGTCGAAGTCGGGCACGGCGGCAAACAGCTCGGTGAAGAAGTCGCGCACGCCGTCGGGCGCCGTGGTGTCGATCTGCCCGCGGATGAACTCGCGCCCGCCGGGGCGCCAGCAGGCGACCATCGCGTCGACGTCGCGCCGCGCGATCGCGTCGAAGTAGTCCTTTGCAACCGAACGAGTGCTCACGAGCGCGAGCCTAATAGGTTCCAGCCCATGTCCACGCGCAAGCGCGAGCTCGGCCGCGGCGAGCGCGTCGTCCCGGGCGTCTGGCGGCTGCGGCTGCCGCTGCCCTGGCCCGGCGTGCCGCACTGCAACGCGTGGGCGGTCGCCGCCGGCGACGGGATCGTCCTGTTCGACACCGGGATGCACGAGCCGGGCTCGATCTCGCACCTGGAGCGGGCGCTCGCGCAGGTGAACCTGAGCATCGAGAACGTGCGCCTGGTCGTGTGCACGCACGCGCACTCCGACCACTACGGCCAGGCCGCCGACATCGTCGACCGCGCGGGCTGCGAGCTGTGGATGCACCCCAACCACGAGCACATGACGCGCGCCGCGCAGGACCCCGACGCCGCGCTGGCGCGCCGGCTCGAGGTGGCGCGCCAGTCCGGCGTGCCCGAGGAGCCACTGCGCGCCTACGCGGACGCGCGCCGCGGCCAGGGCTTCGGCATCAGCCGGATCGTCGAGCCCGACCGGCCGCTGCTGCCCGGCACGACGATCAAGACCGACCTCGGCGACTGGGGCGTGTACGAGACCCCGGGCCACGCGCCCTCGCACGTGTGCATGTTCCAGCCCGAGCACCGCATGCTGATCTCCGGCGACCATCTGCTCGGCCGCGTCTCGCTGTACTACGACTTCGGCTACTCGCCCGATCCCGCCGGCGAGTTCCTCGATTCACTGGATGTCGTCGAGCGGCTCGACGCGCGTCTGTGCCTCAGCGGCCACGGTCGCACGTTCACCGACGTCCAGGGCCACATCGACGCGAACCGCTCGCTGGTGCACGAGCGGATCGCGCGCGTGGAGGAGGTCGTGGGCGGCGAGCCGATCACCGCGTTCGACGCCGTCCCGCAGGTCTACGGGCAGGCGATCACCCCGATGAACGCGAACTGGTGGCTGAGCGAGACGCTCTGCTACCTCATCCACCTGGAGCTCACGGGCCGCGTCGAGCGGATCGCCGGAGAACCGGAGCGTTGGCGTAGCCTGTGACGTTCGCATGCGCATCGACGAGATCCTCAGCCGCGGCGACGAGCCGGTCTTCAGCTTCGAGTTCTTCCCGCCCAAGACGCCCGAGGGCGAGAAGAACCTCTACCGCGCGCTGACCGAGCTCAAGCCGCTCGACCCGGCGTACGTGTCGGTCACCTACGGGGCCGGCGGCTCGACGCGCGACAAGACGCTCGAGATCGTCCAGCGCATCAAGGAGGAGTTCGACCTCGAGGCGATGGCGCACTTCACCTGCGTCGAGCAGACCACCGACGAGATCGAGGCGACGCTGGCGCGGATGCGCGACGCGGGGATCGAGAACGTGCTGGCGCTGCGCGGCGACCCGCCGCAGGGCCAGACGGAGTGGACGAAGGCCGAGGGCGGCCTTGAGTACTCGCACGAGCTCGTCCGGCTGATCCGCGCCGAGTACCCGTTCGCGGTCGGCGCCGCGTGCTTCCCCGAGACGCACATCCACGCCACCTCGCCCGACGACGACCTGCGCTACCTCAAGGAGAAGGTCGACGCCGGCGTGGACTTCCTCATCACGCAGATGTTCTTCGACAACGCCCTGTACTTCGACTTCGTCGAGCGCGCGCGGGCGATCGGCATCGAGGCGCCGATCATCCCTGGCATCTGGCCGATCACCAACGTGGCGCAGATCCAGAAGGTCACCGAGATGTGCGGCGCGACGATCTCCGCCGAGATGCGCGCCGAGCTCGAGGCGCGCCGCGACGAGCCCGAGGCCGCGCTGGACTTCGGCGTCGCCTACGCGACGCTGCAGTGCGCCGAGCTGCTGCACCACGGCGCGCCCGGCATCCACTTCTACACGCTGAACCGCTCCCCGGCGACGCGCGCGATCCTCGGCGCGCTGAAGCTTCAGCGCCCGTGGCTTGCCTCGAGGACCTCGATCTCGAGCGCCTCCGCCACGCGCGGCGAGCCGTCCGGCGCCTCGTAGCGGACGTCGACAGAGTCGTTCTGGCGGTAGGTCCCGACGCCCCACGCGCCGAGGAACCAGCGCCAGCCGCTGACCTTGTCCTTGCGCAGCTCCCTGTCCCAGATGAGCGCGTGGCCCTTGACGATGAAGTCCTTGCCGGGCTGCTGGCGCACGCCGTTGAGGTAGACCTCGTACTGCGCGCCGACATCGGGTGGAAGGGTCACGGCGGATCGCGGCATCGGGCGGCATGATGGCAGCGATGCCCGCCTCGCCGATCGTCCGGCTCCTCAACGAGCAGGTGCACCACTACCACCGCTGGTGCACGCCCTCCGTGTTGCCGACCCAGGAGCGCGTCGAGGACTTCTACGCCTCCGACGTGTCGATCAGCGCGGGCTTCTTCGGCACGCTTGTCGACCACACGGGCGTCTTCGCGGAGGCCGAGGCGTTCGCCGCGCAGGCGGAGGGCGCGGACCGGACGATGTTCTCCGTCCACGGCTCCAGCGGCTCGAACTTCGTGGTGCTGCGGATGCTGGCGCTCGAGCATCCCGACGCGCTCGTGCTGGTGGCGCGCAACATCCACCACTCGGTCGTCAATGCGCTGAAGGCGTTCGGGCTGGACTTCCGCTTCCTGCCGGCGCCCTACGACGCGCGCTTCGAGGCGGTGCTGCCGCCGAGCGCCGACCAGGTCATGAGCGGCTTCGCACGCCACCCCGAGGCGCTCGCGGTGATCTACACGTCGCCGACCTACGAGGGGCTGGCGGCGAACACGGCCGACATCGCCGGCGCGGTCCACGCGTTCTCGCCGACCGCGCTGGTGATCGTCGACGAGGCCTGGGGCGGGCACCTGCACTTCCACCCCGAGCTGCCGGCGTCGGCGATGGAGTCGGGGGCGGACCTGTGCGTGCAGTCCACGCACAAGCTCGCGGGTGGGCTGCAGCAGACGGGCCTGATCCACTGGCGCACCGAGCGGGTCGACTCCGAGCTGATGGAGGAGGCCTACCGCGAGTACGTGACGACGTCGCCCAGCTACCACCTGCTGGCCTCATGCGACGCCGCGGTCCGCGCGCTGGCCGCCGACGGCGAGGCGGCGCTGGGCGCATGCATCGACCGCACGCGTGCCTTCAAGGCGGCGCTGCGCGAGCGCCTGAGCGAGCTCGACCACCTCGACGACGAGCACTGGATGCAGGCGGTGCGCCCCAACGTCGCCGGCTGCGACCGGATCAAGACGACGATCGGGCTCTCGCGCTTCGGGCTGTCGGGCTACTCGGTGGCCGAGGCGCTGGTCGAGCGCGAGATCGTCGTGGAGAAGGCCGGCGTCCAGACGCTCACCTTCATCACGACGTTCCAGATCGGCGACGACGCGGTGCCGGTGACCGTCGACGCGCTGGCCGAGATCCTCGAGGGCAACGTCCTGCCGGGCAACGCCCGCCAGCCGGCGCCGGGCAACCCGTTCGCCGCCCTGGACGACCGCCCGGTCGTGCACCCCTACGCGGCGCGGCGCTACGCGAAGGCAATCGGCCACGAGGTCTCGCTCGAGCAGGCCGTCGGCAACGTGGCCGCCGAGAGCGTCGAGGTGTACCCGCCGGGCATCCCGCTGATCCTCGAGGGCTTCCGCGTCTCCCGCGACGCCGTCGACTACCTGCGCGAGGCGCGCGACGCAGGCGGCTCGATCGTCGCCCGGGATACGTCGTTGGCCACCCTTAGAGTCCTGTAGGTGGAGTACTCGATCCGCAGGTCCGACCGTGCCCGCCGCGTGCGGGTGGTCGTCGAGCCCACGGGGGCCGTCGAGGTCGTGCTCCCGCGGCGCGCAGCCCAGCGCGAGGCCGCGGCGGCGGTGGCCGAGCTGCGGCCGTGGATCGACCGCCGCCTTGCGGAGGCCGACGCGCTGCGCGAGGCGCTGGCCGCCCGCGGCGACGGCCTTCCGTACCTCGGCGACACGCTGCAGCTGCGCCGCGAGCCCGGCCGCACGCGCGCGCATCGGCGCGGCGACACGCTGCTGTTCGGCGACCGCGTCCAGATCGAGCGCTGGTACCGGCGGATGGCGCGCGAGGAGGTCGTCCCGCTGCTCGACGAGGCGGTCGAGGCGCTCGGCGTCGACTACACCTCCGTGCGCATCGCCAACCAGCGCACCCGCTGGGGCTCCTGCTCGACGACCGGCGCGATGAGCTTCAACTGGCGCCTGCTCCTCGGCCCGTTCGAGATTCTCGAATACGTCGTCTGGCACGAGGCCTGCCATCTCGTCCACATGGACCACTCGCGCCGCTTCTGGTCCCTGCTGGAGCGCCACCTGCCGGACTACCGCACGTCGCGCCGCTGGCTGAAGGACAACGGCGCGACGCTCGTGCTCGGCTAGCGTCAAAAAGTCCGCAATCGGGTCATCCGGCCCAGGTAGGCTCGCGATCGCGATGTTGCACGTCCGGCTACTGGGGGAGCTGGAGGTCGAGGCCGGCGGGCAGCGGATAGAGCCGCCGGCCAGCCGCCGTGCGTGGTCCCTGCTCGCGTGGCTGGCGCTGCATCCGGGCGAGCATCCGCGCAGCGCGGTCGCCGCGGCGTTCTGGCCCGACGTGCTCGACAGCTCCGCGCGCGCGTCGCTGCGCAGCGCGGCCTGGGCGCTGCGGCGCTCGCTTGGCCCGGCGGCCGACGGCGCGCTCACCGGCGGGCGCGACCGTATCGGCCTGGATTGCGAGACCGACCTGCGGCGGTTCGAGGAGGCGGTGGCGGCCGGACGGCTCGCCGATGCCGCGGAGTGCTGCCGCGGGCCGCTGCTCGCCGACCTCGACGAGGACTGGGTGCTCGAGGCGCGCGACGAGCACGCCCATCGCGTCTCCGCCGTTCTCGCCCGCCTGGCCGAGCAGGCGACCGCGCCGCAGGACGCGATCGGCTACGCGCGCAGGCGGCTCGCGCTCGACCCGCTCCACGAAGCCGCGGCGCGCGATCTCATGACCCGCCTCGCGGCCGCCGGCGACCGGGCGGGCGCGCTCGCCGCAGGGGAGCGGCTGCGCGAGCGGCTGCGCAGCCAGCTCGGCATCGCCGTGTCGCCGCAGACGCGCGCACTGGAGGCCGAGCTTCGCACGGAGGAGCCCGCCGCCGCGCCCGCGCCGGCCCCCGAGGCCGCCGGCCTCGTCGGTCGCGACGCCGAGCTCGCAACGCTGCGAAACGCGTGGGAGCGCGCACGCGGCGGCGAGGGGCTCGTCGTCGCGCTCGAGGGCGAGGGCGGCATCGGCAAGACGCGGCTGGCCGCCGAGCTGCTGGCCCACGCCGAGGCGGCGGGCGCGCGCACCGCGGTCTGCGCGTCGATGGAGCTCGGTGGCGCCGCGCCACTCGGGTTGTGGGCCGAGCTGCTGCGCAACCTCGCGGCCGCCGTGGGGCCGGTGCCGCCGGAGGCGAGCTGGCCCGAGGAGCTGGCGACGCTGGTCCCGTCGCTGCCCGCCCGCCTCGGCCGCGCGGCCGAGGCGCTCGCGGCACCGGTCGCGCCCGAACTGCGGCGCGCGCGGCTGTCGGAGGCCGCGGTCGACGCGCTCGAACACGCCGCATCTGACCGGCCGCTCACGCTGCTGTTCGAGGACGTCCACCTCGCCGACCGCCAGAGCCTCGAGCTGCTCACCTACGTCGCCCGCCGCCTCGCCTCCGCGCCCGTGCTGCTCGTCGTGACCCGCCGCCACGCGCCCGCGCAGCCCGCGCTCGACGCGCTGCTCGTGGCGCAGCGGGCCCGCGATGCGCTCGTCGAGGTCGACCTGATGCCGCTGCCGCGCGTGGCGATCGCGCAGCTCGTGCGCTCGGTGGCGAAGCTCGACGCCGACGCGCACGACCAGGTCGTCGGGGCCGCTGACGGCAACGCGCTGCTCGCCGTCGAGTCCGCGCGCGCCGCCGCCCGCGGCCTCAAGGGTCCACCGCCGAGCCTGCGCGCCGTGGTCCGCGCCGCCGCCGGCGCGCTGCCCGACGACGCGCGACGCGTGGTTGAGCTGGCCGCCGTCGCCGGGCGCGAGCTCGACCGCCGCGAGCTGGCCGCCATCGCCGGCGCGGAGAGCGTGATCCGCGCGATGGACAGCGGCCTGTTCGTCTCCGCCGACGGGCACTTCGGCTTCCGCCACGCGCTGCTGCGCGAGGCCGTCGTCGCCGAGCTGCCTGACGCCCGCGCGCGTGAGCGCCATGAGGAGCTCGCCGGCGTCATCGAGGGCTCGGCGGCTGAGACCGCCCGCCACCTGCGGCTCGCCGGTCACGATCGCGAAGCCGCGCGGTGCCTGTCGGACGCAGCCACCGAGGCGGTCGCAATCGGCGCCGTCGAGCAGGCGGCCGACTATCTCGAGGAGGCGATCGCGCTCGCACCCGCCGACGGGGCGCTGCGGCTGCAGTACGCCGAGGTCCAGGCCTGGCGCGGCCGGCGCGAGGACGCCGACCGCCTGCTCGCCGAGGCGCTCGACCGGGCGCCGCGGGACCCCGCGGTGCGCGCGCGGGCGCATGTCGAGGCGGCGAAGTGGTACTCGGGCGCCCTGTGCTGGCCGCGCAGGACGCTCGTGCACGCGCGCGCCGCCGTCGAGCTGCTCGACGCGATGGCCGAGCCCGACCTGGAGGTCCTGCCGCGCGCGCTCGCGTTCCTCGCCTGGGGCGAGTCCAATGCGGGCGACCTCGAGACCGGCGATGCGCTGCTGCGGCGCGTGGATGCGATGGGGTGCACCGACCCGACCGTGCGCCACGAGATCGACAACGCGCGCGGTTTCCGGCTGCTGCGCGGCGGCGATTTCGAAGGCGCGCTGCAGACATTCGTCGCGATGGCTGCCTCCGAGGACCTCGGGCCGGACCGCGCCTACACCGTCTGGGTCAACGCGGCGTGCCTCGCCGGCGGGCTGGGCCGCAACGAGGAGGCGCTCGAGTACGCCGACCGCGGGCTGGAACGGGTGCGCGGGATGCCGCCGCTCGTCGCCGACCTGCAGGCGGTGCGCGCGACGATCTTCGCCCGCATGGGGCGCTACGACAACGCCCGCGCCGCCGTCGCCGAGGAGCGCCGCGCGGCCGAGCGCAGCGGCGCGGCCCCGCTCCTCGTCCGGGCCGAGTACGACGAGGGCATGATCGCGGTGGGCGCCGGCGAGAACGATCGCGCGGTCGATCTGCTGTACCGCTCGCTGGAGGGCGGCGCGCTCGTGAGCCGCCCCGCCGCGCGGCTGGCGCGGGCCGAGGCGCTCGCGCGGCTCGACCGGGCCGACGACGCCGACGCCGAGCTGCGCGCCGTCACGCTCGAGCCTGTCGGCCCGGCGGACCGCCCGGCGGTGCTCGTCGCCCGCCTGACCTACGTGCAGGGCCTCGTCGCAATCGCGCGCGGGGACGGCGAGCTCGCTCGCACGCGCCTGGAGGAGTCGGCCGCCGCCTGGCGCCGGATCACGACGATCTTCGACCCCGACGACTACCTCGGCAACCTCGTCGACCTCGGCCGGCCGACGGTCGGGACCGTGGACCCCGCATTCGAGCTCGCGCGCGTGGAGCAGGAGCTCGCCGACCTGACAAGGAGCGCCCATGCCGACGTTCGATGACGCGACCACGACCACCGGGCCCGTCGAGGAGGTGTGGAAGCTGCTCTACGACCCGTCGCGCCTGGTCGAGTGGTGGGACGGCATCGAGCGCATCGAGCGCCACGGGACCGACGGCAGGGGCAACGTCACGGTCTGGCCCGACGGGTATCCGGACTTCCCGATGCCGCAGAACCTGCGCGCCGACGCCGACGACCGCCAGGTGACGGTCTCCTGCCTCGTCAGCGATCTCGTGTTCGAATGGCGGCTCGAGCCGGAGCGCGAGGGCACCCGGATCTCGGTCCACGTGGAGATCCCCGAGGAGGAGGCCGCGCGCCTCGAGGACCAGCGCGCGGCGATCGGCAGATCGCTTCGCGCGCTGGCCCAGCTGGCTACGGGCGCACTTCCAGCACGAGGTTGAACGGCGTCTCGGCCGCGCGGCGCACGTGCGAGAAGCCGCCCTGGTTCAGCACCTCGGTGAGCTGCCGTTGCCCCGCCTGCGCGCCGAGCGCCAGCCCGACCTCCTGGCTCAGCGACGCCGGCGTGCACAGCATCGTCGAGCCCGCGTAGAACACGCGCCCGACCGGGTTCAGGTTCTCCTCGACGGAGTCGAACGCCATCGGCTCGACGACCAGCCAGGTGCCGTCGCCGGCCAGCTGCGAACGCACGTGGCGCGAGGCCCCGACCGGGTCGCCCATGTCGTGCAGCGCGTCGAAGACGCACACCAGGTCGAACGGGCCGCCGCCGAACTCCTTCGCGCCCGCGACCTCGAACGTCACGCGATCGCTGACGTGCGCGCGCTCGGCCGCGCGGCGCGCCGCCTCGATCGAGCCCTCGTGGTAGTCCGAGCCGACGAATGTGGACTCCGGATAGGCCTGCGCCATCAGGATCGTCGACACGCCGTGGCCACAGCCGATGTCGGCGACGCGGATCCCCGCGCGCAGCCGGCCCTCGACGCCCTCGAGCGCCGGCAGCCACTCGTCGACCAGGTGGGCGTTGTAGCCCGGGCGGAAGAAGCGCTCGGTGCCCTCGAACAGGTCGTGATGGTGCTCGTGCCAGCCGAAGCCGTCGCCCGAGCGGAAGCGGTCCGTGATCGCGGGCTCGTCCTTGATCATCGCCGCCAGCAGCTGGAACGCGCCGGGGATGAACGCCGGGCTCTCGTCGACCGCGAGCGCGAGCGCCTGCTCGGGCGGCAGCCGGAACGCGCCGGTCGCCGGATCGTAGGTCAGGTACTCACTCGCGGCCTGCTGGCACAGCCACTCGCGGATGTAGCGCTCGTTCGTGCCGGTCCGCTCGGCCAGCTCGACGGGCGTGACGGGCTCGGAGTCGGCCATCGCCTTGTAGAGCCCGAGCTTGTCGCCGATCAGGACCATCGGCGCGGTGGCGCAGGCCCCGAGCTCGCCGACGAAGCGCTCCATGAACGCCTCGAGCTTGGCCTCGTCGATCGTGGGTGTGACTGCCATCTGATCCCCCTTGACGGTGTGGGTTGACCGGCTGAGCGTCCAGGGCGCCCGTCACCCGATCGTCAAGCGGGCGTCAACGCCGCAAAGGTGTGCGATGCGCCCTTTGTTGGCGGAAAACCGACCCCTCCGCGCTTGCGCGCGGCGGCAGGATGGAGCCCGTGCCACGGACCGTCCTGATCGTCGACGACCACGCCGGGTTCCGCCGGCAGGCGCGCCGCGCGCTGGAGGCCGACGGTTATCAGGTCGTCGGCGAGGCGCCCAACGGGGCGGCGGGCATCCAGGCGGCGGCAGAGCTCGAGCCCGACGTCGTCCTGCTCGACGTCCACCTGCCGGACGGCAGCGGCTTCGACATCGTCTCGCGCATGCTCGCGGGCAGCGTGGTGCTGATCTCCACGCACGACCGACAGGACTACGCGGACCTGATCAGGCGCAGCGGCGCGCGCGGGTTCCTGGCGAAGGACCAGCTCTGCGGCGCCACGCTGGAGGCGCTCGTCGCAGAGGGGTAGTGTCGGCCGGTGTCTGACCTCAAGGCCGTCCTTGATGCAGCGCTGGACTGCGTCGTGATGATGGATCACGAGGGCCGGATCGTCGGGATCAACCCGGCGGCCGAGCGCGCTTTCGGGATCAGCGACGACGAGGCCCGCGGCCGCGAGATGGCCGAGGTGCTGATCCCGCCGACGATGCGCGGCGCCCATCGCCACGGCCTTGCCCGGCTCGTCGCCGGCGGCGAGCCGCAGATCCTCGACCGCCGCATCGAGGTGACCGCGCAGCGCGCCGACGGCACGCTCGTCCCGGTCGAGCTCACGATCACGCGGGCCGCCGTCGACGGTCCGCCACTGTTCGTCGGCTACCTGCGGGACATCGGCGACCGGATCGAGGCCGAGGAGGCGCTTCGCCGCTCGCGCCTGCAGCTGCTGCGGGCCACCGACGAGGCGCGGCGGCGGCTCGAGCGCGACCTGCACGACGGCGCCCAGCAGCGGCTCGTCGGCCTGGCCCTCACGCTGCGCCTGGCGCGGGGGCAGGTCGAGCGCGACCCGGCGGCGGCCGTCGAGCTGCTCGACGAGGCCCAGGAGGATCTCGCCTCGGCGACCGACGAGCTGCGCGAGCTCGCGCGCGGCCTGCATCCCGCGGTGCTCACGGACGGCGGGCTTGCGCCGGCGCTGCGCGGCCTCGTCGCGCGGCTGCCGCTCGAGGTCTCCGTCGCCGGGGTGCCCGAGGGACGGCTGCCGATCGACGTCGAGTCGACGGCGTACTTCGTCGTCGCCGAAGGGCTGACGAACATCGTGCGCTACGCGGGCACGCAGCGCGCGCAGGTCGAGTTCGAGTTGTCCGACGGAAGCCTCGCGATCGAGGTGCGCGACTTCGGCCGCGGCGGGGCGGACCCCGACGCCGGCACGGGCTTGCGCGGGCTGCAGGCGCGTGTCGCCATGCACGAGGGGAAGCTCGCGCTCACGAGCCCGCCGGGGCGCGGGACCACGATGCGCGTGGAGGTCCCATGCGCGTCGTGATCGGCGAGGACTCGGTGCTGCTGCGCGCCGGCGTCGCGCGCCTGCTCGAGGACGCGGGCATGGAGGTCGTCGGTCAGGCCGCCGACGCGGATGACCTGCTGCGCAAGGTCCGCGCGCACAAGCCCGACGTCGCCGTCGTGGACATCCGGATGCCGCCCGGCAACGCCGACGACGGCCTGCGGGCGGCGCGGGCGATGCGCGGCGAGCTGCCCGAAGTGGGCGTGCTGGTGCTCTCGCAGTACGCCGAGGAGCACTACGTCACCGAGCTGCTGCAGGACGGCGCCGAGGGGGTGGGCTACCTGCTCAAGGAGCGCATCGCCGACCTCGACCGCTTCGTCGACAGCGTGCGGCGGGTCGCAGACGGAGGCTCGGCGCTCGATCCTGAGATCGTGGCGCTGATGATGGGCCGGCGCGAGGGCGGCCCGCTCGACGGGCTGACCGAACGCGAGCGCGAGGTGCTCGGCCTGATGGCCGAGGGCCGCACGAACAAGGGGATCGCCGGCGAGCTCTTCGTCAGCGAGCGCGCGGTGGAGCGCCACGTCACGGCGATCTTCGGCAAGCTCGGCCTGCCGGCGGGCTCCGGCGACCATCGGCGAGTGCTCGCCGTGCTCGCCTACCTGGGCGAGGACTGAAGCACCCGCCGCAGCGCGGCGAAGGCGTCCTCGCCCGCCTCCTGGGTCACCAGCGTCCGGCGCCAGCTGCGCCCGGTCCAGGCCTCGGTCGAGCCGTCGCCGCGCACGTCGACCCCGCCGCGCAGCCCGCGCGGGCCCGTGAGCCCGCCACGGGCGACGACCTGCTGGACGGGCTCGATCTCGCGCCGGAAGACCTTCTGCGTGCCGCGCCGCGAGGAGGCGGCGAGCGGGCGCAGCGCGGCCTCCAGCGCGGTGAAGGCCTCGGCGCCGTCGTCGTGGCGCTCGCGCTCCACGCGCGAGCCGTCGCGGATGATCAGCGTCCAGGCGATGGCGCGGAATCTAACCGGCGCTACGCGGCGAATGCGAGGTCGGCCCAGACCTCGTCGACGCCGCCGTCGCGCTGGTGGCGCAACTGCGTGGAGACGTGGTTGAAGAGCCGGTGCGCCGCGACGTTGTCGGCGGCCATCGTGCCCGTGAGCCAGCGGATGCCGCGGTCGCGCGCCGCGGTCGCGAGCAGGTCGCCCAGCAGCGTCCCGACGCCGCGCCGCTGCCAGCAGTCGCCCACCGCGACCGCGATCTCGGCGGTCGCGGGCTCCTCTTCGTTGCGGACGAGCCGGCCGACCGCCATGAGCTCGCGCGGCGCGTCGCCGCGCAGCGCCACGTAGGCGACGTGGTCGACGCCGTCGATCTCGGTCAGGTAGCGCAGCTCGCGCAGCGTGAAGCGCGGCTTCGGCGACAGGAAGCGCAGCTCGCGCGAGGCCTGGGACATGCGCGCCAGCCCGGCCACGAGCAGCGCCTTGTCGTCCGGCCGGATCGGCCGCACGTACATCGGCGTTCCATCTGAGAGTCGGGTCAGCACGCACGAAAGGTAAGCGCGCGGACGCGCGCCGACTGTGCGTCGCGTCACGCAACCCGCTGTTCCTGGCGCCTAGCCGCGCTGGTCGATGCCGACGTAGTCGCGCGTGCGCTCGCCCGTGTAGATCTGGCGCGGCCGGGCGATCTTCTGCTCCTTGTCGGTGACGAGCTCCAGCCACTGGGCCACCCATCCGCTGGTGCGCGGGATGGCGAACATGACGGGGAACATCGAGACCGGCAGCCCCAGCGCCTCGTAGATCAGGCCCGAGTAGAAGTCGACGTTCGGATACAGCTTGCGGTCGATGAAGTACTCGTCGGAGAGGGCGATCTTCTCGAGCTCGAGCGCGATCTCCAGCAGCGGGTTGACGCCGGTGACCTCGAAGACGTCGTCGGCGGCCTGTTTGATGATCCTCGCGCGCGGGTCGTAGTTCTTGTAGACGCGGTGGCCGAAGCCCATCAGCTTCTCGTTGCCGCCCTTCACGCCCTCGATGAAGCCCGGGATGTTCTCCTTCGTCTCGATGCGCTTGAGCATCCGCAGCACGGCCTCGTTGGCGCCGCCGTGCAGCGGGCCGTAGAGCGCGCCGACGCCGGCGGCGACGGCGGAGTAGGGGTCCACCTGCGAGGAGCCGACCGACCGGACCGCGTTGGTCGAGCAGTTCTGCTCGTGGTCGGCGTGGAGGATGAACAGGATGTCGAGCGCGCGCGAGAGCCGCTCGTCCGGCTCGTACTTGAGCTCGGTCATCTTGTACATCATGTTCAGGAAGTTGCCCGGGTACAGCAGGTCGTTGTCCGGATACACGTAGGGCATGCCCATCGTGTGCCGGTAGGCGAAGGCCGCGAGCGTGGGCATCTTCGCGATCAGCCGGATCGTCTGGATCGCGCGGTTCTCGGGGTCGTTGATCTCGTTGGCGTCCGGATAGAACGTCGACAGCGCGCCGACCGAGCCGAGCAGCATCCCCATCGGGTGCGCGTCGTGCCGGAAGCCGCCCATGAACTCCTTGACGTTCTCGTGCACGAACGTGTGGATCGTGATCAGGTGGGTCCACTCGTCGAGCTCGGCCTGCGTCGGCAGCTCGCCGTGGACGAGGAGGTAGGCCACCTCGAGGTAGGTGGACTGCTCGGCCAGCTGCTCGATGGGGTACCCGCGGTACTCGAGGATCCCCTTGTCGCCGTCGATGAACGTGATCGCCGAGCGCGTCGAGGCCGTGTTCGTGAACGCCGGGTCGTAGGCCATGAGGCCGAAGTCCTCGTCGTCGACCTTGATCTGGCGCAGGTCCATCGCGCGGACCGTCCCGTCGGTGACTTCGATCTCGTACGTCTTGCCGGTGCGGTTGTCCGTCACCGACAGCGTGTCCTTGGCGGTGGCCACCGACCCCGCCTGGCCGTCTCCGGCCTGCGTCTCCTCGCTCATGCGCTTGAGTTTACGCTCCGGGCATGGGCCGCCTTCGGGTCAGCGTCAGCGCGCCATCCGCCGCGGCGCGGACGGGCCACGGGCGTGTGTGGGAGCAGGGCGTCGCGGAGCTCTCGAAGCTCGTACGGGTGGTCTCGCGGCGGCCGGACGTGTGGCTCGCCGACGGCCACGGCGAGCTGCCCGTGACGGATCGCCCGGTCGTCGCGGTCGTGCACGAGGCGCCCTGGGAGGACCCGCGCACCGTGCCTCATCTGCATCCGGAGTTCGTGGCGGCGATGCGGTCGCGGCTCGAGCACGTCTACGCGCGCGCCACGCGGATCGCGGTGCCGTCGCACGCGGGTCGCGCCCAGCTGCGGTTCGAGGCCGTCGACGTCGTGCCCTACGGGGTGGACGCGGGCGTCTTCCGGCCCGGCGGCGGACCGCGCCGCTCCCACGTCCTGTTCGTCGGCACGGCGCATCCGCGCAAGAACCTCGAGGCGCTGCGCGACGCCTGCGACGCGATCGGCCGGCCGCTGCACGCCGTGCTCGGCCCGGCGCGCGACCGGCCGGACGCGGCCGAGCTGCACGCGCACGCCGCCCGCCCGCCGCTCGTGGTCGTCGACGCGCCCGGCGACGAGGCGCTGGCGGGCGAGATGGCGCGCGCGGCCGTGTTCTGCCTGCCGTCGTTCTCGGAAGGCTTCGGGCTCCCCGTTCTGGAGGCGATGGCGTGCGGGACGCCGGTGGTCGTCGGCGACGGCGGGGCGCTCCCCGAGGTGGTGGGCGACGCGGGGATCGTGTGCGCGCCCGAGCCTGCGGCGATCGCGGACGGGCTGGCGCGCGCGCTGGCCGATCCCGCGCTGGGGGAGCGCGGGCGCTCGCGCGCGCTCGAGCGCCCTTGGAGCCGCACGGCCGCGGCCTGGCTTGAGTCGCTGCGCCGTGCGGTTGAATCTGGGCCGTGACGACGCTCGCGCTCGAGGCGTGCCCGGCGTGCGGAGCGCGCGACGCCGCCCAGGCGGAGCTGGGACTGCGGCGCTGCACGGCC
>Ga0308175_100001488_pt1 | contig 15848 bp, 14 predicted proteins | sample PhyCR1_3_FD_203893 | JGI IMG/M metagenome (GOLD analysis project Ga0308175, IMG submission 203893) | Soil microbial communities from UC Gill Tract Community Farm, Albany, California, United States - DLSLS.C.R1 | ecosystem: Environmental > Terrestrial > Soil > Agricultural land | place: USA...
CCCCGGGCACCCCATCGTCGACCTCGATCACGACCAGGCGTGCGGCACGATCAGCGCCGCCCCATGGGGCAGCGCCGCCATTCTGCCGATCTCCTGGGCGTACATCGCGCTGATGGGCTACGACGGCCTCACCGAGGCGACCAAGATCGCGATCCTCAACGCCAACTATATCGCGCGACGGCTCGAGCCTCACTACCAGGTGCTCTACACCGGCCCGCACGGGTTGGTGGCGCACGAGTGCATCATCGACACCCGTCCGTTCAAGGCGACGGCTGGAGTGGACGTGGAGGACATCGCCAAGCGGATCATCGACTACGGGTTCCATCCGCCGACGGTCTCGTTCCCGGTGGCCGGCACACTCATGATCGAGCCGACTGAGAGCGAGTCGAAGGAGGAGCTGGATCGGTTCTGCGACGCGATGATCGCGATCCGCGAGGAGATTCGCGAGGTCGAAGAGGGCCGCGCCGACCGGGAGCAGAACCTCCTCATCAACGCTCCCCACACGCTGGAGCAGGTGATCGCCGACGGCTGGAATCGTCCCTATCCGCGGGAGCGCGCGGCCTATCCGTCGCGCGCGGTCCGGGAGCACAAGGTGTGGCCGACGGTGGGGCGGATCGACAGCGCGTTCGGCGATCGAAATCTGGTGTGCGTGTGCCCTGCAGTGGAGGAGTATGAATAGGGGAGGTCGGACGACAGGGCGATAGGACGATCAGGCGATAGGACGATCAGGCGATAGGAAGGGATGGCCATCCGAACACCCTACGGTCCTATCGCCCCATCGCCCCCTCACGGTCCTCTCGACATCACCCCCCAATCGACAATGGCCTACTATCTCTGGTCCTCCCCCCGCCCCTTCCCCGGCTGGCTCAATATGGCAGTCGACGTCACGCTGCTCGACCGGGCCGAGACGGGTGAGCGGTGGGTCCGGATGTACGCGTGGGAGCCGACGCTCTCGTTTGGGCGGCACGAGCCGGTGGAGCGCCGGTACGACGCGGCCACCATCGCGGCGCTCGGCCTGGCGGTAGTGCGGCGGCCGACGGGTGGCCGCGCCGTGTGGCACGCCGACGAGCTCACCTACGCCGTTGCCGCCCCGATCGATGAGCTGGGCTCGCTGCAGGATGCCTATCGCCGGATTCACGTTTGGCTGCGCGATGCGCTGCGTGCGCTCGGGGCGGCGGCCGAGCTGGCGCCGAAGACCCGGGCAGCCGGGATCGACGCGGGCGCGTGCTTCGCGTCTCCGGCAGGTGGAGAAGTGGTGGCGGCCGGCCGAAAGGTGGTCGGCAGCGCGCAGCTTCGGCAAGGCACGGCGATGCTCCAGCATGGCAGCATCCTGCTCGACGGGGATCAGGCGATGGTCGCCCGGGTGACACGGGGAGACGTGCCGCCTGACGGGTCGATCTCACTTCGCCATGCCGTCGGCCGGGCGGTGTCGTGGGAGGATGCCGCCGCGGCGGTGCGCGAGTGCGTGCAGGCGGCCTGGGGCTCCCCAATGCTGCCGGAGCCCGAGCTGATCGGCCGGCTGGTCGCTCGGGCCCACGCCATCGGTGCGCGCTTCCGCTCGGAGCGGTGGATCTGGGCCGGTGCTGCCGGCGGCTGACTGGCCCGCACGACCCTGCTACATTCTGACCATCCTCCCGCATCGCTCACTTCGGAGCCGCCATGGCGCGCTGGACGCTCGGAACATGGCTCGGCACTGGCCTCGCCCTGACCACGCTGGCCGCCGGCGCGCGCGGCGCGCGCGCGCAGGACTCGCCCGATCGGTCCCGGCTGGTCATTCTGATCGGCGGTGAGGCCTTCGCTCCGGTGCCGACCCTCAACGAAGGCGCCCAATCCGCGACCGCCAACACCGACCTGGCCGATCAGATGTTCCTCCATCTGGCCGACCTGGGACCATCCTTGCTTACCGCGGGCGACCGCGGCTTCGAGCCGCGTCTGGCCCGGAGCTGGACCCGCCGGGATTCGGTCACGCTGGTGTTCGACCTCGATCCTCGTGCCACCTGGCAGGATGGCGTGCCGGTGACCGCACAGGATGTGGTCTTTACGTTCGCCCGGGCGCGCAATCCGGCCCTGGCCCCCAAGCTGTCCAACCTGCTTCGCCGCATCACCTCGGTCACGGCCGAAGGCGAGCACCGGGTGGTGTTCCGGTACACTCGCCCATACAGCGAGCAGCTCTATGACGCCGTTTTTCATGCGCCGCCCTTGCCGGCCCACCTGCTCGCGAAGATACCCGCGGAGAGCCTGGCCACGTCGGCCTTCGTCCAGGCGCCCGTCGGAAACGGCCCTTATCGCTGGGTGCGCCGGGTACCCGGTGAGTTCATCGAGCTCGAGGCCAACCCCAGCTTCTTCCTCGGCGCGCCGGCCATCCGTCATGTGATCTTTCGCCTGGCCGGCGACCCCCAGGCGAGTCTCAACCTGCTGCTCGGCGGCGAGGCTGACGCACTCGAGACCGTGCCGGCCCCCCGGTCCAACATCGATCGCGTATCGGCACAGGGCAGCCTGCGGCTTGTGCCGTACCTCTCATCCACGGTGGGATTTCTGCTCTTCAACCAGCGCGATCCAGAGGACCGGGCCCGGCCCCACCCTATTTTGAGCGACCGCGACGTACGGCGAGCCATCGGGCTCGCCCTCGATCGAACCCGCATGGTCCGCTCGACGTTCGGCAACCTGGCGGAGGTGCCCTACGGCCCGGCCTCGCCGATGCTTTGGATCCGGCACGGCGCACCGGCGCCGGCACGCCAGAACCTGGCCGAGGCGCGTCGTCTGCTCCGCGCGCGCGGCTGGATGGATCATGACGGCGACGGCACGCTCGACAAGGACGGCAAGCCACTCGCCCTCACGATGGTACTGCCGTCGAGCAGTGCGTTTCGGGTGCAGCTCGCCCAGATCGCCCAGGCCCAGTTACTGCAGGTGGGAATCCGCCTGGAGCTGACGGTGGTCGAGTACCAGCTGTGGAACGAACGTCGGACCCAGGGGCGCTTCGACATCGATTTCTCCTCGACCCGTCAGGACCCTTCACCGACCGGGCTGACCCAAGGCTGGTCCTGCGCCGGCAGCGCGGGCACGAACCCCGCCCGCTACTGCAATCCACGGGTGGACTCGCTGATCGAGGCAGCCACGTTTGCGACCACCAACGTTCAGCAGGCCTGGGTAGCCGTGCTGCGGCAGATCGAGGACGACGCCGCCGCGGTCTTCATTTACGCGCCCACCTCGCTGGCCGTCGTTCCCCGGCGGTTCACCAACGTGCGGATCCGTCCGGAGTCGCTCTGGCTGGGTGTTCGCGAGTGGACCCTGGCCGGCGCCACCAGCCGGCCTGCCGGCCACTGACGTGCCGCGCTGGCTGCTTCGACGTACCCTCCAGGCCGCGCTGACCCTCGCGATCGCCCTGATCCTGCTGTTCCTCCTGGTGCATGTGCTCCCCGGCGATCCGCTGGCCCGCGAAGGCGATCGCGCGCTCACACCTCAACAGTTCGAGGCGCTTCGCGCGAGGTACGGGCTCGACCGGCCGCTCGCCAGCCAGCTCGTCGTCTTCCTGGTCGGCATCGCGCGGGGCGATCTCGGCGTCTCCATCCAGTATGGCCGTCCGGTCACCGAACTCCTCATCGAGCGACTGCCCGCGACGCTCCTGCTCGGGGGTGCGGTGCTGCTGCTCAACTTCACCCTGGGTGTCTGGCTGGGGGTGAGGCAGGCGGTGCGGAAGGACAGCCTGGAAGACCGTTGGATCACGACCCTGTCCCTCGCCGGTTACGCTACACCCTCGTTCTGGCTGGGACTGGTGCTGGCAGGGTTCATCGGCGTACGGTGGCACCTGCTTCCCTCTGGCGGCATGCGAGACCCCTTGGGCACCGGTGGTTTCGCGGCCACCACCCTGGATGTCCTGCGGCATCTGATCCTGCCCGCTATCACCCTCTCCGCGGTGACTATCGCGGTGACCATCAGGTACCAGCGGACCGCCATGCTGGAGGTGCTCCACCTTCCTTATATAGTGACGGCCCGCGCCAAGGGGCTGCCCGAGGGCAGGGTGGTGTGGGTCCATGGCTGGCGGAATGCCCTGTTCCCGGTGCTGACGCTGCTTGGCCTGTGGCTTCCGATTTTGGTCAGCGGGTCGGTCTTCGTCGAGTCGGTGTTCGCGTGGCCCGGCCTCGGCTCGCTCGCCATCGCCGCGGTTGGAGCGCGGGATTATCCCGTCCTGATGGGCGCGGGGGTCCTCGCCGCGGGCATGGTGGTGCTTGGGACTCTGCTCAGTGATGTCGCCTACGCCGTGCTCGACCCGCGAGTCCAGACTTCGTGAGGATCATCGGAGAGGCGCTCCAGACCGTCTGGGAAACCCCACGCGGCCGGGCCGGGGTCATGTTTCTGGGGTTCCTGGTGCTGCTGGCGCTGTTCGGCCCGCTGGCTCTTCCCGACCCCGCGCGCCAGTTCGATCTGGATGAGCTGGCCGCCGTGTCGCCGAGCGTCGATCATCCGTTCGGCACCGACCAGCTAAGCCGAGACGTGCTGTCCCGCGTGGTGAGCGGGGCGCGGATCTCGCTCGCCGTCGCCGCGCTGGCGGTGGCGCTGTCGGTCACGCTCGGCGCCGGCGTCGGGCTGATCGCCGGCTACTGGGGCGGCGCGGTGGATGCGCTGTTGATGCGGTTGGTGGACGGCGCGCTCGCCATTCCGCGGCTGTTCCTGCTGATGCTGGTTCTCGTGGTGCCGGACAGGGTGCCGCTGCTCGCGCTGGTGCTCATGATCGGCACCACGGGGTGGTTCGCCACCAGCCGCCTGGTGCGCGCCGAAGTGCTGCGCCTCCGTGAGGAGACCTTCGTACAGGCCGCGGAAGCGCTGGGTGCCTCGCGGCGCCGGATTATCTTGCGACATCTGCTGGTGAACGCCGCCGGGCCGCTCCTGGTGGCGGCGACCCTCGGCGTCGGCGACGTCATCCTCCTCGAGTCAGGGCTGTCGTTCCTCGGGCTCGGCGTCCAGCCGCCGACGCCGTCGTGGGGCGGCATGATCCTCGATGGACGCGCGGCCATCGAGGCCGCACCGTGGATCAGTATCTTCCCGGGCGTCGCCATCGTGCTCACCGTGCTGGCCACCAGCCTGGTGGGCGATGCCCTGCGCGACGCCTTCGACCCCCGAGGCGCATGACCCGAGTGCTCGAGGTTGGCAACCTGCGCGTGTCGTTTCCCGCGCGTGACGGCCGCCGCTTCTTCCCGGTGGACGGGGTGAGCTTCACACTGGATCGCGGCGAAACCCTGGCGCTGGTGGGCGAATCCGGCTGCGGCAAGAGCCTCACCAGCCTGGCGCTGCTGCAGCTGGTGCCGGCCTCCGGACGGGTGGAGCCCGGCAGCACCATCCGCCTGGGTGACACCGACGTGCTCTCGCTCAAGGGTGAGGCGCTGCGCCACATTCGCGGCCGGCGGATCGGGATGATCTTCCAGGACCCGATGACCAGCCTCAATCCGGTCTTCACGGTGGGTGACCAGATCGCGGAGGGCGTTCGGGCCCACCTGCCCGTGTCCCGAGGGGAAGCGCGCGAGCGGGCGAGGACGCTGCTCCAGGAAGTCGGCATTCCCGACCCAGCGGGCCGGCTCGACGCCTACCCCCACCAGCTGAGCGGCGGCATGCGCCAGCGGGTCATGATCGCCATTGCCTTGGCCGCCGAGCCCGAGATTCTGGTGGCCGACGAGCCCACCACCGCGCTCGATGTGACCGTGCAGGCACAGATCCTCGAGGTGCTCGATCAGCTCCGGCGCGCGCGGGGCATGGCGGTGCTGCTGATCACGCACGACCTCGGCATCGTGGCCGGCCGGGCCGACCGCGTGTCGGTGATGTACGCCGGCCAGATCGTCGAGGAGGCGCCTACGCCCGAGCTGTTCGCCCACCCCTCGCATCCGTACACCCAGGGATTGTTCGCCTCGGTTCCGCGAATTTCCGGGCCGGTCAATCGACTCACGCCGATCGGGGGCACCGTACCGGCGCCCACCGCGTGGCCGACGGGCTGCCGGTTCCGGCCGCGGTGTCCGCAGGCATTCGAGAAGTGCCAGCTCCCGCCCGAGCTCCTGCCGGTGGGACCTGACCATCGCATGCGATGCTGGCTGGCTGAAGGAAGGCCCTTCCGTGACTAGCGATCCGATGCCGCTGGTCGCGGTCCGAAACCTGGTCAAGCACTACCCTGCCGGCGGGCTGTTCGCCAAGGCGCCGCCGGTCCGCGCGGTGGAGCAGGTGTCGTTCGACGTGGAGCGAGGCGAGACGCTGGCGCTGGTGGGCGAGAGCGGCTGCGGCAAGTCGTCGGTGGGGCGCACCATCCTTCGGCTTCAGGAGCCCACCAGCGGCCGCGCGACGTTCGACGGCATCGACATCTTCGCGCTCGATCGGAAGGCGCTCCGGCGCCTCCGGCGACGCATGCAGATCATTTTCCAGGATCCCTACGGCAGTCTCAACCCGCGCATGACCATCGGAGCTGCGGTGGCCGAAGGCATCGAGATCCACGGACTGGCCCGTGGCGCCGAGGTGGGCCGCCGGGTGTCGGCGCTGCTCGAGGAAGTGGGGCTGGATCCCGACTATGCCCGCCGCTACCCCCACGAGTTCAGCGGCGGGCAGCGGCAGCGCATCGGGATCGCGCGTGCGCTCGCGGTCGAGCCCAGCTTCATCGTATGCGATGAGCCAGTGTCGGCGCTCGACGTATCGGTGCAGGCTCAGGTGCTCAACCTGCTGGCCGATCTGCAGCGGGATCGCGGGCTCTCGTACCTGTTCATCGCCCATGACCTGGCGGTGGTGCGCCAGATCGCCCGGCGCATCGCGGTGATGTACCTGGGCCGCATCGTCGAGTCGGGGCCCACGGAACCGCTGCTGGCGTCCCCCCGGCACCCGTATACCGTGGCCCTGCTCTCGGCCGTGCCCGAGCCCGACCCGACCCGCCGCCGCTCACGTATCGTGCTCAGCGGCGACCTGCCCAGCCCCTCGGCGCCCCCTTCGGGCTGTCCGTTCCACACGCGATGCTTCCACCCCGCCCGGAACGAACGCTGCCGTACCGAGCTGCCCCAGCTGCGGCCGGTGGGAGCCACGATGGCCGCCTGCCACTACGCCGAATCGACCCCCGCAGCCGCACCGGTCGCCGCGACAGCCTGAGGTCACGTCACGGTCGCAGCTCCCGCGGGAGCCGTGAGTGCCATCACCGCTCCGGAGGCCCGCCGGACCCACCTTCTCCTCGCAGTCCGAAACTCAGACAACGAGGATGATATGGGTGACGATAAAGACATGGCCACCGAGGGCCTGAAGGACCAGGTCAAGGGTGCGGCCAAGCAGGCCGAGGGCCGCGTGCGGGGTACCGTCGGCGCGGCCACCGGGGATACCGGTGAGCAGATCAAGGGCAAAGCTCAGGAGATCAAGGGCAAGGTTCAGCAAGGAATCGGGAAGGCCAAGCAGCGCAATGACCCCAATCCTGGGGTAGACGACGAGTAGGCCAAGCATCGGCCAACTCATCCCTGAGCACGACTGTTCCCGAGCGATACGAAGGAGCCGAGCGTCAGCTTCGGCTCCTTCATTTTTCCGCGGGATGATCGTCCGGCCGCCTCCCGCGCTGCAACCGGCCCGAGCGCACCCCGGCCTGCCCAGTGGCGAGCGCGAAGCAGCTAACGCACCCGCACCACCACCGGCACTATCCATCCCGGCAGCAAGGTCTTCACCTCGAGCCTGAGATCGCCGCGCGTGCGCGGCGTGAACTCGAAGTCCGCCGTCTCCCCCGGTCCGGTGAGCAGCCACGCCGGCCGCATGCCCCGCTGCGACGCTGGCAGGTCCGCGCCATCCTTCGCGACTGGCCGCCAGTGCGCCAGAGCCGAGTCGGAGGTGAGCGAGAAGATCACCCGCCAGTCGGGGTTGATGTTGATCAGCCTGAAGCGGTAGGTTCGGCCGAGCTTCAGGTCGAGTGGCGCCGGGGCGTCGGTCCCGTTCACCAGACCGGGGCTCTCGAACCCGAACTGCGGCAGCGAGTCGGATGGGCCCGCGCCCCCCACCACGATGAGCTTTTCGGTTTCGGTGTCGTACGGTCGCACCGAGTCCACGACGAGCAACGCGCCGTAGAGGCCACTGCCCATCTGCAGTTGCTCGTTGGCGTGGGTGTGATAGATGTACGTCCCCGCGCGCGGCGGCACGAACTCGGCGACAAAGCTGTCGCCTGGCTGGATCGGCGGCATGATGCGGGCGGGGGTGCCACTCCAGCCGGGAACACCGTCAGGAAAGCTCTCCAGCTCGATGCCATGCCAGTGCACCGCGGTCGGCTCGGCGAGGTGATTGACTACGGTGATCCGTACCGGCTGGCCACGACGGAGGACGAGCGTCGGTCCCGGGACATTGATGGAATCACGCGCCGGCTCGGCGCCGCCTTCCTGTACTACGTATCCCATGCCAGCGAGCGCGCCGTACCGGCGCGGCGCCGACTGCGCCAGGAGCCGGATCTGGCGAGGCGGCCGGTCGGCGGAGGCTCGCGGCATGGGTGTCGCACCAGGCACGACATGGATACCGAGCACCAGGCCGCCCATGCTGTGATGCATCCGCGCGAGTCCGGGGTCTCCCGGGGGCATGGCGTGCGGCTCAGCTTCGTGGTTGTGCGAGAGAGCGGCGATCCGAGGCGCGATCACAGGGTTCGCGTCCTCCGCCATGGTCTGGTGGTACGACACGTGGAAAGGGAAATGACAGTGGAATACCCAGTTGCCTTCCCGATCGGGCACCCAGCTCAAGGCGAACGTCTCGCCGGGGTTGAGAAGCTGCGTTACCTCGAACGGCCGCGCATCGCCCCGGAGGGTTCGATCGGACCGCCAGTCGCCCAGGCTCTCCACGTGGAAGAAGAAGCCGTGCAGATGCATGGGATGCGACGCGATGGTGGGATTGATGACCCGCCACCGCACGGTCTCGCCCCGCGGGTAGGTCAGGCGCTCGGTCGAGGGCCACGACTTCCCGTTGATCGTCATGTGCTCCTCGGTCTCCTGAGGGACACCGAGCGAGTCCTCGAATGGATGCGACCAGAGCCCGATCACGAAAATCCGATCCTCGGACGAAGCGCCGGGCCGGTCCACCACCAGCGCGCCCGTGAGCTGGCTGTCGAGCCACAGGCGATCGAGCAAGCCGCCGCCGTTCAGGGCGGCCCAGTAGTAATAGGTGCCGGCGATGGTGGCTCGGAACCGGACCTCGCGGGTCTGGCCCGGGCGAAGGACGATGCCGCTGTCGCCGACCAGCGGCCGCGCGGCCAGCCCGTAGACCGTAAACGTCGAGTCGAGCGGATTGCGCAGGCTGACACGGACCTCCGTGCCCTGCGGAACGCGGATGAGGGGGCCGGGCGCCTGGAGCGGCGCTCCAACTTCGGCGAAGGCCAGCGCGGGCAGACCCGGGCCTTGATCGTACTCTGGCCGCAAGGCGCCGGCTCGGATCTCTAGCGATAGCCTGAGCACGCCGCGCTCGAGCCGGCCGGCTGGTCTACGGTTGTCGTTCGCGGCGATGGTCTCTGGGCCGTCGGCGAGGTGAGCGCGCAGCGGGACGCTTCCACCTGGAGCGGCAGTCGGGCGCGCGGCCAGGAGCGCGATCAATGCAATCGGATCCAAGCGCATGGTCGAGTCCTCGCCAGCGGGAGTAATCAAGGTATTGGGAGGGCGGCCAAAGAATAGATCGACCGCCCGGCTGAGTCTACCTAAGCTACGGGCGAAAGCTACGCGCGAAATCAGCGAGGATTGCCTTCACGAGGCTCGAGCACTGGACGGAGCCATCGGGCCCTTGCGGTGCCGTTTCCGCATTCGAGGAACCATGAAAATACATCAATTGAAACTTCTAACATCATACTACTTGGTAACTTGCAGGTAAATAGCAACAAAATACTCTAACGGGGTTTCTGCAGGATCGACATCCGGTTGTGGGCCTATGCCGCGGTCCCCATGAAGGCTCCTGCTCCGCCGGCTTAGCCTTGCGGCAGTCGCGCCGCCCCTTCACTTCCCTTCGGTCCCGTCGTTATTTCCACCGCTCGTCCCTCGTCCTCGAGCGGCCCATGCCCCAGTCACAGCCGTTCACCCAGGTGAACGCGTTCACCGACCGTCCGTTCGCCGGGAACCCGGCCGCGGTCTGCCTGCTGCCGGCGGCGCGCGACGCCGAGTGGATGCAGCTCGTCGCCCGCGAGATGAACCTGGCCGAGACCGCCTTCCTGGTACGCGAGAACCGGGACTTCCAGCTCCGCTGGTTCACACCGATGTGCGAGGTGGACCTCTGTGGACATGCCACCCTCGCAAGCGCGCACGCGCTATGGGAGGGAGGGCACCTCGCATCGAACCAGGCCGGGCGGTTTCAGACCCGGAGTGGCCTGCTCACCGCCGAGCGCCGCGATGGGCTCATCTGGCTCGACTTCCCCTCTACGCCACCCACGCCGGCCGAGCCTCCTGCTGACCTCTCCCACGGCCTCGGCGTCCCGTTGCGCTACGTCGGGCGGACGCCGTTCGACTATCTGGTGGAGGTGGACGGCGAGGCGGCCGTCCGCGAGCTCGCGCCCGACCTTACGGCACTCGGCCGGCTGCCCGTGCGCGGCGTCATCGTCACGGGCCGGGCCGAGTCGTCCGGCCAGGATTTCGTGAGCCGCTTCTTTGCGCCCGCCGCCGGCATTCCCGAGGATCCGGTCACCGGCTCTGCCCACTGCGCGCTGGCCCCGTACTGGGCCGGTCAGCTCGGTCGGTCCGGGCTGGTGGGGTATCAGGCGTCCGTTCGGGGTGGCATGGTGCGAGTCCAGCTGGCCGGCGACCGGGTCTGGCTCGGAGGGCATGCGGTTACGGTCATGAGGGGAGAGCTGCTGGCGTGAATCCGGTCGAGGCCTTCGAGACGCTCGACCTTCGAGTGGGCCGAGTTCTCCGCGCCGAGCCCAACGAGCGGGCGCGAAAGCCGTCCTACAAGCTCTGGATCGATTTCGGGCCGGCGGGAGAAAAGACCTCCAGCGCACAGATTCGGGCGCTCTACACGGCGGAGGAGCTGGTCGGCCGGCTGGTGGTGGCGGTGGTCAATCTGGGTACCCGGAACATCGCCGGCTTCGTATCGGAAGTGCTGGTGCTGGGCCTGCCGGACGCCCAGGGGCAGGTGGTGTTGCTGGCGGTGGAAAGAGACGTACCGCTGGGCGGTCGGGTGTACTAGCGGCGGGCAATACGAGTACGCGATGAGTGGCGAGGCCGCGAGGCTGTCCACCCTCGGCCCAAACGGGACCTTACTGAGGCTGCTCGTCCGGAACGGGCCGCACCACGAGGCCGGTGACGGCCCCGTCCCGCGCCAGGCTCCACTCGATGAGCATGGGGCGACGGGACGTGTCGAACGACGCGGTGCGCTGATAGACGCTGAACGTCGCGCTGTCCTCGACCCGCTCGTCGAGGGCCCGCTTTTCGGGTCCCAGCCGCGAGACCGCCCGCCCGGCAAAAGCGGCCAGGTCGGCCACGCTGCCGAAGCTCTGGCGCATGTCGGGCGAGAACCGGTCCCACAGCTTCTGGTACTGACTGCCGTACAGCCAGTCGGTGTACTGCCGCCCCTGTTCCAGCAGGGTGCGGGGCCGCGCTTCGCCCCGCGGGCCGCAGGCGGTGAGCGCCGCCAGGCCGATGAGTCCCCACACGTGCGCACGCATCACTCGATCTCCACGGTTCCCGGGACCGGACCCCATCGACGAAGGAGCCGCCATGCGGGTGTACATCTCCATCGACATGGAAGGTGTGGCCGGCGTCGTTCACGAGGATCAGACCGACCCGATCGATCCTCGACATACCGGAGAGTATAACAGATTTCGCCGTCTCATGACGGGTGAAGCCAACGCGGCCATCGAAGGCGCGCTGGCTGCCGGCGCCGATCGCGAGGTCTACCGCGCCTGGCGGGCGCTTTACAGCCTGGCTGGAACCGCGTAGCGGCCGGCCTCAGCCTGCCAGCTTCGACTCGAGCGCGTGCTCGGCCCGGAGACTCTCCCCGTCCCGTCCCACCGTCACCACGGCCAGCACCTTGCCCCCCCGGAGGTAGCGGACCGTGCAATCGTGGCCCGCCACATCGCCGTCGATCTCGATCCGGTCCCACTGCTCCGCGTGGCCACTGTAGTTGATCGCCAGCGTGTAGTGGGCACTCCAGAAGAACGGGACGGCCTCGAAACGCTCGCGATTCCCGAGGATCGCGCGCGCCGCGGCCTGGCCCTGCCGTTCGGCCACGACCCAGTGCTCGACCCGGATCCGCTCGCCCGTGTGCGGGTCGGGCCAGCGCGCGATGTCGCCGGCGGCGAAGATGCCGGGTGCGCTGGTCTCGAGCCATTCGTTCACCTGCACGCCGCGGTCGAGAGCCAGCCCAGCGCGCTCCGCGAGCTCCAGGTTGGGCCGGACCCCGACGCCCGCCACCACCAGGTCGGCCGGCAGCGACTGGCCGTCGTCCAGCCGCACCCGTCCTCCGTTCACACCGCTGGGCTTTCGCCCCAGGTGAAAGACCACGCCCTGCTCTTCGTGGATCTTCCGAACCATGTCGCCCAGCTCCGGTCCGAGGACCCGCTCGAGCGGACGCGAGTCCGGCGCGACGACGTGCACCTTCATCTTGCGGGCCCGAAGCGAGGCCGCCACTTCGAGGCCGATGAAGCTCGCGCCGAGCACCACGGCCTGACCGCCTTCGCGAGCGGCGGCGGCGATGCGCCGGCTGTCCGCCAGGGTTCTGAGATAGTGCACTCGCGGCTCACCGCCTTCCAGCTCCGCAAGCCTCACCGGGCTCGCGCCGGTGGCCAGTAACAGCGCGCCGTAACTCAGCTCGCCGCCGTCGTCCAGCCGGACCCGCCGCCCCTTGGGGTCCAACGAGGCCACCCGAGGGCGTCGGCGCAGCTCGATGCCCCGGTCCCGGTAGAACTCGGGCGGGTGAAGCGGAATCCAGTCCTCCGGCGCGTTGCCCGCCAGGTAGTCCTTGGACAGGTTGGGCCGGTCGTAGGGTGCGTCCGGATCTGGGTCGACGATGGTGATGGCGCCGTCGAAGCCTTCTCGCCGCAGGGTCTCCGCCGCGCAGTTGCCGGCGCCGCCGCCGCCAACGATGAGCACCGATTCCGGCCCCTTGGACCGGGGGCGCCGCGCCGTCGTGGGCTTGCGTTTGGCGCCGACTCGCACGATTCCGTCGCGCACCTCCACGTCCCAGGCCGGCACGTCGTTGAGCGCCGGCGGCCGTAGCGGCTCGCCCGAGCGCAAGCTGAAGCACGCGTGGTGCCACGGACAGCGCACGGTGTCGCCCACCAGGAGACCCTCGGCCAGCGGGCCGCTGTAGTGGCTGCAGGTCGCGCCGATGGCGAACCATTCGTCGCCGACGTGCGCCAGCAGCACCGCCTCGCCATCCACCTGTCCCGCGATCATCCCGCCGTCCGGCAGATCGTTCATCGCGATCCCGGCCCGCAGGTCCGGACCCGCGGGGGCTTCCTGGCCCGATGCCATGCGATGTCTCCTCGATCGAGCGGTCGTCGTTGGTTGCCGCGCGCGAACCGTTTCGGCCCGGCGCCAAGTGGACGATACACCGGTCGGCGCTCGATCGGGGTACCCCGGGTCTCACGGCCAGCCCGGCGCCAGGGCCGAACCGCCGGGTTCCATGGGATATACCGCCACGATTTCGCCACCCTGCGGGCCGGGCTGGACACCTCGCCCGAGGGTTGCTCCAGGGTGCCGGTGTGGAGCGGCGAGAGCTCGAGGCGCTGCGGCATGCGACGGCGGGGGGTGCGCCGGCGACGCGGCCCTTCCGAAACAGAAGGGGGCATGCGTCGGCGCATGCCCCCTTCATCTGCGCTCAGGTGATTTCGAGCGCCGGCGACCCAAGTCCGGACGACGGGCTTACTGCCCCTTGGCGCCCGTCCCGCAGCCGATCGCGCCGGTCGGCGCCTGCGCCAGAGAGATGGTCCATCGGTTCGCTCGCGCCCGCTCCCGCTGCCAGTGCTGGTTCAGCCGCCAGGCCGCGGTGCAGGCATCCGCGCCGTCGAGCCGCGGGAGGCCGCGGTACAAGGCCGGCAGCGCGTCCGCGCTGAGCCGCTCGGCGTAGGCGACATCGAACGGGCGTCCCGCCGCCGCGCGGTGGAGGTTCACGCGGGCAATGATGCCGTCCGGGTTGGCGAGATTGAGCCCGGCGAGCACCAGCCACCCCGCGAGCAACGCCCCGGTGCCGAACCGCTCGCGCCGCCCTCTCAGCACCGTGGCCGCGAACCAGCCGAACACCAGCACCAGCCAGCCCATGAAGGCCGTGGTGTAGAATCGCTGCTCGGTGAGTCCGAACTGCGCCGTGTAGAGTCGCATCCGGTAGAGCGCCGACGCGAGCATCACGTCGAGCAGGACCAGCATCAGGAGCGACAGCGCCCGGAAAGCGCGGGCCCGCCACCGCTCGCGCTGGTCCAGCGCCCAGTCGGCCAAGAGGAGCAGCGGGAGCGACAGCGCCGCCACCGTCACCAGCTCAAAGAAGCCGCGCCGCGCGTAGTCGGCATAGCTCATGCCGGCGATGGCGCGCACCTGTTCGTCGCCCCCGAACAGGTAGCGGAACTGCACCGCAACAAACGCGAGGAACAGCAGGTCGACCACGGCCAGGGCCACGCCCACCTCGAGCAGACCGAGCGCCCCCCGGTGCCCTGGCGTGACCGCCATGCCGTCGGAGCGGCACAGCACCCGTAGCAGCCCTGCCACGAGCCAGGCGCAGAAGAACACCCGCCCCACGTGCTGGGCCAGCGCATCCAGATCGAAATCGAGGGTTCGGACCATCAGTCGGTTGAACACCGGGTCGGCGGCCATGAGGAGGCTGCCGAAGAGCACCGCGACCGGGATCGCCGCGGCGACGCCCACCGCCGCACCACCCGCATGGCGCATGCGCCCGCTCGCCGGGAGCGTCCGCCAGTCGACGTCGGCCAGCAGCACGAGCGGCGCGCCGGCGGCCGCGCTCCCCGCGAGCTGCAGGCCTCCCTGCGCATAGTCACCCAGCCCGGCGCGCCGCCGGCCTACCGCCCGGAGCCGAGGCGAGGCGAGCGCGGCGACGGTGCCGATCCCGAGCACGTTGAGCCCGAACAACGCGGGCGAATCGCGCCAGATGAGCGCCAGGCCGAGCAGCGCGAGGGGAGCCCCGAGCGGAGCGAACTTGCCGGGAAGGCGCACCGCGCCCGCCTGCCTGAGCGCGAGCACCACCAGCACGAAGGCCGCGAGGCCCAGGGCGAAGTTGAGCCGGTCGGGCACCGTATCCAGCAGCACGTCGGCCGCGACGCCGAGCACCGCCGCCGCGACGAGAATGGCCAGGCCCTGCCGGGTGCGGTCGCTCATGGCTCAGCCCGCCGCCGCGTCGGGCAGGCCGCCGAAGCGGCGCTCGCGAGCGGCGAAGTCGCGCACCGCCTGCGCGAGCGCCTCGGGCCCGAACTCCGGCCACATGAGCGGAGTGAAGTGCAGCTCGGCGTAGGCCGCCTCCCACAGGAGGAAATCGCTCAGCCGGTGCTCGCCGCCGGTTCGGATGAGCAGGTCGACCTCGCGCACCGGCTGCCCATGATCCACGATGGCGAGCAGCCGGCCGAACGACTCGCGGGAGGGAACCGTCTCCGGCCGGACGCATTGAGCGGCGCGCAGGATCGCGTCGCGCGATGAGTAGTCCAGCGCGATCCGAAGGTGCAGGCGTGCGCCGCCCGCGGTGGCGCGTTGGGCATCCTCCACCGCCTGGCGCAACGAGGGGCTGATCCGGTCCCGCCGGCCGATCACCTCGAGCCGGACGCCGGTGGCCACACACCGGGGCGTCTCCACCCGCAGATACTCGCGGAACAGTCGCATGAGCCAGCCGACTTCCGCCTTGGGCCGCCGCCAGTTGTCGGCGGAGAAGGCGTAAAGCGTCAGCACGCCGACGCCGGC
>Ga0308175_100001489_pt1 | contig 15842 bp, 17 predicted proteins | sample PhyCR1_3_FD_203893 | JGI IMG/M metagenome (GOLD analysis project Ga0308175, IMG submission 203893) | Soil microbial communities from UC Gill Tract Community Farm, Albany, California, United States - DLSLS.C.R1 | ecosystem: Environmental > Terrestrial > Soil > Agricultural land | place: USA...
ATGTCCCGGCTGTTCGTTCAGAGGGTCAAATGCAAGTGGACTCCCGTCACCCTGGAACTTGAAGGCCGTCCAGCCCAATCGTTCGGCCTTTGTCTTTTGCCCCAGATCACGCCAGGAGGCCGGGTCTTGCGGGTGCTTCCTCGGGATCTGCGTGGTGCGATAGAAGCGCACTCGATTACGAAACCTGCCGCCCAATAAATTATATGCCGGGGTTTCAAGAATCCGTCCCACCAAGTCCCAGAGAGCGATTCAATACCGCCCGCCGCTGTGACGGTGGCCCCACCAACCGCACCTGCGCCGGCCCTGTCCCGCAGCATCTTGACGTATAGCCTGTCGACGTTTAGCGGATCTTCGCCTACAATGATGCCCCTCATCTTGTTGACGACAAGGTCTTTCACACCCCAGCCCCAATAGGCTTCGCCGATGCCGTAAAGCCCGGAATCCGTTTAGATCTTGATCAGGTTCCAATCCCAAGTGCCGCGCACGATCATGCACTTCACGTCGGTGATCTTGACCTTGCGTCGAAGCCTTTCCGCTTGCTGAGCGTAGGCGGACGGAAACAGGCGCTCAGCGGCCAGTAACGGAAGTCTGCCAATCCGACGGCTTTGAGGAACCGTCTTCGTGAACAGTCATGCATGTTCGCAAGCTCCGGCAGTCATTGTATATGCAAGTACCGTTGCGGTCCGCCAGGGCCAGAGCGAGCGGAGAATGCGATGGAATGGCGCCGGATACCGGAACCGACCTGATGGCGCGCCCTCGGCATATCGTCGGAGCGGTGATAATGCCGCCCGTTGGAGAGTCTAATTGAGCCGGCGCGGCGACTTACACGAGCTTTTGCTTTTTCAGCGGCAACTCCCGAAACCGCTTTCCCGTCGCCGCGAATACCGCATTGTAGATGGCCGGTGACATCGGCGGCACACCGGGCTCACCCGCACCTGTCGGCAAGGCATCTTGGTTCGGAACCAGATGCACATGCGTTTCCAGCGGGGCGTCATTCATGCGCGAGACGAGATAGTTGTTGAAGTTCCCTTGCTCGATGCGGCCGTCGGCGGCGGTGATCTCGCCCAGGAGCGCGATACCCGAGCCGAATACCGACGCACCTTCAAACTGGGATTTCACGCGATCCGGATTAATCACAGGTCCGCAATCAACAGCGATATCAACGCGCGGAATTCGAATCTTTCCGTTGGCATCGATGTCGATTTCGACAACAGTCGCGACGTAGCTTAGAAAACTGCGATGAGCGGCAAATCCCACGGCGCGCTTGCTCGAACGCTTGTTAGCCCACCCGGAACGATCCGCGACTACCTCAACGACGCGCCGAAGACGCGCGGTCTCGTAAGGATACTGGGCAGGCGGCTTGCCGTAATTCGACCATTTCTCGGCTTGACCTTTGAAATCGAGCGTGCGGGCAGGACCGAGGGAAGCGAGCCAATATTCAACCGGGTCCTGACCGGCGGCATGCGCAAGCTCATCGATGAAGCTCTGTACGCCAAAAGCGTGGTACACGTTGGCGACGGATCGCAACCAGCCGATGCGCACGTGGGCCTTGGCCGGGCCATTCTCCGCTCGAAAGTTCGGGATCTCAAACGGAACGTCGATCCAGCCCATTGACATCTCACCGTCATCGCCATACTCGGACTTGCCGTCGAAGGTGGATCCGATCGGCGGAAAAACCGACCGCTGTAGCCACGCCACCGGTTTGCCGGAGGCATCGAGAGCGCCCTTGAAGTACATGGCCGAGGTGGAGTGATAGTAGTCGAAACGGATATCTTCTTCACGGGTCCAGGCGATCTTTACAGGCTTGCCCACTTTCTTCGAGAGAATGGCAGCTTCAGCCACGTAGTCGGGCTTTGATTTACGGCCAAATGCGCCGCCCAGAAGAGTGACGTGGCATATAACATCTTCGGGCTTAATCCCAACAGCCTGGGCGACGGTCTTCTGCACGTCCTGCGGACTCTGGGTGGCGGTCCAGGTTTCCACCTTCCCGTCTCGCCAGACCGCGACAGCAGCTGGCGGCTCCATAGGCGCGTGGGCGAGGAGTGGCGTATAGTAAGTCGCTTCGACGACCTTCGCTGCCCCTTTGAATCCTTGGTCAATGTCGCCCGATTTACGAACCACTTTCTGTGGCTTGCTTGCTGTTTCGATCAAATCCCGCTTGTACGTTGCGGTTTGAAAAATAGCGTTCGGGCCGGATTCCCATTCAGCCTTCAGTTTTTTTCGGCCCTCCGCTGCAGCCCAGGTATTGTCCGCAATCACGGCAACGCCGCCCAGTGGCTGGAAGCCATAAGGAGGCTTCGCCTGCTCGATGACGATGGTTTGCTGGAAGCCCTTCACAGCCTTGACTTGCGAGTCGTCGAACGACTTGAGAGTGCCCCCGATTACCGGCGCACGTTCGATGGACGCGTACACCATTCCGGGCACCTGCACATCGAATCCGTAGACGGCGTGTCCGGTGCACATGTTCTTAAGGTCATAGCCGGGGACCCCCTTTCCGATGTAGCGGAACTCGCTCGGCTTTTTGAGTTGGATGGTGCTGTTGTGGGGTAGAGGCTGCTTGGCCGCCGCTGATGCGAGTTGGCCGTAGCCAGCCTTGCGGCCCGAATTTTTGTGTACGACTTCGTGGTTGCGTGCAAAACACTCATCGAGAGGTACACTCCACTGGCCGGCCGCGGCATTGACGAGCATCGCACGAGCGGTCGCTCCAGCCTCGCGCATCGTCTCGTAGAAATCGCGAATCGAGCACGAACCGTCCGTGTCTTGAGAGCCGTATTTGTCGGAGCCAATAGCTTGCTGCAGGCGAACGCGCGTCCAGTCTGCTTCGAGTTCATCGGCAAGGACCATCGGCAGTGAGGTGCGGATGCCGGTTCCCATTTCAGAGCGGTGGGAAACAATAACCACCGACCCGTCACTGTTGATCCCGATCCAGATATTCGGGCTCCAGGTTGCCTTCTTCACATCATCTGATGCGGCTGTGATCTGTTCGGCCGGGACGAGACGCGCGCCGAGTATGAGAGATCCGGCAGAGAAAACGGCCGTAAGGAAATCGCGGCGCGAGGCGAGTTGGATGCGGTCGCTCATGCGGTTACTCCTGTCTTTTGGCCGGAGGCGATCTTGATGGCCTGGCGGATTCGCTGATAGGTACCACACCGACAGATGTTGCCCGACATGGCCAATTCGATTTCGTGATCAGTGGGCTTGGGCTTTTCTTTGAGCAGGGCAGCAGCCTGCATGATCTGCCCGCTCTGGCAGTAACCGCATTGGGGAACCTGCACGTGTTCCCAAGCCTTTTGCACCGGATGCTCGCCGTTCGCGCTGAGCCCCTCGATTGTAGTGATCTCCTTGCCGGCAACAGCGCTCATAGGCGTCAGGCAACTGCGGGCGGCCTCGCCGTTCACATGTACTGTACAGGCCCCGCAAAGGCCCATGCCACAGCCGAACTTGGAGCCGGTCAGCTGAAGCTGGTCGCGAAGATACCACAGTAGCGGCATCTCGCCTTCTCCGTCATATTGACGGGTGGCACCATTCACCTTGAGTTGGATCATACGAGTTCCTCCGGAGCCGGAAATAGCGTGAAGGTAATCTATCGATAGTGTCGCAAATCTTCGCGACGGCACAACTGCTTCGCCTGACGCGCAGCTCGATATCGTTCGCTCCGGATCAGGGGAGAATGCCGCACTCTTGCCAGAAGCCCTCGATCAGTGGAGCAACTGTTTCTGCAGAGTTGTAGTTCAGGGCATGCCCGGCTCCCGGCAACTCCCTCAAAACTGCTCGCGGGATGCCCTTTGCTAGCTTCTCAACCCATTTCTGAGACACAATCTCATCGTGCTCACCGCGCAGTATGAGGCACGGTACCCGCAACTGTCTGGCGCGTTTCAGCATGTCGTGTCTGGTCGCGTGAATAAAAGTCCGAATGGTCCGGATCGGTCCATTGTGCAGGTAATCGAATGCCTGGAGTGGAACAAGCATGGGTGGTTCACGGAACTGATCCTTTAGCAAGCCAGCTACATGAGATAACCGACTTGCCACGGTCTGATCCATCGTGGGGCCAAGCATCGCCACAGCCACGATGCAACTCGCATCAATATGCGCGAGTTCGACAATCACCTGGCAGCCCATTGAATTGCCCACGAATGCCGCACGCTCAATACCAACTACGCGAAGCCATTCGCGAAGCAAGCTGGCAAGTTCCCGAACGTCCGGTACGTCTTGGGGCTTCTGGCTCCGGCCGTACCCGGGAAGATCCGGAACGTACACCGGATGAGCTGCTGCCCACTCGGTCGCTAGCGGAACCATATAGCGGCTGGAAACTCCCAAGCCGTGCACCAGAACGATCGGGAGTCCGCCCTTGAAATCTGCCTTCGATACGCGGCTGAACACACGTAAGGTATGGACCGTATCCCATCGCTCCTTCAGGTTCTTTCGGCCAAGCAAAATCAAGATCGCACCAGTTCTGAACCGGCCGAACCGGCCAGGAACTTCAGCACAAGCCGGTTGAACTCGTCGGCCCGGTCATACATGAGGATGTGTCCGGCTCCAGGAAGAACGTGGAGTTCGCTATTCCGAATCTTTTCCTGAATCGCACGGCTGAGTTCGAAAGGAACCAGCGGATCTCTTTGACCCCAGACTAAGAGGCATTCAGTGTTGATCTTACTCAGTTCGTCGTCGATATCGATGTTGAGGAGTTCGTGTCCTGCGCGCAGAAGTGTGAGATATCCGGCCCTCACGGAATCCGATACCAGGGTTGGAACAAACCGTGGGCGCATATATAGCGCTTCTCTGGCCAACGGGATGAAAAATGCCGGTATCTTTTTCCGAGGAAGCGCAATCGCGGGTGCTGCAAGCACGATTTTGGTAAGCCGTTCAGGCCATCTGGCTGCGAACATCGCTGTGATGAGCCCACCCATCGAATGCCCCACCATCGCAACTCTCCCGATATTCAGCGTGTATAGTAAGTCTGCCAGCCAGCTGGCAGCTCCCGCAACAGAGAACTGGTTCGCGTAGCCTCGCATGGCGCCAAACCCAGGAAGGTCTATTAAGTACACGGTGTACTTGCGGCTGAAGACATTTACGTTACGCTTCCACCACGCTGTCGAGCCGGCAAGCCCGTGAACGAGGACGAGCGGCTCGCCGTGGCCCTGTACCTGATACCGCACCATCGATGCGCCAACCCGTACCGTCATGGTGCGGGCGCTCGCAATCTTATCCTCCGGTTCGGTCCACATACTGAAATCAGCCGATCGCTTACTTGCTCGATTATGGACGAGCGGCGCCAGAGGGATCGTGGGTCTCTCCATAGGATGTCGTTCTCCGACGGCCCCCGGATCCGCCTCTTGCGGACCCTGTTCACTACGCTCAGTTCCGCTTGGAACGTTCAGAAGGGAAGATCGTAGAGCCCCATTCTGCCAGCAAACGCGGTATCTGATGGGTATGCAGGTGCGAATGAGTTCGCGGGTCTCGCTGGCGTGGCTCCGAGTGCAAGAACTCAACCCGCTTCAGCCGGATGCATGGAGGCTGATTCGGCTCGGCGCAGTTGACCTAGTGTTGTTTGTCGGTGTGCTGTCAACGAGCCTGTGTGCGCAGTATAGGATCGGTATGTTGCTGAGCAGTTCGGTTTTCACCAAGCCGCATAGGTGATGAGCTTTGACGGAAGCCGATGAAGCTTGTAGGAAGCAACAGGCACCGCACCAGTATCTGCCACCATGCAGGGTTAGCTTGTCAATACCTTTGGAATGGAGCGAATTCGTTTGAGCGGCGTGTCTCTCGACAAACGTTGAGATAATCCGTGGCATCGGTCGCGTTGTGTGCCGTTAGGCTTGGTCCAGGAGGTACCTATTATGGGCAAACTACTCGGAACGCTTTCGATTCCCGATTCTGTGCCATTGAAGAAGTCCGGCGGTTTTACCGGGCTGGGCTCTGGCGGACGAACTCGGCGTTCGAGGCTCACTCGCTGGATGCAAGTCGCTGGGCTGATTGCGATGCTCAGCTGTGCACAGCTTCGTTTGCCAGCGGCGACCAACGACAACAACGTTGAATGGGACGGCTTATTCTCCGATCAGGGCCCCCTTTATATGAATCCGACTGAACCCGCCGCCACGAATCCTGTCGCGCTGACGCTGCGAGTGTTCGAAGGAGACATCACAACAGCCAACATCAAGTATTTCGATACGGCCGATCATGCCTTTCACTGGGTTGCTTTAAGCCGGGTGAAAAGCGATGCAACAGGGAGATTCGATTTCTGGCAAGGCACGATACCGGCTTCCGCTTCGCTCAAGTACTACCGTTTCCAAATCAATGACGGCACAGCGACCGTGTGGCTGAACGCCGGCGGAATTACAGCGGCAGAGCCTTCGGCCGGAGATTTCTGGATCGTTCCCGACTTCCATACGCCGCAGTGGGCCAAGGAGGCCGTTTACTATCAAATTTTTCCGGATCGTTTCAACGACGGTGACCCGAGCAATGACCTGGCGTTCCGGTCGAGTTCACCCGTGCTTCCGGTGAATGGCCAGTGTCCGCGGGGCAGCTATGTCTATATCGGACGCTGCGCTTTTCAGCACAATTCCTGGGATGAGGCGCCCGAGAATCCGGGTCACGGAGATGATTTCTTTGGCGGCGATCTGGCGGGCATTACGGAAAAGATCGATTCGTACCTGAAAGGCACGCTTGGAGTAACCGCTCTGTACTTGAACCCGATCTTTGAATCGCCGAGCAATCACAAGTACGACACGCAGGATTATACGGCCGTTGACCCACACTTCGGATCGAATGCGGAGTTGCAAAATCTGATCAGCACGGCTCACACCAGCAGCAACACGCGGATTTCTGTGCTGCTTGACGGTGTGTTCAATCACACGAGCACTTTTCACCAGTGGTTCGATCAGCAGCATTTGTACAAGACCGATGGCGCGGCCGAAAGCAGGAGCAGCATCTGGTCGGATCGCTATGTCTTTCTGACATGGCCGGGGATCTATTGCCAATGGAGTGGCTTTTCGAGTCTGCCAAAGCTAAATTACGGCTCTCCCAACCTGCGGGACGATCTGTACCGCCGGGCCAGTTCCGTGATGCAGACCTATTTGAACCCGCCGTACGGGGCGGATGGCTGGCGGTACGATGTGGCTGATAATTTGGTGACCATTAGCAGCGAACCCAATGCAGCCAGTTGCGGGGGCACTGACGATCACGCGATCTGGCAAGAGATTCGTCAGTATGTGAAAGGCGTGAATGCGGAAGCGCTGATGCTCGGCGAGGAGTGGCAAAACGCGAATGCCTGGCTGAATGGCAAGGAATGGGATGCCGTGATGAACTACAACGGGTTCAATATCCCGGTCTCCAAATGGATCAATTGTCAGAACGTGCACGGTGAAGAGGCCGGCCAGTGTTTGAGCGTGAGCGGCTTCGACCAGTGGCTGCGAGGTACGCAGGCGGATTATCCACGGCCAGCGCAACTGGCGATGATGAATTCGCTGAGCACACACGACACGGCGCGGTTCCTATGGCGGGCTGGCGGGGATGAGTGGAAAATGAAGCTCGCCATCATTTTCCAAATGACGTACGTGGGGTCTCCCGCCATCTATTATGGCGATGAAATTGGCCTGACCGGCAATAATGATCCGGACAATCGCCGGACCTTCAACTGGGACAACAGCACGTGGAACCAAACTCTGCTGACACTCTACAAGACCTTGATCAAGGTACATAAGCAGGTAAGCGCCTTCAGGGATGGATCGTTCAAGACTCTGTTGGTCGATGACGCAAACCAGTTGTATAGCTATGGGCGCTGGGATGCAAGCAGTTGGGCGATTGTGGTGCTCAACAATGCCGCGGCGGGGCATGCCGCTTCTGTTCCCGCTTATGAGTTGAGCATTCCCGATGGGACGAAGTTAACGGATCAACTGACCGGGGCTATCTACATGGTCAGCAACGGCACGATTCAGGTGCCAACGGGCGCTCTCCCGGGCCATTACGGCATGGTATTGACGGCGCCGGTTCCTTCGTCCGGTGTCATCCGGTGACCTGATGAGCGCTACTTTCCGGCAAGCGCCCGCAGCCAATGCGCTGAGTGAGCCTCGTGCCTAGCGTCGCCAAGTACATGGTGCGACAGCGAAAACCGCCTTCCCAAACTTGCCGCAGCTTCCTGAGCAATCATGTCCAGAGTTGGCATCACAGCCCATTCGCCAGCCGAATGGACCGCGCACAACTGCGGGAAGCCTTCCCCTGGGACCGTACACCTGGCTGTCTGCTGCGGGATCGGGATCGGGTTTTCGGTCAGGACTTCGTGGAGCAGGCGAGGGCGATGGGTATCAAACAAGTTCTGTCGGCCCCGCGCTCGCCCTGGCAACGGGCGTATGTGGAACGCGTGATCGGCAGCATCCGACGGGAGTGCCTGGACCACCTCATCGTGTTGGGGGAGGCTCGCTCCGCCGCACGCTCGCTGCGTATTTCACCTATTACCATCAATCGAGAACCCATCTCTCGCTTGACAAAGATGCTCCGCAGACACGTAAACGACAAGGTCCCTCGGAGCGGCGAGTGATCGAAATCCGAGAGGTGGGCGGTCTACATCCTCATTACGAACGCCGCGCAGCGTAACGCTCTCTTGATTCTTTCCGGCTACATTCTGGCAGGGTCTTCGTAACACTCTGGAGTCGATCGCTGCACCGGTTATTCTGAAGCACGCGGCCGACAACGCAATTGTTCTCATGGAACCTGGATCACTACGCCGGTTAACTTCAAATTGCCCCTTCGAATCCTTTGTAGGCGCAGGACTCAGAATGAACTTTATTTTTAGGGTGTGGCGCAGTACTCTCCGCCCGTCGTTGGCTACCAACTGGCTACCATTTTGGTCGGTTTCTGTGCCTACAGGGATCTAAAGCGACCAATCGCTGTTCCGGCCCTGAATCGAGCTAAGTTGCTCAGATCCTTGGAGTTTTCTCGTTATTGCTGGGACTCGCGTACAGGCGCAAAGGGAATGGCTGGGAGGCAGGGACTCGAACCCCGATAGGCAGATCCAGAGTCTGCAGTCCTACCATTGGACGACCTCCCAGTGAGGCTCATTGGGCAGTATAGCAAGGGGATGAAACGCGCCTGAATTACTGGCCCGTGGTGGGCGGCTGAGCCGCTTTATTGGGCCGGAGGAGCTTGTGACTGGCAATAAAATGCTTCGTCGCCGTGACGAACTGTTGTTTGTTCCAGGAGTGCGCTTGCGCCGTCGTAATGAAGAAACTCCCGATCAGCCCGGTGCCGGCTACCGCAACAGCGCTCACATAAATGGATCGAAACCGGTTCATCTATTTAGTTCGACGGGAAGCGCCTATCCGGAGTTGCAAAAAGCTGAGCCCCGCCGCAGTATCGGGTAAAGTGGCCTTATGCCAGATAAACAGGGACCCGTTACTCTTGCCATTGATGTTGGCGGGACCGGCGTGAAGATGATGCTGCTCGACGAGAATGGAAAGCCTCTGACCGAGCGGTGCCGGGCCGAAACGCCCAATCCGGCGACTCCGGAAAGGGTCTTGAAAGCCATTGACTCGCTCGTGGCACATGTGGGGCCCTTCGATCGGGTCTCGGTTGGTTTCCCTGGCGTGGTGAGGCATGGCGCGACGTTAACGGCTCATAACTTGAGTGCCAAATGGATCGGATTTGATCTCCAGAAAAATTTGAGCAAGCGATGGCAAAAGCCTGTGCGCGTCGCCAACGATGCCGCGGTCCAGGGCTATGCCGCCATTCGCGGCAAGGGCGTGGAACTGGTCATTACGCTCGGTACTGGCTTTGGCTCGGCGCTCTTTATCGACGGCCACCTCGTTCCCGGATTGGAACTGGCGCATCATCCGTGGCATAAGAACAAAACGTACGAAGACTACCTTGGCCGGGAAGGATTGAAAAGGCTCGGGCCCAAGCGCTGGAACAAAAAAGTGGCCGTGGCCATCAAGCAGATCGAAGCACTCTTCAATTACGATCACCTTTACATCGGCGGCGGCAACGCGGATAAGATCGACTTCCCGCTACCCCGGCACGTGACGCGGGTCCCTAATGAGGACGGACTCCTGGGCGGCGCCGCCCTTTGGCGCCTGGAGACCCGCACCGTTACCCCGAAGGCCTAGCCGGCGTTACCGGACCAGATACGGCCACTTCGGGACAGCGTGGAAGTGATAGTGGTAAATCAGGACCGCAACAAACGCTGCCGCTAAAACAAGCACTCCGAGCAGCGCCCAGACTACGATGCGCCACGGGAAGCTCTTGCCCTCGCGCTTCAAAACCAGCAGGTAGCTGGCAAACACGCCGACGAAAAACAGCAGCACCATCGGCACCGCGAAGATCATCATGTTGAAGATGTCCGGTGTCGGCGTCACAACTGCCGCAATGACAACGATGACCAGAACAGCGTAACGCGAGTTCCTCACCAGAAAACGGGGCGAAACCAATCGCAGGAGTGTCAGGAAGAAGATGAGGACCGGCATCTCGAAGACGAGGCCCACACCGAGCGTTACGTTCACGAATAGGTCAAAGTACTCGTCGATCGAGACCATCGGCGTAACGTTTAGGTCATGCCCGATCCCTAGCAGGAACTCTAGTCCATAACGAAAAGCAACAAAGTAGGCAAAGCACCCGCCCGCGATAAACAGGCCCGCCGTACAGGTGATAAACGGAACCGCCCAGCGCTTCTCACGATGGTACAGTCCTGGCGAAATGAATGCCCATACCTGGTACAAAATCCAGGGGGATCCCAGGAATATCGAAACCAGCAGCGGTAACTTCACCCAGATTACGGAAAACTGCTCCATGGGCGTGATCGCCACCAGGTTCGGCGGATTGACGCCCAGATGCTTCAGCGCTCCGACTGCCGGCGCTTTCACGAAATTCCAAAGCTGGTTGGTAAAGATAAAGCTGACAAGGAACGCAATCACCACGCCAAAAAGCGCGTAAAGAATGCGGCTCCGCAACTCCTCCAAATGCCCCATGAAGGACATCCGCAGCATGCCCTTTTCTTCGTCGTCCTCCTCGTCCTCATCCTCGGGCGGGGGAGGAGGTGGCGGGGGCGGCGAAGCTGGCGGAGCGGTAACACTGCGTTGTGCTAACGGTGCGGAAGCTACAGATGACGAATCCGGCTGACGCGCTACCGTCCCATTGCTCTCGGCGGAAATGACGTTTGGCTCAACACTCACGGCTGGAACATCTGGCTCCGATGGATAGCCGTATGGATCGGAAGCGCTGCCATATATCGGATCGGTTTCTACCGGGGATTCGTTGGATTGCACGTAATGGGGTTCCGAAGGTGCGGGTGCTTCTTCCGAAAGGTCGCCATTTCTGGGCCTGTTGTTGGAATGCACAACTTCGGCACCCAAAGCATCATGCTCTTCAAAATCGTCCGGCATCAATACTCAGCTATTACGCGCTATGGCTCTCTTCCGTCTTTGCGGTAGGAGTGCTTTCCGTTTGGCTGCTGTGGGAATGCGGAGTGGCTTCGCTTTCCATCGGTGTGTCCGGCACAGGATCGTATCCTGCATTGTACTGCCCGTATTCGTCATGCGTATACGGATAGGTCACCGAAGAAGTGTTGGTCGTCGTATGACTGTAGTCCGGCTGCTTTTCCAGTTGGACTTCCCGTTCCAGATCGCTCAGATGAGATTCGAATGTCGATTTCAACTCATTGGAAGCGCGGCGAAACTCCGTGATTGCTTTTCCCAACGTGCGCCCCAGCTCTGGCAGCTTCTTAGGGCCGAACAGGAGCAGGGCAATCACAAAGATTGCCACCATTTCCGGTACGCCGATCGGTCCCATTCATTCTCCTTTTACCTAACGCCTTCATCATATCCCAGTGGAAACACGGCCCCGGAAATAATAAGCGGCCGAGGCAAGGGTCCAACTGGCGCATGGCTGGAGACCATTCCGCCGGCCGAACGCCAGATCTGATGCGTGCTTTGAGGGCGGCTGCTGGCTGGTTCTCTGGAACTTCTTTTATAACGCAGCTATAGCGCAGCGATTCTCTCAGTTGTCCTTTACTCGCGTTTGCCCGTCGGCTGAGGAAATCTCGGGCTGTGTCGCGCGACAGTGGCTCCAGTCCTTCCGCCGCCACCCCATCGTGCTTCTCGCTGCCCCATAAGGAGAACGCCCGGCCATACCTCGCGCCGTCAGTGTCGTATTCCGACACGCTTTCTCCGATATTCGGCTCGTATTTCGTTCCCAATCCACAGCCTAATAAGTGATTCGCTTAGACCTAGTACCTCCAGCCGAGTGTCAAAAAGCGGGCATCATGGGTAATGACGCGCTCCTTGTCTGCTTTTTAATCCGGTTTCAGCCGCTAAAACCGGCCCGGATGCGCCGGCTGGCTCGGTACAGCGAACACCGGTGATCCCGTTTGCCTCGCACCTTAGTCCTCGGGAGCCTCCGAAACATAAAACTAAATGAATAGTACTTTGTGTTGGATTCTCGTAAATGAAGGGTTAAAGCCGCGAATGTATTCCTTTTGGGGAAGTAATCTGCCCGAATATCGTAGCCCTTAAGGGCTATAAGGGAGAGGGCAGTTCTAAAATCCATGGTTCTTGTTGAAACCCTAAATCGCTGCAATTGTAAAGAAGCGCCGGACGTAGTCGGAGAAATTCAAAGCGGCCGGCTCGCAAATTGAGGAGGAAATTTAATGCGCTTAGGGCAACTTTCTTTAATGGGCCTACTGGCGGTAGGCTCGATTCTGTCGGTTAATTCCGCTTTCGCTGATACGGTAAGCGGTACCGCGAATATTGCCGGATCAGTCACGGTGACTAAAGACACGATCGCTTTTAATCCTGTCTTTATGCCCGTGCCGGGCGGGATAGACACTGGTTCATTCGTCGGACTGACGGGCGGGACGGTGAACGCCGTTCTAACTGGTGGGCCGAAATTTGGGGCGGTGGATTACAAGGACTTTCTTACCTTCGATGTAGGTGGCACTAAGATCGATTTCGATCTAACCTACATCGAAAAGGGGAATGCTGGCGATGATTCCCCCTTCAGCTTCGCGCAAGTAGGCAGCAACGTAATGGTAGGCCTGTCGCTCGATGGTGCTTCCTACTATGAGAGCTCGCCGGGTACGACGTCTTCCACGTCCGGCGTGTACTCTACGCAACTGTTGGTCAATGGTGCGTCAGTCGCTGATGTCATTGCCAGCGTTAACGCCGGCAACGCCATTGTTGGTCAGTCTTACTCCGCCACGTTCACCGCTTCTCCGACACCCGAGCCTGCGTCTTGGTTGTTGATGAGCGCTGGCCTCCTCGGCGCAGGCTTCATCGCCCGCCGCAAGGCTCAGGCCCTTAAGACGAACGCCTAATCCTGTAGGTCTCGTCTTACGGAGAAGGGGCAGGCCTGAGGGGAAACCGTCAGATCCTGCCCCTGATTCTTGTGCTTCAGTTACTGCTTCTTATCTCGTGTCCAGGTTTGGAACAACCTTTCACTCTCCGACGCATAACCAGATCCGGACTTTGCAATCCAGCTTAGGCGCCTTCCGAGCCATGCTGCTTTACAAGCTTGTTGTACAGCCCAAGCAGTAAAAACGTGGGAGCCCAATGGCCAATGAAGTTCGCTTTCCTTTCATCTCCCATCAGTTGAAAAACCAGCGAAGCTCCAATGGAGCCGAAAGCCGCCCAAAGCCAGGTATCAGAAGGTAGCTTTGCAGTCTGCATCTCAATACTGCGCGCCAACGCTCCTTCCCTATGTTCTGTCCGTGGGCCTGTGACGGGATCCTTGGCAACCAACTTCGTTTCGTCCATTCCTCTATCTCTCCTTCCAAAATCGAAAGCCCCCGCGGGGCAAATCGTACAACTGGTTTACTTCCTCATTGATTCGGTCGTTTTGGATCGGATTTCGTTTTTCACTGACAATTTGTAAGAAGTTGACGCTTTGGGCCACCAGCGCCCTCTCTGGTAAGTAAATCTACTGAGGGGCCTTTCGTTTTTCGCCCTGCCCTTTTGCATAAGGCGTCATCGCTGCTGTTCGTTCCGTTCGCGCAAGCAACTGCTATTTACCCGTTTCCCTTTGTTGCTTTGTTAGAGGATTGGAAATCACGCAGGCATTTACCCCGCCGATTCCCATCGACAATTTGCCTCCCAATCCGGGTGGAAACTCACGAGGCGAATCGAAAACAAACGAATCGTGAACACGCGCGATCGAGGCATTCAATTCTTTCTCAGCCAGGGGAGTGGCAAATAGCTTTCCTTGCTCGTACCCCAAGTACTGCGCCGTCAACTCCCAACCGCCGCCCGCGCTCATCCCATGCCCGAACGCGCCCTTTCTCGCCGTCACAACCACAGAGGAGGAAAGAACCGACCGAAGCGTAACCACTTCCGAGTAATCGCCGGGAGTGGCCGTCGCGTGTAGGTCCCATGTCCCCACAGCCTCGGGCGAAGCGCCCGCCTCACCCAGCGCTTGAACCATTGCAGCCCGCGGACCCTCGGCCGTCGGTGTAATAATGTGGTGCGCGTCAGAGCTCATGCCGACTGCCACCGGTTCCATCCCCACCGGCTGAAATCCTCTGCTCGTCAGATACTCCATGTCCCCGACGATCCAAATCACCGCGCCTCCGGCAACGTGCGTTCCTTGTAATCGGGTTAAAGGCGTCGAGACCGTCCGGCTTGACGACAAGACTCGTCCGCTGTAAAACGATCCGACCGTTAGTGGATGGGGTGGCGGGTCTGTCGCTCCCACCACCACGACCTTAGCCTCACCACTTCGAATCGCTCTCATCGCCAGCCCCAGCGAAACCCCGAACGTAGAGCACGCGGCCACCGGCGCAAAGGAAAGCCCGGTGATCTTGCCGAGAATCGAAATCTGCGCTGCGGGCGTATTGTGAATGTTCCAAACAAAGTTCGCCGACACTTTCCAAGGCGGCTCTGGCGCTTGCCACTTATCTTGCAACTTGGCGCGGCGCTTCTCCTTTTCTCGGATGGCGTTCAGCTTGCCCGCTTCTATCCCGCCTTCGATCCCGAGATCGTCAATCGTTGCAAGCTCGTCCAAATACTCCCGCAGTTCGGGCGATCGCGACATCCAATAACGGTTCCAGGTTTCTTCCGCTCTTGTGCGCGCTTCCTCGTCGGCTGTCTCCTCGGGTTGTGGAGGTGCCGAGGAGTCCCGATCCGCCGGAGCTTGCTGCAGGTACGCCCGCAACTCAGCGTTTCGTTCGGGACTCGACCAAAAACGATCCCAACGCTTCTGCGCCTCATACAAAGCGATGCTCGCTTCGTAGGTCGTATTGATGCTGCCTAGTCCGGTTCCGACGTAGACGTGCGCCTGGCTCCCGAGCCTCTTCAACTCTTCTTCCATCCCCGGATTCTGTTGAAGAGCTTGAATGAATCCGCCTAGGGCATACAAGGTCGGCAGATCCATTTTTTCTTTCAGGTTCTGATAGTGCCGCGGTGCAAAGCGCTGGTCGATCCACTCCCGATAGTCCTCGAACTGGAACGATGGGGTGCCCACTAAAAAGTTGTCCGGGCCGAAGCCGTTAAACGGAGCAAGCCAAGTTTCCGAAGTCTCCAAGTTGGCGCGAAACGCCTCAATGTTCGGCGACTTGGGCGCGACCAAGCCCCATCCGAATACCCCAATCCTTACTGCCACATTGCTCCTTCGCTGATGCTCGTTCTGCCCCGCAACCAGACCGGTTGCCACGTCAGGGTCCAATGGATAACTCTCTGGAATCCGAGTGAGCCAGCTTCTTACAGCCTATCGAAACCCCGGAAATTCCGTCTGCGCCCGGTCAGGAAGCGCTAGACGAATTGAATTCTCACCGGTCACAGATCGGGAAGATATTTATTTCCCATCTGGTCTCAACTACTTAGCCTCTGCCGCGCGCCTGGCAGCGACCCGGTTTTTGTCCTGGCCAT
>Ga0308175_100001490_pt1 | contig 15838 bp, 15 predicted proteins | sample PhyCR1_3_FD_203893 | JGI IMG/M metagenome (GOLD analysis project Ga0308175, IMG submission 203893) | Soil microbial communities from UC Gill Tract Community Farm, Albany, California, United States - DLSLS.C.R1 | ecosystem: Environmental > Terrestrial > Soil > Agricultural land | place: USA...
CCGACCTTCATCGCGCAGTTCAAGAAGGAGCACAACCTCAACGACCCGTTGCTGGTCCGGTACGGCAAGTACATGGCCAACGTCGCGCAGGGTGACCTGGGCACGAACTTCCGCAACATCAAGGTTCAGGACGACCTGAAGACGCGCTATCCCACGACGATCAAGCTGGCCGGGATGGCGATCATCTTCGAGGCGGTGCTCGGCGTCATCGCGGGTGTCCTTGCCGGCGTCCGCAAGGGCAGGTTCATCGATCAGCTGGTGCTGGTGAGCACCTTGGTCGTGATCTCGGTGCCGACCTTCGTCATCGGCGCCACGCTCCAGTACTACCTCGGGGTGAAGGCGCGGATCTTCCCCGTGACCGTCTCGTCCCAGGCGACCTTCTACGAGCTGCTCCTGCCGGCGATCGTGCTCGGCAGCATCTCGCTGGCCTACGTCGCGCGCCTGACGCGCACCAACCTGGTGGAGAACCTGCGCGCGGACTACGTGCGCACCGCGATCGCCAAGGGGCTGACCAGACGACGTGCGGTGGGGTTGCACGCGCTGCGCAACTCTCTGATCCCGGTCGTCACCTTCATCGGCGCCGACTTCGGGTCCCTGCTCGGCGGCGCGATCGTGACCGAGCGGATCTTCAACATCAACGGGGTGGGTGGGTATCTCTTCCAGGGCATCCACAACCACGACGGCGTCTCGGTCGTCGGGACGGTGACGATCCTGGTGCTCGTCTTCCTGCTCGCCAACCTGCTCGTCGACCTGTTGTACGGCGTGCTCGACCCGAGGATCAGCCATGACTGAGGCATCGACGATCGGTGTTGCCGACACCGGCGTACCGGTACACGAGGGCGGTGACGTCGGCGAGGCCCGCTCACTGGCCTCGGACGCGTGGCGGTCCCTGAAGCGGAACTGGGTGTTCTGGTTCTCGGTGGTGCTGATCACGCTGTTCGTGCTGATGTCCATCTGGCCGTCGCTGTTCACCAACGTCTCCCCGAACGAGGCGATCCTGGCCAAGGCCCGCGAGCGGCCCAGCGGCGACGCGTGGTTCGGTCGCGACATCCAGGGCTACGACATCTACTCCCGCACCATCTACGGGGCCCGCGCCTCGATCCTGGTCGGCGTGTTCACCTCCGTCTTCACCGTGATCCTGGGCAGCGTGCTGGGCATGCTGGCCGGGTTCAACGGCGGCTGGCTGGATGCGGTCCTGTCCCGGATCACCGACATGTTCTTCGCGATCCCGCTGCTGCTCGGCGGCATCCTGTTCATGTCCGTGATCCCCAACGACGCGAACACCCCGTACTTCGTGGTGGTCGGCAAGGTCATCGTGGTGATGGGCATCTTCGGGTGGCCCTCCATCGCCCGACTGATGCGTTCATCGGTGATGCAGGTCAAGCCGAACGACTACGTGCAGGCTGCCCGGGCGCTGGGCGCCTCGCCGTTGCGGATCATCCGCTCACACATCCTGCCCAATGCGATGGCGCCGGTGATCGTGGTGGCCACGATCAACCTCGGGGTGTTCATCTCGGTCGAGGCGACCCTGTCGTTCCTGGGCATCGGGTTGACCCCGCCTGCGGTGTCGTGGGGCGTGGCGATCAGCGACGCGATCGTTGCCTTGCGCACCACGCCACACATCCTGTTGTTCCCCAGCTTGTTCCTGTGCCTGGCCGTACTGGCCTTCATCATGCTCGGCGACGCGGTGCGCGACGCGTTCGACCCGAAGTCGCGCTGAGCAGGAGAGAACTGATGACGACGACAACCACGAAGTCCTCCCGGTCGACCCAGACCAGCGGCGGACCGGTGTACCAGCCCGTGGACGGGCGCCTCCTGGAGGTCGAGGACCTCCATGTGGAGTTCCACACCCAGGACGGGGTGGCCCGCGCGATCAACGGGGTGAACCTCTACCTGGACCAGGGAGAGACCCTGGCGGTGCTCGGTGAGTCCGGTTCGGGCAAGTCGGTGACCGCGCAGGCGGTGATGGGCATCCTGGACATGCCGCCGGCGAAGATTCCCAAGGGTGCGATCCGCTACTGCGGGCATGACCTTCTGACGATGCCGGAGGAGCAGCGTCGCAAGACCCGTGGCCCGGAGATCTCGATGGTGTTCCAGGACGCGTTGTCGTCGTTGAACCCCGTGTTTCCGGTGGGTTGGCAGATCGCGGAGATGTTCCGCAAGCACCGCGGCATGAACCGGTCCGACTCCTTGGAGCGGGCGGTCAAGCTGATGCAGCGGGTGCAGATCCCGGCAGCCAAGGAGCGGGTGAAGGCCTACCCGCACCAGTTCTCCGGCGGGATGCGGCAGCGCATCATGATCGCGATGGCGATCGCGCTGGACCCGGCGGTGCTGATCGCGGACGAACCGACCACGGCGTTGGACGTGACCGTGCAGGCCCAGATCATGGGGCTGTTGCAGGAACTGCAGGAGGAGCGCCAGATGGGCCTCATCCTGATCACCCACGACCTCGGCGTGGTCGCCGACGTCGCGGACCGGATCGCGGTGATGTATGCCGGGCGGATCATGGAGCGGGCCGAGGTGTTCGAGCTCTACCGACAGCCGGCCCACCCGTACACCAAGGGTTTGCTCGAGTCGATCCCGCGCCTGGACCAGAAGGGCCAACAGCTGGCCGCGATCGGCGGGTTGCCACCCAACCTGATGCGGATCCCGCCGGGGTGTGAGTTCAACCCGCGCTGCCGCTACGCCCAGGATGTGTGCCGCACCGACCGACCCGCCCTGCGTGAGGTCGCCCCGGGGCGCGAGTCCGCGTGCCACTTCGCCGAGGAGATCCTCCATGGCTGAGCCGATCCTGACCGCGACCGACCTGGTCAAGTACTACCCCATCAAGGGTGGCGTGCTGCGCCGCACGGTCGGGCACGTCAAGGCCGTTGACGGGGTGAGCTTCGAGCTGCTCAAGGGCGAGACGTTGGGCATCGTGGGCGAGTCCGGGTGCGGCAAGTCCACGCTGGGCCGGCTGCTGATGCGCCTGGAGGAACCCACTTCCGGGACGGTGGTCTTCGACGGGATCGACATGTACGCCCAGCGGGGCCGCGCGATGCGCAAGCTCCGCCGCGACATCCAGATCGTGTTCCAGGACCCCTACACCTCGCTGAACCCGCGCAAGACGGTCGGCGACATCATCGGCGAGCCGTTCGAGATCCACCCCGACGTGGTGCCCAAGAAGGGCCGCCGCAAGACGGTGCAGGACCTGCTCGACCTGGTCGGGCTCAACCCCGAGCACATCAACCGCTACCCCCACCAGTTCTCCGGTGGGCAGCGGCAGCGCATCGGCATCGCCCGCGGCATCGCGCTCAACCCCAAGGTGCTGATCTGCGACGAGCCGGTCTCCGCCCTCGACGTCTCCGTGCAGGCCCAGGTCGTCAACCTGATGGAGAAGCTGCAGGACGAGCTCGGCCTGTCCTACGTCTTCATCGCCCACGACCTGTCCGTGGTGCGGCACATCTCCGACCGGGTCGCGGTGATGTACCTCGGCAAGATGGCCGAGCTCGGTCAGGAGGACGAGATCTACGAGCGTCCGACCCACCCCTACACCCAGGCGCTGCTGTCCGCCGTCCCAGTGCCCGATCCCACGCTGCGGGACAAGAAGGAGCAGATCGTTCTCCAGGGCGACGTGCCGTCGCCGGCCAACCCGCCCAGCGGGTGCCGGTTCCACACCCGCTGCTTCAAGGCCCAGGACATCTGCAGCGTCGAGGAGCCCCAGCTGATCCTGCGCTCCGACGGCGCCGGGGAGCACCTGTCCGCGTGCCACTTCGCCGAGCCCCGCGTCATCGTCGAGACCGTCGACGTCTCCGACCAGCAGTCCGACGACATCGACCTCGGCATCCGTGACGTCTCCGAGTTCGGCGACGAGTCGTCGTTCGAGAGGGTCGGGGACGGCACCCAGGAGGGCTGACCCCACCGAGCCGGCCCACCGGCATACCGCACACCGCGCGCCCACCACCCCGGAGGGCGCGCGGTGGCGTGTCTAGGTGTGGTGCGGGGGCAGCCGCCGGTTGAGGGAGAACAGCCGCCCGAGGATGGGCATGAGCACGATGTTGAGGCCGTGCAGGATGCCGATGATGAGCAGGATCCCGCCGATCCGCGTCATCGACTGCTGCAGCTGCGCCTGGGTCACCTGTCCCACGTAGGCATTCCAGTGCTCCTCCGGCGCGAAGTGCACCCAGAACAGGATGTACGCGGAGAAGATCAGGTAGTAGACGATGTCGGTCAGCACGATGTAGCTCTTGCCGGTCAGCGGGTTGTCGTGGAACACGTCCGCGGCGTACGCCCGGCCGAACCGCTTGATGAACGGCCCGAGCCACAAGGCGATGGCGACCAGTGCGAGGTCGGTCGCGACCTCCAGGATCCACCAGGGCATCAGCAGTCCTCCAGATCTTCCCCTTGGGGTGAACACGGCCACGGCCCCTGCGGCCACGGCCACTCCCGTCACCCAGGCGGCGACGATGGTGCGGACGCGCCGTCGGCGCATCCGGTCGGCCCCGATGCTGTCCACCACGCGCTCGAACAGGTCGGGGGACGGGCTCCTGCTGCTGCCCTCCGCCGCGAGGGCGTCGTGCAGCCGGTCTTCGAGGGTGCTCATTGCCTGTCCTCCAAGGTGCGGGCGAGGGTGCGCATCCCCCGCTGCAGGTGGGTCTTGACCGAGTTGGCGGAGATGCCGAGGGTGGCGGCGATCTCCTCGACGGGCAGCTCGAGGTAGTACCGCAGGGCGATGCAGTCGCGCTGGCGCACTGGCAGGTCCCGGAGTGCGGCGACCACCTCCTCGCGCGACTCGTTGTGGGCCGCGGTCTCCTCGGCCGAGGGCTCGTCGGGATGGGCCGGTGGCCGGTGGCGCAGCGAGACCAGGCCGCGACGGTTGTGGTCGCGGGCGAGGTTCACCACGATCGAGCGCAGGTAGGCGGCGGCCTTGTCGTGCTCGCGGATGCGGTGGGCACTGCGGGACAGCCTGATGAACGCCTCCTGGACGAGGTCCTCGGCCGCCGTGCGGTCGTCGACGAAGAAGCGTGCGAGCGAGACGAGGCGGGCCGCCTCGGTGGTGAAGAGGGTGGCCACGACGGAGTCGGAGTCCGGCACGGTCGCCGTCCCCCGGGTGCTTCCTGCGAGTACGCCCACAGACTCCATCACCTCGACAGACGAACGGTGTGCGTCCTTGGGTGACAAGGAAATCGGAGAAACATTCGCCCGTTCACCGTGTCACCTGTTGGCTGCCCACCGACCGTCGAACTGGTGTCAACACCGACGTTCCAAGGGGTAGGAGATCATCATGACCAGACAACAGCCATCACCCGTTTGGCGGAGAACGGGAATCGCTGCCGCGTGTGCCGCGACGCTGGGCACCGCCCTGGCGGTGGGCCCAGCCCTCGCGGGAGTCGCGAACAGCTTCCGAGGGGGGCTGGTGAGCCTGTCCCCGGCGTCGGCCGGGCTGTTCGACGACGCCAGCGCCCAGCTCGTCCTGGTCGGGCACCGCGACGCCTCCACGGCGGTGCTGGTGGTGCACGGCGTGGACCGGTCGGCCCAGGGGCGCACCTTCGGCGCGCACCTGCACACCGGGCCGTGCGTGCCGGGGAACGGCGCCGCGGCCGGGCCGCACTACAACCACAGCGGTGTGGTGCCGCCCGTCGTGAACGACCAGACCGAGGTGTGGCTCGACTTCACCGTCACCGGTGGCGGCACCGGCCAGGCCGTCACTCGCGTGCCCTGGGTGCCGCAGTCAGGAGCGCACTCGGTCGTCGTCCACGAGCTGCCGACCGCCGCCAACGGGACCGCCGGCGCTCGTCTGGCCTGCCTCCCGGTGGAGTGGTGAGCGCCATGACGACGCGAGTGGGTGTGGAGACCTTCGCCGGCGACGCCGACGCATCCGGTATGCCGCGTGGCCGGCTCGTGCGTGCCCCGCACAGTCTGTTGCGTGCGGCCCTGACCGGCCTGGTCGGCGGGGCGTTGTGGGGAGTGGCGGTCCGCGTGTTCATGCGGCTCGTCACCACCGACAGGCCGGAGTTCAGCTGGGTTGGCACGGCGGGGATCGTGCTGCTGACCTCGATCTTCGGAGTGGCGGTCGGGGTGGCCGCGCAGGCGCGGCGTGAGGGGCGCAGCCAGTGGTGGCTGCTGGCGGTGGTGCCGGGACTGCTGCTCTTCGTCGGCCAGGGTGCGCCGTTCGCACCGGCCTTCCTGCTGGGCGGCATCGCGCTGCGGGTCGCACTGGGGAGGGGGGCGTCCCCGGTGCGACGCGCGGCGGGTCTGCTCGCGGCACTGGTGGCCGTGACGGTGGTGCCGGTGCTCCTCTGGCGCAGCGACCGGCTCGACGAATACACGATGCTCTCGGCCCCCATGCGCCTTCAGCTGGCCGAGCTGCTGCTCATGCCGGCCCTCGGGCTGTGGCTCGCCTGGCACGGGCGCTGCCTGTGGTGGGCCGACAAGCCCGTGGGCTCGGGCTCGGCGCAGCAGTAGCTCCCCTCTGGGTGAGAGACCACCGCACGCGGCGGCAACAACTCCCCATTTGTGGAGTTGTTGGCGGACGGGGCGCGCGGCGGCAACAACGCCCCATTTGTGGAGTTGTTGCCGCGGGGAGGGCCGTCAGTCCTCGCCCGACCTGGCCCGCAGCAGCCGACGCAGCGACTCCAGCCTCGAGGTGCCCGCCGGCCCCGCCCGGCCGGACACCACCCACTCGTCGAGCGCGCACTCCGGCTCGTCGTGGGTGCAGCCGCGGGGGCACCCGGCCGTCCCGGGCTCGAGGTCGGGGAAGTGGTCGATGATGCGGTCGAGGTCGACGTGGGCCAGGCCGAAGGATCTCACCCCGGGGGTGTCGATCACCCAGCCGCGGTCGCCGGGCAGCCGCAGGGCCACGGCCGAGGTGGAGGTGTGGCGCCCGCGACCGGTGACGTCGTTGACGTCGCCGGTCGCGCGGCCGGCGTCGGGGACCAGCCCGTTCACGAGCGTGGACTTGCCGACGCCGGAGTGGCCGACCAACACGCTCACCCGGTCCTCGAGGTGCTCGAGCAGCGTCTCGAGCCCGTCGAACCCGCCGTCGCCGGTGGAGGTCACCACGTGCGGGACGTCGAGTGGGGCGTAGTTCGCGAGGAAGTCGCTCGCGTCCGTCAGGTCGGCCTTGGTGAGCACCAGCAACGGGTCGAGGTCTGCGTCGTAGGCCGCCACCAGGCACCGGTCGATCAGCCGGGGTCTCGGCTCGGGGTTGGCCAGGGCCGACACGATCACGAGCTGGTCGGCGTTGGCCACGATGACGCGCTCGACCGGGTCCGTGTCGTCCGCCGTGCGGCGCAGCACCGAACGCCGCGGGGACAGCTTGACGATGCGTGCCAGGCCGTCAGGACTGCCCGAGGTGTCACCGACCAGGCCGACCTCGTCCCCGACCACGATGCCCTTGCGGCCGAGCTCACGGGCCTTCATCGCGACGACGACGCGCTCGGGAAGGCCATTGCCCCCAATGCCCCTCGCCACGAGCACGGTGTAGCGGCCACGGTCGACGGCGATGACGAACCCGGGCAGCGCGTCCTCGTGCGCCGGCCGGTCCTTGGACCGTGGGCGCGAGCCGTGCCGGGTCGGCCGGATCCTGACGTCGCTCTCGTCGTAGTCCCTCGAACCCCGCGGGCTCATGCGCTGGCCGCGGCCTGCCCGGCGACGAGCATCTGCTGCCACAGCCGCGTGAAGTCGGGCAGGGTCTTGGCCACGGTGCCGACGTCCTCGACGACCAGCCCGGGCGCACGCAGGCCCAGCACCGCGGCAGCCATCACCATGCGGTGGTCGGCGTAGGTGTGGAACCGCCCACCCACCAACGGACCCGGCTCGATGCGCAGCCCGTCCTCGGTCTCGCTGACCCGGGCACCCAGCGCGTCGAGCTCGCGGGCCAGGGCTGCCAGCCGGTCGGTCTCGTGTCCCCGGATGTGCGCCACGCCGCGGATCACGGTGGGCGAGTCCGCAAGTGCCGCAAGGGCTGCGACGACCGGCGTGAGCTCGCTGGCGTCGTGCAGGTCAGCGTCGATCCCGCTCAGCTCGCCGTCACCGGCGACCGTGAGCCCGTCGCGGCTCAGGGTCACGTCGGCGCCCATCGCGTCGAGGAGGTCGCGGACCGCGTCCCCCGCCTGCGTGGTGTGCTGCGGCCACCCCGGCACGGTCACCCGCCCGCCGGTCACCAGTGCGGCGGCGAGGAACGGCGCAGCGTTCGAGAGGTCGGGCTCCACGTGGACGTCGAGCCCGTTGATCTCCGAGGGCTCGACCCGCCAGGTGTTCGCCTCACTGTCGTCGACGATCGCCCCGGCGTCGCGCAGGGTCTCGACGGTCATGGCGATGTGCGGCTCGGAGGGCACCGGCTTGCCGTCGTGGTGCACCGTGACGCCCTGGTCGTACCTCGCACCGGCGAGCAGCAGGGCCGAGATGAACTGCGACGAGGCGGAGGCGTCGAGCGTGACCCGGCCACCCGGCATACGGCTCGTCGCCCGGACGGTGAACGGCAGGGTTCCCCGGCCCTCGTCGGCGACGTCCGCACCAAGCGTCCGGAGCGCTTCGAGCAGCGGCCCCATCGGGCGCACCCGCGCCTGCGCGTCGCCGTCGAACGCCACTGGTCCGTTGCACAGCGCCGCCACCGGCGGCAGGAACCGCATGACCGTCCCCGCGAGCCCGCAGTCGACCGTGCCCCCGCCGCGCAGCGATGCCGGGGTGACGATCCAGTCGGGCGTGCCGCCCTGGTCGGTGGCGCCGCCGTCGATGCCCGTGCCGTCCTCGATGCCTGCGCCGAGCGAGCGCAGCGCCTGCGCCATCAGCACCGTGTCACGTGAGCGCAGCGGCCGTCGCAACCGCGACGTGCTGTTGGCCAGCGCCGCGAGGACGAGGTAGCGGTTGGTGAGCGACTTGCTCCCCGGCAGCTCGACCACCGCGTCGACGGGGCGTTCCGCCAGCGGCGCCGTCCATTCGACGCCCGGACTCGCAGGGTCAGGCGACGGCATCGTGCGCCTGGGACGCCGCGAGCCTGGCCTCGCGTCGCGCCGCGCGGGTGGCGTGCTTCGCCTCCCGCTTGGTCCGCTTGGCGGCCCGCTTCGCCGAGTCGGTGGCCATGCCCATCCGGTAGGCGACGCCGGGCCTGCCCTCGGTGTCAACGGCGGCGAGCAGCAGCCCGCCCATCAGCCCGAGGTTCTTTAGGAACTGCAGCCGCTGGGTGCGCTTGGCCGCCGGGTCGCTCTCGGCCCAGAAGGCGTGCCCGACATAGGTGGTCGGCAGCATCGACCCGAACAGCGCCAGCGACGCCAGCCGCGGCAGCTTGCCGGTCGCGAGCAGCGTGCCGCCGCCCACCATGGTGGCTCCGTTGGCCCGCACCAGCAGCTCCGGGTCGTTGGGCAGCCCGAGGGGTGCCACCTGCTCGGCGAACTTCGCGACTTTGGGGGCCATCTTCGCGGGGTGCCGGAGCGTCTCGAGCCCTTGGACGACGAAGATTGCGGCGAGCATCGGTCGGGCCACCCGGCGGACGAGCGTCATGGTCACTCCTGTTGGTCGCAGACTGTGGCGACGCGCGCGTCAACGGTAGCGGCGTCGCTCCCTTCCTACCGTATTCGCTGCGCCGACTCTCCGCCCGTCCCGCCCCTGTAGCCTTGGCCGACGTAGTGGGGGCCGTGGCCGCCCGTCCCGCCCCCGTAGCCTTGGACCCATGTGCGGCCGATACGCAGCCACCGCGAACCCCGACGAGCTGGTCGAGGAGTTCGAGGTGGACCAGGACCGCACGCTCGAGCCGACCCGCACCGTCCTGAAGAACCCGCAGAACCCCCCGCCGGGGACCCCGGACTACAACATGGCGCCGACCAAGAGGGCCCCCGTCGTCCTCTCGCGGGCGCCCCGCGAGGAGACCAAGGAGTCGTATGCCGCGTCGCCGGCTGGCGTGCGCCAGCTGCGGTTGCTCACGTGGGGGCTGGTGCCGAGCTGGGCCAAGGACACCAAGATCGGGATGCGGATGATCAACGCCCGGGCGGAGTCCGTCCTGGAGAAGGGGGCGTTCGCGAAGGCGGCGATGTCGCGGCGCTGCCTGGTGCCGGCGCAGGGCTGGTACGAGTGGCAGAAGTCGCCGGTGGCCACGGACGCCAAGGGCAAGCCGCGCAAGCAGCCGTTCTACATGCACCGTGCGGACGGGCAGCTGCTGGCCTTCGCCGGGCTCTACGAGTTCTGGCGCGACCGTGAGGTCGCGGACGCGGACGACCCGGAGGCGTGGCTGACGACGTTCACCATCATCACCACAGACGCCGAGCCGGGACTCGACCGCATCCACGACCGGCAGCCCCTCGTGCTCGAGCGTGAGGACTGGGCCACCTGGCTCGACCCGGCGATGCAGGACCGCGACGAGGTGGCTCGCCTGCTCGCCTTCGCTGACCCGGGTCGCTTCGAGGCCTACCCGATCTCAGCCGCCGTGAACTCCGGCAGGAGCAACGGCGCGCAGCTGATCGAGCCGGTGGGCGAGTCCGAGCTCGAGGGAGTCGTCGACCCGATGACCGGGGAGATCATCGGCTCCGACCCGACGACCGAGCCCGCGGACACCCGCGGCGGGCGGAACCCGGCATGAGCCCCCGCAGCGACCCACGCAGCGACGCACGCACGACCCGCAGCGAGGTCGACACCCCGATGGGGCCGGCGCGCATCCACCTGACCCGGCCGAGCCAGGTGCGTGGTCTGCTGGTCCTGACCCATGGTGCCGGCGGCAGCCTTCGCGCCCCCGAGCTGGTGCTGGTCCAGCGGGCCCTGCCCGGGCAGGGCTGGGCGGTTGCGCTGGTCGAGCAGGCGTGGGTGCTGGCGGGTCGCAAGTTGCCGCCCCAGGCGCCGACCCAGGACCCTGCCTGGCTGCCCGTGGTGGCCAACCTCCGCTCGGCCCGCCGCCGCCTCCCCGGCCCGGTGGTGGTCGGCGGCAAGAGCAACGGTGCCCGCGTCGCGTGCCGCACCGCCCACGAGAGCGGCGCAGACGGGGTGCTGTGCCTGTCGTTCCCCCTGCACCCGCCGGGCAAGCCCGAGGCGTCGCGGGCGGAAGAGCTGCGCGCACCCCTGCCACACGGCATACCGCTGCACGTCGTGCAGGGCGAGGCGGACCCGTTCGGCACGCCCGAGGAAGTCCGCACCGAGCTGCCGGACCCCGCCATGGTGACGGCGGCCAAGGGCGCGCACGCGTTCCCCAAGAACCCCACAGACGTGCTCGAGGCCGTCAGGGGCTTCCTGCAGGGGCTCGCCTGATCAGTCGGAGCCGTTGCCGGGCAGGACCTCGGCAACCTTGGTCCTCACGCCTTCCTTGACCACGCCCCACCGGTCCTCGTCGCCCTTGAGCAGCGAGCGTGCGGTCGCCTTCATCTCGGTCCAGCTCGCGTGCGGCGGCACCGGCGGCACGTCCGGGTCGACGTGCGCGTCGATCACGGTCGGTCGGTCGGCGGCGAACGCCTGCCGCCACGCGTCCTCGAGCTGACCGGGCTCGGTGACCCGGATGGCTTGCAGCCCAAGGCTTTGCGCAAAACCGGCGTAGTCGACGTCGGGCAGTCGCTGGGACTCCTCGAACTTGGGCGACCCCTCCATGGCCCGCATCTCCCAGGTCACCTGGTTGAGGTCGTTGTTGTGCAGGACGCAGACAACCAGCCGCGGGTCGGCCCACTGCTCCCAGTAGTGCTTCACGGTGATCAGCTCGGCCATGCCGTTCATCTGCATGGCGCCGTCACCGGCGAACACCAGCGCCGGCCGGTCCGGGTGGGCGAACTTGGCGCCGATGCCGTACGGCACGCCCGGCCCCATCGTGGCCAGCGTCCCTGAGAGGGAGCCGCGCATGTCCCCACGGAACTTGAGCTGGCGGGCGTACCAGTTCGCCGAGGACCCCGAGTCGGCCGAGACGAGGACGTTCGGCGGCAGGTGCCGAGAGGCCACCTGGAAGAGCAGCTGCGGGTTGACCGGCTGCGCCTCGACCTGCGCCTCGCGGTCCATGGCGCCCCACCAGTCGGCGACGTTGGACTCGATGGTCTCGCGCCAGCCGCGGTCCTCGTTGCGGTGCAGGTGCTTGATCAGCGCGCGCAGCGTGGTGGCTGCGTCCCCGACGAGGTTGAGCTCGTAGGGGTAGCGCATCCCGATGAACTTGCCGTCGATGTCGATCTGCACGGCCCGCGCCTGGCCGAACTTCGGCATGAACTGCGTGTACGGGAAGTTCGACCCGACGGTCAGCAGCGTGTCGCAGTCGGCCATCATCTCGTAGCTCGGGCGGGTGCCGAGCAGGCCGATCGAGCCGGTGACCCACGGCAGCTCGTCGGAAAGCACGTCCTTGCCCAGCAGCGCCTTGGCCACGCCCGCGCCGAGGAGCTCGGCGACCTCCTCGACCTCGGCCGCCGCGCCGCGGGCTCCCTGGCCGACCAGGATGGCGGGCTTGGTGCCGCTGGCCAGGATCTCGGCCGCCCGCCGGACCGCCTCGTCGTCGGGGGCGACCTCGGGCCACTGGATGCCCAGGCTCGAGGGCACCATCTTCATCGCGTGGGTGGGCGCGGAGTACTCCAGCTCCTGCACGTCCGAGGGGATGATGATCGCGGTCGGCGCCCGCTCGGCCAAGGCGATGCGGATGGCCCGGTCGATGACGTTCGGCAGCTGCTCGGGGACGGTGACCATCTGGACGTACTCGCTCGCCACGTCCTTGAAGAGCGTGAGCAGGTCCACCTCCTGCTGGTACGCACCGCCCATGCCGCTGCGCGCCGTCTGCCCGACGATGGCCACCACCGGCACGTGGTCCAGCTTCGCGTCGTACAACCCGTTCAGCAGGTGGATCGCCCCGGGCCCCGAGGTCGCCATGCACACCCCGACCTTGCCGCTGAACTTGGCGTAGCCGACCGCCTCGAACGCGGACATCTCCTCGTGGCGGGACTGGACGAACTGCGGCTGGTTGCCGGCCCGTCCGAAGGCCGCCAGCGTGCCGTTGATGCCGTCTCCCGGGAAGGCGAACACGTGCTCGACCCCCCAGTCGCGCAGTCGCTCCAGCAGGTGGTCGGCAACAGTCGGTGCAGCCATGTGTCTACTCCTGGTCCTCGAGATGTGGATTCGGGTATGCCGCGTGCTTACCCATGTTTCGCGCGCTTACCCGCGTGGGTGACCGGCTCCTGTCCGTCACCGCCGCGTGCGTCACCGCCGCGTGCGTCCCCGCCGCGTGCGTCCCCGCCGCGCGCGCCACGGGCGAGCAGGTCGGCCGCTCGCGCGGCGACGGCCATGATGGTCAGGGCGGGGTTGGCGCTGCCCTGGGTCGGCAGCACGCTGCCGTCGGTGATGTAGAGGTTAGGCACGGCGAAGGTCCGGCAGGACCCGTCGACGACACCGTGCCGCTCGTCGGTGGCCATCCGGGCGCCCCCGACGAGGTGCGCGAACCGGTCGATCGTGATGACCTCGTCGGCTCCGGCTGCCCGGAGGATCGACTCCATGACGTCCTGCGCGGCCCTCATGAGCATCCGGTCGTTGTCGCCCTGGGAGTAGGTGAACTGGGCGACCGGCAGGCCGTGACGGTCCTTCTCCTCGGCGAGGGTGACCCGGTTGTCGGGTCGCGGCAGGAACTCGCAGAGTGCGCCCAGGCAGGCCCAGTGCGGGTAGTCGCTCAGGTACCGGCGCAGGTCGTCGCCGAAGTAGCCCTGCGCCGACACGTGCTCGGCCCACGTGATGGGCAGCGGCGAGACGGTCTGGATGGAGAAGCCGCGCTTGTACGGCTTGGCCGGGTCCGTCTCGTAGAACGCCTCGGTGCTGACCTCTGGGGGCGGGGCCTTCCACATGCGGACCTCGGCGTCGAACCGTCCGGCGGTCTGCGGTGCGCCCTGCACCATGAGGTAGCGGCCCACCTGGTCGAAGTCGTTGCACAGCCCGCCGGGGAACCTCGAGGAGGCGGAGTTGAGCAGCAGTCGCGGGGTCTCGATTGAGTAGCCGGCGATGGCGACCGTGCGGGCTCGCTGGAACCGCTCGCGACCCCGCCGCACGAAGTGCACCCCGGTCGCGCGCCCCGTGCGGTCGTCGACCTCGACCCGGGTGACCATGGAGTCGGCGCGGATCTCCGCCCCGTGAGCCAGGGCGTCCGGCACGTGGGTGATGAGGGGTGAGGCCTTCGCGTTGACCTTGCAGCCCTGCAGGCAGAACCCGCGGTAGATGCAGTGGGCGCGGTGGCCGAACCGGCCGTTGGCGATGGCCACCGGCCCGACGCGGGCCTCGATGCCGAGCGCGTCCGCGCCCCGCAGGAACAGCTCACCGTTGCCCGAGACCGGGTGGGCCGAGTGCGGGTAGCTGTGCGGGTCGCCCCACGGCCAGTCCTCGCCGGCCACCGGCAGCTCGCCCTCGATGTCCTCGTAGTGGGGGCGGAGGTCGGCGTAGGCGATCGGCCAGTCGGCGCCGACCCCGTCCGTCGACATCGTCCGGAAGTCGCTGGGGTGGAAGCGGGGCGTGTAGCCCGCGTAGTGCACCATCGAACCGCCGACGCCCCGGCCGGAGTTGTTGGAGCCCAGTGGTACCGGGTCGTCGCCGGCGATGACCCGGGGCTCGTTCCAGTAGAGGTGGTGGGAGCCGGCCTCGTCGCTGACCCAGTCGCGCTCCGGGTCCCAGAACGGTCCGGCATCGAGGGTGACCACCCGCCATCCCTCGCGCGCCAGCCGCTGCATGAGGGTCGACCCGCCTGCACCGCACCCCACGATGACGAGGTCGACCTCCTCGTCGTCGCCGAAGGTGCGCATGTCGGCACGGAGCTGGTGGTTGACGTCGTGGCCGTTCGCGGGCACGAGCCACGCTGACGCGTTGCGGCTGCGGACACTGCGGGTGGCCAGTCCCTTGACGGCCCTCACGAGGACTCTGCTTCGTGAAGCGGGTCGAGGCGCGGGTGGGTGTCGGCGACCTCCCACGGCTCGCGCGCGTCGAGTCCGAGGTGCTTGTAGCCACGAGGGTAGGCGGGGCCGCCGAAGCCGATCTCGTCCCAGGCCCAGGGGTGGGAGTAGAAGGCGGTGTCCGCGTAACGGGTCCACAGGCTCCAGACCCAGCGCTGCGGCATACCGTGCCATTGCCCGGTCTTGTGCTGGACTGCGCGCAGCACCGACTCCTGGTCCGCCCACGAGCACTCGGCGAAGCCGACGCCGTAGGCGTCGCGGGCATCGTCGTCGAGTGCCGCGAGGCTCGCCCGCCACGCGCGGTCGTCGCGCGGCATGTCGACGTGGTGCCAGCCGTCGCCCTGCCCCTCGGCCAGCCGGGCGTCGATCATCCGGACGACCGGAACCCTCGGGTCCTCGTGCTGCCCGAGCAGCTGGTCGGTGAGGGCGCAGACCAGCGCCTCCTCGTGCTGGGTGAAGAACCGCAGGTCGACAGGGATGCCCACGCGGGGGGCGACGACACCGGTCGTCGCCGCGTCCCAGTGGCGGGACTGCGACAAGGTGTCGAAGCCCGGGTACCGCCCACCACCGTTGGCAGCGTCCAACGGCAGCTTGGCGCCGTGGGAAACGGGGGCCGCGGACCGTGCGGCGCCGCGGCGGTCGGTCACTTCTCCCTCCGCAGGACGGCGGCGAGCAGGCCCATCCCTCCGACGAGCGTCACCAGGAGTGGGGCCAACAGGGGAGGGCCCATCTCCATGTTGTAGCGCCAGTTGCCCCACCCGCCCGGCTTCTGCGCGATGCCGCGGGCGTGCAGGTAGGTGCCCTGGAGGCCGTTGGCGACGACCACGGCCGATGCGAGGGGGAGGGCGGTCTTCGCGGCCCGGTGGCTCACCACCCCGGCGACGCCCGCGGCCGCCGCGACCGGACCGAGCGCGACCGGGGTCCACATCCACGGGTCGCCGAAGCTCGCCTTGTCGTGCTCGAAGTAGATCTCAGCAGCGGTCACGACGGCC
>Ga0308175_100001491_pt1 | contig 15830 bp, 16 predicted proteins | sample PhyCR1_3_FD_203893 | JGI IMG/M metagenome (GOLD analysis project Ga0308175, IMG submission 203893) | Soil microbial communities from UC Gill Tract Community Farm, Albany, California, United States - DLSLS.C.R1 | ecosystem: Environmental > Terrestrial > Soil > Agricultural land | place: USA...
GATAGGATCGGGGGAGGATACATGACAGCTGGGAAGGTCGATGAGGCACCGATAGGGGGATCGTGGTCTGGTAATCTCTGCGCGATAAAATGATAGCAATGTGCGATTCGCCGCCTGGTCCCCTTCCCGTGTGTGATTACGGTTCGCCCGCGATGCGGCCACGCGTGCGCATGGCGCGCCTGTTCGTCTGGCTGATGCCACTGTGGTGTTTTTTAATCGTCATCACGGCGTATGTCCTGCGGCTTCGTGATGACCCGTTTTGGTTTGCTGCGATGGGGTTGCCGGTAGTCGTGGCGCTGGTGTGCGCCGCGCGCCGCCAGTGGACTCTGGCGCTGTACAGCTTCGCTATCGGGTTTGTCGTTCTCGCTGTTGGTGTGGCTCTTCCAAGTCTCAATCATGCGACATGATCCGCGACGACGGACTCTGCTTCGCGGGGCGGTTCGGTGGTAGAATAGTGGCATGGAGCCGATCATTACGCGGAATCCGAAGGTCATGCACGGGGCGCCGTGTTTTGCGGGGACGCGCGTGGCGGTGCAGACGTTTTTTGATCATCTTGAAGCAGGGTACACGATCGACGGATTTCTCAAACAGTTTCCGACGGTCCGGCGGGAGCAGGTGGTCAGGTTATTGGAGCTGCTGCGGGAGGACGCGTTGCGGGTAGCGGTGCCGGCGTGAAGCTGCTGCTGGATGAGAACCTTCCGCACCAACTGCGGCTGGAGTTGCCGGGGCACGAGGTGTTCACGACGGCGTACATGGGGTGGGGCGGGGTCGAAAATGGCGCGCTGCTTGGGTTGGCTGCAGCGGCGGGGTTTGACGCACTGATCACCAACGATCGCGGGATTGAATACGAACAGAATCTTGGTGCGTTGCCTTTAGCCGTCGTCGTGATCCTCGCGAAGGCGAATACGATTGAGGCCGTCCGGCCGAGTTTGCCTGAGTTGCTCGACGTGCTGGTGCGGCTGCGGCCGCGGGAGTTTGTGAAGTTGTCGGCTCGGTGAAGGTGACATGCGTCCGGATCGCGGCGATCACGAGATCACATGGTGGGTAGAACTGGCGATGAACCTGATGATCGCGTGGAGGCGCTCCTTTGGCTTGGGGAGCGGCTGGGGTACCTCACGTATGAAATGCTGAACGAGCGGCTGCCGGACGAGGTTGTCGCGCCGGAGAAGCTGGATGCCTTCCTGATGGAGGTCGACAGGAGGGGGATTCGGTTGATCGATGAAGCGGATGTGCGCAAATAAGGTATGGAACGGCCATGAACGAACAGGGTCGCAGCGGCATCATTCGTTTTGCCGATGCTCAGGCGGCAGTGCCCGGCCCGGCGGGCGAGCATGCCGCGAGTTTACTGCGGCGGGGGACGCTGGATGCGATGTTGGCGCTGGGCCGGTTCGCGCCGCGGCCGCGGCCGGTGACGCGGCATACGCGCGATGAGATTTATGTGATCGTGAGGGGGCGGGGCGTGCTCTTTCACGACGGCCGGCGGGATTCGTTCGAGGCCGGCGACCTGCTGTTCGTGGCGGCGGGGGTGGAGCATCGGTTTGAGGAGTTCAGTGATGACCTGGCGGTGTGGGTGGTGTTTTATGGGGTGGAGGATGGGGAGGTGGGGGAGTAGCGGAAGTCCGGCCCGGGACGGGTTGGCTCGCGTTGGCGGCGGGAGGTTGATTTCACTCGTGCGCTTGATGGATTAGACGAGGCGAGAGGACGGGCGGTATGATCTGAGCCCCGCGAGTACACATGAAGCGCATCTCATTTATCACCCTCGTCTTCGCTGTCTCATTGGCCGCCTTCGCGGCCGAGCCAACCAACGATGCCACAGCGGTTCAGGGGAAGTGGAGGCCGACGAAGGCGGTGTTGGGCGGGCAGCCGATCCCCGACGCCGTCGTGAAGAGCATCAGCCTCAAGCTCGACAATGGGAAATACGAGGTTTTCGTCGGCGATTCGCCCGACAGGGGGACGTACACGCTCGATTCGGCCAGCGAGCCCAAAGGCATGAGCATCACCGGCACGGAAGGGCCGAACCGCGGGAAGACTTTCCCGGCGATCTACGAGCTCGACGGCGACACGCTCCGCATCTGCTACGACCTTTCCGGCGCGAAGCGGCCGGCGGAATTCAAGAGCGTCGCGGGGACGAAGTTGTACCTTGTGACGTACGGTCGGAAGAAGGAATAGACGGCCGGAGTTGCAACAGTGAGAGCGTTGATACGGGCGAAGAAAACCGGCCCGGGGCTGGCCGGCTCGCTTGGGGGACGAGAAGTTATTGGGGCACCGGGTGGGGCCAACACGAGGTTCGCCCCTATAACAGCGTCGGCGTGACAAAGAAGTACAGGTCCGTCATCTGCTGCTGCGACCGGTGGTTTTTGAAGAGCCACCCTAGGAGGGGAATGTCGCCCAACCCCGGGATCTTCTCCTCCCGCGTCGTCGTGCGCACCATGCGCAACCCCGAGATCACCAGCGTATCCCCGTTGGTGATCGTGACGGCCGTTTCCGCCTCCCTCGAATCGATGATGGGATTGATCAGGGATTCCGGGTCGGTATGCCCCCCGAACATCGCCGGCAGCGGCGTGAAGCCGGAGACCGATGACACGATCGAGACGGCGTGCAGCTTGATCCGATTGTTCCCAATCGCCTGCGGCGTGATGTAGAGCTGCACGCCCACCGGCTTGTACGTGGTGGAGGTGAGGATGGTCGAGCCGTTGGTCTGGGCCGATTGGATCGGCAATTCCTGGCCGGCGAGCATATAGCCGGTCTGCCCGGTGGCGACGACCATGCGGGGGGCGGAGACGACCTTGATCAGGCCGACGTCCTGGAGGAGTTGGAAGGCGGATTCGAGGCTGATGCCGGAGTCGCCGAGGGTTTGCATGAGCTGGAGGACGCCGCCCTGGAAGGTGCCGCCCTTGGCGGCGGCGTCGAGGAAGCGCTGGGTCGAGAAGGTGGAGGTCAGGTTCTGGGAATTGTCGGAGGAGAGGTGCTTGGCGATGAGCTGGGCGCCCTGCTGGTAGTCGAAATCCTGGCTGACCTCGAAGATCTTGGCGGTGATCTCGACCTGACGCTGCGGCACGTCCAGGCGGTCGAGCAGGTCCAGGACCGATTCCTTGCACCTTCGGTCGCAGGTGATGACCAGCGTGTTTTCCCGCGGCAGGGGGATCACCGTCCCGCCGGCGCCGAGTTGGGGGGTGAGCGCCGCGACGAGTGCGGTCAGGTCCGGCGGCGTCACGGTGACCGTGCGGCGGGCGGTGGCGGCGTCGCGGGCGATGGCGACCGTCGAGCCGCCGTAGCTGCGGAGCGTCCAAACGAGGCGGATCTTGCTCTCGGGCAGGGGGACGACGGCGACGGGCAGGTAGAGCTCGGCGGGACCGGCACGGGCGGGCGTCGGCCCGGGCGTCGGCGCGGTCGTGGGCCGGGTCGAGGGCAGCGTGGTTGCGGGCTGAGTGGCCGGCATGGGGAATTCCGATACCGGCAGGGGCATCGGCATCGGGATGGAATCGGAGGCGTCGGCGACGGCGGTGGCGGCCGGCGAATTCTCGGCCGCGTCGCGCAGCGTCGAGGCGCGGTCGGTGTTGAACTTGTCCCACACCGGGTGCGGGCCGAGGTGTTCGAGGATGCCGTACTGGGCCGGGGCGAGCTCGCGCTCGCTCTGGCGGTAGGCGGCGGCGTCGCGGGCGCTCTGGGCGTGGAAGACGACGGGCTGCCCCGGGGCGCCTTCGATGCGTGCGGCGTGCGTCGGCGTCGGCGGAGTTTGCGTGCAGGCGACGAGTTGGGTCAGACCGGCGGACACAGACAGGGCGAGCAGGCATTGCCAGCGGCGGTGGCGGCGGCGGGATGGGTCGGGTGCTCGCATCATGCTACGGACAGGGGAGATATCGGCGGCGGAAGCATGAGTTATCCGCCATTTCCAAAGACCCATAAGTCCCGTAATGCCGCGCCTGAAACCCCGCGCGCCCGCACTCAAGCCGCGGCGGTAAAACGTCCGATAACTTCCAAGAGATGATCGAGCGCCTGATCCAGTCACTGGTTTCGTCCCAGAATGAGGCGGCGGACGACGTGCTGCTGGAGGCGCTGCGGCTGGGATCGGACGCGGAGAAAACCGTCGTCATGGCGTCGCTGCTCAAGCGGCAGACCAACCGCGGGCTGGGCGGGATCGTCGGGCAGTTTGACGCGCTGCCCGATACGTTGAAATTGCAGGTGCTGGGCAGCGTGCGGCAGTTTTATTCGGCGCTGCGGGAGTGCGGGCGGAGTGACGACCCGGACACGCGCGTGCGGGCGATGCGCCTGATCGCGCTGGGGCGCCAGGGCAAGCTGTCGTACGTGCTGTCGGAAAACCTGGCGCACGCCGACGAGGGCGTGTCGCGGGCGGCGGTGGAGGCCGTGGTGGCGTTGTCGAGGTGGGTCGCGACGGAAACGCGGGGATTACAGAAGGGGTTAGGGGTCAGGGGTCAGGGGTCAGAGGACGAGGAGGAGCAGGGGCGCGTGTATCGGGAGTTGCTCGAGAATCGGCCGGAGGTGGAGGCGGCGGTGGCTCGGGCGATGGACGTGTATCGGGGGAAGCACGGGCAGGATTTGCTGCGGGCGGCGCTGCTGCTGTGCGACTGGGCGGGGAGCAGGACGCTGGCGATCCTGCAGACGGCCAAGCACGGCGGGCAGAGCCCGATGGTGCGGCGGCTCCAGCAGCCGCCGGCGAGCGAGCACGTCGAGGCGTTCCTGCTCGGGGCGAGTCACGGCGGACTGCGGTCGCACTTCGGGATCGTCTTCTCGCACATCGACGAGGCGCCGGTGCTCGACGCGCTGCTTCGCAAGACGCACTGGCTGAAGGACCACCAGTTGCAGTTGTGCATGCACCAGGTGACGCGCGGCGCCTGGTGGGGCGAGGCCGAACTGGCGCACGACATCGAGCGGCGTTCGCCCGTGGACGCGGCGCGGATCGGCGAGTGGCTGGCGTCCTCCGGCGTGCACGACGCCGCTCAGGACGAGCGGATGGAGAAGCTGGCGATCCACGCCATGGGCGACTTCGACGCGCGCCTGCGGCTCCTGCGGGCGGCGGCGCGGCGCCCGAAATCCGCGCCGGCGGTGCGGTTGCTCAAGTGGTTCCTCAACGACCCCGACGAGCGCATCATGCGGATGGCCGCGCGGGAGCTGTTGCGGCGGCGGCCGCCGGACTTCGAGAACGTGCTGCTCCAGCTCATGACCGCCGCGCCGGATTCGGTGCGGCGCGTCGTCAGCCGCGGCATCGGGCAGGTGGGCTTCGACCACTTCTGGAAGCGGTTCGACCGGCTTCCCAGGGAGACGCGCAAGCAAGCCGGCCGGGCGATGCTCAAGCTCCTGCCCGACGCCGTGCAGCGGCTGGCGCGCCGCCTGTCCGGCGGGCCGGTCGAGCAGCGGCTCAAGGCGATGCAGATCACCCACGAGCTGGGGCTGGCCGAGGGGCTGCGTCCGGCGCTGATGAGCCTGTGCACTGACCCAAACCCCAAGCTCCGGAGCAAGGCGATCGCGGTCCTGGGAGACCTGCGCGAGACGCCCCCGGAGGTGCTGCTGGAGCGCGTGCTCAACGACAACGACGCGCGCGTGCGGGCCAACGCGATCGAGGTGCTGGAGAGCAGGCACAGGACCGAGTACGTGCCGATGCTCACCGAGCGGGCGCGGACCGCCGGCAACCGCGAGCGGGCCAACGCGATCAAGGCGCTGCACCGGATGAAGGTCGGCGTCGCCTCGGGCGCGCTGGCGGCGATGCTGCGGGACGAGCGCGCCGAGCACCGCATCTCCGCCCTGTGGGCGCTGCGCCAGATCGGGTGGTGGCAGTTGCTCCAGGAGGTCGGCCGGCTGGCGCGCGAGGACGGCAACCTGCGGGTGCGCCGTTACGCCCTGGCGCTGCTGCGCGGCGTGGCCGACATGGTCGCGGCGGAAAAGGCGAGGAAGGTGGCTCAATGAATGCAGAATGCAAATCTAATGCAGAATGCAGAATGAAGAATGCAGAATGGAAGATCGGATGGCGGGTTGCGCGCGCCGGATTAGTCTGTTATTCTGCATTCTGCATTCCGCATTCTGCATTGGTTTCCGCCGCTCCGACGCAGGACGAGGTGTTCCGGAGCATCGAGCAGAACGTCGGGCAATCCGGCGATTCCGGGAGCTTCCTGGGCGTGTTGCTCGCCTGCCTCGGCGCGGTCGTGCTGCTGCTGGTGATAGTGAATTACGCCAGGAGGCGAGCGCCGGGGACGCGGACGCGCCCGGGCACCCCTTCGCGGGCGCGTGTGGTGAACCATCATGGCAAGCTCATGAAGGAAGTCGCGCGGGCGGCGCACCTGCGGCCGCGGGAGGTAAAGCGGCTCAAGGCGATGGCGGAAAGGGTAGGCGAATCCCGCGGCGAGCCGCTGGCCAGCCCCCTCGTGCTCCTGCTGTGCCCGTCTTTGCTTAGAAAGAGCGACGGCGTGAAGGAGTAAAGAGCCGACGAAGCGGGGGAGCGGCGGCGTGACCGGGTAAAGACTCTCGCTTACCCCGTCGCCCCTTCACTCCGTCACCCCCCATCTTCGCGTTTAGCGCCGCGCCATCTCGTAATACCCGATGTAATACAGGAACCGGTTCTGGTTGAGGACCGGGATGTGCAGCTCGACCGCCTTGGCCTTGACGTTGTTGAAGGCCTCGACGGCCGCCAGGGCGTCGTCGTACTTTTTGCGGTTAATCGGGTCCTTCAGGTCTTCCTGCGAGTAGGTGGGGACCTTGGGCTCGACGCCGAGCACGACGAAGTCGGTGTCCACGTTGATGTCGTTGGCGACCTTGCCGCCCCACTGGGTGATGAGTCGCTTGATCACCTCCGCGTCCTGCGGGGTCGGCACGCCGTTCTGGTCCAGGTCGAAGTTCCCGTACACGAGGAAGTTGGACTTGGTGTTGGGGTCGTAGATCAGGTTCTGGCAGAGGTCGCCTTCGCTGATGGCGGTGCCGGGCTGCGATTTGATGACGCGGCACTCGCTGGAGGTGGCCCCCACGCGGAGCACCTCGATGGACGCCTTGCCGACCGGCAGGTTCTCGTTCGTGGTGGCGTCGCCGAGCGGCGGGATGCCGGTGCCGCGGTCATAGACCTCAAAGGTCATGCCGGGGGTGATCTGCTCGCCCTCGCCGCGGTTGATATAGACCAGATTGTTTCCGATTACGCGGGAGATGACCGCCTTGGGCTGGCGGACGGCGGCGTTCTCGGTCGGCTGGCGCAGCTTGTTCATCTTGTCCGTCAGGCCGGCCACGGTCGCATTGAGCCGCTCGATCTCCTTCTGCTTGGCGGCGATCTCCGCGTCCTTCTTGGTGACGGCGTCGGCGGCGGTCTTGCGCTCGGTGTCGGTGGAAGTCTGGATCTGGGTGAGCGTGCCCTGAAGGTTGGCGACGTCCTGGGACCACTTGGACACGCTGGCGGTCTGCTCGCCGCGCACGCCTTCCATCTGCTTGTTGACGGCGGCGATCTGCGCCTCGCGGTCGGCGACCGTCTGGGCGACCTTGTCGTTGGCCGCCTTGAGGTCCTTGCGGAGGCCGGCGATCGTCGTGTTCTCGGTGGCCACCTGGCCGGCCAAGGCCGAGACCGCGCTGGTGAGGCCGTCGCGCGGGACCGTGACCCCGGCCCCGACTTGGCGGGCGGCGCCGTCCAGGGCGGAGGTGGCGGCTTGCTGGGCGGCGGCGAAGCTGGTCCCCGACTTGCCCGTGATCAGCTTGCCCAGGTCGTCGCGCTGCTTCATGACCACCTGCAGGACCGGCGCGCCCGCGGCCTCGCGGCGGACCGCCTCGACAGCCGGGTCGGTGAGCATGACGTCCGGCGCCACGTCGCTGTACTTCTGCTTCAGGTCCGCCAGGTCCTTCTCGGACTTGTTCAACTTCGCGTTGAACGTGATGGCGAAGACGAAAGCGGTCAGGAACAGGATGGTCATGACGACCACCGTGGTGATCAGGCCGCCGCGCGACGCTTGGGGGTTAATCGGGGGCATGGTGAAATCCTCGAAGGGTGCGGTTACCGGGTGTGTGCCTTCAACTGTTTCAAGGGATTAAGCGACTCGCCAGACGGAGTATCGCCGGTAGTAATACGGCGGAAATGTACCGCCGGTCGATTCCGCGGGTCAAGAAAAATGGCGCGGGACGAGAAGACCGGCCGCCCGCGGCGGCGTCGTAATACACGTAATACGCCCGTTGCGCTATAATCCCCCGCAGGCCGGGGGTCGCGGGCCTGGCGCCCAAAACCGTCGCGCCGCCGGAGCACGGATGCCAAAGTCCAAAACGTTCTACATCATCGACGGCCATGCCCAGATTTATCGGGCGTACTTCGCGCCCTTCCGCGACCTGACCAGCCCCGCCGGCGAGCCCACCAAGGCCACCTACGTCTTCACGCAGATGCTGCTGAACCTGGTCGGCCAGCGCAAGCCCGACTACCTGGCGATGGTGATCGACAGCGGCGACGAGTCGGTCTTCCGCAAGGAGATCTACCCCGAGTACAAGTCCAACCGCAAAGCCCCCCCCGACGATTTCGCCCCGCAGGAGCAGCGCATCCTGCGGATCGTTAGCGATTGCGGCGTCCCCATCTTCGCCAAGCCCGGCTTCGAAGCCGACGACCTGATCGCCACCATGGCCAGGCGGCTCTGTGACGCCGATTACGAAATCTTCGTCGTCTCCAGGGACAAGGACCTGCGGCAGGTGCTGACGCCGTGCATCCACATGTACGACGTGCAGGCCGACGAGGTGATCGACGAAAAGGCCCTGGAGGCCAAATGCGGCTTCACGCCGGCCGAGGCGGTGGAGGTGCAGTCGCTGATCGGCGATTCCATCGACAACGTCCCGGGCATCCCCGGCGTGGGAGAGAAGACCGCCGTCAAGCTCATCAAAAAGTACGGCCGGGCGGAGGAGGTGCTGAAACATCTCGACGAGCTGACGCCCAAGCTCCGCGAGAATTTCGAGAAATACGCCGACCGCATCCCCACGGCGCGGCGGCTGGTGACGCTCAAGGACGACGTGGAGATGCAGTTCGAAGCCGAGGCGTGCCGCTTTGACGGCCTGAACCTCCCGGCCCTGCGGACGCACCTCGAATCCCTGGGCTTTACCGCGCTGCTCCGCCGGCTTGAAGATTCACACCCCGGCGACGGCAACGGCTCGACCAAACGAGCCGCGGGGACGGCGGTCGCCTACAAGCCGCGGATCAACAAGCCCGTGCAGGAAAGCCTGTTCGGCGAGGAGCCGTCCGAGGTGGAGAAGGTGCCGCCGGTGCCCTCGGGGCCGCCGCCGCAGACGTGCGAGGGGTGCGAGTATCACCTGATCGACACCGAGGAGAAGTTCGCCGCCTTCGTCGCGGAATTGAAGACGCAAAAGCGCTTCGCCTTCGACACCGAGACGGATTCGCTGGGCGCCATGTCGTCCAACCTGATCGGCATGAGCTTCAGTTGGAAGCACGCGACCGGTTATTACGTCCCGGTGCGCGGCCCGCAGGGCTCGCAGCATTTGCCGCTCGAGCGAGTGCTCCAGGACATCAAGCCGATCCTGGAGGACGAATCCGTCGCCAAGGTCGGCCACAACATCAAATACGACATGCTGGCCATGCGCAACGTAGGCGTGGTGCTGCGCGGGCTCGGCACGGACAGCATGGTCGCGGCCTCCGTGCTGGACAGCGGCCGCTTCCAGTACGGCATCGACCCGCTGGCGCTTCAGCTCTTCAACTACAAGAAAATCGCGACCGAAGACCTGCTCGGCAAGCGCGGCAGGAAGCAGCTTTCGATGGACCAGGTGCCGCTGGACCAGGTGGCGGTGTACGCCAGCGAAGACGCCGACATCGCCCTGCGCCTCGCCGACCATTACGCGGCGAGGCTCGCCGAGATTCCCGTGCTCGAGAAGCTCAACGCCGACATCGAGGTGCCGCTGGTCGAGGTGCTCACGGAAATGGAGTTCAACGGCGTCGCCATCGACCCCGGGATCCTCCAGGAGCAGGGCCGGGCCATGGGTGAGAAGCTGGAGGCGCTCCGCAAGCACATCCTGGAGGTGGCCGGGTGCGACTTCAACGTCGATTCGACAAAGCAGCTCCAGGAGGTGCTCTACACCAGGCTGAAGCTGCCGGTGGTCAAGCGCACCAAGACCGGGGCGAGCACGGACGCCGAGGCGCTGGAGAAGCTCTCGGACAAGCACGAGTGCCCGCGGCTGATCCTCGAATACCGCAGCCTCGTGAAGCTGAAGAACACCTACCTCGATAACCTGCCCGAGTACGTGAACCCGCGCACCGGTCGAATCCATCCGAACTTCCACCAGATCGGCGCCCAGACCGGCCGGCTGAGCTGCAGCGACCCCAACCTTCAGAACATCCCCATCCGCACCGACGAAGGCCGGCGGATTCGCCTGGCCTTCGTCCCCGGGGACCCCAGGAACAACGTGCTCCTGACCGCCGACTACTCGCAGATCGAGCTGCGCATCCTCGCCCACTACACCGAAGAGCCGGCCCTGATGCGGGCATTCGAGGCCGACGAGGACATTCACAAGGCCGTCGCCGCCGAGGTCTTCAACGTCCCGCTGGACCAGGTGAACAAGAACCAGCGCGGCCAGGCCAAGACGATCAACTTCGGCATCATCTACGGCGTGTCGGCGTACGGCCTGGCCCGCCGCATCGAGGGACTGGACGTCAATTCCGCGCAGGCCCTCATCGACGCCTACGCCAGGCGGTTTCCCTCGATCCACCGGTTTTTACAGAAGTGCGTCATGGAGGCGCAGGCGCAGGGGTACGTCGAGACGCTGCTCGGCCGGCGCCGGTTCATCCCCGACATCCAGAGCGCCGTGCTCTCGCAGCGGAACGCCGCCGAGCGCATGGCGATCAACAGCGTCGTGCAAGGCACCGCCGCCGACATGATCAAGATCGCCATGAACAACATTCACCGGCGGCTCAAGCGCGAGGCCCGGCCCAGCCGGATGCTGCTCCAGGTGCACGACGAGCTGGTCTTCGAAACGCCCGCCAGCGCCGCCGAAGCGGAGGCGGCGGTGATCCGCGAGGAAATGGTCAACGCGATGAAGCTGAAGGTGCCCCTGAAAGTGGAAGTGGGCTGGGCGAAGAACTGGCAGGAAGTAAAGTAGTAAAGTAGGCGCGAACCTTGTGTTCGCCCGCGGCGTGGGGAAAATACGTATTACGCACATGGAACTTGAAGAATCCACAATCGACTTCAGGCCGGAGATCGACCGCCGCGCCAAGGTCCCCGAGCCGCTGCCGGTGAGGCTGGTCGCCGTGAACCACGTGCGCCTCCCGGCCTCGGCGGGGATCGAGCCCGAGCTCGACCGGTTCTACGCCGGCCTGCTCGGGTTCGAGCGCCACGGCGACGAGGGCGTCGATTCCCACCGGATCATCTACCACGCCGAAAACCTGGACCTGGTCTTCCACGTCGTCGAAGGGCTTGCCCGGCGCGAGGACTTTCGCCCCGTCGGCATCGAGGTGATCTCCCTCGCCGAGGCGGAGTTGAAGCTGATCCAGGCGGAGCTCGAATACACCCGCCAGCGCGGCCTGGTTCCGGGCCAGGAAAGCCTGCTCGTCCTCGACCCGGCCGGCAACTGGGTCGAAATCGTCGAGATGCGGCTGATTTAGCACACTCCTCTGTGGACTCCTCTTGTTCGCCGGAAAACCCGTCATCGGCATCATCGGCGGCATCGGCAGCGGCAAAAGCTTCGTCGCGCGTGTCTTCGGCGAAATGGGCTGCCTGGTCATCAGCTCCGACGAGCAGGTGCGCCAGGTGTATGGCGACGACGCCGTCAAAGCGGAGCTTCGACGGTGGTGGGGCGGACAGGTCTTGCAGCCGAACGGCGAAATCAACAGGCGCTTCATCGCCGAAAAAGTTTTCAACGCGCCGCACGAATTGAAGCGTCTGGAAGGGTTGATCCACCCCCTGGTGAAGGAGGCCCGCGACGCCGCGATGAAGCACGCGGCCGGCGACCCGCAAGTGCTTGCATACGTGTGGGATACGCCGCTGCTGCTCGAGGCGTCTTTGGCCGGCGAATGTGACGCCGTCGTCTTCGTCGACGCCCCCCCGGAACTCCGCTTGGCACGGGTGTCGGCCACCCGCGGTTGGGAACCGGCGGAACTCGATCGGCGCGAAAAATTACAATGGGGGCTGGACAAAAAGCGGCGGATGGCGGATTATGTCCTCAGCAACACCGCCGACGCGGATTTCGTCCGCCACCAAGTCAGAGAACTGCTCTCCCGTATCCTGGCTGGATCGCCGTCGAAGCCGACCCCCGGTTGAAAGGTGAATTTGTTCGTGCGGCGTGGCGTCGCCGCGGGCACGGACTTTCCGACCAGCGCCGGGTCCGGCGGTTTGCTCAGGACCGAAGATTTTAAGGACGAAGCCACGTCGCTCCGTCGAAGACTGCGGGGCCGGTCGGGCGTCGTAAGGAATAAACCTCCTCCCCCGGACGTACTGTAACGGCAACGGTGTGCGCCACCGCGGCGACGAATGGCCGCCAAGGTCCGTGCGCCGGCGGGCAGGAGCCGAAGGGAGTCGGAAAAGCCGCAAACGCGGGCGGGAGTGGAAGCCGGGTGAGTCGGGGGCCTAAGATCGGGTGACGCCGAAGATCGCCGCACCCAACAGGCCGTCGCACTTCCTGCTGTCAACCCAAGACCCCTCGAGGCAAGTTGATCCGGCCGGATGCGGGAATTTGGGATCGGCACCCAACGATCGGTCGGGGGTGTCCAGGCGAGAACCCCGTGTGACAATTGAATAATTCGAGTAGATACCAAGAACCGGTGCGAGGTACCGCCTCCGCCGAATGAACCTGCATACCCAGGACAGACCCGCCCCCGCGTCCGGCGGCACGATCGCCGCGGGACAACTCGGCGGGACACACCTTTGCTCACTCTGATGGAGGCTTAGCCCTATGGCGAAGTCCACGACGAAGCGCCGCCCGGCACAACAACAGACCCCGCCGGAACCGGAATCCCGGGAAGAACAACAACCCCAGCAACCCGAACAAACCGCCACCGCGGTCGAGGCCCCGCCGGAGCGCGCCGCCGAAGTTGCCGAGCCCGAGCCACGCGAACAGGAGCGTGAGCAGGGGCGCCCCGAGCCACGCGGCGACCGCGATCAGCGCAACGACCAGCGCAACAAGCCCAAGGACCAGCGCCAGGACAAGGGCCCGCGCGACCAGCGCGACCAGCGCGACCAGCGCGATCAAAGGGACCAGCGGGACCAAAGGGACCAGCGCGACCGCGGCGGCGATCAGAACGACGACGTCGCCACGCTCGACGCCGAGACCAACGCCAAGTACGAGCAGGTCAAGGGCGGCAAGCTCTACATCAAAGACCTCCAGCAGATGGACATCCATCAGCTCCACGAGATCGCCCGCCAGGAGCAGATCCAGGACTACATCGGGATGAAGAAGCAGGACCTGATCTTCCAGATCCTGCGCGCCCGCATCCGCCAGAACGGCCTCATGTACGGCGAAGGCGTCCTCGAGATCCTCCCCGACGGCTTCGGCTTCCTCCGCAGCCCCGAGTTCAACTACATGCCCGGGCCCGACGACATCTACATCTCCCCCAGCCAGATCCGCCGCTTCGGCCTGCGCAACGGCCACACCGTGCAAGGCCAGATCCGCCCGCCCAAGGAGAGCGAGCGCTACTTCGCGCTGCTCCGCGTCGAGGCGATCAACGGTGAGGACCCCGAGAAGATCACCGACACCGGCAACTTCGAAGACCTCACCCCGCTGCACCCCAACAAGCGGCTGATGCTCGAGACCGATCCCAAGGAACTGAACATGCGGATCGTGGACCTGGTCACGCCCATCGGCAAGGGCCAGCGCATGCTCATCGTCGCCCCGCCGCGCACCGGCAAGACGGTCCTGCTCCAGAAGATCGCCAACTCCATCAGCAAGAACCACCCCGAGGTGATCCTGATCATCCTGCTGATCGACGAGCGGCCGGAAGAAGTGACCGACATGGAGCGGAACACCAAGGCCGAGGTGGTCAGCAGCACCTTCGACGAGCCCACCGCCCGCCACGTGCAGATCGCCGAAATGGTGATCGAAAAGGCCAAGCGATACGTCGAGTTCGGCAAGGACGTGGTGATCCTCCTCGACTCCATCACCCGCCTCGCCCGCGCCTACAACACGGAAGTCCCCCACTCCGGCAAGATCCTGTCCGGCGGCGTGGACGCCAACGCCCTCCAGAAGCCCAAACGCTTCTTCGGCGCCGCCCGCGCCATCGAGAACGGCGGCAGCCTCACCATCCTCGGCACCGCCCTGGTGGACACCGGCTCGAAGATGGACGAGGTCATCTTCGAAGAGTTCAAGGGCACCGGCAACGCCGAGCTGCACCTGGACCGCCGCTTGGTGGACCGCCGCACCTACCCCGCCATCGACATCAACGCCTCCGGCACCCGCCGCGAGGAACTACTCCTGGACCCCAAGGAACTGGAGCTGGTCTACCGCCTCCGCCGCGTCCTCAGCGACATGAACCCGGTGGAGGCGGTGGAACTGCTCAAGGGCAGGTTGGAGAAGGTGCCGAGCAATGCGCAGTTCCTGATGTCGATGAACCTCGACTAAGGCTGTTCGCAGTAAAGACACGGAGGACGGCGAAGAACGACCGCCACGCGAGCGTGGCGGTCTTCTGCTGTTTGGACGGCGTAACCATATCTTCGCGGCGTGCCGGATTAGCCCCGGTCGTATACGATGGCAGGGTGGCGTACATCACGGAAATCGAGGATGACTCTTCGCGCGTCCTGGCGCAGCTCGTCACCACGCACGACAAATACCTTCTCTCGGATGGGTCGAAGCGATTCGTTGACACGTCTCCTGCGTGGTGCCGAGGATGCCGGCGGTTTGTCAACGTGGAGCGGTTGGAGTCGCCGGAGGACTTAGAACGGCAGGCCCGCGAATTCTGCGCGCAACGTCATGACAATCGGCTTTTCCCCGAAGACATTTTCCCCGTCGAGCGGCAGCGGGAAATAAACGATGCACTGCTTCGAAAGTGGTTGCACGAAGCGGAACAGTGGCGGCTCGCGCTAGCCCAGCGGCACTCGTCGCCGCGCTGCCTGGAGTGTGGCGGGATTAATTACATCGTAATTTCAAAAGACGGGGAATGGGTCAAACATCCGGCATCACCGGGTCATCAGGTCCGGGCGCACACGGTTGCCCACGCTTCAATGGCATTGTGGGGTCGGCTGTATGACACCGAAGGCCGCCAGATACCGGGAAGGGATGCTTCCCCGTGACCAGTCACAATTGCGGGTGCTGAAATAGCCGCCAACACAAGCCGGCTGGACCGCCATGAAGATGCTGGATTTGAAAGACGCGGCGACGCTTGCCGGGGTGCTGAGGGAGAACCCGGGCGAGGAAGTCGTGCTCGTTCGCGACGGCCATGCCGTAGCGCTTCTCGTGCCGTTCGACGACGCGGACCTGGAGTGGTACGGGCGCGAGCGCAATCCCGAGTTCATCGACTCCATCGCCCAAGCCCGACAGCAGGTTGCGGCGCGACAAACCGTAAGTCATGACGAATTGAAGAAGCGACTGGGGCTGGGTTGAGCGTACAAAGGAGCGGATTTAGCGTGGAAAAGGGCCCGCACGCGTGCCTGGACCTTATCAGCGACGCCGAGATGGACGAGGATGTGCGGGAGATACTGAAAATGCTCGCCGCCCTCCGCGAGATGCCGCTGGCCAACCCCCGGATGGTGACGCTTATCAGCTAATAGTTCCTACGGCTTATTATGACGCTGCGAGCAACAATCCAGCCAAGCGACCGACGTATTACCGTATAATATTCCGCACCAGGATCACCTATGCCCAGCCCCTTTCCCGGCATGGACCCTTACCTCGAGCGGCACTGGCTCGACGTACACACCAAACTGGTGACGTACGCCGCC
>Ga0308175_100001492_pt1 | contig 15829 bp, 14 predicted proteins | sample PhyCR1_3_FD_203893 | JGI IMG/M metagenome (GOLD analysis project Ga0308175, IMG submission 203893) | Soil microbial communities from UC Gill Tract Community Farm, Albany, California, United States - DLSLS.C.R1 | ecosystem: Environmental > Terrestrial > Soil > Agricultural land | place: USA...
CATCACATGATCGAGTGCCTCAGCAATGGCTTGTTGCCTGGCCGGCGGCAAGACGGCTTGATTCCGTTGAAAAGCCTGAATGGCTTCATCGCATGCGCGACGCGAGGTCAAGAAGACGATGGCGGGAGTGAGATGCTTGTGACGAAGGGCGGCGATCAGGTCAACCGGGTGAATGGACGGAGGCATGCAACTTCATTCCCTTGGAAATGGCGACAAGACCCGAGTCCGTCACCGTGAATCGGCGACGGTCTGCCTCGCGATCGTAACCGATTTCAGTCTTCGGCGGGATGACGACATCTTTATCGATAATGGCGCGCCGGATGCGGGCATGATCGCCGATGATGACATTTTCCATCACGACGGATTCGCGGACATCCGCGTGATCGTGGACGACGACGTTAGGCGAGAGTACGGAATTTTGCACACGGCCGCCGGAAATAATACAGCCGCCACAGACGATGGAATCCAAAGCCACCCCCATGCGTCCGCCATCGAAGTCTTGCGCAAACACGAATTTAGCGGGGGGAAATTGTCCCTGATAGGTCCGGATCGGCCAATTCTGATCGTAGAGATTGAACAGAGGATCCACGGCGACGAGATCCATATTGGCTTCCCAATAGGCGTCCAGCGTGCCGATGTCCCGCCAGTACTTGACGGCTTTTTTGTTCTTATCTTGGAATTTAAACGCGAAGACGCGGTTTTCTTGAATCATGCGCGGGATGATATTTTTCCCGAAATCGTGCGGGCTCGTCGATTCCGTGGCGTCCGCGATGAGCCGTTCACGAATGGCCTCCGTTTTAAATAAATAAATGCCCATCGACACGAAGGCATGGTCAGGGTCGTGGGGCATGGGCTTGGGATTCGCCGGTTTTTCATCGAAGCTGAGAATGCGATAGTCTTCGTCCACGTTGATCACGCCGAAACTACTGGCCTCGGAGACCGGAAATTCAATGGCGCCGACGATCGCATCGGCATTCTTTTCTTGGAGATAATCCAACATCTCAGCGTAGTTCATCTTGTAAATATGGTCACCTGCAAGAATCAGCAGATACTCTGGCGCCTCATTATCCAGCAGAAAGAGATTTTGATAGACGGCATCGGCCGTGCCCTTGTACCAATCTTCGCTGATCCGCTGTTGGGGTGGGATCGACGCGATGTATTCTCCCAATTCGGCGTTGAGAATGTTCCAGCCCGTTCGAATATGCCGGTCCAGGGAATGGGATTTATATTGGATCAGCACGGCAATCTTCCGAATGTCTGAATTAAGGCAGTTACTCAGTGTGAAATCGATGACCCGGTATTTGCCGCCGAACGGAACGGCGGGCTTCGCGCGGTACTGCGTGAGCGGGGAGAGCCGCTCGCCTTTTCCGCCGGCGAGAATCATCGTAAAGACATTTTGCACGGCCGGATTCTAACAGGACGAACCATAAATAGAAAGATTGACACGTCGACTATTGATGAGGATACTAGCGCTATCAAGGCTGAAGGAGGCACAGATGGCAAAAAGCGTCGTGGCGATAAAGCCGGCTCGTGGAGCGAAAAACGGCCTGGCGCCGGCTGGGCTGCAGGAAATGCTTTGGCGGCTGGATCGATTGGAGCGCCAAGTTCAAAAACTCTCCGAGTTGGTGCGCGATCACGCGGAAGACGCGGATCGACTCGTGCGCATCGTCGCAGAGGATCGGGAACTGTTGCGCCGTCAAATGGTCCGGCAACACCAGCACCGCTTGCGCGTCCGTAAGCGGGCACACGCGGATTCCTGATTCAGTTCAGCACATCGTTGTCCCTCCTTTGGGTACCTCTAGCGTCGAAGTACGAGATCTTGTCAAATACCACGGCGCCACTCTGGCCGTGGATCGCTGCTCGTTTTCCATTCAGCCAGGTGAATTCTTTTCTCTCATCGGCCCCAGTGGGTCCGGGAAGACGACGACTTTGCGTTTGCTTGCCGGTTTTGAGCAGCCCGATCAGGGAGAGATTCTGATCGAAGGCTGCTCGATGCAGCATGTCGCTCCCAATCATCGGCCAGTGAATCTGGTCTTTCAAAATTACGCCCTATTTCCGCATCTGACGGTATTTAAGAATGTCGCGTTCGGACTCGAAATGCGGCGTGTCGCGCAATCTGACGTGAAGTCCCGTGTCGGAGCGGCGCTTGAGATGGTTAAGCTGCACGATAAGCCGGACCGGTTTCCCTCTCAGTTGTCGGGTGGCGAGCAACAACGCGTCGCGTTAGCGCGTGCGCTCGTGAATCGCCCGGCCGTCGTGCTCTTGGACGAACCACTCGGCGCCTTGGATCAGCAGTTGCGCCAAGACATGCGGATGGAGCTGAAAGCCATTCAGGAACAGGTCGGCCTCACCTTTATCTGTGTCACGCACCACCAGGAAGAAGCCCTGACCATGTCGGATCGCGTGGCGGTGATGAACCGCGGTCGGATTCTGCAGATCGGCTCGCCTCGGGACATTTATGAATCGCCCGGCTCGATGTTTGTGGCCAATTTCGTCGGCCATTCCAATCAACTCACCGGTCGAGTTGACGAGGTACATGCGGCCGTCTGTCGGATTCATGTCCCGGGGCTGCCGCGGATCGTCGCGCGGTATCAGGCCAACCTACCGGTACCAGTTGGAACGCCGATCACATTGGCGATAAGACCGGAACGATTAGATCTGTCTCGCACGCCACATGAATCCGGATTCGACAATAATGTGCCGGCTCGCATCGAGAAGGCCGTCTACAATGGAAGCGACATGCACTACTGGCTTCGGTTCAGCGATCAGATAATCTGGACCGCTCGGGTGGCGAATGCACGAGGCGATCAGAAGGAATTCACCGCCGGGGAATCTGTCTACGTAGGATGGAATGCCTACGATGGAGTGGCGCTTATCCAGTGACTGGCCCAGCCACCATTGCCTCATCACGCCACTCAACACGTCATCGACGCACGTATTGGCCGCTGATTCCAGCCGTGCTCTGGATGCTGATCTTCATGCTTCTGCCTCTCCTGTTGGTCCTTGCGATGAGTTTTGCATCACGAGGCCTCTACGGTGGCGTCCAGTGGGCGTTCAGTCTCACGAATTACACGATGCTCTTCGACTCCCTGTATCTGTGGATTTATGGCCGCTCTCTCCTGCTCGCCGTCGCCACGACCGCCATGTGTTTGCTGATCGGATACCCGCTCGCCTACTTCATCGCGCGGGCCCCCACGCGTTGGCAAGGCGTTTGGCTGCTGTTGGTGATCATTCCATTTTGGACGAATTTTCTCGTGAGAACCTATGCATGGATGTTTCTGTTGCGGACGGAAGGTCTGCTGAACACGATGCTGCTCAACGTCGGCGTGATTCGCACACCGGTCGATATTCTCTACACCGACTGGGCGGTGCTCATCGGGCTCGTCTACGGCTATCTGCCGTTTATGGTCTTGCCCCTCTACGCCGCTATTGAACGGTTGAATCGGTCGGTTGTCGAGGCCGCATGGGATCTGTATGCGAATGGCTGGTCCGTCTTTTGGCGCGTGGTTTTTCCGCTGACAAAGCCCGGCGTCATCGCGGGATGCCTCTTGGTATTCATTCCGTCCGTCGGCGCCTACATCACTCCGGATTTGCTCGGGGGCGCCAAAACAATGATGGTAGGGAATTTGATTCAGCACGAATATCTCGTCATTCGTGATTGGCCCTTCGGCTCGGCAATCTCGTTTGTCTTGATGGCGTTGGTTGTCCTGGGCGTGCTCGCGTATATCAAGCGTGGAGGCATCTTCGAGGACGTGAAGGAACGAAGATGAAACCGCGGGGATGGCTGCTCGGGATCAGTCTAGGCAATCTGGTCTTTCTCTATGGGCCGATCGCTATCTTAGTCGCATTTTCGTTCAACGCATCCCGGCTGTCGGCGACGTGGGGTGGTGCGACGCTACAGTGGTATCGCGAATTGTTGTCCGATCAGGCGCTGCTCGTGGCCGTTCAGAACAGTCTGCTTGTGGCGACGGTATCCACGGCAATGGCCGCGATTCTTGGCGTGGCGGCTGCGATCGGATTGGAGTCGCCTCCGCCGCGGGCGCAACGGATTATCGAAGGAGCGATGCTCATGCCGCTGATTGTTCCGGAAGTGATGTTGGGTGTCGCGTTGATGCTGTTCTTCGTCACGATTAAGTGGCCGCTCAGTCTGGTCACCGTGACGATCGGTCATGCCGCGTTCAATGTGCCGGTCGTCATGGTCATCGTCCGCGCGCGATTGCGAAAGCTGGACCCTCATTTGCTCGAAGCGGCCTCTGATCTTGGGGCGACGCCGTGGCAGGCGTTTAGGCGCGTGACGCTTCCCTTGCTTGCGCCGGCGATCGTCGGCAGCGTCCTGCTGGCGTTTACCATTTCATTGGATGATTTTATTGTCACATTTTTCACCGGCGGACCCGGCTCGACGACCTTGCCATTAAAAGTCTATTCCATGATCAAATCCGGTGTCTCGCCGGAAATCAATGCGCTGTCCGCCGTCTTGGTCGTCGTTTCCATGGCGCTGGTCGCCGTCGCCGCGATGCTGCAGCGTCAGCCGAAATAAGATTTGGTGATCTGATGTCATAATTTTCGGATCAAATAGCCGAGCATCAATGACTTCTGCACTTCGCCAAATCACCAGATCACCAAATCTTACTTGGCTCATGGCGGTTATCCTCGCCATGAGCATCGTCGCCTGCCAACCGACGTCTGAAGAGACTCGTCCGACGCTCTATTACTTTACGTGGTCAGATTATGTCGGTCCCAATCTCATCGAGGAATTTGAACGGCAGGCGGGCGTGAGGGTCGTCGTCGATACGTTCGGCAGCAATGAGGAGTTGCTGGCGAAGCTTCAAAGCGGCGCGACGGGCTATGATGTCGCCGTTCCTTCCGATTTTATGGTTTCCATTATGATGAAGCTCGGCCTGTTGGCTGACTTGAACCTAACGAGCATTCCCAACGCTGATCTGTTGCTGGATCGACTTCAACGTCTTCCGTTTGATCCTGGTCATCGCTATTCAATTCCGTATCTCTGGGGAACAGTCGGAATAGGCTACGACTCCAGCGTGATCAGCACTCCTCCGGACAGTTGGGATGTGTTATGGGATCCTCGGTACAAGGGGCGCATCAGCATGCTGAACGATCAACGTGAGGTCTTCGGCATGGCGTTACGGTCTCTTGGGGCGTCAATCAACAGTCGCGATCCGGCGGTGATTGAACAGGCCAAGCAAAAGTTATTGCAACAAAAACCCTTGGTCAAGGCCTATACGAGTGAGAACTACGATCAGTTATTGGCGTCGGGCGAGGTCCTGTTGGCGCACGGGTGGGGAGGGGCAGTGGCTCGGGCAGCGGTCCAACGTCCGTCCATTAAGTACGTCATTCCCAAGGAGGGCGGGACGATATGGTCCGATTGTTTAGTCGTCTTGCAATCATCCCGCAATAAAGAATTAGCGATGCGTTTTGTGAATTACCTGCTGGACCCGCAGGTGGCCGCTCGGACCACAACTCGTTTGCGATTTGCGTCATCCAGCCGTGAGGCGAAGGGCTTAGTCCCTTCTGAACTTCGAGAAAACCCTGCCGTCTACCCGCCGGAGTCAGTGTTTGAAAGACTGGAATGGATGGAAGAGCTAGGCGAGACCATCAGGCTCTACGATCGAGGCTGGACAGAGTTGAAACTGCAATAGCAGGATGCTCATACGTCAGTCGACCGAGCTTACCGCCTGGAATAGCGTGTAGGAACATTCGTACCCTAAAGACTTTCTATTTCAAGCATTCGAAAAAGCAGGTATAATGTTGTGTTGCAGGTCAGTAGGATTGGTCCATACCTCTTACGTAGCGTTAAGCGCATGTCCCATACGAGTGAATCACCTACGCCGTCGGCCTTGAACGTTCGGCGCCTGACATGTTCCATCATCGCGCTTACGATGCTTTCCATAGGGCCGGCCTTCGCATCTTCGGAACCATCCAAAAGTATGGACGGTTCAGCAAGTCCTGCTGCGGCGCCGCCCCATGTGCTGCATCTGAGCCTGAACGAAGCGATCGCGTTATTTCTCCGCCAGAACCTCGATTTAATCGTGTCCAGTTTTGGAATCGATTCGGCCAAAGGACAACAAATCACGGCGAAACTGTTTCCGAACCCGGTCTTATTGGTCAATACCGAAACGTCATTTACTCAAGGCAATTCCCTACGGCGCAGTGGTCAAGTTCTGTCGACGGTTCAGCAGCTCTTTGAAATGGCCGGTAAACGAGGCTATCGAATCCAGAGCGCAGCGTTCGGCACTCAATCGGCGGAAGCCAATTTCGAGGATGCGATTCGGCAGGTCGGGTTCACCTTAAAAGACGCCTATTATCGAGTGCAACTGGCCCAGCGCAGGCTCGCGATCGCCGAAGAAAATCGCGATCGTTTTGCGCGCATTCTGGAAGTGAATACGATTCGGTTTAAAAAAGGCTACATCGCGGAAGTCGATCTCATTCGCATTCGCCTTCAAATTGTCGATTTTCAAGCGCAGGTCATTCAGGCGATTCAAGAAGCGGATCAGGGCCGCGCGGATTTGCGCGTGCTGCTCAGCATCACACCGGCCATCGAACTCCTGCTCACGACGGAATTGGATTACCACCGGGTTGAGCCTGATATCGACGCGCTCCGAATCGTCGCCATGGACGCGCGACCGGATATTAGGGCCAAGCGACTCACGCAATCGCAGCGGCTCACCGACTTGAAACTAGCGAAAGCGTATCGCTACCCGGACGTTACCATCGGCGCCGGCTATGCCGTACAAGGCCCCCATGGTCCTGACAATCAACAAATGCCGATTCTCAACTTCAATGTTCCGCTGCCGATCTTCAATCGGAACCAAGGCGGCATCGTGCAATCCGAGGTGGCGGTTCAAGTCGCGGATGCCGATCTCAAGAAAACGGTCATCCAAGTGGAGAGCGAGGTGGATGTGGCGTACCGGAATCTCATCCAAAGCCGCCGGCTTGTCGAGGCCTATCGAGCGGGCGTCTTAGAGGATGCGCGTCTGGCATTGACGATTGTGGAAAAAGCGTATGAGCGTGGAGGGGCTACGATCCTGGATCTGCTCGACGCGGCCCGGACGTCGCGCGGGATTCAACAGAATTACATCGAGACGCTGTACAACTATCAGCGCACGATCTTTCAATTGGAGAGCGCGGTGGGCCGCGAGATCACATGAGACGGACGTATCGAACACTGTGCCTGCCTCTGTTCATGGCTGTGCTGTCATTCGCCTGCGGGAAGCATGAAGAGCCTGGAGCTTCGAATGCCGCGACCCCCGCAATTCATGGCGACTCGCATGAGTCCGTCGGGCAGCAGAATCGGATCGAGACAGCGATTGTCGCCGCCAAGCAAGATAAGCCGAAGCTGACCTTGGCTGGAAAGGTGGCCTATGGAGAAGACCGTTACTCGAAAATTTCTTCGCCGGTGCAAGGGCGCGTCTTAGAAGTCCGCGCACGATTGGGCGACCACGTAAAGACGGGTGAAATTTTACTGGTCGTCGATAGCCCTGATATTGCGCAAGCGTATTCTGAATTCATTAAAGAAGAATCGGACCTCACGTATGCGATCCGGGCGTATGAATTGGCCAAGGATCTCTATGAGACGAAAGCGCTGCCGTTAAAGGACTTGAAGCAGTCTGAGAACGACCTCGTCAAAGCAAAAGCGGAATTCCGGCGGGCGAAAGAACGCTTGCTGTCTCTCCGCGTACCGGCCGCTGAGCTGGATAAGCCCATGGATAAGCAAACGATCACGTCCCGGTTTGAAATGCGAAGCTCCTTGACCGGAACGGTGGTGGAACGCACCGTGACGCCCGGCCAATCCGTGGGCGGCGACCCGGCTCAAGTGTTGTTTACGGTGGCAGATCTAGACACGCTGCAGGTCGTCGCCGATATCTATGAACGGGATCTCGATCTGATCCATGCGGGCCTGACGGCCACGGTCACTGTCGAAGCGTACCCCGATGCGGCCTTCGCGGCGGCTATTGCCGCGATCGGCGACGTAGTCGATCCCAACACCCGCACGATTAAAGTTCGCGCATGGGTCGATAATGCGTCGCACAAATTAAAACCGGAAATGTTTGCGCGTTTGCATATCGATATCAGCGAAGGGAAAGAGTTTATCTCTGTTCCCAAAGAAGCGGTTTTGGAAATCGATGGAAAAGAATTCGTGTATATTGCGCAGCCCGATGGCACGTATGTGAAACAGGAAGTCAAGGTAGGGAGCGCCTCCGACGATTATCTCCGTATTCTCCGTGGATTAAAACTTGGCGATAGGGTGGTGACAAAAGGCGCGATATTGCTCAAAGGCAATGAATCGAAGGGGTGAGCCAGCATGTGTAGCGGGGATCCTATATTCGCCACGCATCCGTATCCCGCTCTTTATCGGATGATTCTTGCCCTGAACGCGGCCGACGCAGGTTTGAAGAAGCCCCTTCGCTGGAGGCCGATTTGATCGTCTGCTATGGCGGGTCGGCCTTCACGATACGTTCCCATCTTCGCGTAGTCGCTCCCATTCATCGCATTGACGTTCCGGGCTCGAGACGATGATCACTCGGGTGGTCGAGTTCGCGCTGGCCCAGCGGTTGCTGGTCTGTTGCTTTGGGTTGGCGCTGCTCTTCGGGGGGCTGTACGCCTTTCATACGCTCGATGTCGTCGCCTATCCGGATCCCTCCCCGCCGATGGTGGAAGTCATCACGCAATTTCCCGGCTTATCCGCAGAAGAAATTGAACGGCAAATTGCGATTCCGGTTGAAGTTATGCTCACCGGCATGCCCGGATTGACGGATATCCGCTCCCTCTCCATATTCGGCTTGAACGATATCAAAATTTATTTTGATTTTGGAACGCAATACTTCTTCGACCGGCAAGAAGTGCTGAACCGCCTTGCCATGGTGGCTTTTCCAGGCAATGTCCAACCCGTGCTTTCACCATGGTGGGCATTGGCTGAAATTTACCGGTATGAAATGGCCGGCGAACAATCCAGCCTGACGGATCTCAAAACGATCCAGGACTGGCAGTTGAAGCGAGAGTTTAAGCGGGTCCCGGGCGTCATCGACGTGACGGCGTTTGGCGGCACAACCAAGGAATATCATGTCGATCTGAATCCCGGAGCCTTGCTGAGCTATGGGGTGAATCTGTCACAAGTCATGACCTCTCTGTCCAACAGCAACGCCAACGTCGGTGGCAACTATTTGACCATCGGCGCCCAGAACTATAACGTGCGCGGGGTCGGTCTGATCGATAGTCTGGATGATATCGAGAACGTGATGGTCGCCGAAAAAGACGGTACGCCGGTATTCGTCAAAAACCTGGGACAGGTCAGTGTCGGCCATCAAGTTCGATTAGGAAAAGTGGGCATCGACGATCGGGACGATGTCGTCGAAGGCGTGGTGCTGCTTCAGCGGGGCGGAGTCGCCTTGAATGTGCTCGATGCGGTCAAGAAAAAGGCCGGTGAATTGAACGCATGGAAATTGCCGAAAGGCGTGCAGATCAAGACGGTGTACGATCGAAGTGTCCTAATCCATACGACGATTGAAACCGTCACGGATATTTTGATCGGCGGGGTCGTCCTCGTCTTCGTCATTTTGTTCTTTTTTTTGGGAAACTTTAAGGCCGCGTTCATCGTCGCCCTGACGATTCCATTCTCTCTTCTGTTCACGTTTACCATGATGGTGATCATCGGGCAATCGGCCAACCTCATCTCACTCGGCGCCATCGACTTCGGGATCATCGTGGACGCCACGCTCATTATGGTCGAGAGCATTTTTTATCATTTGGGGCATCACCGCGGACCGATGCTCACGACTCCCCAAGTGATCATGCGCGCCGCCCGGCATGTGGGCCGGCCGGTCTTCTTCTCGACCGCCATTATTGTGGTGGCCTTTATCCCTCTGTTTACGATGACCGGCGTGCCGGGGAAGATTTTCGCACCCATGTCTATCACCTATGGATTTGCGCTCGTCGGCGCTTTGATCATGGCCTTTACGCTTGCGCCGGCCTTGTGTTCATTTTTGCTGTCAGCGAAGGTCAAAGAGGAAGACACTGCGGTGGTACGGGTAATTCGGCGGGCCTACATGGGAGTGCTTCGATGGGCGTTGGATCACCAAATCTTGGTGGTTGGAGCGGCGGTCCTCTTGCTGGCGTTCACGTTCATTGCCATGCAGTTCGTCGGCGGCGAATTCATGCCGGCTTTGGAGGAAGGAAACCTCTGGGTGCGGGCGACGATGCCGGTCGACATTTCGTTTCAAGAGGCGGCCCAGATTACGACGCAAGTCCGGGGCATTTTTCGTCAGTTTCCGGAGGTCGTTACGGTGGTCTCGCAACTGGGTCGGCCTGATGACGGGACCGATCCGACAAGTTTCTTTAATGCCGAGTTTCTCGTCAATCTCAAACCGCACAACGAATGGCGGCCGGGTGTCCCCAGTAAAGAGAAATTGATTGAAGAAATCGAAGTGCTGCTTGCCGCTATTCCCGGTGTGACGTTTAATTTTTCGCAGGTGATTCAGGATAACGTGGAAGAAGCGATGTCAGGCGTCAAGGGAGAAAATTCGATTAAACTTATCGGCCCGGATTTAAAAATACTGGAGGCGAAAGCGGCCGAGGTCGAGAAGATCATGAAGAACATTCGCGGGGTGAGAGACCTTGGGATCTTTCATCTGATGGGGCAGCCGAATCTGCTCATTCAAGTGGATCGGCAGGCCTGCGCGCGATATGGCTTGCAAGTATCCGATGTCAATGCGGTGGTGCAGGCGGCCATCGGCGGTCAAGCGGTGACCCGCGTGTTTGAAGGCGAACGATGGTTCGATCTCGTCGTCCGGTTTCAACGCGAGTATCGTGAGAATGTCGACGTGATCGGCAATATTCAGGTAAGCACGCCGAATGGGGCTCGGATTCCCCTCAAGCAACTGGCGTCTGTTTCAGTTCAGACAGGAGCCTTCATCATTTATCGAGAGAATAACGAACGATATATTCCGATCAAGTTCAGTGTTCGCGGTCGAGATCTCGCGGGCACCGTCGAAGAAGCGCAAATGCGGGTGGCGAAAGAAATCCAATTGCCGGAACGGTACCGCATTGAATGGGCCGGCGAATACGACCAGTTAAAACGAGAACAGAAACGCCTCACGGTGATCGTTCCTGTCAGTCTCGTGCTGATTCTCTTCCTGTTGTATCTCACGTTCAACTCGATTCGCGACGCCCTGTTGGTATTGGCGACGGTGCCATTTGCCTTGGTGGGAGGTATCTTGGCTCTCGTCGTGACCGGCACCAATTTCAGTATCTCAGCCGCCGTGGGGGTCATTTCGACCTTGGGCGTGGCGATTCTCGGAGGGGTGTTGCTGATCTCGCGCATTAGTGAGAACCGGGCATCCGGTCTGCCATTGCGGGAAGCGATTTTGAAAGGCGCGGATGTGCAAATGCGCCCTGTCTTGATGGCGACGCTTGGAGCCGCCATTGGCCTGCTTCCCGCGGCGATTGCGACCGGAATTGGTTCGCAAGCGCAACAGCCGCTGGCGCGGGTCGTTGTCGGCGGGATGTTGACCGCAGCCGTCTTGATTTTGGTCGTGCTCCCGGTCCTTTATCAAATCGTCATTCGCGCGGGAGCGGGATGGGGTCGCACGGCAGGGGACGGTAGTGATCACGATGCGAACCTGGTACGATAAAGGCTCATGTCCAAATGTATAGCGCAGTATAGGAAGGAAGCCTTGATGATGAATCGCACGCTACGTCTGATGATTGGATCGCTGGCGGGGGCCATTTGGATTGCTGCCATGCCCGTCGATGTAGTATCCGCGGCGTCTCAGATATGGCTGGCGCAGATGCCTTTTGAGGCGCCGCCGAAACCGCAGTCGGCGCCGGACACCTCGGTACCGCCCTTAACGGAGCCATTAGGGCCTGAAGAATTGAAGCGCGCCGAGGCACTCTTGCCGATGCTGGAGGGCAAACAGGAATTCTGGGCGATCGGAGAGTTTGTACATTTAGGCCCGAGTGTCTCCCCGGTCCTGGTCAAGGCGTTGACCATGTCGTCGCCGCGTGTCCGTTACAACGCCATTGAGACCTTACACATTATGAAAGATCCGAGCGTCGTGCCGGCGTTGATCACGGTCGCGAAAGACCCGAATGAAATGCCGAAAATCCGTGAACATGCGTTACGCGTGGCTGTTCGGCTCGATCCATCGCTTGCTCCTCCTGCCATTGAAGCGATGGCCAAGGATCAGAACGGTTCGATCAGGAAAGCCGCTGCGTTTGAAGCCCGCTATGTTCGGCAGAAGGCTGTCATTCCCGTATTGATTACGCTCCTTCCCGATGACGAACGATTCGTCTCCTTGACCGCCGTGAATTCCCTCTGGACCCTGACACGCTATGACACCGAGATGCACGATTGGGAAAGCTCCACCAAGCAAGACCGTACGGAATGGACTCAGGAGTGGAGCGATTGGTGGAATGCGAATAAAGAAACCTTCCAATTACCCGAGCCTCGAAAACAGAAGAAGATGGCTCAGTAAAAGAGGACGAAGTGCAGAGGAATGGAGACTAACAAAAGGCTTCAACCCCTTTAGTAGTCCTCGAGGTCTCAGTCCCTCAGTCCACGTGATGATCCTGTGGTCGGTTGCGCTGTCGGAAATCGCTGTGTTATAAAATTATCATTGGATCAGGTTGTGGAGAGGGTTATGGCATCCTTGGAAATCGCGAAGTTAGGAAATCCTGTGCTGCGGAAAAAGGCCGAACCGGTGTCGCAGGATGAGATCGGCACGGAAGCGTTCCAGCAGTTTATCGATGATATGTTCGAGACGATGGTCGAGGCCGAAGGGATAGGCTTAGCGGCCCCGCAAGTATCTCGTACGCAACAGGTCGTGGTCATGGATCTTCCCGGAGAAGGGGGATTTCCAAAGACCGTCCTGATCAATCCTAAAATTGTCTTCTATGGTCCTCAGCAAGTGGAGAACTGGGAAGGCTGCCTTAGCGTCGATGGGCTACGCGGTAAAGTGACGCGACCGTCGATGATCCGTGTTCAAGCGTTGGATCGCTATGGCGCTGCTATGGATTTTGAAGCGACCGGGTTGTTTGGGGTCTGTATCCAACATGAGTTGGACCACTTGATTGGAAAAGTCTTTCTGGATCGTATGGTGGAGTTTTCCAGCCTGACTCAGCTTGAAGAATTTGATCGGTATTGGAAGCAGGAAGATGCGGCCGTCATATAGGCTGCTGAAAAAGTCCTCCAGCGGCGTTCTCAGTCACTCGGATCCCTCAACGTACACAACGGTACGCTTCAGGGTCCTCGTTCCCTGCAGCCTTGCTAGAGGCCTTTTGGGGCAGCCTTCATTTCTATCCCTCGACAACTTGTGAAGCCTCTCCTTCGTATTCTTCGCTACATTCGACCGTATCGCCATCTGGCGCTGCTGGCGCTCACATGTGCCGGCCTCACGACAGCGCTTGAGCTGATCCCACCGTGGCTTACCAAGATTGTCATTGATGACGTGATTCAATCCCACCAGCCCGCGCTGTTGCCATGGATCATTGGCGGTCTTGTCGCCACGTATGGCTTGAGAAATATCTTCGGCTCCTTACGCATTCGATTTAATAATACGCTGGAGCAGAAGGTCGTGTACGACTTGCGGGACCAGGTCTTCTCGGCCTTGCAGCGGCTGTCGATCAGTTACTACGAGAACCGATCGACCGGGGAAATCATGTCCCGGGTGAACAATGACACCGAACATGTGGAGCGCATTTTCATCGATGGCCTGGAAGCCATGTTGACTGCCTCTTTGACGCTGGTCGGCATCATGGTGATGCTCTTTTGGCTGAATTGGAAACTTGCGCTGCTCGCCTTGATTCCGATCCCATTGCTGATTGTCTCTGCGGCCACCTTTACGAAACGCATGCATGGGTATTATCACGACATCCGGCGGAGCACAGCGGATCTCAACGCCTATCTGCAGGACGCCATTTCTGGGATTCGCGAGACGATTGGGTTCAATCAGCAGAACGCTGAACGGACGCGCTTCAATAGACTGAGTTACGACTATAGTCAGAGCAATCTCAAAGCCATGTATCTATGGTCGCTTTATTCTCCCAGTATGATGTTCGTAGGAAGCCTTGGCACGATGCTCATTCTGTGGTTCGGATCGCAAGAGGTTCTTTCAGGCGCGCTGACACTGGGTGAATTGGTGATGTTCCTCGGATACCTGGCGCTGTTTTACGTGCCCATCAATCAAATTCACTCCGTGAATCACTTGCTTCAGCATGCGTTGGCTGCCAGCGAACGGGTGTTCGAAGTGTTGGATACGCAACCGGACGTGAAGGATCGACCAGGAGTCATGGCCCCCGCAGAACGGTTGCATGGGGCCGTGCGGTTCGAGCGCGTGGCGTTCGCCTATCGCGACGATGTGCCGGTACTGAAAGAGATCACGCTTGATGTCAAACCGGGGGAGCGCATTGCCTTGGTCGGCCCGAGCGGAGCGGGGAAAAGTAGTCTCCTAAAATTGTTGATGCGCTTCTATGACGTAAAAGCCGGCGCCATTCTCATCGATGGGTATGACGTGCGGGATCTGCCACTGGCCTTTCTCCGGCATCACATCGGATTAGTCCAGCAGGAGCCATTTTTATTCAATGGCACGGTGCGGGAGAACATTGCGTACGGCGATCCGACGGCGGATCAGCCCCGCCTTGAGGAGGCGGCGCGCGCGGCACGGGCACATGACTTCATTGTCGATCTGCCTGAAGGGTATGAGACGTGGATCGGCGAACGGGGCGTGAAATTATCGGTCGGCCAAAAGCAACGGGTCTCGATCGCGCGCGTGCTGCTCAAGAATCCGCCGATTGTGATTTTTGACGAGGCGACATCGAACGTCGACACCGAAACCGAGTTGAAGATTCGTGAAGCGCTGAGCTATTTGATGGAAGGCCGGACCACGTTTACAATTGCGCACCGGTTATCCACCTTACAGGATGCCGATCGCATTGTCGTCATCGATCATGGCCTGGTCGTCGAAGAAGGGACGCATGAGGCACTGCTGAGCCACGGCGGGCTGTATGCCGTATTGTATGAAGCTCAATTTCAAATTTAGCCCGGGATGCTGAAAAGATCTTCCACTTCGTTCTCAGTTCGTCAAAATCCTCATCGTAGCCCAGAGCTACGCCTGCGGTTTTGTCTCCCTGCGGCTTTGTTGAAGAACCTTTTTGAGCATCCCAATGTTTTCCGTGATTGAAGATTTGAATCATGCCTTTGTATACTGAATTGGAGAGAGGCTAACATGGTGTTGAGGTTCGAATACGATCCGTTGGATCACGAACATGCGGGTGGGCATTGGTTTCATGTCTGTCAGGGACGGACAGAAGACATCGATATGCGAGTTCCGCCGCTGGATCAACCGTATGAATGTCCTCGATGTGGAGTGGAGCTTGAGGCTGAAGATTTCAGGATTGCGCAACAGAGAGGAAGCGTATAACTAGTTATTCGTTAGTCGTTAAATGGAAGATAGTCTTCCCGATAATGAGCCACGAATAACGATTCACGGGGTTCAACATGCCAAGCAGTACTGGTCGTAAAACCGTGTCGGTGAGTCGTGGACTCATGATGCTGTGTGATTCATGTCATGAGCAGGTCTTTGTCGAAAAGCTGGTGGATGGGCGAAACTTTGTCGCGAATCATGAAGCGCTGTTCGATACGATTTGCCTCGGCTGCACGGATATTAACCGACCCTTGATTGATGACATGCTGGGTAGTTCGGAGTAGCGGTCTGCTGAAAACGGCCTCCAGCGGCGTTCTCGGCTTGAGAGCATCCTCAACGTACCCCAGAGGGTACGCCTCCGGTGCTCTCCGCGCCTGCGGCCTTGCTGGATGACC
>Ga0308175_100001493_pt1 | contig 15827 bp, 15 predicted proteins | sample PhyCR1_3_FD_203893 | JGI IMG/M metagenome (GOLD analysis project Ga0308175, IMG submission 203893) | Soil microbial communities from UC Gill Tract Community Farm, Albany, California, United States - DLSLS.C.R1 | ecosystem: Environmental > Terrestrial > Soil > Agricultural land | place: USA...
GGCCACGACCGGCACGCCGCAGGCCATCGCCTCCAGCGGCACGATCCCGAACGGCTCGTACCAGGGCGTGCAGACCACGATGTCGGCCGAGCGCAGCAGCGCCGGCACGTCCGGCCGCGCCACCGCACCGATCAGCCGGACCCGGTCGGCCACCCCGAAGCGCTCGGCCAGCCCGGTCAGCCTGGTCGCCTCGGGATCGTCGGCCAGCTCGGCCGCGGCGGGACCGCCGGCGATGACCAGCTCCGCGTCCGGCACGCCGACCAGCGCGCGGATCACCGTGTCGAAGCCCTTGCGCGGCACCAGCCGGCCGATGCAGAGCACCCGCGGCCGGTCGCCGCGCTCGGCCACCGGCCCGTCCGGGGTGAACTGGTCGACGTCCACTCCGGACGGCACGACCGTGATGCGCTTCCTGGTCGCGCCGAGCCGGACCAGCTCGGCGACCTCGTCGGTGGAGGTGGCGACGACCCGGTCGACGGCGCGGGCCAGCGCCCGCTCCATCCGGATCCGCACCGGCGGGCTGGTGTCGGCCCGGCCCTGGAACCGCCGCTTGGTGACGCCCAGCGCGTGGAAGGTCTGCACGACCGGTACGTGGACGTCGCGGGTCGCCGACAGCGCGGCCAGCCCGGACATCCAGAAGTGCGCGTGCACCAGGTCGGGCGGGTCGGCGGCGATGCGCGCGGCGAGCTCCGAGCCGAGCTCGCCGACCAGCGGCAGCAGCTGGTCCCTCGGCACCCTGGCCGCCGGTCCGGCGTCGAGGTGCTCGACCACCACCCCGTCGGCGATCCGCACCCGGTCCGGGAGCTCGGCCGAATCCCGTCGCGTGTAGACGGTGACGTCGTGGCCGGCCCGGCCGAACGCCCGGGCCAGCGACTCGACGTGGACGTTCTGGCCGCCCGAGTCAACCCCTCCGATCGCAGCGAGTGGGCTGGCGTGTTCGGACACCATCGCGATCCTCATCGGGTCACCTCCTTGAGAAGTCGGTCCCAGTCGTGCAGGAAGCGGTCGAGGCCGTAGCGGGCCAGCGCGGCCTCCCTGGCCACCCGGCCGGCCTCGGCCGCCTGGTCCGGATCGGCCAGCAGGTGCCGCACGGCACCGGTCAACACGTCCAGCCGGTTGGAGCAGGCGCCCGCGGCCGGTGGCACCGCCTCGACCGCCTCGGTGGTGGCCAGCGCGACCACCGGCATCCCCAGGTGCATCGCCTCGATCAGGGACAGACCGAGGGACGTCCAGCGGAACGGGTGCACGTACACCCGCCGCCGGGCCAGCTCCGCGTGCAGTTCAGCCTGCGGCAGGTCGTACGCGGACACCCCGGGGACCCGGTCGGTGTTCATGCCGAACAGGTCGACCGGGGCGACCCGGGCGAACTCCGGGATCAGGTCGGCGCCGACCAGCCGGCCGCGGCGGGCCGGATCGTTGACGACCACGCCGAGCCTGGCCAGCTCGCCGGTCCACAGTGGACCGGGGTCGACCACGCCGTGCTCGATCACCGTCGTCGGCGCCCGGCCGGAGTCCCACATCAGCGCGTTGAAGTGGGTGACGTGCACCAGCGGCACGTCCGACCGGTCGGCCAGGGGGTGCCGGGTGTGCGGCACCTCGCCGCGCGGGCAGTCGTGCTCGAGGTAGACGGCCGGGACGCGGCGGTCCCCGAGCCAGCGCGCGGCCAGCTCCAGGTCGCGCGGGCGCTGCAGCACCACCACGTCGACCGGCTCGTCGGCCAGCTGCTCGGGCGTCACCTCGCGGACGCTGGCCGGCCACTCGTACGTGTCGGGCCGGCCGAGCCCGTCCGGCCCGCGGTCCGGCACGACCGGGACGAGGTAGTCGTGCGGCCCCTGGACGAACGCGGTGCTCCAGGCACCGTGCACGTGCCAGTGCAAGATCCTCATGTCCCGCTCCGCTCGCGCTGCGAGCACTCGCACTCGCTCACACCGACACCACCTTGTCCACGGCGGCGACCACGTCCAGCGGGGTCACCGAGTCGAGGCAGGGGTGGCCGGGCACCGGGCAGACGGTGGCCCGGCTGTCCCGGCAGGGCGCGTCCTGGTCGCCGAGCAGCACGCAGGCCACCCCGTACGGGGCCCACCGGGCGGCCGGCACGACCGGCGCGAACAGCGAGACGACCGGGGTGCCGACCGCCGCCGCGAGGTGCGCCGGGCCGGTGTTGCCGACCACGACGGCGTCCGCGCCGGCGAGCACCGCGGCCAGCTCGGCGAAGCCGGTCCGGCCGCCGAGGTCGGTGCCGGGGCCGGCCACCGCGGCGGTGAGCGCCGCCTCACCGGGCCCGCCGGTGACCACGACCCGCCGGCCCGCGGCGGTCAGCTCCTCGACCGCCGCCGCGGCCCGTGCCGGCGACCAGGCGCGCGCCGGCACGGACGCGCCGGGGTGCACCACCACGTACGGTCCGGGGCCGGTCAGGTGCGACACCGCCGGCAGCGGCGTCCGGACCCGGAGCCGGCCGTCGTCGCCGGCCGGCAGGGCGAACCCGGCGGCGGCCACTGTGGACAGTGCACGCTCCGGTTCGGGCAGGTCGTCGTCGACCCGGTGCCGGACGTCGAGCAGCGAGCCCGGGTAGTCCTCGCTCACCGCGGCGACGTACCCGACGCCGGCCAGCCGCAGCAGCAGCGCCAGCGGCAGGGCGGACTGGTGGAACGAGGTGAGCACGACCGCGGCGGACACCCCGGCCGCGCGCACCGCGGCGACCAGACCGTCCACATCGGACGGGTCGACCGGATCGGGCGACGGGTCGATCCACGGTGCCCGCCAGACCAGCGTCTCGGCGACGCCGGGCAGCAGGGCGGCGGCCTGCCGGCCGCGCGGGCCGACGAGCAGCACGACCTCGGCCGAGGCGGCGACCGCGCGGACGGCCGGGCCGGCCAGCAGGACGTCGCCGTCGCTGTCCAGCCGGGCCACCAGCACCCGGCTCACCGCCCGGCTCACCGCCCGGCTCCGAGCATCGCCAGGGCGAGCTCGACCGCGGACGGCAGGTCGTCGGCCACCGCCGGCGCGGACCGGACCTCCTCGGGCCTGGTGACCGGCGTCGGCACCAGCACGGCGCCAGCGCCGGCCGCCCGGGCCGCGGCCAGGTCGGTGCCGATGTCACCGATCAGGACGCAGCGCGCGGTCGGCACGCCGAGCGCGGCGGCGGCGGCCAGCACCAGCCCGGGCGCGGGCTTGCGGCAGCCGCACCCGTCCGCCGGTGCGTGCGGGCACAGCTGCCAGGTGTCGAACGGCCCGAGCAGCTCCTCGACCCGGTCGTTGACGCGGTCGACCTGGTCCCGGCTGAGCGTGCCGCGGCCGATCCCGGACTGGTTGGTCACCACGCCGACCGGCACGCCGATGGCGCGCAGCCGGGTCAGCGCGGCGAGCGCGCCCGGCACCGGGTCGACCAGCGCCGGATCGCCGTTGTAGGGGACGTCGTGCACGAGCGTGCCGTCCCGGTCGAACAGCACCGCGGCGCCGGGCGTGGGCAGCGGGCCGGCCCGGCGGGCCGTCAGCTCGCCACGCAGCCGCTGCGCGACCGCCGCCGGCGGGATCGCCACCGACGTCGCCGCCATCGCCAGCACCTCGGCCGGCGTGCGCGGTCCGGGCAGGATCCGCGCCGCGGCGAACTCCACCGTCCCGGCCAGCCATGCCGCCGCGCCGAGGCGGGCGACGACCGGCCTGCGCGCGAGAACCCCGGCGAGCGCGGCGGCGGCGGCGAGGGTGGTGGCGGCGTGCCGTGGCAACCGGCCGCGGGGTGCACCGGCACGCCGGCGCCAGTCCGAGCTGTGCAGCCGGCGCATCAGCGCGTCGTCCGCGTTGCCGGCCTGGGTCCGTACGGACACCCAGCGGGACGCCGGCCGCACCGGGTGGTCGACCATCCGAGCGCCCTGCACCAGCGACCAGCCGAACGCCTGCAGCCGCAGGGCCAGGTCGGCGTCCTCCCGGTAGGCCCGGCGGAACCGCTCGTCGAACCCGCCGGCCCGCACCAGCGCGGTCCGCCGGAACGCCATGTCCGCGGTCGCCCAGCGCGCGTTCGCCAGACCGGCGGTCACCCGCTCCCAGTCGGTCGGCCGCCGCCCGGCGGGCAGCGGCACCCGTACCCGCCCCTGCGAGCCGGCCACCGACGGCGCCAGCCCGGCCAGGTCGGCGGCCAGGTCGCTGGCCCAGTCCGGACCTGGCCGCACGTCGTCGTCGAGGAAGGCGACCCACGGGCTCGCGGTCGCCCGCCAGCCGACGTTGCGGGCCGCCGCCGGACCTCGCGCCGGCCCGGGCACCACCTGCAGCAGGTCCCAGACCGGCAGGTCGAGCGGCCGGTCGGGGGTGGCCCGGTCGTCGACCACGACGACCACCCCGGGCGCCGGGCCGGTGCCGGCCCGCAGCGCGTCGAGCAGGACCCGCAGCGACGGCCGCCCGACGGTCGGGATCACCACCGAGTATGCCGGCGCGGTCACGAGAGCGGCCGCCGTACCAGGAACGGGCCGAGCACCAGCGCGTCGACCGGCGCCGAACCGAACAGCTCGAGCGCGTCCCGCGGGTCGTCTACCATCGGCCGGCCCGCGGTGTTGAGCGACGTGTTCACCAGGCAGGGCAGCCCGGTCCGCCGCTCGAACGCGGTCAGCAGGGCGGCCACCGCCGGCTCCCGCTCGGGGTCGACGGTCTGCGCCCGCGCCGTGCCGTCCACGTGCACCACGGCCGGGATGCGGTCCCGCCAGTGCGGCCGAACCCGGTGCACGAACAGCATGTACGGCGAGGGCAGCGGGCCCTCGAAGACCTCGGCCGCCCGGTCCAGCCTGATCATCGGCGCGACGGGCCGGAACTGCTCGCGGCCCTTGACGTCGTTGAGCTTCGTCAGCGTCTCCCGCCGGCCCGGGCCGGCCAGCAGCGAGCGGTGCCCGAGCGCCCGCGGACCGTACTCGGAGCGCCCGGCGAACCAGGCGACCACGCCGTCGCCGGCCAGCATCTCCGCGACCGTGTCGGCCAGGTCGGCCGGCCGCTCGTACGGCCAGCGGGCGGTGTCCAGCCAGGCCGCGAGCTCGGCGTCGGTCCAGCCCCGGCCGAGGTCGGCGCCGGCCATCGGCGCGGCCCGCTCCCCCGCGGCCGCGGCGACGTGCAGCGCGCCGCCGAGGGCGGTGCCGGCGTCCCCGGCGGCCGGCTGCACCCAGACCGTCTCGAACGGTCCCTCCGCGGCCAGGCGCGAGTTGGCCACGCAGTTCAGCGCGACCCCGCCGGCCATGGTCAGCACCCGGTCCCCGGTCTGCTCGTGCAGCCAGCGGACCAGCTGCAGCAGCACCTCCTCCAGCCGCGCCTGCACGGACGCGGCCAGGTCGGCGTGCTCGGCGTCGAACTCGTCGCCGGGCCCCCGTCGCTTGGCCAGCGCGTCCCAGGCGACCGGGTCGGTGCGGAACCCGCCGTCGCCGGTGACCCGGACCGCCTCCCGCAGCTCCGGCAGGTGCCGCGGCACCCCGTACGAGGCCAGCGCCATCACCTTGTACTCGTCGGACGAGCGCTGAAAGCCGAGGTGCTCGGTCACGTCCTCGTACAGCAGGCCGAGCGAGTGCGGCAGGCCCTGCGACGCCAGCACGGTCAGCGACCCGTCGGCCGCGTACCGGCCGGCCAGGTGGGAGACCGCCTCGCCGCGACCGTCGAGCACCAGCACCGAGGACTCCGGGTGGGGCGCGGCCAGCCCGGCCGAGGCGGCGTGCGCGACGTGGTGCGGCACGTACCGGACCTGGCCGGGGTCGAGCCCGGGCAGCGCGCTGGCGAGGAACTGCGGCGCCCGCCGTGCGTACGTGGTGCGCAGGTGGTCCCACGGGTCGGCGAGGCCGAGCTCCTCGGCCGGCCGGGCCAGCGCGGGGTCGAACGAGTAGGTCACCACGTCGACGTCGGCCGCGGTCAGCCCGCCCTCGGCGAGGCACCAGGCCGCCGACTTCTCCGGCAGCTCCCAGGCCGAGAAAGGAACCGGCCGTTTCCCGTGCTTGCGCCGGCTGAAGCGCTCCTCCTCCGCCGCCGCAACGATCTCGCCGTCCACGACGAGCGCGGCCGCAGGGTCGTGATAGATCGCGTTGATGCCGAGCACCCGCACACAACACCTCCAAATCACGGCACGCTGCAGCTAACGCTCTGTGAGCAGTTGCCAGATGGTGGGGTGATGCCTGCGCCTTCAAGCACCGTCGGCAGGAAGCCTGCCCGGGGCGGTCCTCGGTCAAACGCCGTCAGGGGAAGAAACGCTACTCCGCGGAGTCGCTTCCACCACCCGTACGGGGGACGCGGGAAATAAGGACGGCCCAGCTCCCGGGGACGATCGGGAGCTGGGCCGTGGTCACTCGGCCGCAGGTGATCAGCCTCGACGACACGAGGTCAACCGGCGCTGGCCGCCTCGAACCCGTCGAGGATCGGGACCGCGTGCAAGGGGTCCACCGGCACGATCGCGTGCCGGCGGACCCACCGCACCCGGTCCGGCCGTGTCATCCCCGACTCTGGACGGTTAGGTGAAGATGCTGACGCCACCCGGGCCGACGAGCAGGCCGACCACGATCAGCACGATGCCGAACAGCAGCGAACCACGGACGATCTGGACGATCCCGGCGATGACCAGGATCACGGCGATGAGCCAGAGGATGAATGCCATGCCCTCGATGTCCCCTCGCCGCCGACTGTCCAAACAGGACACCAAGCGAAGTTCGACTACGGAGCGTCGACTACCGGCGACGCGACCGCGCGCTCTCCCGGTCGTTGGCCTTGGCGATCGCCTCGACCAGCTCGTCCTTGCTCATCCGGGACCGTCCGCGCACGTCGAGCCGCCTGGCCAGGTCCATCAGGTGCGCCTTGGACGCGTTCGCATCCACCCCGCCGGCGGTCGGCCGGGACCGCCGCGAGGACGGCACCGAGCGGGCCGCCTGCGGGTCGGAGGGACCCTTGCGCTCCTTGGGCTCCCAGTGGTCGCCGACCTTCTCGTACGAGTGCTTGAGGGCGGAGAACGCGGTGCGGTGCGCCCGCTCGCCCTCCCCGTACGTCTGCACGGCCGAGTCGTGCGTCTTCGCCCAGGTCTCCTGCGCCTTCTCCGGCGAGCGGCGCAGGGTGGACGGAAGTTCCTCCTTGGCGGGCATTCGTCGTCACCTCCGATCGGTGGTGTACCCGCGGAAAGGCCGAGGGCACCGGTCGGCGACCGGTGCCCTCGGCCCTGCGACTCCGCGGCGCTCAGCGCTTGAACGCGTCGCCGACCTTGTCCGCCGCGTCCTTGACCTTCTCGCCCGCGTCCTTGACGTCGGCCTCGGTCTGCTGCCCGCGGCCCTCGTCGCGCAGCTCCTCGTTGTCGGTCGCCGCGCCGACCGCCTCCTTGCCGCGGCCGGCAACCCGGTCAGCAGCGTTCCCCATCTTGTCCTCAGCACTCATACATCCCCCATACCCACCCCCCACCCCTTGATGCCACAACGACCAATCGAGGACCCGAGGACGTCGCGCGCGAAGCACGCCGGTCCGTAGTGAACGGGATGGGGCCCCCCGCCATCGGCGGGGCTCGTTGGAAGAGGTCGGTCGAGTGCCGCCAGAGCACACGAGCTACCGCCCGGGGGGCCGCCCCCGACAGCTAGTCGTCGATACCTTCGGAGCGGCCGAGGGCGGGGGCGTCGTCGGGTGGGGTGAGCGGGAGGCGGACGAGGAACCAGGTGTCGCCGGGGCGGGACTCGACCCTGATGTCACCGTGGTGCTTCTTCACCACGATCCGCCAGGAGATGTCCAGCCCGAGCCCGGTCCCCTCGCCGACGGGCTTGGTGGTGAAGAACGGCTCGAAGATCCGTCCGACTATCTCGTCCGGTACGCCGGGACCGGTGTCGCCGATCCCGATCATCGCGCAGTCGTCCTCGCGGTAGGTCCGGATCGTCAGCGTCCCCTCCCCACCCATAGCCTGCACGGCGTTGTCGATGAGGTTGGTCCAGACCTGGTTGAGCTCGGCCGCGTACGCCGGCAGCGGGGGCAGCGACCGGTCGTACTGCTTCACGATCTTGATCTTGTCGCCGATCTTGCGGGCCAGCATGACCAGCGTCGAGTTGAGCAGCTCGTGCACGTCGATGACCTGGAACGGCGCCCGGTCCATCTGCGAATACTGCTTGGCCGCACCGACGAGCGTGGACACCCTGGTGGTGGCGTCCTCGATCTCGTTCATCAGCATCTCGGTCTCGACCGTGTACGCCAGCCAGCGCACCGCGCTGTCGGTCGCCGTGCCGGGGCACTTCTCCATCGCGCGAGCCAGCCAGGCCGCATCGATCCCGCCGGCGACGAGGGTCGGGGCCAGGTCCCAACCGTTGTTGACGCCCTGGTCGTCCAGCCAGTCGCCGAGCTCGTCCTCCGCGTCACTGGCCTCGATCGGGCCGAGCTTGGGCGCCTTGGCGAGCCGCTCGACCGCCTCCTCCTGCAGCTTGACCAGCCCGGGCAGCGCCACGGGGTCGATCGCGCCGCCGGCAAGCATGGCCAGCTTGTGCCGCATCCCGGCGATCCGCTCCCGCAGCGCGGCGGTGGCCCGGACCGCGGCCGCGGCCGGGTTGTTGAGCTCGTGGGTGAGCCCGGCCGACAGCGACCCGAGCGCGAGCAGCCGCTCCCGCTCGTTGACCAGCCGCTGGCTGTTCTGCATGCCGAGGAAGATGCCGTCGAGCAGGTGGATCGCCATCGGGAACCAGCTGCGGACCGCCTGGCCCCACTCGTCCGCCGGCAGCTGGAAGATCCGCATGTCGGTGACCGCCTCGACGGTCGCCCCGTACGTCGGCTGGGCCCGGTCGGTGTTCAGGTAGGACTGGGTGGCGCCGAAGTAGGAGCCGACGTGGTCGGTCCGGTTGATCAGCACCCGCTCGCCGCCGGCCAGCCGGGACAGCGCGAGCGTGCCGGACAGCAGGACGAAGAAGCAGGTGGGCGGGTCGCCCTCGGCGACGACGGTCTCGCCGGCGGGGACCGTCCTGACCTCGCCGTGCTCGGTCAGCCAGTCCAGGTGCTCGTCGCTGAGCGACTCGAACAGGAACAGCTTCCGCAGCTCGTCGCGGTCCAGCGTCTCTCTCATAGCTTCTCCAGGTAGCGGTGCACCAGCGTGACCGCCATCGCGCCCTCGCCGACCGCGGACGCCACCCGCTTCACCGACTCGGCCCGCACGTCGCCGGCCACGAACACGCCGGGCACGCTCGCCTCCAGGTGATACGGGTCGCGGTCCAGCGTCCAGCCGGCCGGCCGGTGGCCGTCGACGACCAGGTCCGGGCCGGTGACCACGAAGCCCCGGGAGTCACGGTCGAGGCAGCCGTCCAGCCAGTCGGTGCGCGGTGCTGCCCCGATGAACACGAACAACCAGGAGGCCGGCACTGTTTCCGCCTCACCGGTCAGGTTGTTGCGCAGGGTCAGCAGCTCGAGGTGCTCGCCGCCGACACCCTCGACCACCTCGGTGCAGGTGCGCACCTCGATGTTGGGCACCCGTTCGATCTGGTCGATCAGGTAGCGGGACATCGAGGAGTCCAGCGATTTGCCGCGGACCAGCAGCACGACCCGCTCGGCGTACCGGGCGAAGTACATCGCGGCCTGCCCGGCCGAGTTGGCTCCGCCGACGATGTACACGTCCTGACTGCGGCAGGCCGGGCCTTCGGTCGTGGCGGCGCCGTAGTAGACACCGCGGCCGGACAGCTCCGACAGCCCGGGCGCCTCCAGCATCTGGTACGACACGCCGGTGGCGAGGATCACCGTGTGGCCGGCGATCTCGGTGCCGTCGTCGAACCGGGCGACCTTGGCGTTGCCGCGCTGCTCCAGCCGTACCACGTCGCGAGCGGTGAGCAGCTCGACCTCGAACTTCAGCGCCTGGCGGCGGGCCCGCTCGGTGAGCTGCTCGCCGGACACGCCGTCCGGGAAGCCGAGGTAGTTTTCGATCCGGCTGCTGGTGCCGGCCTGCCCGCCGGTGGCCCGCCGCTCGACGAGCACCGTGCGCAGCCCCTCGGACCCGCCGTACACGGCCGCGCCGAGGCCGGCCGGGCCGGCGCCGATGACGATGAGGTCGTAGAAGTCGGTGGACGGCGTGGTGGCCAGGCCCACGTGCTGGGCCAGCTCGGCATCGGACGGCTCGACCATCGCCGTGCCGTCCGCGGTGACGACCACCGGCAGCCGGTCGTCGTCGGCGCCGGCGGCCGACAGGAGCCGCTGCGCCTCCGGGTCCTCGGCCAGGTACCAGCGGAACGGGACCAGGTTGCGGGCGAGGAAGTCGCGCACCTCGTACGAACGGGCCGACCAGCGGTGCCCGATCACCCGGATCTCCCGCGGCGGCTGCCGGTCGGTCGCGGTCCACGCCTCCAGCAGTCCGTCGACCACCGGGTAGAGCTTCTCCTCCGGCGGGTCCCAGGGCTTGAGCAGGTAATGGTCGAGGTCGACCACGTTGATGGCCTGGATCGCCGCGTCGGTGTCCGCGTACGCGGTGAGCAGGATCCGGCGGGCGAGCGGGAACAGGTCCATCGCCTGCTCCAGGAACTCGATCCCGCTCATCCCGGGCATCCGGTAGTCGGCCAGCAGCACGGCTACCTGCTCGCCGCGCAGCTTGATCTCGCGCAGCGCCTCCAGCGCCTGCTGGCCGGACTCGGCCCGGACGATCCGGTAACCCTCGCCGTACTGCCGGCGCAGGTCGCGGGCGACGGCCCGGGACACGCTCGGGTCGTCGTCGACGGTCAGGATCGCCGGGCGGGCGACGCGGCCGGTGTCGGGAGCAGTCATGGTGACTTAGTCAATCAGCGTGGGCCGCCCGCGTCTTCCCCGAATGCTTCACCCCAGGGCGAACGCGGCCGGCCGCGGGCCCCACGATGCGCCCTTCCGAGCCGTCCGGGGGTTTCCGGGGGATTTCCGGGAAGCATTCCCGGGAGGAATTCCCGGCGGCGCAGCCCGGGACGCGTCACTCCCGCATCAGGATGGACTCCTCGAGGTCGAGCTCGCGCTGCACCCGGGCGAGCACCTGGTCGTCGATCTGGCCACGGTCGCGCAGGTCGATGAACACGTCCCGCTCGGCGTCGATCATCGACCGGCGCAGCCGACGGAACGAGACCGACGGCGGCTCGATCGCGACGCCGTCCGGGGTACCCCGGCCACCGAGCCGCTCCCACGCCCCGAGCTGGCGGATCTCCGCCTTCTCCCGCAGCCGGGACACCACGTCCTCAGGCACGAACGAGTTGCCCGCCAGCTCCTGGTCGAGCCGGGCCAGCGCGGCGTTCGCCGCGGCGTGCTGGGCGCCGGCCTCCCGGATCAGGTCCTGCTGCTCCTCGGTGCCGGTCACCCCGAGCCAGCGGATCAGCGCCGGCAGGCTCAACCCCTGGATCAGCAGCGTCCCGACCACGACCACGAACGTGAGGAACAGGATCAGGCTGCGCTGGGGGAAGCCGGCGGGCAGCGCGAACGCCGCCGCCAGCGACACCACCCCGCGCATGCCGGCCCAGGCCAGCACGGTCGGGTAGGTCCACGGCATGGGCGGCCCCTTCGCCTCCTTCCGCTGCAGCGGCCGTAAGTACGTCGCCGGGTACATCCAGGCGAACCGGGACAGGATCGTCACCGCCAGCGCGACCGCGGAGGCCATCAGCACCGAGCCGGCCGAACCCTTCGGCAGCTGGTCGAGCACGGTCGGCAGCTGCAGGCCGATCAGCGCGAACACCACCGACTCGAGCAGGAACTCGATCACCCGCCAGACCTCGACGCCCTGCAGCCGGGTGGCGGCGCTCATCCGGCGCGGCGAGCGGTGGCCGAGGAAGAGGCCGGCGGCGACGACCGCGAGCACGCCGGAGCCGTGGTAGGCGTCCTGGCCCAGCTCCTCGGCCACCGCGTACGTGACGAACGGCAGCAGCAGGACCACCGAGTTCTCCAGCACCGGGTCGTGCAGGTGCTGCAGCACGGTCTCGGTCAGCACCGCGATCACCAGCCCGACGGCGACCCCGCCGACCGCGGCGACGATGAACTCGCCGATCCCGGTCCAGATCGAGAACCCGCCGGCCATCGCCGCCCCGACCGTCACCCGGTATGCGGTCAGCGCGGTGGCGTCGTTGACCAGGCTCTCCCCGGCCAGGATCGTGATCAACCGGCGCGGCATGCCGACCGAGCGGCCGACCGCGGTGGCCGCCACCGCGTCCGGCGGCGAGACGATCGCGCCGAGGGTGAAGGCGGCGGCCAGCGGCAGGTCCGGCAGCACGGCGTGCACCGCGAACCCGACGGTCAGCGTGGTGAACAGCACGAGCCCGACCGACAGCAGCCCGATCGGCCGGATGTTCTGCCGGAAGTTGATCACCGAGCTCTGCCACGCCGCGCCGAACAGCAGTGGCGGCAGGACGAAGAACAGGATGACGTCCGGCTCGAGCTCGAACTCGCCGACGCCGGGGACGAAGGACGCCGCGATCCCGGCCACGACCAGCAACAGCGGGGCGGACAGCTTCAGCCGCCGGGCCAGACCGGCCAGCGCGGCCGCGACCGCGACGAGCACCAACACCTCGAACTGCACCGCGGCCCCTTCCCTCGTGCCCGCAGGCGCCGGCAGCAACACCGGCCGGCGCAGCAAGGTTCCCGCACCGTCGCCAGGTGGTGCCACGGGGAACGGCGTAGGTTCGCCGTGAGCCGAGGCGAGGAGGAGATCCGTGACCGAGTGCCCGCATGTCGCCCAACTGCCGCCCGAGCCGGCGCCCAGCACGACCGAGGGGTGCGAGGACTGCCTCGCCATGGGCACCGTGTGGGTGCACCTGCGTCAATGCCTGACCTGCGGTCACATCGGCTGCTGCGACTCCTCGCCGCAGCGGCACGCGAGCAAGCACGGGGCCGAGGTCGGCCATCCGGTCATCCGCTCGTTCGAGCCCGGCGAGGACTGGCGTTGGTGCTTCGTGGACCAGGCGATCGTCTGACCGTCCGGCCCTTCCGGGCGCGCAGCGGTGCTGCCTTCGGCCGTGCTGGCCTGGGTCGGCCGGGCTGGGATCGGCCGCGCCACCACCGGCCGGCCGCCGGTCAGGCGAGCAGCTGCTCCCGCAGCCGGGCGAGGGTGCGCGCCAGCAGCCGGGACACGTGCATCTGCGAGATGCCGAGCTGGGCGGCGATCTGCGACTGCGTCTGGTTGCCGTAGAAGCGCAGCTGCAGGATCCGCCGCTCCCGCTCCGGCAGCGTCGCCAGCGCCGGACCGAGCGACTCGTGCAGCTCGACGTCGACCAGCGCCTGGTCGTCGCCGCCGAGCCGGTCGCCGAGCGTGCGGTCCTCGGCGGTCGGCGCGTCCAGCGAGTCGGCGGTGTACGCGGCGGCGCAGTCCAGCGCCTCCAGCACCTCTTCCTCCGTGCGCCCGGACCGGTCCGCCAGCTCGGCCACGCTCGGCGCGCGGTTGAGCTCCTGGGTCAGCGTGCCCGCCAGGCGGGTGATCTCCGCGGTCACCTCCTGCAGGTGGCGGTGCACGTGCACGGCCCAGGTGCGGTCGCGGAAGTGCCGGCGGATCTCACCGAGGATCGTCGGCGACGCGTACGTGCTGAACTCGAGCCCCCGGGACGGGTCGAACCGGTCGACGGCCTTGACCAGCCCGATCGCGCCGGCCTGCAGCAGGTCGTCGAGCGGCTCGCCGCGCCCGGCGTACCGGCGGGCGAAGTAGCGGACCAGCGGAAGGTGCATCTCGACCAGCGCCGTCCTGGTGCGGTCCCGCTCCGGGCCGTCGGGCAGCTCGGCGAGCTGCCGGAACAGCACGCGGGCGGACTCCCTCGCCTGCTCGCGGGCGGGCTGGTCGTCCTGGACCTGGACGGGTGCGATGGCGGTCACGGCAGCTCCAGAGCGTGCGGGTCGAAGTCCCGCTGGGCCGGTCGGCTGACGTGCTCAACCGACTCCACCGTACCCATCTTCGGTCCGCTCGCAACACAGGCGGCGCGGTCCGCACCAAGTTCACAGCCGCCTGGCAGACTGCGGCCGTGGACCCCCGACCGCTGGCCGTCGTCGACATCGACGGCGTCGTCGCCGACGTGCGCCACCGGCTGCACTTCATCGAGGGCAAGCCGCGGCAGTGGGACCGGTTCTTCGCGGCCGCCGACCAGGACCCGCCGCTGCCCGAGGGTGTCGCGCTGGTCAAGGAGCTGGCCGCGGACCACGACGTGGTCTGGCTGACCGGCCGGCCGGAGCGCACCCGCCGGGCGACCAGGACCTGGCTCGCCGCCCAGGGCCTGCCGACCGAGTCGCTGATCATGCGCCCCAACCACGACTTCCGGCCGGCCCGGGTCACCAAGCGGGACGAGCTGCGCAAGCTGCGGACTGACCGGGAGATCGCGGTCGTCGTCGACGACGACCCGCAGGTGCTCGAGCTGCTGGCCGCCGACGGCTTCCCGACCCGGCACGCCGACTGGCAACAACGCACCGCTCCGCTGCACGACGCGCAGGAGTCCGACGGTCGTACTTAGAGTGGGGCGCATGTCCACCCGGCGCACGTCCGCCTCGCCGACACTGCCGCGCAACGACGTCCGCCTGTACGAGGGCATGGCCGACCAGTGGTGGGAGCCGTACGGGAAGTTCTCAATGCTGCGCTGGATCGCGACCGCCCGCGCGGAGCTGCTGCCGCCGGCGCCACGGCCTGGCGCGCTGCTGGTCGACCTCGGCTGCGGGGCCGGGTTGCTCGCCCCGCACGCGGCCCGGCTCGGCTACCGGCACGTCGGCGTCGACCTGGTCCAGGTCTCGCTGCGGATCGCGGCCGAGCACGGCGTCCGGCCGGTGCGCGGCGACGTGCAGCGGCTGCCGATCGCCGACGGTGTGGCCGACGCCGTCTCGGCCGGCGAGATCCTCGAGCACGTGCCCGACCTCACGGCCGCGGTGGCCGAGGCCTGCCGCGTGCTGCGGCCGGGCGGCACGCTGGTGCTCGACACGATCGCGAACACCCGGCTGGCCCGGATGGTCACCGTGACCATCGGCGAGCGGATCCCCGGCGGCGCCCCGCCGGGCATCCACGACCCGGCGCTGTTCGTCGACCGCGACCGGCTGGTCGCCGAGGCCGCCCGGCACGGCGTCCGGTTGACGCTGACCGGCATGCGCCCACCGCTGGTGGGCACGTTGCGGTGGCTGGCCCGCCGCGACCCCGATCCGCGGATGCGGCGGACCCGGCCGACTTCCGTGCTCTTCCAGGGACACGGGACCAAGGAGGGCACGTGACCGTCTCCGCCCCGGCCGCACTGGCCGACGCCGCCGCCGCGCGGGCCGCCGCCCGCGCGCTCGTCCCGGCGCTGGCCGCCCGGGCCGCCGACCACGACGCCGGCGGGACGTTCCCGGCCGCCGACTTCGCCGACCTGCGCACCGCCGGCCTGCTCGGGCTGATGGTGCCGCCGCGGCTCGGCGGACCCGGCGCCGGCTTCGCCGACTACGCCGAGGTCGCGATGGAGCTCGGCGCCGGGGCCGGGGCGACCGCGCTGGTGTTCAACATGCACGCCTCGGTGACCGGCGCGCTCGCGCAGACCCCGGACGACGTGGCCAGGGCGATGGGCGTCCCGGAGTCCTACTTCGCGATGCGCGACCGGGCGCTGCGGCAGGCCGCGGGCGGGGCGCTGTTCGCGGTGGCGATGAGCGAGCGCGGCGCCGGCAGCCGGCTGTCGAAGCTGACCAGCTCGTACGAGCCGGTCGACGGCGGCTTCCACATCACCGGCTCGAAGACGTTCGTGTCCGGCGCCGGGCACGCCGACTTCTACCTGGTCGCGGCCCGCCGCGGGGACGCGGTGTCGCATTTCCTCGTCCCCGCGGGCCCCGGGATCACCGTCGAGCGCACCTGGGACTCGATGGGCATGCGCGCCACCGGCAGCGACGACCTGCACCTCGACGTCACCGTCGGCGCCGACGCGCTGCTCGGCGGCATCGAGGGGCTGACC
>Ga0308175_100001494_pt1 | contig 15827 bp, 16 predicted proteins | sample PhyCR1_3_FD_203893 | JGI IMG/M metagenome (GOLD analysis project Ga0308175, IMG submission 203893) | Soil microbial communities from UC Gill Tract Community Farm, Albany, California, United States - DLSLS.C.R1 | ecosystem: Environmental > Terrestrial > Soil > Agricultural land | place: USA...
AACTTCCCGATCCCGACGAGGCCCGACTGCTCCATCGCCTTCACGAGCAGCGCGTACGTCTTCTCGGCGCCGTCCTGCGGCCCGACGAGGTACGTGTGCGCGAAGAAGGCCGGGTCGATGTCCTCGTAGGGGACGAAGTCCTCGAGGTCGATCGTGTGCTGCCCTTCGGCCTGTACCGCCTCGAAGTCCTCGTCGGTCAATGGGACGAACTCGCCTTTCGTGAATTCGTACGCCTTGACGATCTCGCTGTTCGGAACCGGGGCGTCCTCGAGCTTGCAGATCTTCTGGTAGCCGATGGGCCCGTCGTCCATCTCGTGCACGAGGTGGAACTGCAGCTTGTGCTCGTGCACGGCGCTGTAGACGCGCACGGGCACGTTCACGAGCCCGAACGAGATCGAGCCGGTCCAGAGCGAGCGCGGCGCCATGTGTCTACAACGAGCCACGCGACTGTCAGGATGCGCTTGCGCGCTGCTGCCATTTCTGGCTCCAGTTCGTGCTCGTCAGTCCGGAGACGAGCGCGCGCTGGACGATCCGGCCCGTCGGGTTCCGGCCGGTGATGCTGACGCGCTTCGGCAGCTCGCTCAGCGACAGCTCGAGCCGCGGCGCGTCGAGGGCGAGCGTCTCGCGATCGACATACGGTGAGCGCGCGTCAAGGCGCTCGCCGATCCGCGCCTCCCACGTGCTCACGCCGGCGGCGGCGGGCCATTCGAGGGCGACGCCGTCGCCCGTGCCCTGCGCGCGCACGCTCATGTTCGCGCTGATCGTCGGCTTTGCGCGATACACCGCCCGCGCGGGACGGGGCGCGGCCGCGCCCGGCTGCGCGAGCGATCGCTTGGCGCGATGCACGGCGAGCAGCCGGCGCAGTTGTCCGAGGGCGCGCGGGTCGACGGCGCGGACGCGCTCCTCGAGCGCCGCGGCGTCGGGCTCGAGGCCGCGTGCGATCTGCGCGCGCGCCTCGTCGAGAATCGTCTTGAGCTCTCTGTCCACTGGTCCCCGGTGAGACCGAGGAGCCTAGCGTCACTTCTTCGTGATCTGAAGCGTGACGGTCGTGGAGTGTGTCTTGCCGCCGCCGGTGCCGGTGATCGTCAGCGTGCTGTTCCCGTTCTTCGTGTTCCGTGTGGTCGCGATCGTCAGCGTCGACCCGCTGAAGGATGCGGTCGCTCCGGAGGGGAGGCCCGTCGCGCTCAACGCGACCGTTGCCGTGAAGCCCCCCGTCGGCGTGACGGTGACCGTGTACGTGGTGCTGTTCCCGGCGACGACGCTTCGCGAGGCAGGCGAGGCGCTGAGCGAGAAGTCGGGCACCGTCACGGTGAAGACGCCGCTGCTCGACCCCGTGCCGGCGGGGGTGGTCACGCTGACTGCGCCCGTCGTCGCGCCGGTCGGGACCGTCGCGGTGATCTGGCTGTCGCTGACGACCGTGAAGCTCGTCGCAGCGGTGGTATTGAAGCGAACGGCCGTCGCCCCGCTGAAGTGCGAGCCGTTGATCGTGACGGTTGTGCCCACGGGCCCGCTCGTCGGCGTCAACGTGCCGACGCCGGGCGGGGCGGACACCGGCGCGAACGCGGTGACGATCGTGCCGGACGGTACGACGAGCAGTCCCTGCCCGGCCCCGAAGCCGGCCCGCTGGTCGGCGTTCCACTCGTCAGGAGGCGGAATCGACGGAACCGTCCCCTGCCAGACGACGTTGCCGTTCGTGTCGAGCGCGGAGACCGTCCCGGACTGCGACCCCTCGACGACGAATTCGCCGCCGGCGGAGACGAGCACGATCGGCGCCATGTCGAGTTGGCCGTCGCCCGTGAACGTCCAGCGCGTCGAGCCGTCCGAGACGTTCTGCGCCGTCAGGACGTGCGTCGACGGGTTCAGCCAGTAGACGGTGGTGCCGTCGATCGCGGGGAGCAGCGGATTCGACGTGATCGGGGCCCACGTGCCGAGCAGGGCGCCGGTCGACGCGTCGAGTACGTCGTTGCCCCGTAGCTGGTCGCGCGTGTAGACGCGGCCGCCCGTCACGACGACGGTCTTGCCGCCGCCGCCCTCGCAGTCCGTCGAGTAATGCCAGAGCGCGCTCAGCGTCGTCTGGCCGAACCCGTATGCCTGATCGCACGCGTACCCGACGTAGACGTTGCCGTTCGCGAGCGCGGGCGAGCTGTCGTCGCCGTTCATCACCGACGCGGAGGAGATGAGGCCCCCGGTGACTTCGTCGACCGCGTAGACGGTGCCGCCGCCGCCCGCACCGCCGACGTAGACGACGCCGTTCGCCGCCGTGGGCGGCGACGTGAACGAAGACTGGGACAGCTGGTTCGCCCACGCGAGCGTGCCGGTCGCCGCACTGAACGCCTCGAGGAGGCCGTTGTAGTTGACGACGAACACCTGTCCGTTGTCGTAGGCGGCGGCCGAGAACGAGTATGTGCCCGCGATCGTCGTCTGCCAGACGATCGCGCCGGTCGCCTGGTCGAGCGCATACAGGTACGTGCCGTAGACGCCCGGTGGGCCCTGCGCGGTCGTCACGAAGACCTTGCCGGCCGCGATGACCGGGTATGACGCCGTGTTGCCGAGATCGACGCTCCAGCGCTTCGCGAAGGGCGGCTTGAGCGACGGATCCGTCTGCACGCCGGCGTGGTCGACGCCGATCTGGTACGTGACGGCGAGGCCGGAGACGGTCGACGTCACCGTGAAGCTGGTCGCGCTCGTCGCCGTGCCGTTCGGCGTCGTGACGGTGATCGGCCCGCTCGTGGCGCCGGGCGGCACCGTCGCGACGACCTGTGTGCTCGTCGACGTGAACGACGTTGCTGCCACGCCGTTGAAGCCGACGGCCGTCGCACCGGCAAGCCCGCTCCCCCTGATCAGCACCGTCGCTCCGCTCGGCGCGCTGACCGGCGCAAACGACGCGATCGACGGCGGCGTCGGAGCCGCCGTGCCGGCCCAGCTGCCGCGACCGCTGCAGAGGTCGTAGCCGACGAGGCAGGGCGCGCCGTTGGTGCCGGAGACGATGTCGCGGTAGGCGATCGCACTGCCGTAGACGTATGTCGCGTCCACGACCACGCCCGTGTCGGCGGAGCGGGCCGCCACCATCGGCGCCGACGCGCTCGTTCCACCGACCTGGAACCAGCCGGTCGTGCCGTCGTCGTACGGCGTCGAGTCGTACACCGAGACGCCGGAGGCCGGATCCGCGTCGAGCGAGAGGTCAGGCGTCGCGCGCATGGTGTTGCAGCCGACCTGCGCGTACCCGGCGAAGTTGTACTGCGCGAGGTTCGGGGCCTCGTAGGCGCTGCAACCGCCGCCGCCCAGCGACCAGCCGGTCTCGCCCGTCAGGTTGAGGCCGCCGTCGAAGTGCAGCGTCGTCCCACCGACCGAGACGACATTGCTCGAGGCGGACGGCCACTCGGCCGGAAGGCCGGAGTCGCCTGACGAGAAGAAGAAGCTGACGCCCTTGCCCTCGAAGTGGAAGTCGTACGACCGCTCGGTCGAGAACTCCGACCCTCCCCAGCTGTTCGAGACGTATTGCGCGTGCGCCCTCGCGTAGTCCTCGGCGGCGAGCAGATCGGTGAAGTTGTTCGTCGCCGCCTCGACGAGCAGGATCTTCGCGCCCGGTGCGATCGCGTGCGCCCACTGGATGTCGAGCGATATCTCGAGCGCCCAGTGGCTGTTGGCAACGGGATAGCTCGTGCCGCCGTTCTGGTCGACCTTGCTGAAGCAGCTGTTCGCCGTCGTGCACGGCGCCAGGCCGAACTGCGAGCTGAAGACGCCGAGATCGCTCTCCGCAGTCGGATCGTCGTACGCGTCGACGATCGCGATCGTCTGGCCGGAGCCGGCGGTATTGGACGTCGGGAACGTGTAGACCGACTTGATCTGTGCCGGCGACAGCCCGGTCGGCGCGAGCGTCGCGGCGGGATTGCCGTGCGCGTCGGTGACGACGAGTGCGTGGCAGTGCGCCGCGCGCGCCGGCGGCGCGGGGCACACGGCGTGGTAGTTCGCGTGGCCGTTCGCCGCGAATGCGCCGGCAGGCAGGAGCACGGCCGCGGCGAGCACGCCGACGGCGACGGCCAAGACGCGAGCCCTCACCCCGTCCATCGTTCAACGATTGACAATACGCGGGTCGATTCCATCCCGCAAAGGGATGATCCCGACCCGACTTCCGGCTTGAGAGAAGGACGGCCGGCGGCTGCGGCCTGCGCCGGCCGTCAGCGGGATCCTTCCAGACTCTCTCGGGTCGGCGTGCGTCTCAGCCGATGGGAGAGTGGCGGGTCGCGCCGAAGCGCCGCAGTTCGCGCGCAGTGTTCTGACCGTCGGCCCGAGAAGACCACGCGGTCATGGATGCACCGGCGCGCCCGCCACCAGCAGTGTCGAAGGTCGCGCACCGTTCCCGTTCGGCCGGACGGGTGGGATGCCACCAGCCGTCCGGCGAAAAAACTTCTGGCGCGGAGGCGCGTGCGCCCTTACGGTTCCGGCGTGCGCCGCGTCCTGCTCGTCGCCGCGGTTGTCGTACTGCTCGTTCCGGGGGTAGCCGGTGCGGCGCTTCGCAGCGGAGCGGCCGGTAAGCGCGTCCGTGCGTTGCAGCTCGAGCTCGCCTGGCACGGCTTTCCGTCCGGCGTCGTCGACGGCCGCTTCGGCCCACGCGTCGCAGGCGCAGTGCGCCGGTTCCAGCGCAGCGCAGGGCTGCCGCCGTCGGGCATCGCCGGCCGGGCGACGCTGCGCGCGCTCGCCGGGTCGCTCCCGCGCTCGCCGATCCCGCTCGTCTGGCCCGTGCTCGCGCCCGTCGGCGACCGGTTCGGCCCGCGCGGCGATGCCTTCCACGCCGGGATCGATCTGCTCGCACCGCGTGGGACGCCGGTGCTCGCCGCCGCGCCGGGGACGGTGACCTGGGCTGCTCGGCGCGCCGGCGGGTGGGGGCGGCTCGTCGTCGTCCGGCACCCGGGCGGCGTCCGCACGCTCTATGCCCACCTCGCGTCGATCGACGTGCGGGTCGGCCAGGAGGTGTCGGGCGGCGCCATTCTCGGGCGCGTCGGCTCGAGCGGAGATGCAACCGGGCCGCATCTGCACTTCGAAGTCCGCGTCCGCGGCGCCGCCATCGATCCGCTCGGCGCGCTCGTGCCGCTCGCCGGCTGACGGATTCCGGGTGCCCCTGCCGCCCGAGGCACCCGGTCTCGTCATGTGTACGACGCCTCGAAGCGTCGTTTCCTCGCGGTGTCGCCGTGCAGATTCACTCGAACGGGGTCACCCGTTGCGACGTCCGCCGACGCCGATCGCGACGGCGGCAGCCGCGAGCGCGAGGCCCACGCCGAGCAGCGAGAACGCGATCGGCAGCGCGCCGCGGATCGTCACGCCGACCTTTGCGTCAGCGACGACGCCCGGTGAGGCGTCGGCGTTCATGACGACGACGCGCCAGTGGCCGTTCCGGATCTTCCAGCTCGCGGTCGGCGTGCCGGACTTCGCCCAGAACGTCTGGGAGGCGGGGCGCGGGGGCACGACGGTCCCGCCGGCCGTCGAGTAGGTCGCGTCGAATGGCCCGAAGTTCACGTCCTCGACGGTCGAGTGCGCAACTCCGGCCAGGTAGCGATCGACGTCCGCGGTGCGCGCGACGCCGACGAACAGGGGCCGGCCGCTGTCGGAGGACGCGGTGATGCGTGCCTTCGCGACCAGCCAGTTCGGGATGCCGTCCGCGTCGAGCGAGCCCGAGACGATCGCGCGGCCGCTCGCGGCATAGCGATGTGTCCCGCTCGTGATCCAGCCGTGGTCGGAGGCGCCGTAGCGGGCCCAGATGCCGGCACCGCCGGACGCGATCAGCAGGAGTGCGAGCAGGCCGGCGACCGACACGGCGACGATGCGGCCGGTCGACCTGGATCTGACGGAGGGTGCGGGGGCTGCGGTTTCCATTGGATCTCCTCGGTGTCTGGTGTACTTCACCGAGACCGTCGCAGCGCTGCGGCTCCATCGGAATGGGGCGGACGCGAGAGCGCGGGTGCGGTTACCCGCACTAGGAGGGTTCGGCGAAGTGGTGTCCGCGCCGGCAAAACCCTCCTACTAGAGCCCGGATGGAAAGCTGATGTGGTCGGGTGCGACGAGCGGCCGGCCGACGTCCAGCTGGATCTGTGCGTGGGCGCGCAAGGGGATCCGCCGGGGATCGCCCGGATGGACGTGACCGTCCACGAAGGCGGTGACCGCGCCGCGCGCGTCGCCGACGCGGCGGCTGTCGAGCGGCGCGCCCCAGACGTCGAAGAAGTCACCGAGCGTGTACACGCGCTCGACCGGCGACTCCGTGTGGATGATCCCGTCGGCTGCGTGCGTGTGCAGCCACATGAAGCAGGAGGCGCCCGCCACGAACGCGCCGGCCGACGCGTGCTCGACCGCGAGCGGAGGCGCGATGCCGATGCCGGCCGGCACCTGGCGCGGCGCGCCGCCGACGAAGATCGTCAGGTGCGCATGGGTGTGGAAGAGGACGGCCTCGGCCGGTTGGCAGGAGATGCCGTCGATGCGCTGTGCCATGGCCACCCGTCGCACGCGTGCGGCAGAGGGCGCCGCCGGGATCGGCACGCCCTCGGGCCCGAGTGGGCCCGAGGACGTGCGCGCGTCGCGTGTCACCGCCAAGACCGCGGTTGCGGCGAAGGCGGCGAGGCCCGCAACGAGGCCGATCCGCCTCATTTCCTCGTCCGCAGCCGCGGTGCGATCGCAGCGATGAACACGCCGAGGAAGACCGTCGACATCACGTCGAACAGCAACGTGAGCCAGACCGCGAGCCGGTAGCCCGACTCCATGAACCCGAACAGCGGCGTGTACTCGCTGATCAGCAGGGAGGCGAAGGTGCCCACTGCGATCCCGATCCCGCCGAGTGCGGCGAGCACGAGCAGCGCGCTGCCGAGCCGGTGTCCCAGCCGCTGCACGGGGGCGATCAGGATGGCGCCGACGATTCCCGCGCCGATGAAGCTGAGCAGGAAGAGCGGACCGATCGTCGGAACCACCGAGAAGTAGGCGTCGTAGTACTGCTGCGCGTGAACGACGCCGACGAGCACGATCGAGACGGCGCCGAGGTACCGCGCCGTCACCGCGACGAAGTCGCGGGGGACGGGGTGGACTGCGACGCTAGCCATGACGGTGGATCTCCTTGCCTGCCGCCGAGATGACCCACCACGGAGCGCCGAACTGGTCCACGCCCTGGCCGGTGGTCTGACCCGGCTTGCGGTCGCTCACGAAGTAGTAGAGCGGGTGGCCGCCGTACGTGACCTCGAGCTTCCCGTCCTTGCGCTTCGTCGTGCCGAGCAGTGACGCGTGCACGCCGCGACCCGCGACGGGCTTGCCGGTGGTGAGCAGCGGTGGCCAGAGTGCCGCACAGGCGCCGTAGCAGACGCTCATCGTGCCCTTGTCCGGCGGGAAGTCGTACAGCGTGATGCCCTTGCTGTCGACGAGGATCTTCCCGAGCGTCGTCGTGCGTAGGTCGACGTGCGTGCCTGCGGACGCGTAGCCCGCGCCGATTGCCGCCGTCGTGAGCACGACGACGAGTGCGAAGAGTCGCTTCATCGTTCCTCCTCAATGTTGTTCGAGGCCAACTGCCGTGCCTTCCGGTCGAAAAGGAGCTCGGAAGAGGCGAGTCGTGGCCTCGTGCGACGTCGACATGAACGTCGCACGTACGACGCTAGCAGGAGAGACTAGTTCTTCGGCGTCAAGAGGCTCTGCTGTTCGACGATGCGTGCGGCGACGTCGGCGAGTCGGAGGTTGCGCTCGCGTGCCGTCTGCTGCAGCCGGCGAAATGCGTCTTGCTCCGAGAGGCCGAGCGCGGACATCAGCAGTCCCTTCGCGCGCTCGACGACCTTGCGATCCTCGAGCGCCTGCTCGGCGTGGACGAGCTCTGCGTGCCGCGCGGCGGCGAGCGCGATCGCAGCCTGGAGCTCGCGCGTGTCGATCGGCTTCGTGAGATACGCGCTCACGCCGTTCGCGACCGACCGCTCGATCAGGCCCTCGTCCTCGATCCCGGTGACGATCACGACCGGCCTCCGCAACCCCTTGTCCGCGAGCTGCGCCGCCGCGTCGAGGCCGTCCACGTGCGGCATCTCGACATCGAAGAGATAGAGGTCCGGCGACGTCGCGAGTGCGAGCTCGATCGCTGCCGCCCCGTCCGGCGCCGGGCCGATCGGCTCGTGGCCGAGCGACCGTAGCCGCTCGGCGAGCCCGAGGGCGATCACCGGGTCGTCCTCGGCGACGAGCACCTTCATCCGCCCGCCACCGGAAAGACGACTTCCGCGCGCGTCCCGCCGTTCGGGAGGCGCTGCAGCTCGAAGCGGCCGGCCAACCCCTGCTCGACCATGCGCCGGACGAGCTCGAGACCGAGCCCTCCGGGCTGCTCGGAGCCCCCGCCGCAGTCGTCGACGCGCAGGCGAGCGTCGATACCGCCGTCGAGGTGCACGTCGATCGGGGGAGCGCCGTGGCGGTACGCGTTCGTCACGAGCTCGTTCGCGACGATGCCGAGCTTCTGCGCCGTTGCGGCATCGAGCCGGAGGGGATCGGCGTGGACGACGACGGCGACCGGCGCGTCGGCGGCGATGCTCCGCAACAGCGCGCCGCCGTCGACGCGGTCCTCGGTCTCCGTCAGCAACCGGTGCACGGTCGCGATCGAGCGGATGCGGGCTGCGGTCTCGTCGAACGCGGCTCCGGTCGCGCCGTCGGGCCGCGCGAGCAGCAGGAGGTCGGCGGCCGTCTGGAGGTCGTTCTTGATCCGGTGGCTCGCCTCCCGCGCCAGCGTCCGTTCGAGCTCGGCCGCGGCGGTCTCGCGCCGGACGGCGCGCGTCAGCGCGAGGGCGACGACGACGGCCACGGCGACGAGGCCGAAGCGCATGGCCGTGGCGCCGGCCGAGACCGGGACCAGCGCGGCGACGATGCCGCACGTCGCCGCGGTGACCGCGAGCCAGAAGCCGCGGCGCCAGCCGACCTGCACGACGGCGATGAAGGGGACCGTCAGAAAGAGGAGCAACGCGAAGTCGGAGCCGCCCTCCGCGACGAGGATGGTCACGAACGCGATCAGGCCCGCACACCAGAGGTCGAGCATCAGGCGGCCGCTCCGTTCTGCGAGCCACGCCCGCCACGGAATCACCATCGCCAGCGTGTTCGCGGCGGCAGCTGCCAGCGTCGCGGCGACGAGCAGCAGCCGATGCCGGATCTCTCCGTCCAGCGCCAGCCCGGCGACGACGACGCAGATCGACGCCCAGCCGAGCCAGTAGCCGACCTGGACCGCGGCGTAGCGGAAGCCGAGCTCGCTGGAATCGACGGTCATGGGTTGTTCACGTAAACGACCGGGGCGGCGCGGGTAATCCCGGCGCCGCCCCGGTGGCGGCTATGCGGCTGCTTCGAGCACCGGCTCGATCTCGACCGGCGGCGCCGCCTGCTCGAGCTCACTGCGGCGGATCAGTGCGAGTGCGGCGACGACACCGACCGCGGCGATCGCGACGCCCGCGACGAATGCGCCGGTAAAGCCGTGGACGAGCGCGTTGTGCAGCGGCGTGCCGACGTTCAGCGCATGCGTCGTCCGCGACGTTGCGATCGTCGAGAGCGCGGCGATGCCGAGCGCTCCGCCGATCTGTTGCGACGTGTTGATCAGGCCGGAAGCGAGACCGGACTCACGCGCCTCGACTCCGGCGAGCGCGGCGATCGAGATCGGCACGAACGCGAACCCGATGCCGACCGCGACGAGCAGGAAGCCGGGCAGCAGGTCGGTGACGTACGAGCCGTGCACGTCGATCTGCGTGAAGTAGACGAGCCCGGCGGTGAGCGATGCCATCCCGACGACGAGGACCGGCTTCACGCCGAGCCGCGTCACGAGCTGCGCGGCGACGGCCGACCAGACGATCGCGCTCCCTGCCACCGCGAGATACGCGACGCCCGCCTGGAGCGGCGAGTAGCCGAGGACATTCTGCATGTAGAGCGTCAGCATCAGGAACATCGAGAAGAGCGCCGTGCCGAGGATGAAGCCGGCGACGTTCGCGCCTGCGACCGTGCGGATCCGGAAGATCCCGAGCCGCATCAGCGGCTCTGCGTGGCGGCGCTCCCAGACGACGAAGCCGGCGAGGAGCGCGACGGCGGCCGCGAAGGTCCCGACCGTCCGGCCGGCGAGCCAGCCGACGTTGCCCGCCTGGGTGATGGCGTAGACGAGCGACGACAGGCCGCCGGTGACGAGCACCGCACCGGGCACGTCGAAGCTGCGCACGCCTGCGTCGCGGCTCTCCGAGAGGAGGAACGGCGTCAGGAGCAGCGCGGTCGCGCCGACCGGGACGTTGACGAAGAAGATCCACGACCAGCTGAGGAGCTCGGTGAACACGCCGCCGAGCAGCACTCCGGCCGCCGCTCCGAAGCCGCCGACGGCGCCCCAGACACCGAGTGCGACGTTGCGCTCACGGCCCTCGGTGAAGATCGTCGACACCATCGAGAGCGCGGCGGGCGAGATGATCGCTGCGCCGAGGCCCTGGAAGGCGCGGGCGGCGATCAGCGACTCCTCCGACCAGGCGAGCCCGGCGACGAGCGACGCGACCGTGAACGCGACGAGCCCGACCGCGAAGACGCGGCGGCGGCCCAGCACGTCCGCGGCCCGCCCGCCCAGGAGCAGGAAGCCGCCGAAGACGAGCGCATACGCGCTGATCACCCACTGGAGGTTCTGCTCGGAGAACCCGAGGTCGACCTTGATCGACGGCAGCGCGACGTTCACCACTGCGATGTCCAGCACCACCATGAACTGGACGGCGCTCAGAAGCGCGAGCGCCAGCCATTTGTTGCGAGGCGTGGCAGCCATTGTGCCGTCCCCTTTCCGTTTCGTAGAAGGTTCTTGTTATTTACCATAAAACACTTTCGCTAAGCAAGTACTTCCTTGCGGAACGGAAGTTGTGCAGTTACACTGGGGACATGCGGAAGCGCTACGACCAGTACTGCCCGATGGCGCATGCGCTCGACCTGATCGGCGACCGCTGGGCCTTGCTCGTCGTGCGCGAGCTGATGCACGGCCAGAAGCGATACACCGACCTCGCGGCGAACCTCTCCGGCATCGGCACGAACGTGCTCGCCGCCCGGCTGAAAGAGCTCGAGGCCGCGGGGATCGTCGCGCGGCGCACGCTGCCGCCGCCGGCCGCGTCACGCGTCTACGAGCTGACCGAGTACGGCCAGGAGCTGCGGCCCGCGATGCGCGAGCTCGCCCTCTGGGGCGCCCGGTCGCTCGGCCCGCCGACCGCGGAGGATGTGCTCTTCCCCGGCTGGCTCGAGAACGCCCTCGACACGGTGATCGCGCCGCTTGCGCCGAACGGCAGCTACGAGTTCCGCGTCGGCGACGAGATCGCATCGCTCGTCGACGGTGAGGCGCGCAACGGTCCGGCGCCCGACCCGGACGTCGTGATCGAAGGGGATGCGAAGGGCGTCTACCACTTCCTCGTCGACCGGACCGCCGACGACGTCGTGGTCACCGGTGACCGTGCGCTCGTCGACGCGTTGCTCGCGGTCGTTCCGCAGCCGGCGTAGGAATTGGCGGCCGGTGACGGTCGTTTCCCCTGACATGGAAGCGCACGTTCCGACTGTCGTGAGAAGGCGTGCACTCGATTGGATCGGCGTGCTCTTCGCGGCAGCGGCGCTCGTGCTCGTGCCGTGGGTGATCTTTCTCGTCCGCGCATTGCCGAGCGATCACCGATCGGCGCATTGGGACGTCGCCTGGGGCGGCTTCGACGCCGGCCTCGCCCTCCTGCTCGTCGGCGTCGCGCTGGCCGCGTGGCGGCGGTCGCCGTGGCTCGAGGGCGCTGCGACTGCGGCCGCCACGCTGCTCTTCGTCGATGCGTGGTTCGACATCCTGACGTCGTCGAGTCGGAGTGAGTTGATCATGGCGATCGTCGAGGCCGCAGTCGTCGAGCTGCCGTTGGCGGTCTTCTGCCTCTTCCTCGCACGCTCGGTCGAGCGGCGGCTCGTCGTGGCGGTACGCGACCGCAGCTAGTTGCGCGTTCGCAGCGGGTGCGTCAACGTGCGGCGATGGCGCGCCGTCGTCGGTCGTCGGTGTTCGGCCTCGTCCTCGCGGGCGGGGAAGGGAAGCGGCTCATGCCGCTCACGGCCGACCGCGCCAAGCCTGCGGTTCCGTTCGGCGGCTACTACCGGCTCGTCGACTTCGCGCTTTCGAACCTCGTCAACGCCGGCTACCTCCGGATCGTCGTCCTCACGCAGTACAAGAGCCACAGCCTCGACCGGCACGTGTCGGCGGTCTGGCGCCTGTCGCCGCTGCTCGGGAACTACGTCACGCCGGTCCCGGCGCAGCAGCGCCTGGGGCCGCAGTGGTTTGCCGGCTCCGCGGACGCGATCTACCAGAGCCTGAATCTGATCCACGACGAGCGGCCCGACTACGTCTGCGTCTTCGGGGCCGACCACATCTACCGGATCGATCCGGCGCAGATGGTCGCGAAGCACGTCGAGTGGGGCGGCGCGGTCACGGTCGCGGGCATCCGCGCCCCGCTCGCCGAGGCGGACCAGTTCGGCGTCATCGAGCCGGCGGCGGACGGGCACCGGATCGAGCGGTTTCGCGAGAAGCCGACCGACACGACCGGCCTTCCCGACGACCCCGAGCACGTGTACGCGTCGATGGGGATCTACGTGTTCACCGCGGAGGCGCTCGTCGACGCCGTCACCGCGGACTCGAAGGACCCCGACTCCCGCCACGACCTCGGCGGGAACATCATCCCGATGCTCGTCGCCTCCGGCGAAGCGCACGTCTACGACTTCCAGTCGAACGACGTCCCCGGCGCTGCCGAGGAGGAGCGCGGCTACTGGCGCGACGTCGGCACGCTCGACGCGTACTACGACGCACACATGGATCTCGTGCGTGCCGTGCCGGCGTTCAACCTCTACAACCAGGAGTGGCCGATCTACACCTACCCGGAGACGCTCCCGCCCGCGAAGTTCGTCGGCCAGGAGGAGGGACGCACCGGCCACGCCGTGTCGTCGCTCGTCTGCAACGGCGTGATCATCTCGGGCGGACGCGTCAACCGCTCGGTCGTGTCGCCCGGCGTCCGCGTGCACTCGTACGCGGAGGTCGAGCGGTCGGTGCTGCTGCACGGCGTCGACATCGGCCGTCACGCAGTCGTGCGCAACGCGATCCTCGACAAGAACGTGCGCGTCGCAGAGGGCGCGCAGGTCGGCGTCGATGCCGAACGCGACCGCGAACGGTTCGTCGTCTCCGACGACGGCGTCGTCGTGATCGGCAAGGGCGCCGTCGTCGATGCCTGAGCTCGACGTCGCGCTGTGCACGCGCGAGTATCCGCCGGAGGTCTACGGCGGTGCAGGCGTGCACGTCGAGTACCTCGCTCGCGAGCTGTCGCGCCTCGTCGACGTGACCGTGCATTGCTTCGGCGGCGAGCGTCCTGCCGACTGGCGACCGCCTGTCGTCGCGCACGCGCCGGCGTCCGGCCTCGAGGGAGACTCCGCGTTGCAGGCGGTGTCCGTGGATCTCGCCATGGCCCACGCGCTCGGCGGCGCCGACCTCGTCCACAGCCACACGTGGTACGCGAACCTCGCGGGCCATCTCGCCAAGCTGCTGCACGGCGTTCCGCACGTCGCGACCGTGCACAGCCTCGAGCCCTTCCGGCCGTGGAAGGCAGAGCAGCTCGGCGGTGGCTACGTCGTGTCGACCTGGTGCGAGCAGACGGCGCTCGAGGCGGCCGACGCCGTGATCGCGGTCTCGCGCGAGCATCGCCGCGACCTGCTCGCCGCGTATCCCGCGATCGATCCAGAACGCATCTCCGTGATCGGGAACGGCATCGACACCGACGAGTACCGGCCCGATGGGGCGACCGACGTCCTCGAGCGGCACGGCGTCGATCCCACCCGGCCCTACGTCGTGTTCGTCGGCAGGATCACACGGCAGAAGGGGGTCACGTATCTGCTCGACGCGGCGTGGCAGCTGGCGCCGTCCGTGCAGCTCGTTCTCTGCGCCGGCGCAGCCGACACCGTCGAGCTCGCCGCGGAGATCGAGCGGAAGGTCGCGGCGCTGCAGGCGGAGCGGGACGGCGTGCTCTGGATCGAGGGGATGCTCGAGAAGCGCGAGGTGATCCAGCTGCTCACGCATGCCGCCGTCTTCGTCTGCCCGTCGATCTACGAGCCGCTCGGGATCGTCAACCTCGAGGCCATGGCGTGCGAGACGGCCGTCGTCGCGACCGAGACCGGCGGCATCCCGGAGGTCGTCGAGGACGGCCGCACCGGGTTGCTCGTGCCGTTTGACCCGGTCGACGATCCGTCGCGCGTCCCGCGCGACCCGCAACGGTTTGCGCGCGACCTTGCCGACCGCGTCAACCGGCTGCTGGCGAATCCGGGCGAGGCACGTCGGCTCGGCGTCGCCGGGCGCGAGCGTGCCGTGCGCGACTTCAGCTGGGCGTCCGTCGCAGAGCGCGTGCACGCGCTTTATCGCACGCTCGTCTGATGCTCGAGATCGAGACGCCGCACGGCCCCGCGCGCGCCGAGGTTCACACGAGCGACGGCGCCCGCGGCGCGGTCGTGCTCGGGCACGGCGCGGGTGGCGGTATCGGCGCGCCCGATCTCGTCGCGGTCTCGAGGGCGGCGCAGGCCCAAGGGATCGCCGTCGTGCTCGTCGAGCAGCCGTACCGCGTCGCGGGCAGACGCTCGCCGGCTCCCGTGCGCCAGCTCGACATCGCGTGGATCGCCGTCGTCGAGCACCTGCAGGCGGTCGAGCTGGCGGAGGTGCCGTTGGTCGTCGGCGGCCGGTCGTCCGGCGCGCGCGTCGCGTGCCGCACGTCCCAGGCGACCGGCGCGGTGGGCGTGCTCTGCCTCGCGTTTCCGCTGCAGCCGCCGCGGCGAAGCGGGACGGCGCCGTCGCGGCTCGACGAGCTCGACGCCGTGACGGTGCCGACGCTCGTCGTGCAGGGCGAGGGCGACCCGTTCGGCATGCCGCCGTGCGGGCCCCATCGAACCGTTGTCCGTGTGCGCGGCGACCACAGCCTGCGCGCCGACCTCGGCGGCGTCGCGGCCGCGGCCGGTGCGTGGCTGCGTACAGTTCTCGACGATGTCGCATGACGTGCCGCGGCCGACGCTGCCGCACGGCGACCCGCTCGCCGTCGAGCTGACCCGCGCGATCCACTCCGGCGATCTGGACGCTCTCCGGCGCTTGCTCGAGGAGCGGCCGGAGCTGGCGACAGTTCGCATGATCGGGCGCAAGGGTGTCGAGGGCGGCTGGAGGACGCCGTTGCACGCCGCCGCCGATTGGCCCGGCTACTTTCCGGATGCTCCGGCCGCGGTGGCGCTGCTCCTCGAGGCCGGGGCCGACCCGAATGACGACACCGGCGGCGATGCTCCGGAGACGCCGTTGCACTGGGCCGCGAGCAGCGACGACGTGGACGTCGCGGTTGTCCTCATCGACGGCGGCGCCGAGCTCGAGACTCCGGGCGGATCGATCGGCACCCAGCTCGACAACGCGATCGGCTACGGCTGCTGGCATGTCGCGCGACTCCTCGTCGAGCGCGGTGCCCCGGTCGACGCGCTCTGGCACGCCGCTGCGCTCGGCCTGCTCGGTCGGCTCGAGGAATTGCTCGGTGCGAGCCCACCACCCAGCGGCGACGACGTCGACCATGCGTTCTGGCAGGCCTGCCACGGGGGCCAGCTCAGGGCGGCCGAGCTGCTCCTCGCGGCCGGTGCCGACATCAACACGTCTCCCGCGTACGCCGGCGGCCGGTCGGGGCTCGACCAGGTGCTCAGCCCCGACACGCGCCGCGAGCAGCTGGCCGCCCGGCTCCGGGAGCACGGGGCGAGGCCCGGCGAGTAGTCAGCGACGGGCGAGGCGGAGCCCGCGCGGCGCGAGGTGGACGCTGACCGCCTGCCCC
>Ga0308175_100001495_pt1 | contig 15825 bp, 13 predicted proteins | sample PhyCR1_3_FD_203893 | JGI IMG/M metagenome (GOLD analysis project Ga0308175, IMG submission 203893) | Soil microbial communities from UC Gill Tract Community Farm, Albany, California, United States - DLSLS.C.R1 | ecosystem: Environmental > Terrestrial > Soil > Agricultural land | place: USA...
TGTAGAACAGCGCGGTATCGGGGTCGAGGTAGATCACCGCGTCCACGCAACCCTGTTCGCAGGCCAGCTGCATGAAGGGGCCCTTCACCGCCGTGCAGGCCTCGACCACGTCGTGCTTGAAGAGCCAGGCCCTGACGTCCGGGATCGGCAGATCCTCGGCCCAGACCACGCGATCGAACGGCTCGTCCTCCACATCCAGGACGAAGCGCGGCGGCGCAGCGTCGGTGATCAGCGCCACCAGCTCCCAGTCGGGATGGAAGCGCCGCAGCGTCTGGAACAGCACCCGGGCGCGGTTCAGGTAGGAGAAGGTGAAGCTGGAGTAGCAGAGCACCTTCATGCGCCCGCCTCCAGCAGGTCCACGGTGAGGCCGCTGAAGGCCAGGTCGTAGAGCTGCGGCCGACGCGTGGCGCGCGCCAACTGGGCGATCTCGCCGTTGGCGAACACCGCCTGCAGCGCCGCCTCGTCGGCCAACACCCGGCCGCGCGCGTCGGCCCGGACGAAGGCCGCGACGTTGCCGCTGTCCGGGTTGGTGAGCACGGCCGAGCCACCGGCCACCGCCTCGTAGGCGGTGAAGGAGAAGGTCTCGCGGCACAGCGGCCAGACCAGGGTCACGTCGGCCTCGCAGGCCTCGACGGCCTCCTGCATCGCCCGCGGCCGCGCCTCGGTGACGGTCACGCGGTGGAAGGTCAGCGGCAGGCCCGCGACCGTGCGCCCGCCCAGATGGTGGAACTCGTAGCGCGGATCGTCCGCGTGGCGCTCCACCAAGGCGCGGAACACCTCCCAGCCCTTGTGCGCCGCGGGCATGCCCGCGTAGGCGACCCGCAGCGGGCGCCCCGCAACGGTTTCCGGCGCCGGGCCGCGGGGGACCAGCGCCGCGTGGGGCAGGACGACCTCGGCCTCGGAGCGGCAGCCGCTCTTCTCGCGCCAGAGGTCCAGCGTCGGCTGCGAGGGGCTGACCACTGTCAGCGCCAGGCGCTCGAACAGTCGCTCGTGTTCGGCGACGTGGCGCGCCCGCCAGGGGCCGAAGACGCAGACGCCGCACGCCATGCTGTCGGCCGGCGGGGCGCCGCAGTCCTCCACCTCATCGCGCAGCAGGTGGTAGCCGGCGCAGAGGCTGGCGAAGTCGTGCAGCCAGAAGAAGCCCCGGCTCAGGCCCAGCGCGCCCAGGATGTCGGCGGTCTGGGCGGCGTTGTGGCCGAGCAGGCTGTGGATCGCGAAGCTGCGCGCGCCGGGCGCGGCGGCGGCGGCGCGGCGCAGGGCCGCCGCGATCGTCTTCGGCGCGAAGACGCCCAGGCGCCGCCCGTTCAGCAGAACGCCCAGCGTCGCCGGCTCGCCGAAGACCCGCACCACCGGCCATGGCTTGGCGGGATAGATGTGCAGGTGGTCGCGCCCCAGCGCGGCGATCCGCGCATCCTCGCGCTGCAGGCAAAGCTGCACGCCGCCGGTGTTGACGGTGTAGTCGTCGTGGCTGAACGTCACATGCACGTCGGATAGACCGGTGCGCGCACTCTCCAGCCCTTTCGCCAGGGCGGCCGCGGCTCCCAGCTTCAGGCGCGACGAACCCTTGGCCACCGCGGCGACGCGGGCGTCCAGCGGCGCCAGGCGCTTGATGATTTCGTAGCGGAAGCCCAGGTCGGCGCGCAGCTTGCGGCCTTCGGCCCGACCCGCGGCGAGGTAGTGCCAGAACGGGTTCACCCCGGCCACGCCCACGTCCGGGTTGGCGTCAAGGTACTCTCGCATCGAGAAGTCGGCGTTCGGGTCGCGGCCCTCGCTCCAGCCGTTGGCCATGAAGTGCTGGAGCGGGTCCAGGCCGGACTTCGCCACGTCCGGGTTCTGCTTGAGGTAGAACTCGGCGTCGAATTCGGTGGCCGCCAGCATGCTGCGCCCGTGCGCCTCGGCCGCCGCCTCCGCCAGGGCGTCCGCCACCGCGGGGGCCGATGTCAGGCCGTCGAACCGCCAGCGCGGCGACTCGCCCAGCCGCGCGCGGCTCAGCAGGTACTTGTCCGACTCGATGGAACGCTCGACCTCGCGGCCCTCGCGGCGGCCGCGCAGGAGGTAGTGGCAGAAGGGGTTCCAGCCGCCCTCGGCGACGTCGGGATGGGCGCGCAGGTAGGCGCGGGTCGAGAACCAGGGCGCGGGATCGCGGCCCTCGCGCCAGCCGCTCGCGACGTAGTGGCGCACGGGATCGGCCTCGCTGGCCACGACGTCGGGGTAGATGGTCCGGTAGAACGCGCCGTCGAGGGCGGTCGCGACGACGCCGTACGCCTCTTCGAGCGGAATGGCGGCGGGCATCGGCGGCTTCACGAACCTCTTCGGCGGCAGCGGCCTAAGTGCGATAGAAGCGCTTGGGGATCAACCGCCTGGGGAACTTGCCGCGGACCGCGGACGTCCCTACAGCCTTGGGCCCACAGGAACCGCCCGAACCGATGTCCGCCGCCAAGGCCCGGCCCAAGATCCCCGCCAGCCGTCAGCGCACGGCCTACCTCGTGCTGGGCATGCACCGTTCCGGGACGTCGGCGGTCACCCAGGTTCTGGCGCTGGCCGGCGCCAGGCTGCCGCAGAACGTGATGGCCGGCGACGAGCACAACGCGAAGGGCTACTTCGAGCCCTGGCGGATCGCGCTCTTCAACGACGAGCGGCTGCGCGCCGCCGGCACGGCCTGGGACGACGTGTTCGCCCTGCCCTACCGCCCGCTGCCCGACCGCGACGAGCGCCGCTGGCTGAACCGCGCGCAGACGCTGTTCGGCGAAGAGTACGGCGACGAGACCTGGCCGCTGCTGAAGGATCCTCGGATCACCGTGCTGATGCCGCTCTGGCGCCAGGTGCTGGGCGAGTTGGAGATCGCCGTGCGCTGCGTGATCCCGGTGCGCCATCCGCTCGCGGTGGCAGGGTCGCTGGCGCGCCGCAACGGGTTCTCGCCGGAGAAGTCGGTATTGCTGTGTAGCGCCTACATGCTGGCCGCCGAGGCGCACACCCGCGGCTTGCCGCGCGCCTTCGTCAGTTATGACGGCCTCTTGGCCAACTGGCGGGCCGAAGTGGCCCGGATCGAAGCCGCCCACGGCGCGGCGTTGCCTAACCTGAACGACAAGGCCAGCCGTGCGATCGGGGCGTTCCTGACGCCCGAGCTGCGTCATAACGCCGGCGACGACGGGCTGGCCACCCTGGGCTGGGCCGGGGCGCTGACCGCCCAGGTGCTGGCCTGGTTCGAGACCGCCGCCGCGGGCAAGGCGCCCCCGGCGAAGGCGCTGGACGCCGCGGCCCGCGAGCTGGCCCGCCGCGCCGCGGAGATGGGTCCGCTGGTCTCGCCCTTGACCCGCGACCTGGACGCCGCCCGCGCCGAGCTCGGCGAGCTCCGCCAGCGCTACGCCTTCGAGCGGCGCCATGCCCGGCGCGTCGAAGCCGAGCTGGCGGCCCTGCGCCGCGAAAGCCTCGAGGCCATCCAGCGCCTCGACGCTGTGCTCGCCGACGATTGAACGGGCGGGCCGTGACCCATCGCATCGATCCGACCGCCCTCCTGGAGCAGCGGCGGGGCGCCCACGTCGAGCGCCTGCACATCGCCGAGGGCCGCTGGCGGCGGTTCCAGGATGCGGCGCGCCAGCGCTATCAAGCCCGCCGCGCCCCTCCGGACCGTCTCGCCCGCCTGCTGGCCCGGGCCAAGACGCCGGGACGCCGGCTCCTGCTGCAGCTGTCCGGCCTCTGGGACGATCGTATCGAGGCCAGCCTGGGCTCGACGCCAGGTTCGACGGTCGGGCTCGGCGAATATGTCCGCGCCGGCCCCGATCCGACCGCCCAGCCGCGGGCCCTCTTCGACCAGAGCTGGTACCTGGGCCGCGCGCCCAGTCTCGCCGGCAGCCGCTGGGCCCTCTTGGCGCACTACCTGGTGGTCGGCGACGGCCATGGGCTCTCGCCGCACCCGTTGCTCGACGCGCCCGCCTATCGCGCGCGTCACGGGGCCGACATGCGCGCCCAGCGCCAGACCGCCCTGGGGCACTTCCTCTCGGAGGGCGCGGCCGCCGGCGCCGACCCGCACCCGCTGTTTGACCTGCGCCACTACGTCGGCCGCTGCGAGGAAGTGGCGGTCACCGGCGAGAACCCGCTGATCCACTACCTGCGCAAGGGCTGGCGCGATGGGCACGACCCGCACCCGCTGTTCGCCGGCGACTGGTACCTGGCCCGCTATCCCGACGCCCGCGACGCCGGCGTGGCTCCGCTGCTGCACTACCTGACGACCGGCGCCGCAGAGGGCGCCGCGCCGCACCCGCTCTTCGACCCGGACCACTATCGCCGGCAGCGCGGCGCGCTGCTGCACGGCGATCCGCTCAGCGACTACGTCGCGGCCGGCGCGCGGGCGCGGATCAGCCCCACGCCGCACTTCCGCCCGGCGTTCTACCTGGAGCAGGCGCGCGAGGCCCCTTCCGCGGCGGCCGACCCGCTGCGCCACTACCTGACCCACGGAGCGTTCGAGGGCCTTTGGCCGGCGCCGGACTTCAACGAGGCCGTCTACTTCGCCGGCCACCCCGACGAGGCCGCCCATCCGGTGAGCGCGCTGGAGCATTGGCTGCGCCACCGCACCGCGCGGCCCGATCCCGCCGCGCCGGCCGGGACGATGATCTCCGCCGAGGCGCTGTTCGCCGATCTGACGGCCGCCACCGATCCCGATCCCGCCGCCTATGACAACGCCGCCTACGCAGCGCTGCGCCCACGCCGGCGCAGGGCGCGCGCGGCGGACGATGTCGCGGTGATCGCGATCCGGCGCACGGCGACCCCCGACTGGACCGCGGTGGCCCGCGCGCTGCCCAACTTCCGCGGGCAGGTCCAGCCGCGGCTGCCCGCCGACGGCTTCGGCGATCCGAAGGACCCCGCCGTCCTCGCCCGCGATGTCGCGTTGGCGGAGCGCTACGGCCTCGCGGGCTTCTGCCACGAGGTGGGCTCGGCCGCCGCGATCCGGGCGGTCAGTGGGCCGAAGGCGCCGGCCTTCCCGTTCGCGCTCGCGTGGATCGGGACGAAGGACGCCGGCAAGGCGCTGGCCGCGCTCGCGCCGGCGCTGCCGCAGATGTTGGCGATCGACGGTCGCCCGCTGCTGCTTGCGCCGCCCGACATCGACGTCGCCGCGTGGCGCAAGGCGGCCGGCAAACCCGGCCTCTTCCTGATCCAGCGCGGCGGGCCGGCGCGGCCCGGCTTCGACGCACGCCTCGCCGCCCTGACGCGCCCGCTGACGTCCGGGCCGCCACCCGGCGCGGTGGTGAACCCCAACTTCCGCGGTCAGGTCCACGACGCCCATGCGGTGATCGCCGGCCGGATCGCCGAGAAGGACGACGCGATCCCGCTGGTGGTCGCCGGCCGGGACACGACGCCGCTCAGCCAGGACGCGCCGGAGGTCTGGCACGGCGCCTCGCCGGGCGCGATGCAGGCCTGGCTCGAAGCGGCGGTCGACCGCGCCGCGCGCCGGCCGAAGGGTCCGCGCCTGGTGTTCGTCCACGCCTGGAACGACTGGGAGGCCGGCGCTGCGTTGGCGCCCGACCGGCGCTTCGGGCACGGCTGGCTCGAGGCCGTCGCCAACGCCCGCGACGCCGACCTGCTCGCGCCGGCCCGGACGCGGAAGTGAACAGGCCTGACGTCACCATCGTGGGCTACCCGTTCCAGCCCACCGGAATGGCCGAGCATGCCCGCTCCACTTTCCGGGCCCTGCAGGCGGTCGGCGTGACGCCGCGGCTGCTTGACGTGGGCGAGCCAGAGGCCTCAATCGACCCTGACGTGGCCGCGGACTTCGGCCCGCACCTGACGCAGAGCCTCGGGCGCGGCGTCAACATCTTCGGCGTCAATGGCGACGAGGCCGCCCGCGTCATCGCCCGGCTCGGCGAGGACGCGTTCAAGATCGGCTACAACATCGCCTATCCGGCCTGGGAGCTGGCCCGCTACCCGGCTGAGTGGGCCCGGGTGCTGGACCGTTTCGACGAGGTGTGGGCCCCGTCGGCCTTCGTGCAGCAAGCATTGACGCAGGCGGTGTCGCGGCCGGTTCGCCGCATGCCGCTGCCGGTCGACCTCAAGCTCTCGGGCTTCCTGGGCCGGCGGCACTTCGGCGTGCCCGAGGACGCCTTCGTGGTGCTGTTCTACTTCGACCTCCTCTCGTTCGCAGCGCGCAAGAACCCCAACGCGGTGCTCGACGCCTTCGAGAGGGTCGCCGCGCGGCGCCCCGAGGCCAACATCCTGTGCGTGATCAAGGTCCGCGGCCGGACCGGCGATGCGGTTCAGGTCGAATTGGAGGCCCGCGTCGCCGCCTTGGGCGGCAAGGCCATGCTGGTGACCGGCGACCTCTCGGACAACGAGACCAAGAACCTGGTGCGCAACAGCGACGTCTTCGTTTCGCTGCACCGCTCCGAAGGCTTCGGCCGCGGCATGGCCGAGGCCATGGCGTTCGGCCGCACGGCCATCGCCACCGGCTATTCGGGCAACGTCGACTTCATGGCGCCGGGAACCAGCCTGCTGGTCGACTACGAGCTCGCGCCCGTGCCGTCAGGCGCCTATCCGCACGGCGCGGGCCAGGTCTGGGCCGAGCCGTCGGCCGCGCACGCCGCGACGCTGATCGAGCAACTGCTCGATGACCCGGCGGAGACCATCGCCATGGGCCGCCGCGCCCGCGCTCACATCCGAAGGACCCTTTCGCTGAAGGCCGCCGGCCGACGCATCCAGACGCGGCTGAAGGCGATCGGCCGCGTCTAGGTCTGCGCTCGCCGCCATCGCGGCGGATCGAGCGCGACGTAGAGCACTCCCGCCATCGCCGCGAGGTCGAGGGCGTAGAGGTAGCGGTAGTCGCAGGCCACCGAGATAAAGAAGAAGCTGGCGGTGAAGGCCAGCATGCCGCCCAGCAACCCCACGATCACCCAGTCGGCCGGATCGCGCCGCCGCAGCAACCAGACGATCGCCGCGATCGCCGCCAGCGCCCAGAAGGCGTGCGAGTAGACCGGCGTGTCGTAGAACCGCCGCGCATAGGCGGCCAGGCCGCGGGCCTTGGCGTCCATGCCGCTGGCCAGGTCGAGGTCCTTCAGCATAGCTTCCGGCCCGCTGACGCCGACCTGGACCGGCAGGCAAAGCTCCAGCTTCGGCGTCAGGAACGTCCAGCGGAAGACGTCGGCGCGCTGCAGCAGATAGGCGGCCGGATAGTGCACGATGATGCGCCGCCACTGCGCGTGCATGGCCGCGTCCGGCACGTGCCAGAGCGTGCGGCGGAAGCCCTCGTCCACGTCCAGGGTGTCGACGCGGCTGGCCGTGTAGATCGCGCTGCCCTTGGTCTCGATCAGCGCTTCGGCGGCCGGATCGACCTTGCCGATCTCCTTCAGCTTCAGCCGCGGATGGTGGGCGCGGGCCCCGACGACGTCGTAGTGCTCGAGGATCAGCGAAGCGGCGTTCAGGCGCAGCTTGGGGATCGTCTCCGGCGGCGTGGCCAGCCGGTTCAGCCCCAGCGCCAGGATCGCGGCCAACGCCAAGCCGCCCACCCCGAACGCCGCGGCCCGGCCCCAGCCGCGCTCGCGTACCAGCCAGGCGACCGCCGCGGCCGCGGCGACCACCAGGATCAGCCCGTTCTGCCGGGCCAGCGCCGCCAGAACGAGGCAGAGGGTCGAAGCGGCCAGCGTCAGCCACGGCGTCCCCGCGCTCCACCGCTGCGCCGCGCGCGCCAGCAGCACGAAGCCCGCGATCGACAGGTCGGCGAACAGCACGTCGCGCCAGACGATGCCGGGATAGATCAGGAGCTGCGGCGTCAGGCAGAACGCCGCGGCCAGGGCCACCGCGATCCAGCTGGCCCGCGGCCGCAGGCGCGACAGCGACATCAGGCTGAAGAACAGGATCGCGGCGGAGGCGGCCACGTAAAGACCCGTGCCGTTCAGGATGTGGTCGAAGGGCCGCAGCGCCGCCGAGGCGATCGGTGGGGCCCAGGTCTGGCGCACGCCGGTGCGCGCCTCGGTGAGCGCCACGACCGAATCCAGCGACATTTGCCCGGGCAGGTTGGCGGCCAAGGTCAGCAGCAGGCCGGCGCCCAGCACGATGCGGAACGCCTTGCCCGCCGCGCCCTCGCGCGCCAGCGCGGCTCCCTCGTCCAGGCCCTGCGCCACGTCCGCCATCGGCCAGGGTGGTAAGTCGCGTCCCCGCCCTTGGGAAGCGGCAAAAGCCGTTAGGCGGCCGGGCGGGCGGCTTGCTAAGGGGTGGGCTGGGATTTGAGGAGCAGCCCTTGGCGAGACGCGCGCGCGACCTTGGAAGCGTGCTCGCGCGCTACCCGAAGACGCGGCCGACCCTGCCGGCGAAGCTGCAGGCGATCTACACCCGGCAGTACCTGGAGAACCGCGCCGGCGCGACGCCCGCGGCCTCGGCTTCGCAGGCGCTGGAGCGCTGGCTGCACCGCCGGGTCGCCGCCGACACGGCCGGCGGGCCGGTCCCCACGCTGGAGATCGGCGCGGGCACGCTGAACCAGCTCAACTTCGAGCCGCCGAACGCCGCCTACGACATCGTCGAACCGTTCGCCGAACTCTATGCCGACTCGCCGCTTCGGGGCCGCGTCCGCCAGATCTTCGCCGACGTGGCCGACGTGCCGGCGACCCGCCGCTACGAGCGCATCACCAGCGTGGCGGCGCTGGAGCACATCTGCGACCTGCCGCTGACCCTGGCCCGCGCCGCGCGGCGGCTGAGCGACGGCGGGGTCCTGCGCACCGCCATCCCGAGCGAAGGCGGCTTCCTGTGGAAGCTGGGCTGGATGTGCACGACCGGCCTGGAGTTCCGGCTGCGCCACGGGCTCGACTACGGCCTTATGATGGCCCATGAGCACGTCAACGACGCCTTCGAGATCGAGACCCTGCTGCGCGCGTTGTTCGAGGACGTCAGCGTGAAGAGCTTCGGGGTCGGGCGGCAGCTGTCGCTCTACCGCTTCCTGGCGGCGCGCCGGCCGCGCCCCGACGTCATCACCGAATGGGAAGCGCGGTTCAGCTAGGCCTTACCGCTCATCCTCGCGAGGGCGGGAAGCGCCAGGGCGTCGGCGGATCGATCGCCGCGTAGACGAGGCCCACCATGGCCGCGAGGTCGGTGAAGTAGAGGTAGCGGTAGTCGCAAGCGATCGAGATGATCAGGAAGCTCGCCGCGAACGCCGCGCCCGCGAGCTGCAGCGCCGCCATCGGAATGTCCGCCCGCTCGCGCCGCCACAGCAGCAGGCCGCCCACCACCAGGCAGACCAGCGTCCAGGTCAGGTGCTCGTAGACCGGCGTGCCCAGGAACCAGCTCGCATAGTTGTTCAGCTGGGCGTCGGACTGGGCGAAGCGATGCTTGAGCCCCAGCGGGGCCATCTTCTCGGCCGGCGCGTCGACGCCCACGTAGACGGGCAGGCACCAGTCGATCACCGGCGGGAAGAACACCCAGCGGAAGTCCTCCAGGCGGACCCGCAGGTAGAGCGCCGGGTGGTGGGTGACGAGGTCGATCCACTGGCGGCTCCACGCCGCGTCCGGGAGGGCGTTGACCGGCCCCTGGATCGCCGTGTCGCGGTCGAGGAAGTCAACCCGGCGGCCCGACCAGTCCAGCTTGCCGCGCTCGCGCACGGCCTTGGCCGCGGCCGGGTCGACGGCGGCCAGGACGTCGAGGCGATAGTCGGGATCGAGGGTCGCCGCCCCGATCACGTCGTAGGTCTGCACAATGTGGATGCCGGTCGAGGTGGCGGTGTCCTTCGGGGCCTTGGCCGGTTCGGAGAGCTTGGTCTCGGCCCAGCCGGTGACCAGCAGGGCGGCGAACGCGCCCACGCCCCAGATCAAGCCGCGCCGCCACCGCCCCTGGGCGCCGATCCAGCCCACCGCGATCGCGGCGAACCCGCCGGCGATGATCCCGTTCTGCCGCACCTGGGTTCCGGCGGCCATCAGCACGAGGGCCAGGATGAGCAGGACCCAGCGCCGGCGCCGTTCCTCCCACCGCTGGGCGGCGTGGGCGATCAGCACGCTGGACACCACCGCGCAGTTGGCGAACATCACGTCCTTCCAGACGATGCCCTGGTAGATCAGCACCTGCGGCGTGAAGAGCAGCGCCGCCAGCACGACCGCGCCAAGCCAGCGGGTCCGTGGCCGCAGGTCCGGCAGCGAGGCGATGGCCCCGAACAGGATCGCCCCGCTCACGGTGACATAAAGCGATGTGCCCGGAATGAACTGGTCGAAGAACCCCAGGACCCAGGCATAGAGCGCCGGTCCCCAGGTCTCGCGCACATGGAAGTGGCCTTCGTAGAGCTGGGCCACAGAGTCGTACGAGAGATGGCCGGGCAGGTTGGCGCCAAGCATGGCGAGCAGGCCCACGGCGGCCACCGCGCGCACCGCCTGCCTCGGGCTCACTTCCAGCTTCAGGCCGGCCATGGGCTGACGCGTGCTTCCCCTGTTTGCCCTGCGCTCGAGCCGGTTCGTAGGGCGCGTCACGGTCCGGGTGAAGCGGAAATCCGCCCCCGCTTGGCGCTCCGCGGCATTCGTGGTTGGAAAGGCCATGACCGCAGGCGGCCTCGACATCCGGCCGGCCGGGACTGCGCCCGGCCAGATCGCCGCCTACGCCGCCCTGCTCGGCGACGTCTTCGCCAGCGACAAGTTCAGCGAGGCCGCGGTGGGCTGGCGCTACCGCGACAACCCGGCCGGAACGGTGGTCGGCGCCGACGCCTGGGACGGCGAGCGCCTGGCGGCGCACTACGTCACCTGCCCGCTGGAGGCGGTGGTCGAGGGGCGGGTCGTGAAGGGCCTGCTGTCGCTGAATACGGCGACGCATCCCGACTATCAGGGCCGCGGCCTGTTCACGCAGCTGGCCGAGAGCGCCTACGCACAAGGCGCCACGGCGGGCTACGAGTTCGTCATCGGTGTCGCGAACGCCAACTCGACGCCTGGCTTCCTGAAGCGGCTCGCCTTCCAGCACGTGGCGCGACTGCAGGCCGGGGTGATGGGCCGCCTGCCGAGCCGCCTGGGCGTCGCGCCCGTCCAGTTCGCCGGGCATTGGCGCGAGGAGCTGCTGACCTGGCGGCTGAAAAACCCCGCGGGCCGCTACACCATCGGCCGCCGCCAGGGCCTGATCGGGGTCTGGGCGCAGACGCATCTGCCGTTCGTGCGGTGCGCCGCATTCCTGCCCGACGCTGGCCAGGCCCTGGGGAAGAGCACCGGCGCGCCGCTGGCGGCGACCCTGTTCCTCGGCCTGGAGCCGCGGCTCGATCTGCCGGCGCATGGGTTCTGGGCGCTGCCGGAGCGCTTCCGGCCCTCGCCGTTGAACCTGATCTGGCGGCCGCTGTCGGACGCGGTCCCGCGCGAACTCGACCCCCGCGCCGTGGCGCTCAACTTCCTCGATTTCGATCCGTACTGAGATGACCCTCGTCTGGATCCTCGCCCACTTCGACGACGAGTACTGCGGGCTGCCGCTGATCGACGAGGCGCGGGCGGCCGGCCAGGACCAGCTTTTCCTCTACGTCGCCGACTACGACAGCGCCCACGTCCGCGCCCAGCGACATGCGGAAAGCCGCCGCTTCCTGGGCTGGCTGGGCGTCGCGCCGGAGCGGGTGATCCACGTGGGCGCGGGCTGCGGCGTGCCCGACGGCGGGGTCCACACCGCGTTGGCGACGGCCTTCGCGGCGCTGGAGGCGGCCCTGGCCGGCGAGGCGGTTGAGCGCATCGTCTGCCCGGCCTGGGAAGGCGGCCACATGGATCACGACATGTGCTGCCTGCTGGCCGCCGAACTCGCCGCCATGCGGCACGCGCCGGTGGAGATGGTCAGCCTCTACAACGCCCACAGACTGCCGAACCCGCTGTTCCATGGCGGCCGGCCGCTGAGCGCCAACGGGCCGGTGCGGCGCGTGCCCGTCACCGGCGGCATTGGACGCTGGATGGCGGCGGTGCGCTTCTTCTGGCTGCAGCGGGCCTGGCTGGGCCTGTGGCCGGCGATGTTCTGGACCTACCTGCGCCAGGGCTTCGGCGTGCAGCGCCTGGACCCGCGCCGGCTGGCCGAGCGGCCGCATGACGGCCCGCTGCTGTACGAACGGATGTTCCGGCGTCCCTACGACGAGGTGCGCGCCGCCGCGGACGCCTTCGTCAGCTCACGGCGCGCTGGCCCAGCATGATCACCGCGAAACCGCTCAGCATCAGCAGGTAGCCCACGGGGAAGCGCCAATCGAGCGGCTCCTTGAACACCAGCCAGGCGACCAGCGGCACCAGGCCCGATCCCACGATCGAGAAGGCGTAGGCGAGGCTGAGCGGCACCCGCGTCAGGATGTAGAACCAGAAGAGCGCGGTCAGGCCGTACCAGGCGAAGGCCCCGATGAGCGGCCCGTTGGTCGCCAGCCGCAGGACCAGCGGCCCGGTCATTCGCGCGTTCTGCAGTGCGGCGAACTTGAACAGCGTCTGGCCGATCGGCAGCGCCACCGAGAACCCGCCGCAGAGCAGGACGTCTTTCAGCGTCATGCGCGCGCCTCGTCGCCTTCCATCCGCGCGATGGTGCGCAGGTAGGGATGGATCGGCCGCTGCGGCACGTTCAGCACGTCGAAGTTCATCGCCTGCATCAGGAGCTGTGCGCCCAGCATCACCGGCAGGGCGGCGGCCATGACCACGCCGGCCGAGGCGGCCTCATGCGGCCGCTTGGTGGCCAGGTAGTGCAGGCTGTAGCCGACGCCGAACATCACCGAGAACACGCCGCCCACCATCTCCAGGCTGGCGGCGTTGAAGTCGCGCACGAAGTACTGGCCCAGCGCCCGGGTCAGGAAGTTCTGCAGGTGCCTCAACGCGAACGGCCCGACGATCTGGCCGATGCGGATGTTGGAGACCTCGCCGGCGTAGCGGGCGGGCATCGGCACGTCGCGGACCACCGCCCGCAGGGTGCCCAGGTGGTAGAGCAGGTCCGTCTCGAAGAAGAACCGCCGCGAGACGCGTTTCTCGATCACCATCTTGGCGACGTTCGCTTCGATGGCGGTGTAGCCGTTGGTCGGATCGAAGATGTTCCAGTAGCCGGTGGACAGCTTGGCCAGGAACGAGAGCGCCGCATTCCCGAAAACCCGCACCGGCGGCATGGTCGCCAGGTGGCTGATCGAGGTGAACCGGTTGCCCTTGGCGTAGTCGGCCTCGCCCAGCAGGATCGGGGCCACAAGATGGGCCATGTAGCCCAGGTCCATCTGGTCGTCGCCGTCGACCTTCACCAGGATCTGGGCCCCGCGCTGGGCGGCCTCGCGGTAGCCGGCCATGGTCGCCCCGCCCACGCCCTGGTTCTCGGCCAGGCGCACCACCACCACGCGAGGGTCGCGCGCGTTCTGTTCAATGAAGTCGCCGGACTTCTCCGGGCAGGCGTCGTCGACGCAGACAATGCCTTCGACCCAGTTTGGCGTCTTCTCGATCACCTTGAGGATGTGGTCGCGGACCTTGTAGCAGGGGACCACCAGCCAGACGCCGGAGTGCTCCAGGCTGGGGTCCAGGGCGGCCCAGCTCCGCCGCCGGTCCTCCGGCAGGCGGCTCGGGCCGCGGGCGATTCGGTCGATGGACGTCATCTACGTCTTCTGGCGGCCCCTCGAACCTGACCGGCTAGCATGGAACGTCTCAGGCTTGCAAAGCGCGGCGAACGGCCCTCCTTGATGCCCCTCGGGAGCCCTGTTAGGCACGCCGCTTCGTCGGGAGAGGCCCTTGGACACCGCCCACCACATGCTGCGGACCGGCCGCCGCGGGCCGCTGTTCGAGGCGCAGATGGCGCTGCGCGACCTGCGCGCCTCGGGCGAGCGGCTGGACCTGGCCTGGTCGCTGGCCTGGCATGACGTCGTCTCGCGCTACCGCGGCTCGATCCTGGGGCCGCTGTGGATCACGCTGTCGATGGGCGTGATGGTGCTGGGCATCGGCGTGCTCTGGGGCGGCCTGTTCCGCGTGCCGATCCACAGCTTCATTCCCTTCGTAGCCGTGGGCATCGTGTTCTTCGGCGTCGTCACCTCCACCATCAACGAGGGGTGCGACACCTTCGTGCAGGCGGCCGGGATGCTGTCGCAGACCAGCCTGCCGATGTTCACCTTCGTTTGGCGCACGGTGCTGCGGAACCTGATCAACCTCGGCCACCACGTCGCTATCGTGGCGGCCGTGCTGATCTACGGCGACCTCTGGACCCACGCCAACTACGCCGGCGCCCTGCTGGGCGTCGCCTTCATGGTCGCCAATGTGAGTTGGGTCTCCATGCTGGTGGCGGTGATCTCGGCGCGGTTCCGCGACATCCCGCAGGCGGTGCAGTCGGTCACCCAGGCCGCGGCGATCATGACGCCGGTGTTCTGGCTGCCGGACCGGATCCCGCCCGACTACCACTGGATCCTCGACTTCAACCCCTTCTATCACCTGCTGGAGGCGGTCCGCGCGCCGCTGCTCGGGACGACGGTACCGCCGCACACCTACAGCATCCTGGCGGCCATGGCGGCCGGCGGCTGGGCGGCGGCTTTCTGGCTCTTCGCCCGCACCCGGCGGCGGATCGTGCACTACCTATGAAGGCGCCGCCCGTCTCCATCTCCTGCCGCGACTTGTCGCTGCGGTTCCCGGTCTACGGCGTCGACGCCAAGTCGCTGAAGAAGTATGTCGCCAAGATCACGGTGGGCGGGAAGCTCGACAGGCATCACGGCGCCACCGAAGTCACCGCGCTCTCGCACCTGAACCTGGAACTGAAAGCCGGCGACCGGCTGGGCCTGATCGGCCACAATGGCTCAGGCAAGACGACGCTGCTGCGCGCGCTTTCGGGGGCCTACGAGCCCGACGATGGCGCGATCGAGGTCGAGGGCCGCATCGCCGCCCTGCTCGACCTCAACCTGGGCATCGATCCCACGGCCACCGGCTACGACAACATCCGCTTGCGCGGCCGCATCGCCGGCCTCACCTCGCGCGAGATCGACGCCCGGATGGACGAGATCGCCGAGTTCTCGGGCCTGGGCCCGTTCCTGGCGATGCCGGTGAAGACCTACTCGGCCGGCATGCAGGCTCGCCTGGCCTTCGCCGCGGCCACCGCCGTGGAGGCCGACGTGCTGCTGATGGACGAATGGATCGCTGTCGGCGACGCCGAGTTCCAGAAGCTCGCGCATCGGCGCCTGCTGAAGCTGGTGGAGCGCGCGGGCATCCTGGTGCTGGCCAGTCACGACCTGGGGCTGGTGCGGCTCTACTGCAACAAGGTCATGCGGCTGGAGGGCGGCGTGGCCTCGCCCGTGACCGACATCAAGAAGCTAGACGAGCTCCTGGCGGCCTGAGCATACGAACATCGCCTTGGACGTCATCTTCACCATCGTCTCGCGCAACTACGCCGCTCAGGCCATCACGCTGATGCAGAGCCTGGCGGCGGCCGAGCCCGAGGCGCGGCGCATCGTTGTGGCCACAGACGGCCCGATCCCGGCGCTGGCGGGCCTGGCCGAGGTGGTGGACGCGCGCGAGTTCGGCCCGCCCTTCGCGGCGATGAGCGTCTATTACGAAGCGCTCGAGTTGAATACGGCGGTCAAGCCCTACGTCTTCAAAAGCCTGCTCAGCGCGCCCGGCGCGACCTCGGCCACCTACCTCGATCCCGACATCTTCGTCTTCAATCCGCTGGACCGCGTGCGCGACGGGCTAGGCCAGGCGCAGCTGGCGCTCACGCCCCACCTGACGCGGCCGCTGCGGGGCGAAGCCTCGCCGAACGACCTGGCGATCCTGCGCTCCGGCTCGTTCAACCTGGGCTTCTGCGCGGCGCGGGCCGAACCGAAGGTCGTCGACCTGATGGCCTGGTGGGCCGACCGCTGCGAGTTCGACTGCCGCGTGGACCTGAAGGGCGGGCTCTTCACCGACCAGCGCTGGATGGACCTCGCGCCGGGGT
>Ga0308175_100001496_pt1 | contig 15825 bp, 13 predicted proteins | sample PhyCR1_3_FD_203893 | JGI IMG/M metagenome (GOLD analysis project Ga0308175, IMG submission 203893) | Soil microbial communities from UC Gill Tract Community Farm, Albany, California, United States - DLSLS.C.R1 | ecosystem: Environmental > Terrestrial > Soil > Agricultural land | place: USA...
AGGAGGCCGTCCGCGAAGCCGAGAAGGCGGCGCTGGCGATCACGCCGACGATCGAGCTCAAGGGGCTGTTGCGGTGACGCAGCCCAACGAGCCCAGCCAGCACAGCCCGCACACTGAGGACTCCCTGGCTCACCCCGGCGGCAGCGCCAACGGAAGCCAGGAAGTCGTCGGCGTCCGCCGCGGCATGTTCGGGCCCGAGGGCACCGGCGACACCTCCGGCTACGGGCGACTCGTCCACGAGGTGACGCTGCCGGGCAGCTCACCGCGACCGTACGGCGGCTACTTCGACGAGGTCGTCGACACCCTGACGGCCGCGCTCGGCGAACAGACTTACGAGGCGGCCATCGAGCGGGTGGTGGTGTACCGCGACCAGCTGACCCTGGAGGTGCGTCGCGAGCATTTGCCCCCGGTCATGCAGGCACTGCGGGACGACGCAGGCCTGCGCTTCGAGCTGTGCCTTGGCGTCAGCGGCGTGCACTACCCGCAGGACAGCGGCCGCGAGCTGCACGCGGTGTACCCCTTGATGTCGATCACCCACAACCGGCGCATCCAGGTGGAGGCCACCGCGCCGGACGCCGACCCGCACATCCCGTCGCTGTTCACCGTCTATCCGACCACCGACTGGCACGAGCGGGAAACCTACGACTTCTTCGGGATCATCTTCGACGGCCACCCCGCCCTGACCCGCATCGAAATGCCCGACGACTGGGTCGGGCATCCGCAACGCAAGGACTACCCGTTGGGCGGCATCCCGGTGGAGTACCACGGCGCCGAGATACCCCCGCCCGACGAGCGAAGGGCCTACAGCTGATGAGCACACCGACAACCCCGCCGGAGAGCGGGGGAACCGACACCGTCGTCATCGTCGGTGGCCAGGACTGGGAAGAGGTGGTCACGGCCGCCGCGGAGGCGCCGGCCGGCGAACGGATCGTGGTCAACATGGGCCCGCAGCACCCGTCGACGCACGGCGTTCTGCGACTGATCCTCGAGATCGAGGGCGAGACCATCACCGAAGCGCGCTGCGGCATCGGGTACCTGCACACTGGCATCGAGAAGAACCTGGAATATCGCACCTGGACCCAGGGCGTCACGTTCGTAACCCGAATGGATTACCTCTCACCGCTTTTCAATGAAACCGTGTACTGCCTCGGCGTCGAGAAGCTGCTCGGTGTCACCGACGATATCCCCGAACGCGCCAGCGTCATCCGCGTCTTGATGATGGAGCTCAACCGCATCTCGTCGCATCTGGTCGCGCTGGCCACCGGCGGGATGGAGCTAGGCTCCATGGGCGCGATGTTCTACGGGTTCCGCGAGCGCGAGCAGATTCTGTCGATCTTCGAGACGATCACCGGCCTCCGGATGAACAACTCCTACATCCGGCCTGGCGGGCTGGCGACGGACCTGCCCGACGAGGGTATCCCGCAGATCCGCGAAATGCTCACACTGATGCCGAAGCGGCTGAAGGACCTAGAAAACCTTCTCAGCGAGAACTACATCTGGAAGGCCCGCACCCAGGGCATCGGCTACCTGGACCTGGCCGGCTGCATGGCGCTTGGCATCACCGGTCCGGTGCTGCGCTCCACCGGGCTCCCCCACGACCTGCGCAAGGCCCAGCCGTACTGCGGGTACGAGACCTACGACTTCGACGTCATCACCGACGACGGCTGCGACGCCTACGGCCGGTACCTGATCAGGGTCAAGGAGATGCACGAATCGCTGAAGATCATCGAGCAGTGCGTCGAGCGGCTCGAGCCGCTGGCCGGCGAACCCGTGGTGATCCAGGACAAGAAGCTGGCGTGGCCCGCCGACCTGAAGCTGGGGCCCGACGGGCTGGGTAACTCGCCCGAGCACATCGCGAAGATCATGGGCCACTCGATGGAGGGGCTGATCCACCACTTCAAGCTCGTCACCGAGGGCATCCGAGTCCCGCCCGGGCAGGTCTACGTCGCCGTCGAGTCACCGAGAGGCGAACTCGGCGTCCACATGGTCTCCGACGGCGGCACCCGGCCCTACCGGGCGCACTACCGCGACCCCTCGTTCACCAACCTGCAGGCCGTCGCCGCGATGTGCGAGGGCGGAATGGTCGCCGACGCCATCTCGGCGGTCGCGTCGATCGACCCTGTGATGGGCGGAGTGGACCGATGAGCATCTCGCCCAACGGATCACCGGTGTTCCTCGAACTGGGCCAGCGGCCCGACGAGGCGGGCCCGCCCATCGGTGGCGAGGCGGCCTACCCCGCCGACGTGACAGCCGGGCTGGAAACCAGCGCGAAAGACATCATCGCCCGCTATCCGCGGCCGAGGTCGGCGCTGCTGCCGCTGCTGCACCTGGTGCAGTCCGAAGACGGCTATCTGACCAAGGCAGGTCTCGCGTTCTGCGCCAGACAGCTCGGCCTGACCGAAGCCGAGGTGACCGCGGTCGCCACCTTCTACTCGATGTACCGGCGCAACCCCACCGGTGAATACCTGGTCGGCGTGTGCACGAACACGCTGTGCGCGATCATGGGCGGCGACGCGATCCTCGAAGCCCTACAGGACCACCTCGGCATCCACGCCGGCCAGACCACCGACGACGGCCGGGTAACCCTCGAACACATCGAATGCAACGCCGCGTGTGACTACGCACCCGTCATGATGGTCAACTGGGAATTCTTCGACAACCAGACCCCTTCCACCGCAAGGGATCTAGTCGATGCCCTGCGCGAGGGTCAGCCGCCCGTGCCCAGCCGCGGGGCGCCGCTGTGCACCTTCAGGCAGACCGCCCGCACCCTCGCCGGTCTGCCGGACGACCGCCCAATCACCGCCGACGGGCAGGTTCCCACCGCCACGCTGGCCGGGCTGCGCGTCGCCCACGAACTCGGCATGGAGGCACCGCCGCCGCCGGAGGGCGAAGCAACGGCGCCACCACCGAAGTCCGACGACACCAAGCCGGAGGCCGTCGAGACCACAAAGGACGAACCGGCACCCGCACCGTCGGCGACGGTGCCGGCCGAATCGGACACCACCGAAACCGACCCGAGCAAAACGGATTCACGCGACTGACATGGCACCTGCTACTCCCCTGACCCCCGTGTTCAGCCGGTACTGGGACGATCCCGAACCCTGGTCTCTGGACACCTACCGTCGTCATGACGGGTACCGCGCGCTGGACAAGGCGCTGGCGATGGATCCCGACGAGGTGATCACGCTGGTCAAGGATTCGGGACTGCGCGGGCGCGGCGGCGCGGGCTTCCCGACCGGAACCAAGTGGTCCTTCATCCCGCATGACGACACCGGCGCCGGCGCCAAACCGCACTACCTCGTCATCAACGCCGACGAGTCGGAACCCGGTACGTGCAAAGACATTCCGCTGATGTTGACGACGCCGCACTTCCTGGTGGAGGGCACGATCATCGCCGCGTACGCGATCCGGGCGCACCACGCATTCATCTATGTGCGCGGTGAGGTGGTGCCGGTGCTGCGCCGGCTGCAGGCCGCGGTCGGCGAGGCCTACGAGGCCGGCTACCTGGGCTCCGACATCAAGGGTTCAGGCTTCGACCTCGAGTTGATCGTGCACGCAGGTGCGGGCGCCTACATCTGCGGCGAGGAGACCGCGCTGCTGGATTCCCTTGAGGGCAGGCGCGGCCAGCCGCGGCTGCGGCCACCGTTTCCCGCGGTGGCCGGCTTGTATGCCTGCCCTACGGTGGTCAACAACGTCGAGTCCATTGCGAGCGTGCCACCGATCGTCCAGAACGGGATCGACTGGTTCCGGTCGATGGGCTCGGAGAAGTCGCCGGGTTTCACGTTGTATTCGCTATCCGGGCATGTGACGAATCCGGGCCAGTACGAGGCCCCGCTGGGCATCACGCTGCGGGAACTGCTCGAGTATGCGGGCGGAGTCCGTGCCGGGCATTCGCTGAAGTTCTGGACACCCGGTGGTTCGTCGACGCCGCTGCTGACCGCCGAACATCTCGATGTCCCACTGGATTACGAGGGAATGGCCGGAGCCGGTTCCATGCTGGGCACCAAGGCGTTGCAGATCTTCGACGACACCACCTGCGTGGTGCGGGCGGTGCGGCGCTGGACGGAGTTCTACGCCCACGAGTCGTGTGGCAAGTGCACACCGTGCCGCGAGGGCACGTACTGGCTGAGCCAGATCTACGAGCGCCTCGAAACCGGACGCGGCACCGAAGATGACATCCAGAAGCTGCTGGACATCTCCGACACGATCTTCGGGAAGTCGTTCTGCGCGTTGGGCGATGGCGCGGCCAGCCCCATCCTGTCGTCCATCGAGTTCTTCCGCGACGAGTATGTCGAGCACCTGGACGGCGGCTGCCCGTTCGATCCGCATGCTTCGACGCTGATGGCCACCGAGGGGGTGGGTGCCTGATGACGGTGACCGAACCGACGCAGGATGCGCCGGCGGTGGAGATGGTCAATCTCAGCATCGACGACGTGGAAATCAGTGTGCCCAAGGGCACCTTGGTGATTCGCGCCGCCGAGCTGATCGGCATCCAGATCCCGCGGTTCTGCGACCATCCGCTGCTCGATCCCGTTGGCGCCTGCAGGCAGTGCCTGGTCGAGGTCGAGGGCCAGCGCAAGCCGATGGCCTCCTGCACCATCACGTGCACCCCCGACATGGTGGTTCGCACACAGTTCACGTCGGAGTCCGCTGACAAGGCTCAGCAGGGCGTGATGGAGCTGCTGCTGATCAACCACCCGCTGGACTGCCCGGTGTGCGACAAGGGTGGCGAATGCCCCCTTCAGAACCAGGCCATGTCGAACGGCCGCGCCGAGACCCGCTTCGAGGACGTCAAACGAACGTTCCCCAAGCCGATTCCGATCTCCGCAGAGGTGCTGCTGGACCGGGAACGGTGCGTGCTGTGCGCGAGGTGTACGCGATTCTCCCAGCAGATCGCGGGCGATCCGTTCATCGAGCTGTTGGAGCGGGGCGCCTTGCAGCAGGTCGGCATCGCACCGGACGAACCGTTTTCGTCGTATTTTTCCGGCAACACCGTGCAGATCTGCCCGGTCGGTGCCCTGACCAACACCTCCTACCGGTTCCGGGCCAGGCCCTTCGACCTGGTGTCCAGCCCAAGCGCGTGCGAGCACTGCGCATCGGGTTGCGCACAGCGCACCGACCACCGGCGCGGAAAGGTGTTGCGCCGGTTGGCCGGTGACGACCCGGAGGTCAACGAGGAGTGGAACTGCGACAAGGGCCGGTGGGCATTCACCTACGCAGGAGTCGGTGACCGCATCGCTACGCCGCAGATCCGCGAAGAGGACGGCAAGCTGCGTTCCGCGTCGTGGTCGGAGGCCCTCGGCGTGGCGGCCGCTGGACTTGCGGCCGCGGCGGGACGGGCCGGTGTGCTCGTAGGTGGCCGGTGCACCGTCGAGGATGCATACGCGTATTCGAAATTTGCCCGAATAGTGTTGAACACCAACGACATCGACTTCCGCATCCGGCCACATAGCGACGAGGAGGCGGCGTTCCTTGCGGCCAACGTCGCCGGCCAGACGATGACGGTCACCTACGCCGATCTGGAGAAGGCACCCGCGGTGCTGCTCGCCGGTTTCGAGCCGGAGGAAGAGTCCCCGATCGTGTTCCTGCGGCTGCGCAAGGCCGCCCGCAAGAACGGCGTGCAGGTGCTCGCCATCGCACCGTTCGCCACCCGCGGCCTGACCAAGATGTCCGGCACGCTGATCCGCACCGCACCGGGCGGCGAAGCGGCGGCGCTCGGCGGCCTCACCGAAGAGACGCTGCTGAACCAGCCCGGCGCGATCATCCTGGTCGGGGAGCGACTTGCGATATCACCGGGAGCCCTCTCTGCGGCAAGCAGATTGGCGGCGGCTACCGGTGCCCGGCTGGGCTGGGTCCCGCGGCGCGCGGGTGACCGCGGCGCCCTGGAGGCCGGTGCCCTACCGAACCTGCTGCCCGGCGGACGGCCGGTCGCCGATGCACAGGCACGGGAGCAGACCGCAACCGCATGGCACATCACCGATGTCCCTGCGGAGGTGGGGCGTGACACCGCAGGCATTCTCGCCGCAGCGGCCGCCGGTGAACTCGGTGCACTGCTGATCGGCGGGGTCGAGCCTGCCGACCTGCCCGACCCCGATGCCGCGCTTGCTGCGATCGACGCGATGCCCTTCGTCGTAAGCCTGGAACTGCGCGAAAGCGCGGTCACCAACCTCGCGGATGTGGTTTTCCCGGTCGCACCGGCGGTCGAGAAGGGGGGCTCATTCATCAACTGGGAAGGCCGTATTCGGCCGTTTGAACCGTCGCTGCCCAGCAACGCCACTCCGGATCTGCGGGTGCTGTACACGCTCGCCGACGAGATCGGAATCGACCTCGGCCTGCCGAACGCCGCAGCCGCAGGCGAGGAAATAGCCCGGCTGGGCTGGTGGGGTGGCGCCCGGCCTGCTGCGCCCGACGAGGCTGCAGGCGACGCCGCTCAGCCCGCGAAGGGCGAGGCGGTGCTGACCGGTTGGCGGATGCTGTTGGATTCTGGCCGGTTGCAGGACGGCGAGCCCTACCTCGCCGGAACGGCCCGCACACCCGTCGTACGGCTGTCGGCGAGCACCGCGGCCGAGATCGGCGTCGGCGACGGGGATCTGATCACCGTTGCGACAGCGCGCGGTGAGATCACGTTGCCACTCGAGATCACCGACATGGATGACCGGGTGGTGTGGCTGCCGCTGAACTCACCGGGCTCGGCGGTTCATCAACAACTGGGTGTGGTCGCGGGCGCCGTGGTCTCCATCGGGCGGGCGGAACAATGACGGACCTCTCGGCATTCGGACACGACCCGATCTGGCTGATCTTGATCAAGGCGGTCGGCATCTTCGTGTTCCTCCTGCTGACCGTGCTGGCGGCCATCCTGATCGAACGAAAGTTGCTCGGCCGCATGCAGATGCGGTTCGGCCCCAACCGGGTCGGCCCGAAGGGCATGCTGCAGTCGTTGGTCGACGGCCTCAAGCTAGGGCTGAAAGAGGGCCTGATCCCTGCGGGCGTGGACAAGCCCATCTACCTGCTCGCGCCGATCATCGCAACGGTTCCAGCGTTCATGGCGTTCGCCGTCATTCCGATGGGCCCGGTGGTGTCGGTGTTCGGCCACCACACCCCCCTTCAGCTGACCGACCTCGCGGTCGCGGTCCTCTACATCCTCGCCGTCACCTCCATCGGGGTGTACGGCATCGTGCTGGCCGGCTGGGCGTCGGGCTCCACCTACCCGCTGCTGGGCGGGCTGCGGTCGTCCGCACAGGTGATCTCCTACGAGATCGCGATGGCGTTGTCGTTCGCCGCGGTGTTCCTCTATGCGGGCACCATGTCCACCTCGGGCATCGTTGCCGCCCAGAACGGCACCTGGTTCGTGTTCCTGTTGTTGCCGTCCTTCCTGGTGTATGTGACCTCGATGGTCGGCGAAACCAACCGCGCCCCATTCGATTTGCCCGAGGCCGAGGGCGAACTGGTCGGCGGCTTCCACACCGAGTACTCGTCGCTGAAGTTCGCGATGTTCATGCTCGCCGAATACGTCAACATGACCACCGTGTCGGCGCTGGCCACCACGATGTTCCTCGGCGGTTGGCACGCCCCCTGGCCGATCAACATGTGGGACGGCGCAAACACCGGCTGGTGGCCGCTGCTGTGGTTCACCGCCAAGGTGTGGGCGTTCCTTTTCGTCTACTTCTGGCTGCGCGGCACCCTGCCGCGGCTGCGCTACGACCAGTTCATGAGCCTGGGGTGGAAGATCCTCATTCCGGTTTCGCTGGTGTGGATCGCAATCGTGGCCACCACACACAGCCTGCGCACGCACGGCTACACCGCATGGGCCACCGGCCTCATCACCGTCGGCACCGTGTTGGCGCTTCTTGTCGCCCTGGCGCTGTGGCGGGCGTTGCGCGTCAGGAACGTTCGCGAGATTCCGGTGCAGGCCGTTGAAGAGAGCTCCTTCCCGGTACCGCCGCTGCCCGCGGCGAGTCGGCGCACGCGAGGAGCAGAAACAGTCCCGCGCACGCGAGGAGCAGAAACAGTCCCCCGCACGCGAGGAGCAGAAGCAGCAGCAGAGGAGAAGGCAGATGCCTAAGTTTCTCGACGCCATCGCCGGCTTCGGGGTCACCTTCGGGACGATGTTCAAGAAGCCCATCACCGAGGAGTACCCGGAGAAGCCCGGACCGGTTGCGAAGCGCTATCACGGCCGCCATCAGCTCAACCGCTACCCCGACGGGCTGGAAAAGTGCATCGGCTGCGAGCTGTGCGCATGGGCCTGCCCGGCCGACGCCATCTACGTCGAGGGCGACGACAACACCGAGGACGAACGCTTCTCGCCCGGCGAGCGGTATGGCCGGGTGTACCAGATCAACTACCTGCGTTGCATTGGCTGCGGGTTGTGCATCGAGGCGTGCCCCACCCGCGCCTTGACGATGACCAACGACTACGAGATGGCCGACGACAACCGCGCCGACTTGATCTGGGGCAAGGACAAACTGCTCGCACCGATGCAACCGGGAATGGTGCAGCCGCCGCACCCCATGCAGCCCGGCAGCACCGACGAGGATTACTACCTCGGCAACATCAAACCCGTCACTGAGGAAGCCCAATGACCTCGACCGCCGAAGCAGTCGTTTTCTGGGTGCTCGGCGCCGTCGCGCTGATCGGGGCGATCGGGGTGGTCGCCGCGCCGAAGGCGGTGTATTCGGCCATCTTCCTGGCGTCGACGATGATCTCCCTTGCGGTGCTCTACATCGCGCAGGAGGCGCTGTTCCTCGGCGTGGTCCAGGTGGTCGTCTACACCGGCGCGGTGATGATGCTGTTCCTGTTCGTGGTGATGCTCATCGGCGTCGACCTGTCGGAATCGCTGGTGGAAACCATTCGCGGCCAGCGTATTGCGGCGATCATCGCGGGCGTCGGCTTCGGCGTCCTGCTCATCGCCGGTATCGGCAACGTGTCGGCGACCGGCTTCATCGGTCTGCCGGAGGCCAACAACTACTCGAACGTGGAGGGTTTGGCCAAGCTGATCTTCACCCAGTACCTGTGGGCGTTCGAGCTGACCGGCGCGTTGTTGATCACGGCCGCGCTCGGCGCGATGGTGCTGGCCCACCGGGAACGGTTCGAGCGGGCCAAGACCCAGCGCGAGCTGGCCGAGGAACGGTTCCGGCCCGGCGGGCACCCGACGCCGCTGCCGGGACCCGGCGTGTTCGCCAGGCACAACGCGGTGGACATCCAGGCGCGGCTGCCCGACGGCTCTGGCACTCCGCTGTCGGTCAGCGCGATTTTGCAACAACGGACCGTCCATCCACCGGCCCACGGCGACGGAGATGGTGAGCGATGAATCCCGACAACTACCTGTATCTGTCAGCGCTGCTATTCACGATTGGTGCGGCAGGAGTTCTGTTGCGCCGCAACGCCATCGTCATGTTCATGTGCGTCGAGCTGATGCTCAATGCGGCCAACCTCGCGTTCGTGGCGTTCTCCCGCATGCACGGGCACCTGGACGGTCAGGTGGTGGCGTTCTTCACCATGGTCGTCGCGGCCTGTGAGGTGGTGGTTGGCCTGGCCATCATCATGACCATCTTCCGCACCCGCCGCTCGGCCTCGGTCGACGATGCCAACATGCTGAAAAACTAAGGCCTCGATGACGATTCCGGTTTGGCTCCTGATCGCCCTTCCCCTTGTCGGCGCGGCGATACTGCTGCTGTCGGGGAAAGCGTCCAACCCGTGGGGCCACCTGCTGGGGTGTGCGGCCTCGGTCGCGTCGTTCGCCGTCGGGGTGGTCTTGTTCGTCGACATGCTCGGCAGGGCCGGCGAAGAGCGGGTCATCGGTGAGAAGTTGTTCTCCTGGGTCCCGATCGGCGCGCTGCACGTGGACTTCGGCCTGCAGCTGGATCAGCTGTCGATGTGTTTCGTGCTGCTGATCACCGGCGTCGGCTCACTGATCCACATCTACTCGGTCGGCTACATGGCCGAAGATCCCGGGCGTCGCAGGTTTTTCGCGTACATGAACCTGTTCCTCGCCGCGATGCTTTTGCTGGTGCTCGCCGACAACTACCTCGGGCTCTACGTCGGGTGGGAGGGCGTCGGCCTGGCGTCCTACCTGCTGATCGGGTTCTGGCAACACAAGCCGTCGGCCGCGACGGCGGCCAAGAAGGCGTTCGTGGTCAACCGCGTCGGCGACGTCGGCCTGGCCATCGCGATGATGGTGATGTTCGCCTACATCGGTTCCATCTCGTTCAAGGGTGTCTTCACCGCCGCCCCGCTGCTGAGCCAGGGCACGCTCAACGCCATCGGTCTGCTGCTCCTGCTCGCCGCGTGTGGCAAGTCGGCACAGGTGCCGTTGCAGTCCTGGCTCGGTGACGCCATGGAAGGCCCCACTCCCGTCTCCGCGTTGATCCACGCCGCGACCATGGTCACCGCGGGTGTCTATCTGATCGTGCGGTCGGGGCCGGTGTTCGACCTCGCGCCGGGTGCGCAGCTGGGCGTGGTCATCGTCGGCGCGGTGACGCTGTTATTCGGCGCGATCGTCGGTTGCGCGAAGGACGACATCAAGAAGGCCCTCGCCGCCTCCACGATGAGCCAGATCGGCTACATGGTGCTCGCAGCGGGCCTCGGGCCCGCCGGTTATGCGGTCGCGATCATGCACCTATTGACCCACGGCTTCTTCAAGGCCGGCCTGTTCCTCGGCGCAGGCTCGGTGATGCACGCCATGGACGACGAGGTGAACATGCGCCACTACGGCGCCCTGCGCACCCTGCTGCCGATCACGTTCGCCACCTTCGGGCTCGGCTATCTCGCGATCATCGGCGTACCGCCGTTCGCCGGGTTCTTCTCCAAGGACGCGATCATCGAATCCGCCTTGAACGCAGGCGGAATCAAGGGGGTCGTGCTCGGCGCAGCGGCGCTGCTCGGAGCGGGCATCACCGCGTTCTACATGACCCGGGTCATGCTGATGACGTTCTTCGGCGAGCGGCGGTGGAAGCCAGACACCCATCCGCATGAGGCGCCGCGCGTGATGACGTGGCCGATGATCCTGCTGGCCGTCGGCTCGATCGCGGCAGGCGGCCTGCTCGCCATCGGCGGCACCCTGCAGAACTGGCTGGAACCCGTCGTCGGATCCCACGAAGCACACCACGTCCTGCCGGCGTGGGTCGTCACCGTCCTCGCGCTGTCGGTCGTCGCTGTCGGCATCCTGGTCGCCTACCGCATGTATGCGCAGCGAACGGTCCCGGACACCGCGCCCGACGAGGTGTCGGCGCTTACCGTGGCCGCCCGAAGGGATCTCTACGGCGACGCGATCAACGAGGAGCTGCTGATGAAGCCAGGCCAAGTCCTGACCAAGGATCTGGTCTGGGTTGACGACAAGGGCATCGACGGCGCCGCAAGCGGATTGGCCGCGCTGGTCGGACGGACATCGGACGGTCTGCGGCAACTGCAGACCGGCTTCGCCCGTTCCTACGCGCTGTCGATGCTCGCCGGCACGGTTCTGGTCGTCGCAGTGATCCTGGCGGTGCAACTGTGGTGACCTCGCTCCCGTCGCTGCCATGGCTGACCATTCTGTGGGCGGTGCCGATGTTGGGTGCCGCGCTGGTGATGCTGGTGCCCGCATCGGGACGCGCGCTGGCCAAGTGGCTCGCGCTGCTGGTCTCGCTGGCGGTGCTCGTTCTCGTCGTTGTGCTGGCCATCGGCTTCCAGCCCGGCGGCCCTCAGTATCAATTCGTGGAATCCCACAGCTGGATACCGTCTTTCGGCACCGGCTACATCCTCGGCCTCGACGGCATCGCGCTGGTGCTCGTCGTGCTCACCGCGGCGCTGGTGCCGCTGCTTATCGTGGCCGGGTGGAACGATGCCGACGATCAGGTCGGCCTGCGGGGTCGCTCCACGCATACTTACCTTGCGCTGACCCTGGCCGTCGAGGGCATGGTCGTCATTTCGCTGATCTCGCTTGACGTGCTGCTGTTCTACGTCTTCTTCGAGGCCATGCTCATCCCGATGTACTTCCTCATCGGCGGGTTTGGAGGTGAACAGCGGTCGAAGGCCGCGGTGAAATTCCTGCTGTACAACCTGTTCGGCGGCTTGGTCATGCTGGCCGCAGTGATCGGCCTCTATGTGGTGACCGCGCAGAGCGACGTGTTCGAAGCGGGCACCTTCGATTTCCGGGCGATCGTGGCAGCGGTATCCAGCGGTGCGCTCGCCGTCAACCCGGCGATTCTCAACGCGCTGTTCCTCGGCTTCATGTTCGCGTTCGCGGTCAAGGCGCCGCTGTGGCCCTTCCACCGCTGGCTACCCGACGCAGCCGTCGAGGCCACGCCTGCCAGTGCGGTGCTGATGATGGCGATCATGGACAAGGTCGGCACCTTCGGCATGCTGCGGTACTGCCTGCAATTGTTCCCGGACGCGTCAACGTATTTCCGGCCGCTGATCATTGCGCTGGCCGTGATCGGGATCGTCTACGGCGCGATCCTGGCGATCGGCCAGACCGATGTGATGCGACTGATCGCCTACACGTCGATCTCGCATTTCGGCTTCATCATCCTCGGCATCTTCGTGATGACGTCCCAGGGCCAGTCGGGCTCGACGCTGTACATGGTCAACCACGGCATCTCCACCGCGGCCCTGTTCCTGATCGCCGGATTCCTGGTGTCCCGCAGGGGAACCCGCTTGATCAGCGCCTACGGCGGCGTGCAGAAGGTCGCTCCCGTGCTGGCAGGTACATTCCTGGTCGCCGGGCTGGCGACCCTGTCACTTCCCGGTCTGGCACCGTTCATCAGTGAATTCCTGGTGCTGATCGGGACATTCACGCGCTACCCGCTGTTCGCGGTAGCCGCGGCGAGCGCGCTGGTGCTCTCCGCGATCTACATCCTGTGGATGTATCAACGAATGATGGGCGGCCCGGTGACCGAGGGCAACGACCGGCTGCGTGACCTGCTGCCCCGCGAACTCGCGGTGGTGACACCGCTGATCGCGCTGCTGCTGGTGCTGGGCGTGTATCCGAAAGTGGCGCTGGACGTGATCAATCCGGCCGTCAGCCACACGCTGACCACGATCGACCAACCCGATCCCGCACCCAAACTCGCGGAAGGCCCGGCGCGATGAACCTGCCAACGCCCAGCGTCGAGTACGGCCTGCTGTCGCCGATGCTGATCGTCTTCGGAGCCGCCATCGCCGGCGTGCTGGTGGAGGCGTTCGTGTCGCGCGGGCGTCGCTACGCCGTGCAGGTGGCGCTCAGCCTGGTGGGTCTGGCGGCGGCGATGGTCGCGGTGGTGCAGCTGGCCCGTGAGCTGCACGGAGCCGTCGGCCGCACCGCGGTGGTGGGAGCGGTCGCCGTCGACGCCCCCGCCCTGTTCCTGCAGGGCACCATCCTTCTGGTCGGCATCCTCGGAATCCTCCTGATCGCCGAACGGCGCGTCCCCGCCGATGCCGACTCCGAGTCCGATAGCGCTGGGGGCGGGCTGGATTCGTTCACCCCGCAGGCCTCCGCCGTGGTCGGCAGTGTCGCCGAGAAGCTGGCCACCAAGGCCGGCGTCATGCAGACCGAGGTGTTTCCACTCACGCTGTTCGCAGTCGGCGGGATGCTGCTGTTCCCGGCGGCCGACGACCTGCTCACCATGTTCATCGCACTCGAGGTGCTGTCCCTTCCGCTGTATCTGATGTGCGGGCTGGCCCGCCGTCGCAGGCTGCTTTCGCAGGAAGCGGCGCTGAAATACTTTCTGCTCGGTGCGTTTTCGTCGGCGTTCTTTCTTTACGGCGTGGCGATGCTGTACGGCTACTCGGGCACGCTGAGCCTGGTCGGCATCGCCGACGCGATCGGCACGGGTTCCGGCAGGACGCCGTTGGCGTTGATCGGCGTCGGTCTGCTGCTGGTCGGTGTGCTCTTCAAGGTCGGAGCCGTGCCGTTCCACTCCTGGATTCCGGACGTCTATCAGGGCGCTCCGACACCGATCACCGCCTTCATGGCCGCTGCCACGAAGATCGCCGCGTTCGGCGCCCTGCTGCGCATCTTCTATGTGGCGGTGCCCGAACTCCGCGGCGAGTGGCGGCCGGTGCTGTGGGCGGTCGCGATCCTGACCATGGTGGTCGGCACAGTCACCGCGGTCACCCAGTCCGATGTCAAGCGGATGCTCGCGTATTCCGCGGTGGCGCACACCGGGTTCATCCTGACCGGCGTGATCGCCCTCAACGAGTCCGGGCTGTCCTCGACGCTGTTCTACCTGTTCGCCTACGGATTCAGCACGGTCGGCGCCTTCGCCGTTGTCGGACTGGTCCGCGACAGGACCGGCGAGGAAGCGACCGCGATGGCTCGCTGGGCCGGACTGGGTCGGCGTTATCCCATTGTCGGCATTGTGTTTTCGTTGTTCCTGCTCGCGTTCGCAGGTATCCCGCTGACGAGTGGTTTCGTCGGTAAGTTCGCGGTGTTCAAGGCCGCGGGCGAGGGCGGCGCGATCCCGCTGGTGATCGTCGGCGTCATCGCCAGCGCCATCGCCGCGTATTTCTATGTGCGGGTCATCGTGCTGATGTTCTTCACCGAGCCGCCCGACGATGCACCCGACGTCGTGGTGCCAAGCATCTTGAGCACGGCCGTCGTCACCGTCACCGCCGCCGTCACGTTCGCGCTCGGCGCGCTGCCGCAGCCGCTGCTGGACCTAGCGAACATCGCCGATCAGTTCCTGCGCTAGCTTTCACCCATGAATCCCGAACCGCTTGTCCTGATTGCCGATCACGGCCCGGTTCGGGTGCTGACACTGAACCGGCCGGGCGCCAGGAACGCGTTGAGCCGCGACCTGATCAAGGCCGCGTACGCGGCGCTGACCGACGCCGACGCCGACGAGTCGGTGAGGGCGGTGGTGCTCACCGGGACGGATCCGGCGTTCTGCGCGGGTGTGGATCTCAAGGAGGCGCAGCGCGACGGCCTGAAGTATTTCGAGGAGTTCCGGTCGCAGAGCTGTATTACCGCAGTGGCGAAGATGCACACACCGGTCGTGGGGGCGATCAACGGCGCGACGTTCACCGGCGGACTGGAGATGGCGCTCGGCTGCGACTTTCTCATCGCATCCGAACGAGCTGTGTTCGCCGATACCCATGCCCGCGTCGGGATCCTGCCCGGCGGCGGAATGACCGCGCGGCTCCCCCAGCTGGTCGGCCTCGGCATGGCCCGGCGGCTGTCCATGACCGGCGAGGTCGTCGACGCAGCGCGCGCAGAACGGATCGGGCTGGTGACCGAGGTCGTCGCTCACGAGCGGCTGCTGGAGCGGGCGCTGGAGCTTGCCGCCCAGATAGCCGAGGTGCCCGGCCCAACGATGTTGGGGCTCAAGGAGATTTACACAAGTGGCGCCGCTGCGGTGATCAACCCCGCCCTGGCCGCCGAGGAGAAGATCGCGTTCGCCCAACACCGCGACTTCGAAGGCCTCGGGGATCAGTTCCGCGCCGTGTCCGAGCGCAACAAGCGGCAGATCGACGGCGGTTAGACTGCGGACTGTCTGCGCAGGATGAACTCGACCGAACGGTCGCCCTCGAGCCCGGGCAGCGGCGGCAGGGTCGTCATGTCGATCTGCTTGCGGGCCTGCTCTACGACCGGCGTGTCGGGATCGTAAACAGACAGGTAAACGTCATGCGCGGCAAGCGAGTCGACCGCGACATCGATGAAGCCGTCCACCACTTCACCATGCGTCCCGTGCGGACCGTTCTCGAACAGCCACCGCGGCGGGTTCGGCAGCGAATCATACGCGGCGGCAACGGCATTCGAGAACTCGATGTGGTCGCGGTGGTTGGGCGCGCCCGGTGCCCACTCGGGACCGCTGTAGAGGGTGATCACCACATCTGGCGCCAGTTCGGTGATCGTCTCGGCGATCTTCGCGC
>Ga0308175_100001497_pt1 | contig 15824 bp, 20 predicted proteins | sample PhyCR1_3_FD_203893 | JGI IMG/M metagenome (GOLD analysis project Ga0308175, IMG submission 203893) | Soil microbial communities from UC Gill Tract Community Farm, Albany, California, United States - DLSLS.C.R1 | ecosystem: Environmental > Terrestrial > Soil > Agricultural land | place: USA...
CTGGCACGGCTGTCCGCGCGGTCGGCAGGGACACCCCGCCCACCGGACCCGCGTCGGCGGATTCCGCCGCCGGCCCGGCCGGCCCGGTCGGCCCGCCGGCTCCGGGGGTCGCCGCCGGACCGGCCGGTGCCCGAGGGTCCCGCGGTTCGCGGGAGGGGGTCGTCGTCATCGTGCGGCCGCCTCTCCCGGCTCCGGGACGCGTTCGGCCGTTGCGGTGCCGGACAGCGCCCACCAGGCCGCCAGCCCGAGACACACCGCGGTCAGCACGGTCGAGGGGCCGCCGATGTCGGCGTAGGCGAAGTCGACCAGTTGCCAGACCAGCAGTCCGCAGGCGACCAGCGCGCACTCCCGGCCCCCGGCCGAACGCCGGGTCCGCCACAGGTTCCGCAGCGCGCACACCAGCAGGGCCAGCCAGCCGCCCGCCAGACCCAGCAGCCCGAGGAGGCCCTGCTCGCCGAGCACCAGCAGGTACATGTTGTGCGGGGAGAGCAGCGGCTGGCGGCGGAAGGCGGCGCCCGCGCCCGCCGTGTCGCTGCCCGAGGACAGCGCCAGCGAGGCGTGGCCGTCCCGGTACTCGGGGAAGCCCTTGAGGCCGACGCCGGTCAGCGGGCGTTCCCGCCACATGTCGGTGGCCGCCGCCCACATGGTGTACCGGTCGGTGACGGACTGGTCGGGCGCGTCGGCGACCCGGGTGATGCTGTCGAACCGCTCCTGCAGCATCGCCGTGCCCACCCCGAACCCGCCCACCAGGACCACGCCCGCGGCCACCGCCGCCGCCCCCACCCGCAGCGCCCGGCGCGGCCCGGCCAGCGCGAGCTGGACGGTGACGGTCACGACGGTGGCGATCCAGGCGCCCCGGCTGAAGGACAGGGCGAGCGGCGGCAGCAGGGCCACGGCGCAGGCGGCCGCGGTCCACCGCTCGCGCCCCGTGGCCCGGCCCAGGGCCAGGCCCACCGCGCAGACCAGGCCGAAGGACACCACCGTCGCCATGCCCATCACGTCCGACGCGCCGAAGGTGCCCACCGCGCGGACGTCCTCGCCCTCGTACGACGCCCCCGTGCCGGTGACGTACTGCTGCACCCCGAGGATCCCCTGCCACAGCGCGAGCGCCACGAGCGACCAGGCCAGCAGCCGGAAGTCGCGCCGGTCGCGGATCAGCAGGAGGACGGCGGCCGGTACGAGGACGAAGATCTGCAGATAGCGGCCGAGGCCGGTGATCCCGGCGCCCGGCGACACCGCGCCCATCGCGGCGAGCGCGAGGCCGGCGACCGGCAGCCCGAGCACGACGGCGGCGGTACGGGACAGCGGGCGCCGGCGCTCCCGCAGCAGCCGTACGGCGCAGTGGGCGACGACCACGGCGGACATGGCGTCGGCCGGGCCCGCGCCGCCCTCACCGCCGGGCTGGCCCGGCAGCGCGAGCAGCGCGACCACGGCCACCACGGACAGCACCGGCGCGGGCCTGAACGGGCGGTGCAGCGGCAGGGTGAGGCTCATCGGTCAGCTCCCCGCCGACCGCACGAGCGCGACCGCGGTGCGCAGCAGGATGCAGACGTCCTGCCACAGCGACCAGTTGTCGATGTAGGCGTTGTCGAAGCGGGCCCGGTCCTCGATGGAGGTGTCGCCGCGCAGGCCGTTGATCTGGGCGAGTCCGGTGATACCGGTCCGCATGCGGTGGCGGGCCGCGTAGCCGGGGTGGGCCTGGCTGAACAGGGAGACGAAGTACGGCCGTTCGGGGCGCGGCCCGACCAGGCTCATGTCGCCCCGGAACACGTTCCACAGCTGCGGCAGCTCGTCCAGCGAGGTCCGCCGCAGGAAGCGGCAGAAGCGGCTCATGTCGCGCTCGCCCGCCACGCTCCACCGGGTGGCCGCCTCGTGCTGGTCGACCGGGCGGTGGGTGCGGAACTTCAGCAGTGTGAAGGGGCGCCCGTCCTTGCCGATGCGCTCCTGCCGGAACAGCACCCCCGGTCCGTCGGTGAGCCGGAGCACCACCGCGCACACCAGCAGCACGGCGGAGACCGGTACCAGCAGCGCCCCGGACACCAGCACGTCCAGCAGCCGCTTGCCGAGGCTCCCGCACCGCCCCGAACCCAGGTCCAGGTGGCGCACGGCGAACCCGGCGAGCTGGTCGCTCGACTCGTGCGCCGGGCTCTCCGGGTCCACCTCCCACACCGTGCAGCCCGCCTCGAGGAGCGACCGCAGCAGCGGCGCCCGCTCGGTGCGCACGGCCGGTGCGACGGTGAGGACGACCCCCACGCCGTTCTGGATGAGCGCGCGCCCCACCTCCTCGTCCGTGGTGAGCACGGGCAGCCCGCCCCGGCCCTCGAGGTGTTCGGCGACGACGCCCACCGGCCGCACCCCGCAGCGCGGATGCCGCAGCAGCGCGGCGGCCACCCGCTGCGCGGTCGCGGCGGGGCCGATGACCAGCGCCGGGCGCGGGTGACCGGCCAGGACGGCACCGCGTCGCCAGTGCACCGCGCCGCGCCCGGCGCAGGCCACCGCCGCGTGCAGCGTCCAGCCGAGCAGCAGGCTGCGGGCGGACAGCGCCAGACCCGGGTCGTAGGCGGCTCGCAGCGCGGCCAGGGCGAACCAGGTCACCGCGATCCGGCCGCATACGGCGGGCAGTTCGTCGAGCACGCCGAGCACCCGCCGCGTCGCGCGCGGCCGCAGCAGTATGGTGCCGGCCACCAGTACGGCGATCAGTAACGGGCGGTGGACGGCGCCTTCCAGGGCGAACGCGCCCGCGAGTGCGGCGAGCACGTCGGCGGCGAGCAGGGGCAGCGGCGAGGCGGGCCGCGCGGGCGGCCGGCGCACCGGGACCCGGGACCCGCCGGCGGTGCGGGCGGGCAGCACCGAGAGGGGCGAGAGTCCGTGGTCCCATGGCTGGCCGCCGGTGGAGGGGACAGTACTTTCCGCAGTCACGAGTGGATGGACTCCCTGCGCTCGAAGGACACGGGTGGCCGGGGTCCGAGGAGTTCGCGGTAGAGGTCCGCGACCCGCTCGGCGGTGTGCCGCACGTCGTGCGTGGACAGGATGTGACGGCGCCCCTGGGCCGCCATGGCGGCACGCAGGGGTGCGTCGGCGAGCAGCGCGGTGACGGCCCCGGCCAGCGCGCCGGGGTCCGCCGCCGGCACCAGGCAGAGGGGCGCGAGGGCCGGTGGCAGGCTCTCCCGGGCGCCGTCGACGTCGGTGAGCACGACCGGCCGCCCGCAGGCCAGCGCCTCCAGCGGGGCGAGGGCCATGCCCTCCCAGCGCGAGGGCAGGACCACCAGGTCGGCGGCCCGGTACCAGGGCACGGTGTCGGGGACCGCGCCCGCGAAACAGACCGAGGGGTGCGCCCGCGCGCGCAGCGCGTCCCGGTCGGGTCCGTCGCCGACCAGCACCAGCCGGGCATCCGGCGCCGTGCGCCGGACCTGCTCCCAGGCGCGCAGCAGCACGTCCTGACCCTTCTGCCGGCACAGCCGCCCGACGCAGACGACGAGCGGTGCGGACGGATCCAGGTCCGGCAGGAGCGTGGCGCGGGCGGGTGCGGTCGCGGCGGGAGCGGGGCAGAAGCGGGCGGTGTCGATGCCGTTGGGGATGACGGCGTACGAGGCGCGCACCCCGGCGCGTGCCCCGGTCGCGCGCTCCGCCTCGCTGACGCACACCACCCGGTCGGCCCACCGGGCGCCCCAGCGCTCCCAGCGCAGTGCGAGGCACGCCGTCACTCCGCCGACGGCTTCGAACGACCACGCGTGCGGCTGGAACACGGTCGGGATGCGGCCGCGTACCGCCAGCCGGGCGGCGAGCCCGGCCTTGGCGCTGTGCGCGTGCACCAGTTCGGGCCGCACCTCTTCGATCAGGCGTGCCAACCGCCGTACCTCACCGGCCAGCCCCGTCCCCGGCGACCGTGCCGCCCGCCAGGGACGGAATCCGGCGCCCATCTTCTGCAGCTCCGAGCCCAGTTCACCGCCGGGGCAGCCGACCGTCACCCGTGCGCCGGACGCCAGCTGAGCCCGCGTCAGGTCGAGCACGACACGGGCGACCCCGCCGTCGACGGGTTGCGCGAGATGCAGAACCCGCGGCCGAGGATCGGGTGCCGGCTGATGCATTCTCGGGTTCCTCGCTCACAGGGGCGCTCGGGGCTGCGGATGGGTACGCGTGTCATGCCGGCGCGTCCGCGGCCACGAGGTGTGCGCCGGTCCACGCCATGTCCCGGTGAGCAACGAGCCGGTGGCCCGGCTGGTCACCACCGCGCCGCCGAGCCGGGCCGGCTTCGAACACATCTGCGTGGCGGCGAGCGGGTACGCCGTCCGCCCTCCCGCACGTGGTGGAGAGAGCAGTAACTCTATTGGGCATGCGGATTAATCGGAAGAAACCGGACAAGTGTGTCGGAATGGTGAAAGGGTACTTCGGCACGCATCACCCCTTTGGCGGCGGAACCCCGGCGGCTGCCACGCGTTGACACAGCGCTGGGCATCCCGCCCGGATGTTTGTGTCGATCCCAAGGAGCACTTCTCCATGTCGCGTATCGCGAAGGGTCTGGTTCTGACCTCCGCCGCCGTCGCGGCCGTCGCCGGCGGTGTCGGCGTGGCCGCCGCCGACTCGGGTGCGGACGGCCTCGCCGCCAACTCCCCGGGCGTGCTGTCGGGCAATGTCATCGAGGCCCCGGTCCACGTGCCGGTCAACGTCTGCGGCGACACCGTCGATGTCATCGGCCTGCTGAACCCCGCGTTCGGCAGCGGCTGCGCAAACGACTGACGCAGAGACGCACCCCCTTCGCCGGCCGCCCGCCCGTGCGTCACGCACGGACGGGCGGCCGGTTCATGCCGCCTTCCCCTGGCTGCTCCACCCGGGCTCCGAGCGGTTGCGGTACGCCACCGGCGGTTCAACGGTGGGCTGAGACCCCAGCCCCACCGAAAGGAACCCGCATGCGTGTGCTGCCCCCACGGCGTCTCGCGTCCGCCACCCTCTGCGCCGCCTTCCTGGTCGGCATCGCCGGCTCCGCCGCCGTCGCCACCGACCTGGCCCGGGAACGCACCCAGGTGGGTTCTCCCTCGGCCGTCCCAGGCGCCGACCCGCTGCTCGCCCGGATCAAGGCGCTGAGCGACACCGGTTCCGTCCCCGCGCCCGTCAGGGAACTGCCCGAACAGTCGCTCCGCAAGGGCCGGCTGACCCCCGGCGAGGCCCACCGGCTCGGCGAGGCGGCCAAGCGTTCCGTCGCCGAGGCGGCCACCGCGGCTCCGGCGACCGCCGCCACACCGACCGATGCCGCCACGCCGACCACGCCGCTCACGGCGTTGACGCCCGCGGTTCCGGCGGACACGCCGACGAGTGCCGCGACGCCTTCCATGGATCCGACGCTGTCCACCGCCGCGTCGCCGTCCATGGCAGCCACCACGCCCACGGCGGCGACGCCCTCCACGGCGACCGGCCCGCGGCTCCTGCCGCGCCCGCCGACGGCGCCATGAGCCAGACCCTCGGCCTGCCGGTCCCCGCGCCGGATCCGCTGGTGGCCAACGGTGCCGCCCGCTTGGCGGCGCCCGCCGCCCGGGATGCCACGAGTGACGCGCTCGCCGCGCTGACCGGCGCGATCGACGCCCTGGTCAAGGCCGTCGTCTCCAGCCTCGACGACGTACTGCCCACCGCCACCGGCATGGTGAACTAACTGCTGGGCCTGCTCAAGCCGGCCCTCCCCGGCACCGGGGCACCGACCCCGAACCTGGCCCTGCCCGGCGTGCCCGGTGTGCCCGGCCTGCCGGCGGTCCCGGCGCTGCCGACCGGGTGACGGCTTCCCCGCCTCCGCCTCCGCCTCGGCCGTCGTGCCCACCGGCGCACGACGGCCGAGGCGTCTTCCTTTCGGGGCATCTCATATGCCTTTTCGCTACGGGGTTTCCGGCCCGACGGCGACTCGTTAGGCACGGCGTCAGAATTCCCCGGGGTGACGTGAGTTACCGAAGGAAGGAACACGATGAAGCCCCTCAAGGCCGCCGCTGTCGTTGCCGGTTCCCTGGCCCTCGCCGGCGCCGCCGCGCCCGCGTTCGCCCAGAACTCGGGCGACCTCAGGCCCACCAGCCTCAACGGCGCCGTGGACACGCTCGCCCAGCACCCCCTCACCGTGCACGACGTGATGCCGCTCAAGCACCAGTCGGACGCGCTCAGCACCGAGAACAAGGGCTCCGTCCTGCACACGGTGAAGGACGCCACCACCGCCGTGAACCAGCAGAACCCGCTGCTCGGCGGCATTCCCCTGCAGGGCTGACACCCCGGCGACGCGTCGAAGGAGAGCCGGTACCGCACTGTGCGGGACCGGCCCTCGGCGCGTTCGAGACCGCTTCCCTCGATCGTGTGGAGCGGTACCCGGCACTGAGCCGAAGGGGTGAGAGGCCACCAGACCGTGCCATGCCTCGTCGGTAGGTCGCGCGGTGACCTCAACCTCAAACGCGCCCCCGCCCGCCTCGCCGACCTCGGCACGCTCGTCGTCCTGACCTGGAGCGGCGAGGCGCCCGACGGCACCGACCGGCCCGGCCTGCCCGTCACCCTGCTCGTCTAGGTGGGGCAGGCCGTCGTCAATATGCCGCAGCTGGTCGCGCAGGCCGACGCGCCCCCGGAGTGGCTCGCCGCCGTCGCCGCACGCGGCCACGCCTACCTGGTCTTCACCACCCGTGCCTGGCCCGAGGGCGAGCCCGGCAAGGTGGTGGAACCGGCCCCGCCGGCCGTGTTCGCCGGCGCCGAGGAGACCCTCACGGCCGCCGCGCACGTCGTCCTGCCGGCCCGCCGCCTACGCGGCAGATGCCCGCGGGCCGGGGCGACGAGCTGATGAATGACGAGCCCAAGAATGACCGACTGATGAACGACGAACGCATGAACGCAAGAGCGGACGAATGAAGAACCGATGAGTGAAGAGCCGAAGAGTGAAGAGCCGACGAACGACGAACCGATGAGTGATCGGCCGATGAATGACGAGCTGATGAGTTGAGAGCCGAAGAGTGAAGACCTGATGAGCCGATCGGTCACCGAGTGACGGGCTAGGGCACCCGGCCGTATTCCGCGCGCCGCGTACCGCCGGATGGCCCTCGTCGGTGACTCGGCCCGGGTCCTGTCGGTTACGGATACGGACATCTGATCCCGATCGAGGAGTGAGAGATGGTCGTCGGTGCCGGAGGCGTCGCGGTGGGGGCGAATCAGCAGGTCGCTGCGGGCGGTCGCAGAGTCTCCCGCAGAGAGGCGGCCCGGGCGCTGCTGGCCACCGGCGCCGCCCTGGCGCTCGCCCCGGTCGTCGCCGCCTCCCGCCCCCTGCCGGCCGGGCACGGCCCCGGGGGCAACTCCTTCGACGAGACCTACCGGGGCCGCCGCATCCAGGGCGCCCTGGTGCCGATCTCCGGGCGCCGCAAGGCCGACGGCACCTGGGAGGTCACCATCGACGGCCATCCGCTGCACCTCATGCGCCGGGCGGACGGCACCTGGCTGAGCATGGTCGACCACTACGGCTCGTACCCGACCGCGCTGGAGGCGACCCGCGCGGCAGTCGACGAGATCGGTCCCGGGCAGCAACTGCGCGACCTCGCCCCCGGCCCGGTCGGCGGCGAGATGGCCGGGCACCACATGGGAGGGCGTCATGGCGTACGTGCGTAAGGACGTCAGCACGCTGACCCGCACCGAGCGCCGCCGGTTCGTCAACGCGCTGCTGGAACTGAAACGGCGCGGCGAGTACGACGAGTTCGTGCGCATGCACATCGACCACTACACCGCCGACGGCGAGACCGGGCTGCGCTCCGCCCACATGGCCCCGTCCTTCCTGCCCTGGCACCGCAGGTTCCTGCTGGACCTGGAGCGGGCGCTGCGCCGGGTGGACTCCTCGGTGACGGTGCCGTACTGGGACTGGACCCGGAACCGTACGAAGACCTCCGTGCCGTGGACGCCGGACGTACTCGGCGGCAACGGGCGGCGCTCCGACCGGCAGGTGATGACCGGACCGTTCGCCTATACGGCGGGGCACTGGACCATCAGGGTGGGGGTCACGGACGGCAAGTTCCTCACCCGGGATCTGGGCCGGGCCGCCAATCCCATCGCGCTGCCCACCAGGAGCCAGCTCCAGTGGGCCCTCGACGACCCCGTCTACGACGTCCGGCCCTGGGACTCGACCGCCGCCAGGGGATTCCGCAACAAGCTGGAGGGCTGGGGACCCGGCAGCGGCAGCGCCTCCTGGCGCAACCACAACCGGGTGCACCGTTGGGTCGGCGGTGTGATGCTCGGCGGCGCGTCCGTCAACGACCCGGTGTTCTGGCTGCACCACGCCTTCCTCGACATGCAGTGGCACCGGTGGCAGCTCGCCCACCGCAGCCACCGCTATCTGCCCGCGAGTCCGCCTCCCTCAGGGGACCGGCAGCACGGGCGGATCATCGCCCGGTACCAGAAGCTGCCGCCCTGGGACGTGACGCCGGACCAGCTCGAGGACGTGAGCGGGATCTACCGGTACGCGTGAGCGGAGCGCGGACACGGCAAGAGCCCCGGCGCTCGAGGTGCCGGGGCTCTTCGCTGTCCGCGCGGCCGGATCAGTCGCCGTAGGCGCCGGGGCCGGGGTTGCCCGGCGTGACCTTGTGGTCGCCGCCGTTGCCGCAGACGTCGCCGAACGCGGGGTTCAGCAGGCCGATGACGTCGACCGTGTCCCCGCACACGTTCACGGGGACGTGCACCGGAACCTGGGCCGCGTTTCCGGACAGCACGCCGGCCGAGTCGAGGGCCCCACCCTCGGCGCCCGCGTCGGCCAGGGCGAGGCCGGCGCCGCCGATCACCACGGCACCCGTGCCGAGGGCGACAGCGGCTGCCTTCGCGATGCGAGACATCAGGTTCTCCTTTTTGCTCGGGGGTACGGCAGCAGGACCAGCCGCCGCACTCCCCGTTCAACGGCCCGGCATGGGGCTGGTCACGCCGATCAGCCGGGGATCACCCGTTCAACGGGGCGCGCGGGCGGCGGCGCCGGGCGGGGTGGGGAGCGGGGCGCCGGGGCCGCCGCACACAGCGGGGCCCGCAGACGTACGGCAGACGTCCGACGCACGTCCGGCGCACGCTAATGGGAGGCGTCCGGCTGGTCCGCCCGCCTAGCCTCCGGTCATGACCACCGACTCAGGCACCGCCGCCGACACAGAAGCCGACCCGGGCAACGACGCCGGCACGAGCGAGCGGACCCGGCAGCTGATCGGGCTGCTGGCCGAGGAGCGCCGGCTGCGTGCCCTCGCCGCCGTGGCCCTGGGCGCGGACACACCCGAACGGGTCGCCGAGGCGGCCGGGCTGTCCGCCAAGGACACGGCGCTGGCGCTGCTCCGCCTGCGCGAGCAGGGGGCGGTGACGACCGGCACGGCGGGCGCGCTCGCCGTCTCCTACGGCCTGTTCCGCGAGCTGGCCCGGCGGCAGCGGTCGGCACCCCGGGCCGGGAGCGGGCCGGACGCCGTCCTGGACACCTTCGTCCGGGACGGGCGGCTGGTACGGCTGCCCGCCCAGTGGACCCGGAAGAAGCTGGTGCTGCGGCACATCGCCGAGCAGACCTTCGAGCCGGGCGTCGCGTACCCGGAACGGGTCGTGAACGAGCGCCTGCGGGCCTGGTGCGAGGACTCCGACGGCATCGACCATGTGACGCTGCGGCGCTACCTGGTGGACCTGCACCATCTGCACCGGAGCGAGGGAATCTACCGCTGCCCGGAAGCCCGCTGAGCCGGCCGGACACCGGCTGCAGTGTCCGGAGGCCGGACGCCAGCTGCCGTACCCGAGAGCCTCAGGGCAGCCGGCGTACCGGCGAACCCTCCAGGTACGCCTGGATGTCCTCCACCGCCTGGCCGTAGTACGTCGCGTAGTTGGCCCGTGAGACATAGCCGAGGTGGGGCGTGGCGAGAAGGCGGGGCGCGGTGCGCATCGGGTGGGACGCGGGCAGCGGCTCGACGTCGAAGACGTCGATGCCGGCCCCGGCGATCCGGCCCTCGCGCAGCGCGGCCAGCAGGGCGTCCTGGTCCACGATCGCCGCGCGCGAGGTGTTGACCAGGTAGGCGGTCGGCTTCATCAGGGCGAGTTCGGCGGCGCCCAGCAGTCCGCGGGTGCGCTCACCGAGGGCCAGATGGACGGAGACGAAGTCGCTGGTCGCCAGGAGGTCCTCCTTGCCGGCGGCCAGTTCGACACCGGCCTCCTCGGCCCGCTCCTTGGTCAGGTTCTGGCTCCAGGCGCTCACCCGCATGCCGAAGGCGAGCCCGACCCGCGCCACCCGGCTGCCGATCTTCCCGAGTCCGAGCAGACCGAGCCGGCGCCCGTGCAGATCGGCGCCGACGAACTCGCCGTACCGCACACGGTGACCCCGTGCGCCTCGGCGGCGGTGTAGTCGATGACGCTGTTGCGCATCCCGGAGGCGACGAGCAGCTTCAACCGGGGCAGGCGGGCGATCAGCGAGCCGGGGAAGGGGACACGCTCGCGCAGGGTGACGACGATGTCGTAGTCGGCGAGAGCCCCGGCGAGGGCGTCCTCGCCCGCCAGGTGCTCGCGCAGCGCGACGACCTCCACCCGGTCCCCGAGCACCGACCAGTCGGCGGAGGCGGTGGCCGCCCCCTGGTAGTCGTCCAGCACCGCGCAGCGAAGTCGCACGTGACCTCTCCCTTCCCCGCGGCGACTGTACCTGCCCGTCAAAGGCCCGAACTCAACCTAATACCCGGGGAAACGGAACCTGAACTGCTTCTTTCGATTCGGTGTACAACTCTTCGACCTCTTCCTGAGTCGAACTGACGAACCACGGCGTTTGCCCCCAACATGCACGCCTGCCCGGAAGAGGAAACCTTGCCCATGACGATCCGTCGGTTGTGCGGTGCCCTGCGTGTACGCGGGGTGACCGAGCTGCTTCTCGTGCTCCTGCTCGGCGCCGGCTTCACCGCGCTGCCCGTCTTCGCGCTGCTGCCCGACTGGCGGGGCTTCGCCGTGGCATCGGCCGTGACGTACGTCGTGGACGAGGTGCTGCACTCCAGGGCTCCGGGGTTCGTGCGCAGGCTCGCGGCGCTGCAGCTCACCAGGCCGCTGCGGTTCGCGGTGCGCACGGTGATGCTGCTCGCGCTGGCCAGCCGGATGGACGCGCCGGAGGCGGTGCTGGTGGCGGCGCTCGCCGTCTTCAGCGCCCACTTCGCGATGATGATGCTGTACACGGCGGTGCACCACGCCATCCGCCGGCGCCGGGTGCTGCCGCTGGTCGTGCGCAACCTGGACCTGAGCGGGCTGCCCATACCCAAGCAGCCGCCCGCCCTCCTCTACCGGCGCTTCCTGCGCAAGCTCCTCCACCTCGACCTGCCGGCCCACGCCGGGCTCCTCGCCGCGCTGGCGGTCGGCTCCTGGCAGCCGGCGTACGGGGCCTTCGCCGTCACCGTCGGCGTGACCACGGCGGCCGTCGTCGCGCTGCTGGGCCAGTACCGCAGGGTCCGTCGCATGCCCGCGCAGGACGAGGTGTTCGCCGAGGTCAACCGGCAGCTCGCCGGATACCGCCCCGAAGTGGCGCTCTACTTCAGCTTCGCGGCCGTCTCCCGTGACTTCATGTACCAGGTCAACATGTGGATCGAGACGCTGGAGCAGCTCGACATGCGCCCGGTGATCATCCTCCGGGAGCGGGCCTCGTTCCGTTACCTCAGCCGGACCTGGATCCCGGTGGTCTGCGTCCCGAAGGCAGACGACCTGGCCGAACTCGAACTCTCCGGCGTGCGCGTCGTGCTCTACCCGGGCAACGCGGGCAAGAACGTGCACATGCTGCGGGTGGCCGAGGCCAAGCACGTCTTCATCGGTCACGGCGACAGCGACAAGCTCGCCAGCAGCAACCGGGTCAGCAAGGTGTACGACGAGATCTGGGTGGCCGGCCGGGCCGGCCGCGACCGCTACCAGCGGGTGCGGCACGCCATCAGCGACAGCGCCATCGTGGAGGTGGGCCGTCCCCAGCTCTCCCCGATCCGGCTGCACGCCGAGCACACCCCCGGCCCGCTGCCCGTCGTCCTGTACGCGCCCACCTGGGAGGGCTGGAGCGACGACGACTGCCACACCTCGCTGATCCCGATGGGCGTGCGCCTGATCGAGAAGCTCCTTGAGGAGAACGTCCGGGTCATCTACAAGCCGCACCCGCTCACCGGCAAGCGCTCGGCCGAGGCGGCCCAGGCCGACAAGGAGATCCGCGAGCTGCTGCGCGCGGACAACGAGCAGCGCGGCGCCGCCGAGGCGGAGGCCGCGGTCGCCGCCGCCAAGCCCCGGCTGAAGGAGATCCAGGCCCGCCTCGACGAGCTGGCCGGCCGGCTCGGCGGCGACGACGCCGAGCAGATGCGCGAGGCCCGGGTGCCGGACCGGACCGGGGCGGCCGAATGGCAGGAGCTGCGCGCCGAGTGGCACCGGATCTTCTGGGAGACCCGGGGCCCGGTCCGCCACAACGTGATCCTCAAGCAACTGCCCACCCTCTACGAGTGCTTCAACCAGGCGGACATCCTCATCAGCGACGTCTCCTCGGTCGTCGCCGACTTCGTGGCCAGCCTCAAGCCGTACGTCCTGACCAACGCCCACGACCTGCCCGACCACGAGTTCCGGGCCGCCTACACCACGGCCGGCGGCGCCTACCTCCTCGACAGCGAGTGCGCCCGCCTGACGGAGATCCTGGACTCGGTCCGTGCCCCGCACACCGACCCCATGGCCCTGGACCGCCGCACCCTCAAGGAGTACGTCCTGGGCCCGGACCACCCCACCTCCATGGAGCGCTTCAACGCCTCCGTGAACGCCCTGGCCGCGAAGGCGGCGGCGGAGCGCGCCGAGGAGACGACTCCGGAGCTGGCGGCCTGAGCGGAGCGGACGACACGGCGGACGGGGCGCTGACGTACTCGGGTGGACCTGAGTACCAGCGCCCTGTTCGCGTACCGGGGCGGGCCGCAACGCTTGGCCCATGAGCAGAGAACCGCGGAAACCCGCCCTCCAGCTGTTGTCGATCCTCGTACTGGCCGGCGTGTCGATGGCGTTGTGGGCCGCCTGGCTGGGCTGGGACCAGCACCGGGACGTCCACCAGGACGGCTCGACGACCGGCCCGTACGAGGCGTGGCAGGTCATCGGGCTCGTACTGACGCTCCTGGCACCGGTGTGCTTGGCGGCGTTCCGGAACTACGTCGCGGCCGCGGTGCTCGGCACCTCGGCCGGCCTGACGATCGCCGCGTACTACGACTGGTCGGACGACTCCAGCGGCCTCTTCGTGGTCGGCGTGGGCCTGGTCATGATGGGAAGCCTCGTCGGGACCACCGTCGTCTCCGCCGTGATCACCGCGGCGACCCGGGACGGCCGGCGGGCCGGAGTCTGAACGCGGGTGACCCGGGCGGCGCCGGCCGAATCCGCCCGGTCGGTCAGAGAGAGGCGAGCAGACCGTCGAGCGGCGCCGGTACGCGGTCGGCCTCAAGAGCGTCCACCAGCACCCGACCGTAGTGGATCTTCCGCCCCTTCTTGGTACCGAAGAAGCGCCGCAACTGCTGCCGCGCGGTACGGCCCCGCTGTGCGGGCTGGCGCAGAAAGGTCCGCAGGGCCCGCTCGTCGCCCTCCGCCCGGACGAGCTCCGCCACCCGCGTCACGCCCAGCGCGCGGATGAGCTCGTCCTCCAGATCCGCAGCACAGACGAAGAACCCCTGCCAGGTGGCACTGGCCCGCTCCAACCCGCGGACGTAGTAACCACGTTCAGCCTCATCGCAGAGCCCCGTGAGGCGCAGCCCCAGGCCGGGCGGCCCGAGGACCCGGGCGAAGTGCCCGACACTCATGGCGCCGCCCATCGACACCACGCAAACCCCTTCGGCCGCCAGATCCCGCCCCTGGCGCGCCGCCAGAGCGCCGACCGCCGCGACATCGCTCGGCCCCTCGAGCAGCACGGCCACCCGCACGGACAACCGCCCGGCCAGCTCCCGCGCAGGCCCACCGTCCCCACCGGCCGCCCACACACCGACCGCGTCCCGGAACGCCCCCATATCAGCCACGCCCCGAGTCTCCGCCTCCACAGCACCGGACCGCCACGCAATTTCCCACGCCAGGCCCCGCCTCCAAGCCCCTGAACTCCTTGCGAGATCCGCCCCTGCCTCCCCGCCCCCCTGATCCGCACACGGTGCACGGCTCCGACGATCCAGGCCGCGACCAACAACCCGGCGGCAAACTCGAGCATGGCGACGTAGCGGTCCCCATCCGTGATCAACTCGGCGGGTAGATCCCCGCCTCAAGGCTCCCCAGCCCGAACAGACAGACCGACGCCCCGCCAAGCGGTCCCCGCGCCTTGCCGCCGGCTCCGGCGGCCCCCACCTGAACGCTCCGCATACCGCTCATGATGAGCCCGACGGGCCCGCGGGGTCATATCCTCACAGCTGCCATGGGGGCTAGATGTGGGGGTGGACGTGACGGAGTATCTGACCGAGGCCGATCCGCGGTGGGCTGCGCATTCCGGCGAGGAGCGGCACACCGAGGCCCGGGAATGGGGCCCGGATGACTTGGAGCGCGCCGCGGTGTTCCTGGCCGAACTGGCGCCGCAGGCCCGGCTGGTCCTCGAGTACCTGCTGCGGAACCCCGGCCGGGCGATCCACTGTACCGAGCTGGTGGACAAGGTCCTGGGCGGGCCGAGCGAGGGCGATCCGGCGCGGCGCGTGGCCGGTGTGCTGTCCGGTATGAGCAAGAGCCACGGCAACAGTGGGCGGCGGTACCCGTTCTACTGGTGGGAGGCCCCTGGGGGGAGCGCCGGCGCGACATACGCGGTCCGACCTTCGGTGGCAGCGGTGTTCCTGGCCGCTCAGCTCCGCGAGTGACCCCACCGCCCGTGGCTTCGGGCTCAGTGAGCGTGAGCAGCGTGCTCGTGCGCGGGTGAACAGCGAGCGGGCCCGTATCCGAGCCGTGGCGAACGGATACGGGCCGCGAGGAAGGACCGGTGCAGGACCGGTGCGTCCCGTCGAGTTCCGGTCAGCCGGTCTGGTGGCGGGCCGGTGTCACGAGAGGCTGCACTAGAACTTGCTGCTGCACTGCAGCGGGTACAGGTCGCTGTCGAAGCGGACGCACACGCGGTACTTGTACTCCGGACCGCCGAGCATGTTCGACCAGTCGGTCCTGCCGTAGCCGGGCGTCCTGACGGACAGGGACTTCAGCAGCTTGCCGTCGAGGCTCCACTTCTCGATGGTCGCGGTGGAGTCGTAGACCGACGGGTCCGCGTTGTTCTTGATCCGCACCCAGCCGGCCAGGCAGTCGGCCGACCAACGCAGTTCCGCCACACGGCCATTGCTGTTCACGGTCCGCTTGGTGGAGCTGCTGTCGTCGCACTTGTAGGTGGCCGGACCCTTGTTGTCGCACCCGGCACCGGAACAGCCGGCGGCGTACGACGTACCGGCCAGCGGAACCATCGACAGCGTCGCCGCCGCCACACCGATGAGCGCCAGCCTGGCTGTGGTCTTGCGCATGACTGAGTTTCCCCCTGAGGAGTATGCGGTGTCCGGACACCCCGTTCGGCGCTGGGCCGTCACGCCGGAACCGCGGTGGAGCGCACCCGGCTGGTCAGTGCCGTGCGCGCTGTCGGCCGACGATCTTTCCGTCGACCAAGTGAGCCTGATCCACATCGGACACTCAAGTCAACGAAATTCTTCCCAAACCCCTGCTTTCAGGACATGTTGGCCGAAAAATGACTGACGCCGGGCTCCGCTGAACCCGGCCGCGTCGACCCCGGACATCGCACAGGCGACAAGTCGGCGGTGGCCGCACGGGGTTGTCGGTGGCAGGCACTAACGTGCCCGCAGTGCCCGTCGATCTTTGAACCCCCGAGGAGCCGCGATGCCCGGTGCCGCGCCCGATTTGCC
>Ga0308175_100001498_pt1 | contig 15821 bp, 11 predicted proteins | sample PhyCR1_3_FD_203893 | JGI IMG/M metagenome (GOLD analysis project Ga0308175, IMG submission 203893) | Soil microbial communities from UC Gill Tract Community Farm, Albany, California, United States - DLSLS.C.R1 | ecosystem: Environmental > Terrestrial > Soil > Agricultural land | place: USA...
TACCCATACTCCAAAAGGGTGGTCCAGAGGTATTCAAACAGAGAGGTTGCGTGTTGTGCCACAACAATATGCTGCCCGCCATGGGAGCAGGAACGGCTCGCAAGCAAGGTCATAAGACTGATGAAGTAGCTATTGACAGAGAGCAGAAGAGTCTTCTGAGTCTGCTGAAACCTGCAAGCGAGTTACTCATCGAGAACGGAGACAATATTCCGGACCTGCAGACCACTGCTCCTTACGCTCTGATGGCGCTTGCTGCCCAAGGTTACCGCCCGGATACAGTAACCGACGCACTGGTTCATAATCTGGCGAACAAGCAGAATGTGGATGGAACTTGGAGTATCTGGGCTGTGCGACCTCGATCGAGAATGGAGATATTGAAGCGACGGCTCTTTCTCTGCGCGCCTTGCAGTTGTACCGGCTAGAAGGACGTCGAGTTGAATTCGAGAGAAGGGTACAGAGCGCGGGTCAATGGCTCGCGAAGGCGAACGCCGGGAATACGTCGGACCAGAACTGGAAGCTGCTTGGATTGTTCTGGGCCAAAGCCGATCCGAAGCTGGTGAAGGAGGCTCCTTTGGCAGTGCTGCGAAACCAGCGAGCGGACGGGGGAGGGGCCCAGCTATCGGGTCTCCAAAGGGACGCATACTATCAGGGGCCCTACCGCAGGTACGTTAACCTCGCCCTAAAATTTCACTCAGCTCCGAAAGGGCGACAATAGACCAGGGGTCTGAGTCAGGTCAGCGCCAGATATTCGTGAACGAATCGTACTACCATGGATCCCTCCCCCACGGCTGACGCGACGCGATTCATGGCGCCGGCGCGAATGTCGCCAGCCGCGAACACGCCGGGCGCGCTAGTCTCGAGGGACATTGGCTCCCGACGCTCCTTCCAGATGCGTGCGTACTCGGTCTCTGCCGGCAGATCCCTCCCGGTGATCACGAACCCCCTGGTGTCGCGCAGCACGTCGGAAAGGAGCCAATCGCTTCGTGGCTTGGTGCCGATGAACAGGAACACCGCGTCGATTTCCTCGTTCTGGCTCGTGCCGTCGTCCAGCTTGAGCGTGACGCCTTCCACGTGTCCGCCCCCTTCGACACGTTCGAGCTCAGTCCGAACTCTGAGGCATATGTTCGGTGTCTTTTCGATCTGGTCGACGAGGTATCTCGACATCGTGGCGTGCAGGGATTCGCGGCGGACCACAATCTGTACACTCTTGGCGTAGCGCGCCAGATACAGGGCCGCTTGTCCGGCCGAGTTTCCACCGCCGATCACCAGAACACACCGGTCGGTGAATGCCGGCGCCTCCGTGGTCGCCGCTCCGTAATACACCCCCGCACCTGTGTAGTCCGCCACTCCCGTCGCAGGATGCTCGCGATACTCCATCCCAGTCGCGGCCAGCATGGTCCGCGTGACGATCTCTCGGCCATCGCTCAGCATCAAGTGCTTGTATCCACCCTCGATGGACACCCCAGTTACTTCGAGCGGCACCAGCAACTCCGCGCCAAGCCGCTGCGCCTGCGTCACGGCACGCCGCGTCAGCTCGCTGCCACTCACACCAGCTGGAAACCCGAGATAATTCTCGATTCTGGAACTGCTACCCGCCTGACCGCCGGGCGAGTGGCGGTCGAGTAGCAACGTGCGCAGTCCCTCTGACGCGCCGTACACTGCTGCCGCGAGGCCAGAGGGACCGGCGCCCACAATCGCAAGATCGTACAGATTGAGGGTGGCCGAAAGCGATCGGCCGAGGCGCTCGGCCACCTGACGTGGCTCGGGGTTGCGCAGCGCGGATCCGTCCTCGAAGAACAGCGCGGGAAGGTCGCTAGCGCCAATCCCGGCCACGTCGATCAGGCTTTGACCGTCCGGGTTCCGCGCCACATCGAGCCAACGATAGGGGATGAGATTGCCCGCCAGAAAGTCTTTGATCTGGTGTGATCGAGGCGACCACTGGTGTCCCACGAGCCTGAGTCCGTTCGCCTCTGGCAAATACTCGGCTAGCCAGGCGTCGAGCAAATCGTCGATTACCGGGAACAGGCATTCCTCCGGTGGATCCCAGGGTTTCGAGAGGTAGTGATCGAGATGCGCCAGATTGATGGCCTTGATAGCTGCGTCTATATCCGAGTAGGCTGTGAGCATTACTCGACGCGCCAGAGGATAAACGTTGCGGGATTGCGCGAGCACGTCGGTGCCCTGGATACCTGGCATTCGCTGATCACTGATCACAATGGCTAGCGAATCGCCTCTCGCCTTAAGCTCGCGGATGGTGGCGAGCGCCTCGTTGCCCGAAGACGTGCTTATGACGGTGTAGGATTCCCGGTAGCGAGAGCGGAGATCGCGCCGCACCGCCGCTAGCACTTGTGCATCGTCGTCAACCACAAGAAGGACGGGCTTATTCACGGTTGTCCACCAGATTCATCTACGTCTGCGGTCGGAAAGCAAACCCGAAACTCTGTTCGCCCGGGAGCCGTCTCGACCTCGATTTCGGCGTCGTTGTGGAGCACTAGGCGTCGAGCTATGTCGAGGCCCAGGCCGGTACCTTTCCCGACCGGCTTGGTGGTGAAGAACGGTTCGAACAAATGCTCGCGGACTTCGGCTGGAATGCCCGCCCCGTTATCCACGACGCGTACCACGACATGCCGCCGTTCACGGTTTGCGGTTACCTCGACCCTGCCTGAATCAGGAACAGCGTCCAGTGCATTGTCGATTAGATTCGCCCAGATCTGGTTGAGTTCCCCCGCGAAGCCACGAACACGCGGGAGGTCGGCCTCCACATTGACGGTGACGGCGATTGATTTTGCCCGCGCTTTCGATTTGAGAACGGCGACCGTGTTGCCAAGGCTCGAGTTTAGATCCACCGCCTCGGCCACCGTTGCCTGGTCCATGTGTGTGAATCCCTTGATGGCCGTGACCAGGCCCGAGATCCGCCTGGCGGCCTCCTGAATTTCGGAGCCGATCCCACGAACCGAGCATCCGGCTGTTACCCACTGGAGGACCGCACTGAGGGGAGGGCCACTCACCGCTGCAGCAATCTGATCGAGCGCATCGAGTGTCACGGCAGTTTCGGCAAGCGGTCCGGCTATGGTGGGGTCGACTCCGTAATCTGCGAGCCAGTCGGCGATGGCATCCTCGCGTTCAGCTTGTTGGATTGGAGACAACACGCCATGCACACGCGTGGCGAGACAAGACGCGCGTACCGCATCGATGGCGGCGAGTTGGGAATCGGTCAGCTTCGAGGCGCCCAGTACACGTGCCGCCTGCTCGGCTTCCTCCAGACGGTCCTCGAGCAGCGCCGCGCTCCTTTCGATCGCGGAGGCCGGGTTATTCAGCTCGTGGGCCAGTCCCGCCGACAGTTTCCCGAGTGAGACCATTTTCTCGTCGTGCAGGGCGGCTGACGTGAAAACTCGGCTGCGATCGAGCATCCTATGCACGAGGATCGACGTGATCTCATGGCAATCGCGAATCATTGCGCCGAGGTCGCCCCGAGGGATCGCGAGAATCTCCGAGGGCTCCTGGGCGACTGAGTCCCCCGGTGGAGTGACCAGGCGGGAGTAGGGGAGCATGCCGGCGACGTCCCCAGCCCGCCACTCCATCACTTTGTGCCGTCCCGCGCCACGATCGACAAAGATGGCAATGTGTCCCGTCAGCACGATGAAGAGGCCCGCTACTGGCATACCTTTCGTGCTCAGCACCTCGCCCTCGGTTAGATGTCGAACGGATCCGTGTGCGCCCAGCCACGCGAGTTCCTCGCGCGGCGCCGCGCCAACGGTCTTGTGCTCAGCGAGCCGACTGACCAGGTCTGTCACCGTCACCGAGTCGCTCGCAGATAAATCGTTAGGGAAAGGCGGAGAAGGTTGCATCACGGGCACCGCTACCGATCGGCACTGACATCGCAAGTATACTAGCGATGCACCATGAGTGAATTTAGCAGATCTAAGCTCCGCCAAGGAAAGCAATTATCCAAGGACCTCCCTTAGTGGGCTAATTTCCGAGAACCGCGCCCTTCAAGCCCGATCCGGCCTGCCCTCCGCGCCGGAGTGAGAAGAAATGGGCCTATGAGCCGCCCCGCGCTAGGATCGCATGTCACACTTGGTGCCCATAGTGGCGAAATGAAACCCCAGTGAAATCCTTGTGAAAGGCAGCTGACTACTGCTGCAGAAGTAACGCAGCCGCTTCGGCCCTACCCTCACCTATCTGTTGTCTCCACAACGCATAATACAGGCCGGTTTTTGCTGCAAGTTCCGCGTGCGTCCCTTCCTCAACAATTCGCCCTCGCTCCAGAACGTAAATTCGCTCGGCGTGCATCACGGTGGAAAGCCGGTGAGCAATCAGGATCGTCATGACATCGGAACGTCGTCCAACATCTCGAATGGTACGCGTGATCTCTTCTTCGGTGATCGAGTCGAGCGATGATGTGGCTTCGTCAAAAACCAGGAGATGCGGCCGTCGCAAAAGGGCGCGCGCTATGGATAGTCGCTGCTTTTCTCCCCCTGACACCTTGACTCCGCCCTCGCCGATCAAGGTGTCGAGGCCCTTGTCCGCTCGTTGAAGGAGTGGGCCTGCAGCCGCCCGGTGCAAGGCGGTGAGGCATTCGGCATCCGTAGCATCCGGCCGAACAAAGAGAAGATTCTCTCGAATCGTGCCGGAGAACAACTGCGTGTCTTGCGTGACAAATCCAATCTGTTCACGCAACTCGTCGGGATCGATTTCCTCGGCAGAAAGGCCGTTATATCGGATGCTACCTTCCTGTGGCTGATAAAGCCCTACCAGCAACTTGACCAGTGTTGTCTTACCTGCGCCGGAAGGTCCAACGAATGCGACGGTCTCGCCTCGGAAGAGCCGGAAGCTGACCGCATCGAGCGCAGGCCGATTCGCCGTTCGGTGCTGAAAGACAACCTGCCGAAACTCAAGCGACTCCAGATTGCCCAGAGGGACAGGGTTGTCTGGCTTCGCTTCCGGAGGAACCTGCAGAATTTCCTCCAGGTTGTTCAACGACGCCTCTGTTTCACGGTAAACGTTGATAATGTTTCCCAATTCCTGAAGCGGGCCGAAGATAAAGAAAGAATAGATAAACAGGGAGAAAAATTGTCCGACGGTAATTCGCTGCGTAAATATGAGGTACAGCATCAGAAACAATATGCTGGTTCGCAGCAAATTGACTGCTGTTCCCTGCATAAAGCTCAAGCTGCGGAGGTATCGTACCTTCTTAAGTTCCAGGTTCAGAATCTTGCCAGTCGTCGCATTTAAGCGGTTTACCTCTTGTCGCGCCAATCCCAAAGTTTTCACCAGCTCAATGTTGCGAAGGGACTCAGTAGTTGATCCCGCGAGCGCCGTAGTTTCGGCCACAATCGTCTTCTGAATCGATTTGATCTTACGGCTTAATACAGAGCTAATGCCGCCTAGCAGAGGTACCGTCAGTAAAAAGGCCGGCGCGATGATCCAGTCGACCCGCAAAGCGTAAACAGTAACAAAAACGACACCTACCGTCGCAGTAAAAAGAATATTGACGAAGGCGGAGATGAACCGTTCGACATCAGTTCGCACCTTTTGCAGCTTGCCCAGGGTCTCGCCGCTGCGTTGATCTTCGAAAACAGCGTATGGGAGGGAAAGCGACCGCTCCACTCCATCTGCATACAATTCCGCACCGGTTTTCTGGGTTATTACGTTCACATAGTAGTCCTGGAAGTTCTTCGCCACGCGGGAGACGAATGCGACCCCTACAGCGGCCCCCAACAGGAAAGTCACGCCTCTAATAAACTCAGCTATGGTGTATTGATGGAACTTCGTCGCGTACCGGTCGATAATGTAGCGAAAAATCAGCGGGTCGAGCAGTGAAAAGACCTGGTTCACGGCTGCCAGCAGAAGCGCCAGAGACACCAGTCGCCAATGTTTTTTCAGGTAGTGGATCAGTAGAGGCATTTCGTACTCATCGCGTCAGGTTATCTAAGTTCGATGCGCCACAAGTGCTGCGGGGCGCGTGTTCGGCCCGCATTCGTATAGCCGCCGGAATTGCTCACAACCAAGTGTGCCTCTGGAACTCGAAGGAATTCCAGGAACACTACCCGGCTGGTGCACGCCGGGTAGGCCGATCTGGAACCGCTCACTGATCTAAAACGGGGCTGACGTACCAATGCCTCGGAAAGTAAGCCGAATTTCTTGCAATGCCTATATTGGTCAGCGGAATTGAGTGACGGGAACACTAACCGTCCGAATTCTTCGCAAAACTGGCTCCGGATGATTAAGACCATCGAGGTGCTCAACGCCTGTGGGATGATGCCAACATATTCTCGCTCGAGAGGGGAGCGCAGAGAGCCATTGGCGACTGTGCGCCTTCCTGACTCTGGAGAGCGCGTTTCCACATCTAAGGGACGTCATCGTACTGATACGTTACAGTACCTACTGTAGTTCACTCTTTGCGTAGCGCAGTAGCGGGATCGACGGAGGATGCGCGCCAAGTTGGCACCAAAGTAGCTTTCAAGGCAGTGATGGCTAATGGAAGTGCGGCGATCACGAATGTCGCCGGATCGAATGGGCTGACCTCGAACAGTTGACTGGAAGTAAGGCGCCTCAAGAAGGTCGCCGTCGCCAGTCCCGCCAGCGGTGGTGATCCAATTTGTCCATCGCGGAACGGTTCTGTCACAGCGAAATTATGCCCCATCACGGAAGAGGACCAACAGGTTGGCACAACAGAGGCCGCGGTTCACAGTTCAGACTGGCTCTAGTAAGCTTTTCGAATAGAACAAATGCGACACCCACTTCTCCTCTGCCTGGCAGGATTTGCTACGGTCCTTGTCACCATATTGGCTCCGGCTCCGATTTCCGGGGACGACGGGATTGAAACTCCCTGGCGCGCCGATCAGCGCGCGTTCACATCAATTGAGCCGATTGATACGCACGCTCATGCTTTCAAGGTAGATGCTCGGTTCTATGACTTTCTTCACAAACTACATCTGCACCTGGTCGATATCGTTGTGGCGAATAAGGATGACGCAGAATTCAACGGACTAGAACCCAAAATCGAGGCGGCCAAAGCCTTCGTGAATCACAGCAACGGACAAGCCGTTCTTTGTACCACTTTCGATCCCTTCAAGTTTTCCGATCCCAAATTCGCGGATAGGTCTGTGCAGCAACTGAATCGGGATTTTGCCTGGGGGGCTGTTGCGGTGAAAATATGGAAGAACGTAGGGATGGAGTTGAGAGATCAATCGGGACATTTCGTTATGCCGGATGATGCTCGGCTCGAGCCGATCTATAAGGACATTGCAGCACACGGGAAAACCCTGATTGCACATCTGGCGGAGCCTGACTCATGCTGGCAGCCGCCGAATAGAAATTCGCCCGATTATAAGTACTACAGCGAGCATCCGGAATGGTACATGTACAAGCAACCGGATCACCCTGCAAAAGCAACCATTATCCAGGCTCGTGACCGGATACTGAAGGGGAATCCCAACCTCCGCGTCATAGGAGCACATCTTGGAAGCCTGGAGACGAACCTCGACGAGATCGGACGCCGGTTGGATCGCTACCCGAACTTTGCGGTGGATGTTGCCGCACGGGTAGCCTACCTGACAATTCAACCGCGCGAGAAAACCCGTGACTTTCTGATCAGATACCAGGATCGAATCTTGTACGGCACAGATCTGTCGTTCTCCGGCCGGCAGAACGCAGAAACTGCGGAAAAGACCTGGGAGAAGCGCTATGAAGCGGACTGGGCCTATTTTTCATCGCGCGGAACGGTGGAGTACCAGGGGCGGAAAGTTCAAGCTCTCGGACTTCCGGCGCAGGTGCTCAGTAAGCTTTACCACGATAATGCCGTTCGGTGGATTCCCGGAGTACTGCCGGCCAAGTGATAAAAGTCATTTCTACGCCCAGTTTCATCGTGAATGAAGGAGCCCACGGTTTGAAAGTTCATCACCAGAGTATCCAGGTTTGCTAGAGGGAAATTCCTGCGATCCCAAAACGGACCGACTCTGAGCGCTGACGAAGGCAGCCTATTCAATAAACCTTCCCATGCACGGGCACACTGTGAGGCCCGAGCGGCGTTTACCGCCTGTCCGCTGTAAAGCGCTTTCGGGCAGAAGATCGAAGACTTGCCGGCAGCCGCAACTGAGGCGCGGCACGTAGAGCGGCCGGGCGTAAACCCACACGGCAAACGGCAAAGCGCCGAGAGGCTTGCCAAAGACACGGTCCACTTGAAACTGCCGGGCAGTATCGTCCTGTGGGGCAATGCGGGCTTCGGGAGGAGTGATGGACGTCAAGGCAGCACCTGGTTTGATCGTAACCTGCTGCATTCGTCTTTCCAATCACTCGCTTAGTTGTATCGATGGACAGGCAGATGAGCGTACTGACCGCTGAGAATCACCCCTGTGTCAGAAAGAGCGGACTCCTCGACGTTTCAGGCGGGCTATTCAAAGCGACAACTCGGCGAGGAATAAGCTCTTCGTGACACTCATTTGTTGATAATTTCTGAATGAACCGTTTACGAGGAGTATCTGACACCACATCGGGCGAGCGCATCGAACTGGAGTATCCTGCCTACCGCCCACCTATCCCCCGAGACTTGGCCGAGCTAAAGCTTTCGCAGTCGATGCCTACGGATCTCCTGCTCCGGCATCTCCGGACTCGGGCGGTCAGTTCGTTTAGTTCTGTCAGCGAATCCATGAAGGTGTCACCCCGGATCGTCGAAGCTCTTGTTGAGCAAATGCGCAAGCTGCAGCTGATCGAAGTGAAAGGGGTAACGGGTCTGGATTATTCTTTCACACTGACGAGGGAGGGTCGCAATCTCGCAGCGGAGCGCTCCGAAATGTGTCGCTACGCCGGCCCTACACCGGTTTCACTGGACGAATACTCCCGCGCGGTGCGGGCGCAAAGGGCTCAGGTGAAAGTGGATCGTACCCGGTTGCGGGCCGCACTCTCGGATCTTGTCGTTTCTGATTCGTTGCTCGACCAACTGGGTCCGGCGCTGGTGTCGCAACGATCAATGTTCCTGTACGGCCCTACAGGAAACGGCAAGACTAGCTATTCCGAGCGGCTGACTCGCATTTATGAAGACTCCGTAGCTATCCCCTATGCTGTCGAAATTGACGGACAGATCATTAGCATTTACGACCCCGTGGTGCACCGTAGCTTGCCGGTGGAGAAGGACGCTGCGCTTGATCCAAGATGGGTGGTGTGCCGGCGGCCCTGTCTGATTGCAGGCGGCGAACTCGCGTCGAGTTCGCTCGACCTACGATTTGATAACAGTTCGGGCACCTACGTTGCTCCCGTCCAAATGAAAGCCAACAACGGAATCTTCGTGATCGATGATTTCGGGCGCCAGGCAATGTTACCGCGCGAGCTGCTGAACCGCTGGATGGTACCGTTGGATCGCCGCGCCGACTATCTGAGTTTGAGCTATGGAACGAAGTTCGAGATTCCGTTTGAGTTGCTGGTGGTCTTCTCCACCAATCTGAACCCGTCAGACCTGGCAGATGAGGCTTTTCTCCGGCGCATTCCGAACAAGGTGTACGTAGGTGATGTCGACGACCTCACCTTCGACCGGATCTTCGAGCGCGAAAGCAGCCGGCAAAAGATTCCCTGCGACCCCGACGGCGCAGAACATCTGCGCCAGTTGTGCAAGCGGCATGGAGGCGATTCCCTGCGCGCTTGTTATCCGGGGGATATCTGCCGCATTTTGCATTGGATCAGCGAGTATGAAGAGCGGCCAGTCCATGCCACCAAAGGCGAATTCGAGCGGGCCGTGGAGTTGTATTTTGCACAAAATACCTGTGCCGGTGAGAACGTCTAACAGATGTCGGCGCGAGAATGAATCGGTCAGGCGTGCCCCATTGTACAGCTCCATAGGAACGGATGGCTCCGCCGGTCAGGTCAGCATCAGGTGGGAATGGCCCTGCTGGCAGTACCTGCGCTACTGTCGATATATTTCTCTGCAACTGCGCCGTGCTTACTTGCTCCTGGCGAACGTTGTTTGCGACACAGGCGTACAACAAGGTCGGCCGTGAGGTTGCGAGATGCCCCGGGAGGGCCTAAGCTCTCTAGGCAGACTGGAGGGCGCCGCTCAATGGACCTACGTACCACAGCGAGGCAACCTGAATTCCGTCACGATAAAAAAGCTGCACTGTAGCCGCACGAACACGAAAATCTGACATGATCATGTGGAGGATTGCAGCGATGAACACACTCGTAAGATATACGTTGTTATTTTCGTGCACCTTATGTGTACCGAATCTATTTGGTCAGTTCGAAACTTCCGAGGTGCTGGGCACGGTGCGCGATAACTCCGGCGCGGTGGTCCCTAAAGCCAATGTGACACTGCTTCAGCCCGATACGGGCATCGAAGCCAAGACGACGACCGACCAGGATGGGAACTACGATTTCTTTAATGTCAGAGTCGGGCGCTACACCATCTCGGTGGAAGCAACCGGATTTGCGAGGTTCACGACGAACAACGTGATGGTAAACGTGAATGCCCGACAGAGGGTGGACGCGACCCTGCAGGTGGGCTCGACGACCGAGACGGTGGAAGTGAGTGACGCAGCGGCGGCGCTGGAAACAGATTCGAGCCAGCACGGCCAGGTGATCACCAGCCACCAAATTGTGGAGTTACCGCTGAACGGACGTAACTACGCGGACCTGGCGCTGTTGTCGGCAAACGTACACCGCTCACCCATGGCCGTTCTATTCAGTCCGGGCGGGACACCGCGCGAAGGTGCCTTCAACATCAACGGCATGCGGAGCACATACAATAATTTCCTACTGGACGGCTTGGATAACAATGCATATTCGCCAAGCAACCAGGGCTACTCGAGCCAGGTGGTGCAGCCGTCGCCCGATGCACTCTCAGAATTCAAGGTAATCACGAGTAACTTCAGTGCGGAATACGGGCGCGTCGGCGGAGGAGTGATCAACGCAGCCCTGCGCTCCGGCACGAATCACTTCCATGGAACGGCCTGGGAGTTTCTGCGCAACACGGACCTTAATGCAGTCGGTTTCTTCCAACCGCCGGGCGGTGTGAAACCTACGCTGCAGAGAAATCAATTCGGAGCAACTATCGGTGGTCCAATTCTAAAGAACAAGCTGTTCTTCTTCGCAGACTATGAAGGATTCCGGCAGTTGCAGCGATACGCCAACTTCGACTCGATCCCCACGGTCAATGATCGGAACGGAGTTTTACCTGTGCCGGTGGTGAATCCGTTGACCGGAACAGTTTATCCGGCGAATACGCCGATTCCGGTTGCTCAGCTGAACCCGTTTGCGGCTACAGTTTTGGGCAACCTTCCTATACCCACGGGAACAGGCCGTTCAAACAACTATGAAGCACTATTGCTGGTCCGCGATTACAGTGACAAGTACGACGCCAAACTGGACTACCAGATTAATGAGCGCATGAGTTCGTTTCTGCGTTTTAGCCAACGGAAGGACAACCAGTTTTATCAGCCAGACATTCCGGGACCTTCCGGAGGCGGCGGGAACGGCTATATCCGTGCTGTCCAGCAGCAGGCGGCGATTGGCTATACCTGGTCGGTGACGCCGTCGCAGTTGTTTGATGCACGATTCGGCTTCACCCATGTGCTCGCGGGTAAGGCGCCTCCCTATCTAGGTGGAGCGAGCATGCAGGATCTGTATGGCATCCCTGGTCTGCCTACCTCATCCAATTTAACGGGCGGACTGAATACGCAATCGATCAGCGGCTTCTCGGGATTCGGCCGACAAGCCACAAATCCGCAGTTCCAGAATCCGACATCGTTCAATCCTAAGTTCAGTTATTCATGGGTGAAGGGACGCCATTCCGTGAAGGCCGGCTACGAATTCGTCGCGATCCGCACGGAAATTCTGGACGTCAACCCGCTGTACGGCTCCAATACTTATAGCGGGCAATTCAGCAAGCCCACGTGTGGGCAGTTAGGCAGGGCGACGGGATGCTCGATACCGAGTGACACAACAAGCTATAATCTGGCGGATTTCATGTTTGGCCTCCCGAGCGTCATCCAACTCAGTAATGACCTGGTGACCAACACACGGCAGCATGTCCAGGCGCTCTATCTCCAGGACGACTACCGGGTGACGCCAAAGCTCACGCTGAACCTCGGCCTGCGATGGGAGTTTGCCACGCCTATTTGGGAGCGGGACAACAAATGGTCAAACTTCGATCCCGCAACGAACAAGCTGGTACAGGCCACGAACGGCAGCTTGTACAATCGAGCGCTAGTTCATCCTGATTATAAGGACTTCGGGCCGAGACTTGGTTTTGCCTACGGCCTGACGCCGAAGACAGTGGTGCGCGGTGGGTACGGAATCAGCTACTCGTTCTTCAATCGGCCAGGCAGCGCGCAGGAGGGCATCAATTCGCCGGCGGCGATCTTTGGGATCATTAGCCAGTCGATCCCAGTCGCGGGCGCGGTGCCCGCAACCTTCTTGACCACGAAGAACAGCTTCACGACAGGCATTAACAATCCTGCGAACTTTAATCCCATCACTTCCAACATCGATTACATTCCGGCGGATACACAGTGGCCCTACATCCAAAGCTGGCTGTTTTCCATACAACATGAGGTGGCCAGGAACACGGTCCTGGAGTTGGCTTATAACGGCAATCACAGCTTGCGCCTGCCAATCATCGGAGATTACAACCAAGCCGTTCCGAACCTGCCAGGCACGACGTTGGGAGTACAGGCCCGCCGCCCGGACCAAAACTTCGGGCCAATTACCTGGCTCGACCCGGCTGGATCGAACAACTACAACGGCTTCTCAGCGCGGCTGGAACACCGGTTTGGCTCCGGCTTGTACTTCCTGAATTCGTTTACGTGGTCAAAGGCCCTGGGCGATTCCGAGCAGGCATTGGAGTCGTTCGCGGGTTACTCCGTCGCGAATCCACAGAACATTCGTAATCTTGCGGCAGAGAAAGCGCCAACGAGTTTCGATGTTGAATTTATGAACGTGACCAGCGTGGTATACGAGCTTCCATTCGGCAGAGGACGCAAGCTTGGAGCGCAATGGCACCCGGTATTGGACGCCATTCTGGGTGGCTGGGAACTGAACACTATCAACACTGCGAATACGGGCAATCCCATCAACGTGTACTACTCGCCTTCCACGGCTAACGACGTCACGGGTTTAACTCAAGACTGGCGCGGCCAGGCGTTTCAGCGCCCCAATGTGTCGGGGCATGGCATTAGCCAGAACAAGGCGGCGCTGATTAACAATTATTTCGCGGGCTACACGTTCACGACGCCGCCGGCCAGCAATCCGTGGGGAAATCTGGGACGCAATGCGTTCCGTGCTCCGGGCCTTGAGCAGTGGGATCTCGGCGTAGACAAGACGTTTCGGCTGCCTCGAGAAGGTATGGGTCTACAGTTCCGCTCAGAATTCTTTAACGTGCTGAACCATACGAACTTTGGATTGCCGAACGCGGTGAGCACCAATGCCGCGTTTGGCACCATCCGCACGACCTATCCACCGCGGCAGATTCAGTTTGCGCTCAAGCTGAATTTCTAGCACGACCTCCGGCCCAAAGAAGAACCTGCTGCCGGCAGAAACGCGGCAGCTACGGGCGGGATACGTCCACCGATCAAATCATTACGAGGGCAAGCGCCGTCGCGCGCTCCCGTGAGTCGGGGCAACATCAGCCGCAGCCCGCTCGCGATGGAGGACCGGTTAGGCTGCCCTATCATCGTGATGTTGGCTTCGTCAGTCCCTGCGCCTGCAGCCAGTAGTAGAACTCATCGATCCAGTGATCGCTACTGGTTCCCTGCTTGCGCATGCCAAAACCATGACCACCAGCACTGAATATGTGAGCTTCCGGATTGTTGCCCGCCGCTTTTAACGCCTCGTAGAACCGAGTCTCGGCACCGAGGGCCAAGTTGTCGTCCTGCGCCCATGCCATGAAAATGGGAGGCAGTTTCGCCGGAATCACCGGCATCTTTCCAAACGGTCCACCATAAATCAATCCAGCAAAGTTCGGTCGCGCCGTCGTATCCTGCTGGAGCAGAGCGCCGCTCGTCACCATGGCGCCGGCGGAAAACCCCATAAAGCCCACGCGGTCCTGAGAAATACCCCATTCCCCCGCGTGCTGACGAACTACTTTGATGGCCTGAATTCCATCGGCGGTCCCGTATTTTCCGGCCTCATCCATATCGATATCGGGAATGCCTTCCTGATGCTTCTCCACAATCCGGTACTTGAGCACGAAGGCGGCGACGCCTTTGTTCTGAAGCCAGCGGGCCACATCGTAGCCCTCAAGATCAATGGCCAGCGCTACGAAAGCTCCACCGGGGGCGATAATGATGCCTGTTCCAGTAGCCTTTGTTCGTTCCGGAAGGTAAACGGTCAACGTCGGGGTCACCACGTTGAACACCACGGTTCCGATGGGGGTGTTCTTCGCTGCCCTTTCCCGCTGAGTCCAGTTCTCCGAGCCCGGAGCTATGCCTGACCAAATCTTTAAGATCTGCGGATACGAGCAAAAGGCCGGGACAGTCAACAAGACGATTGCCCGCGCCAGACCGAAAGACTTCTGCCCCATATTCTTCCCCTCCGCCTTGCTCCGACCAGGCTTCAGATCAAAACGATGTTATACCGCTCCGCTTTGTCTTCCTTATGCTGCCACTCAGCGGCATTGCCGACTCGATGGAGCCGAGGCGTGGAAAATTGACCAGAGTGCGCCAGCTTCTAGCTCTGAGACGGGCCTTCGGTTCCGCCACCCTTAAGACTGGAAGGCACGTTGTGAGACAGACGAAAGTTTGGAATGTCAGCGGCTGCAATATGACAGCGTTAGAATTTATCACATTGACTAAAATCTGTCTTGCATTCGTCCTTCTGATCGGCAGTTCCACAGTTGCCGCCTCAACTGAACCAGATTGGCCCAAAGTGGAGCAGCATGCGATTGAGCTACTGCAGGAATATGTGCGCATTCGCAGCATAAATCCGCCTTCCGATACGCAAGAAACTGCGCGCCTTCTGCAACGTGAATTTGCAAACGCCGGCATGGAGGCTAAGTTGTATGAGAGCGCACCGGGCGGCAGGGTGAATCTGCTCGTTCGTCTGCCTGGGCGCGACCGCTCGAAGCGCCCTTTATTGCTGTTGAACCACATGGACGTGGTGCCGGTGGCCGCGTCACGCTGGAGGCAGGATCCATTCGACGCGTTGATTGAAAACGGAGTACTGTGGGGCCGTGGTTCGCTCGACATGAAAAGCCTGGCAATTCAGGAACTAACTGCCCTAATTCTGTTGAAGCAACTCCACATCGTGCCGCCACGCGACATCCTTTTTCTCGCCACCTGCGATGAAGAATCCGACGGCAAATATGGCGCCGGCTGGATGATTGCGAATCACTGGGACGAACTGGACCCGGAATTTGTTTTGGACGAAGGTGGAATCGGCTCGCGTGATCTGTTCGCCCCTGGAAAAACTGTTTTTGGTATCGCGGTCGGCGACAAACAGGTGTTGTGGCTTAAACTGCATGCTTCAGGCAGATCCGGTCATGCCTCCCAACCCATTCCTGACAACGCAAACGATATTCTGCTGAGAGCGATTGAGAAGGCGAAAAACTTCCCGGCCTCCAGCAAACCGAGTCCGGTAATTGAGGAGATGCGGAACAAACTGGGAACGCTCGCCCCGAACAAGTTCATCAATGCGGTTCAGCAGAACACAATTTCTTTGACTACTTTGCGCAGCGGTGTGGGGGATCCTCCCAAAGTGAATGTCATTCCGTCGCAAGCTGAAGCGACGCTAGATTGCCGCTTGCAGCCAGGCCAGAATGCGGACGAGTTCTCCTCGGAAATGAAGGCGCGGGTGAATGATCCGCGTGTAACGTTTGAGCAACTGTCTCACCCTGA
>Ga0308175_100001499_pt1 | contig 15820 bp, 15 predicted proteins | sample PhyCR1_3_FD_203893 | JGI IMG/M metagenome (GOLD analysis project Ga0308175, IMG submission 203893) | Soil microbial communities from UC Gill Tract Community Farm, Albany, California, United States - DLSLS.C.R1 | ecosystem: Environmental > Terrestrial > Soil > Agricultural land | place: USA...
TCCAGACCAGTCGCGGAAGACTCAGCAGGCGACCGGCGACGGCAGCCGGAGCCGATGCGAACGTGCTGGGACGCTCCCATGCTCGACGAGATGCTTGAACAGCGAGAGCGACCGCCGCGCCATGCGCGCGCTGACGATGCGGAGGAGGGGTTCGCCGAGTCGTCCCAGCCATCCGCCCTTCAGCTCGACCTCGGAAACCGTCGTCAGGAGCGTCCTGCCCTCTTCCGGTGAGATGCTCCAGCGATTGACGGCGCGGCGCACCAGAGGCAATCCCTCTCCGACATACGCGAGGGATCGCCCCTCGGTCCATTCGATCATCCGCTCCTCGAGCCTCACGTCGCCACGGAGCTCGCAGACGCGCACCGCACCCACGCCGCGGGTGTGCTCGCCGATGCAATAGGAATGGTGGATGACGTCGGTCCACAGATGGATGCCCTCGAGATTCGAGAGGGCCGCCCACACCGCGGCGGGCGAGGCATCGATGCAGACCGAGGCGCTGAGCGTGATCATGGCGCGAAGTCTCGAGTGCGTAGCGATTGATCGGATATCGACACGCGTGGCGTGCGGTCGGAGCCAAGCATGTAGCGAAAGCCGGTTCGCTGACAGGGGCCTCCTTCGCCTACCTGGTTGTCGTTGCGCCCGACACTCGCCAGATCACATTGCCCACGTCGTCCGCGACGAGCAACGCGCCACGCTTGTCGACGGCGACACCGACGGGCCGGCCCATCGCGTTACCGTCCGGCGTGAGAAAGCCCGTCAGCACATCCACCGGCATGCCCGATGGTCTGCCCGCGGTGAACGGAACGAAGATCACCTTGTATCCGCTCCTCGGGTTCCGGTTCCACGAGCCGTGCTGGCCGACGAACATCCCGTTGGCGAACGCCGGCGAAAGCGTGTTGCCGCTCGACGACGCCAGACCGAGCGACGCGGTGTGCGCACCGAGCGCGTAGTCGGGGACGATCGCCTTCGCGACGAGATCGGGGCGCTGCGGCTTCGCGCGCTCGTCGACGTGCTGGCCGTAATAGCTGTACGGCCAGCCGTAGAAGGCCCCGTCGCGCACCGCGGTCATGTAGTCGGGCACGAGGTCGCTGCCGATCTCGTCGCGCTCGTTCACCGAAGCCCACAGTGCGCCGGTCGTCGGCTCGAGCGCCAGGCCGGCGGCGTTGCGCAGCCCGGAGGCGTAGATGCGATGCGCGCCAGTCTTGGGATCGATCTCCCAGATCGCCGCACGCTCTGTCTCCTTGTCGATCCCGTTCTCGGCCACATTGCTGTTCGATCCGACGCTCACGTACAGCCTGGACCCGTCGGCCGACGCAATGATCGTCTTCGTCCAGTGATGATTGATCGATCCGGCGGGCAGGGCGACGATCTGCGTGCCCGAGTCGCGCAATTGCGTCGCGCCATCGACGTACGGAAAGCGGACGACCGCGTCGCTGTTCGCGACGTACAGATCGTGCCCGACGAGGGTGATGCCGAACGGCGAGTGCAGGTTGGCGAGAAAAACTGTGCGGGTCTCGGCTACGCCGTCACCGTTCGCGTCGCGCAGCAGCGTGATGCGATTCGCGCTCGGCACTCCCGCGCCCGCCTTCTTCTGAAAGTGCTTGAACAGCTTGCCGCGAAATCCCGTCTCGTCATCCGGCTTGGGCGGTGCATTGGTCTCGGAGACGAGAACGTCGCCGTTCGGCAGCACGTAGACGAAGCGCGGATGGTCGAGCCCCGACGCGAAGGCATTCACGCGTGATCCCGCGATACCGACCGGCGTCTTTCCCGCCGGCCATCCTTTCGCATCTGCCACCTTGATGGTGGGGATGAGCGACCTCGCGGGAGGCGGCAACGTGGGATGCGGGCCGAAACCCGCCGTCACGGGCAGATGAGCATGCTCACATGCTCCGCCGCTCAGCACGATGACCGCCGCCAACAGCTGTCGCCTCATCGCGCGGCTACGGCCGGCGGTTCGACGCCGCCGACGCAGCTGGTGCGCCCGAGAGAGAGCTCGGCGCATCGAGATGCGCGCCATCGTCCACGGCGACGCCGAGCCGTTCGACCAGCTCTCCGCCCAACCACGCGGTGACCGACGCTAGAGCGACGCCGAGAAAGGAGAAGGTGAGAGCTGCGCCAGACGGAGCTTCGGGCGAGCCGCGCCGAAGCCACCAACTCGTGACGAATAGCAACACGACGATCACGTTGCCGATGCCGTGAATGCGACCGACCCCCTTCGCGCGCGTTTCTCCCGGTATCGCGAGGTAGTCGATGAACCCGAAGACGGCCGCCACCAATCCACCGATGATGCCCGCGACGATCATGTAATAGCTGATCGTCGTCCACGGGCCGCTGTTCGTCACGAGATGCACCACGTCGAAGATCGCCGCCGTGACGAGCAAGCCGATCGGAAACGTGATCAGCATCGCGTGAACCGAATGGCCGAACAGCTTCGCTCTGCTTTCCATGTGGTTGCTCGGCGTGAAGGCTGAGGGTGACGACTTCAGATGTGCAGACTCCGCTGTTTCGCCCGACGCGAGGCTGCAATCGATATACCATCCCCCCGTTTGCGCGAGGAATGACGGGACACACCGCGACGTGCGGTGCGTCGACGCTGCCTGCCGAGATCCTCCCCCGCGCTTGACGCGGAAACCCTGCTGCATGCATGATAGGCCGGGCGTTCGGGGCGCCTGCGGGTCCGCGCGAAGGGCTGAGTCCTCCCGTCGAAGTCTTCGGTGTCGGCACGTCATCTCCGTGCTGGCCAGCTTGCGGACCGCCGGCCTTCAGCATGGAGGACGTATGCCGGTCACCCGCCCCCTGCCCGACTCCCCCAACCTCGACCAGCTCAAGCGACAGGCGAAGGAGCTGCTTCGCGCCGCGCGCGACTCCGATCTCGCCCAGCTCGCGCGCTTCCGAATCCTGCCGTCGCTGCAGAACGCCGGCGACGAGGAGCTCGCGCGCACCTCGCTGGCGCTGCACGACGCGCAGTCGGCGATCGCGCGTGAGCACGGCTTCCCATCGTGGAACGCGCTACGCGAGCGCGTCGAAGAGCTCACCCTCGGCTTCGACGACGCGGTGCGCGAGCTCATCGAAGCGGCAACCGACGGACGCACCACGCGCGCGGAACGTCTGCTCGCGCTGCATCCGCGCATCGCGACCGCGAGCTTTCACGCCGCGCTCCTGCTGGGCGACGTCGTCACCGTCGAGTCGTTCATCGCGCGAAACTCCGCGCTCGCGCGCCAGTCGGGCGGGCCGCGGGATTGGGAGCCGCTACACTACGTGTGCTACGATTCGCTCGGCCACTCGCCCATCGCGAGCGCCGACGGCATCGTCGCCGTCGCGCGCCGCCTCCTCGAGCTCGGCGCCGATCCGAACACGCGCTTCCCCTGGTTGCATCACGGCGTGCGGCGTCCCGTGCTCTACGGCGCGATGAGCGTCACGCAGTTGCCTGCGCTCGCCGAGCTGCTGCTCGAGTCCGGCGCCGATCCGAACGACGGCGTGACGTTCACCATCGCGGCGAGCGGCGACAACATCGAGACGCTCGAGCTGCTGCTCGCCCATGGCGCCGACCCGAATCAGCCGTGGGCGACCGACGGCTCATCCACGCTCTACGCCATCATGCAGTGGGCGACCACGTCGCTCGGCATGCGCTGGCTGCTGGAGCACGGCGCGGAAGCCGACCCGGTCTTCGCCGCGAATGGAGAGACGCCACTACACGTCGCCGCTCGGCGCTGGGACGTGGACATGGTGGAGCTGCTCGTGCAACACGGGGCGGACATCTCGCGACGGCGAGGCGACGGCCGAACCGCATACGCGATCGCCGAATTGAATGGAAACCGCGCGGTCGCCGACTGGCTGCGAGACCATGGCGCCGCGGACGAGCTGTCGCTCGCTGACCGGCTCGTCGCAGCGTGCGGTCGCCGCGACCGCGCAACGGCGGAGCGCCTCCTCGCCGAGCACCCGGAGCTTCGCGATCAGCTCACGGCGGAGCACTACATGGCGATGCACACCGCCGCCGAACGGGGCGACGTGGAGACGCTCACCCTGCTGCTCGACTGCGGCTTCGACCCGAATCGAGGTGACGAGGAGATCGGCAAGACCGCGCTGCACAGCGCGGCGATGGCGGGGCAACCCGACGTCGTCCGGCTTCTGCTCGAGCGTGGCGCGTCGACCGGCGTGCGCGACCGCGAGTTCCACGCACAACCGTTGGTGTGGGCCGCGGAGGGGGCGCGATCGCACCCGGACCGCACACGTGAACGCACCGAAGCGGGATTGCTGCTGCTCCGCGCGGGATCGCCGATCGAGTGGCAGCCGGGCGAAGAGCCGGGTGAGAGCATTCTCGAGATCCTCGACGACTGGCAGCGGCAGGCGAACGGCGCGGCCGGCGCGACGTCCACCTTAACGGCGAGGGCCTGAGCGATGCGAAAGTCCAATCCTCTCGTCGTCGCCATCGGCGTGCTCTTCCTGCTCCTCGGCGTGCTGGACGTGTATCGCGGGCTCGCGCCGCTGTTCGGCGCGTCACCAGCTCCGCACCTCGCGACCGACGACATGCAGGTGTTGGCCATCGGCATCGCCGCGCTGGTCGGCGGAACCTTCCTGATACGCGGCCAGAATTGGGCGCGCTGGCTGCTCGCGGTGTGGATGGCGTTCCACGTGGCGATCAGCATCGGTCAACCGGGGAAGCTCATCGCCCATCTCGTGATCTTCGGCTTCATCGCCTTCCTGCTGTTCCGGCCTCGCTCCTCCGCGCACTTCGGTCGAGCGTCCGCGGCGTGAGCCCGCTGGACGAGTGTCTCGTCATCGGACGACGGGGCACTCGTCCAGATACGGCAGGCCCGGAGACGCTCGAGCCGTCGCTTGCTTCGATACGGCATCCGCGTCGCCCTGAAATCAGGCCACTGGGATCCGGTCGGCCATCGCTTCGCCGGTGAGGATATCGCGCGACTGCTCGCGGATTCCGGATTGGTGCGCCGATAGCGCCAGGGCAGGGCGCGCGCGTCGCAAAACGTTCGAGTCGTCGTGAAGCTCGGTGATTCGATCGCTGAGGTCGGCGACCGCGCTCAGTGCGTCGAACCGTGAAACGATCGTCCGGCGAGCGGCGGCTCCGAGCGAAGCCGCAAGATCCGGCCGGCGCGCCAGCTCGCCCATCGCACGCGCGAGCGCGGATGGAGCCGAGGTGGGCACGAGCCAGCCATTCTCGCCATCACGAACGAGCTCGCTCTGACCACCAGCGCTCGTCGTGATCAGTGGGAGACCCACCGCCATCGCTTCCATCGTCGCGTTCGAGAGCCCTTCGAGCCGGCTCGGCTGCACGTACGCGTCGGCGGCCTGCATGAGTGTCACCACGCCATCCGACGACACCTGCCCGCGCACCTCCGCTCGATCGCCGGCGATCCGCGTGAACTCCCGTGCGAGCCGGCGTCGCGGAACAGGACCGACGACGATCAGCCTCCAGTCGCGATGCGACGCGGAGAACGTCCGCCACGCCTCGGCCAGATCGAGCACCCCTTTGTGCTCGGCGATCGTGGCGCAGCAGAGCAGATACTTGAGCCCGGGCGAGAAGCCGAGTCGGCGACGCAGCTGATCCCGATGCGGCGCGGGACGGAAGACCGTGTGGTCGCAGCCGTTCCTGGCGACGATCGTGCGTCTGCCCGCCGAGGGACGCAGGTCGATCAGCCTCGACCGCAGATGCTCGCAGTTGGCGAGCAGCAGGTCGGCGCCCTGGATCACGCGTTCGACATGAGCGCGACAGTGCGGATGCACCGTCTGCCAGCGATGGGTCTCGCTGCCGCGCGCGATCGCCGCGACCGGCCATCCGAACCGATCGCGCAACCGGAGCGCGACGGCGCCTCCGGTCCAGAGCCAGTGCGCATAGATGACGTCGGTGTCCTGGAATTCCGGCACACGCTCGATGACTCCGGTCGTGGCGTCGACGATGTCGGGTACCACGTCGCCGCGATCCGGCCGGCGCTGTGGAAAGAACACGTGCTCCACACGTACGCCGTCCTGTTCGCGCGAGCGACGCATCCATCGCGGGTGGTATCGGCCCCATGAGAGCGCCGTGAGCGCGCTCGGCAGTCCCGGTATCGCTGGGTGGTACGCGAGCACTCGGACCTCGTGTCCGAGTCGGGCGAGGTTCCGGATCTGACGATGGACGAAGATCCCTTCGGAGGGATTGCCCGGCCATGGATAGATCGGCGTCAGGACGAGCACGCGAGGCAGCCGCGTCGTGGCTCGGAAGCGGTGCCCCTCCATCGCCATCGATCGTTCGCCGGCGTCGGCGGACAGGTGCGGTTCGATACGCAGCATCGGGCGTGAGGCCGCTTCGTGGGGGAAGGTGTGACGTACATCACAAAGTCTCGCGAACATGACAGTACGCTTCCCGGTCGGGCGGCGCCAGACGTTTCCCCAGGCGGGCATGGATGGTGCCTTCGTCGTGATCGCGCTCGAGCAACGCGCGAGCGGACACCCCGCACCTTCCACGCGCCCACCACGCATCCGATGTCGGTCAGCGTCCCTTCGGTCCACACCCCTCGAACGCTTCGCTCGATCTCGCCGGCGCTCGTCATGTTGGGGCGCGCGGGCTATGCGGCAAAGGGCACCGTCTATCTCGTGATCGGCGCACTCGCGGCTCGCGCGGCGCTCGGACAGGGCGGCGCGACCACCGATTCACGCGGCGCCCTCGGCGCGATCGGAGATGGTCCATTCGGCTCGGTGGCGCTCGTGCTCATCGGCGTCGGTCTTCTCGGCTACACGGCCTGGCGGCTCGTCGCCGCCGTCACCGACGCCGAAGGAAAGGGAGACGAGCCGACGAGCCTCGTGGTCCGGTGCGCGCAGGCGGGGCGGGGCATCGTCTATGGCGCGCTCGGCGTGCAGGCGCTCCGGTTTCTGGGCGAGCGAGAGGCGACCGAGAGCACGGCGACGCGTCACTGGACCGCGCGACTGCTCGAGCTCCCGTTCGGCCGTGTCATCGTGGGAGCGGTCGCGGTGGGGGTGCTCGGATACGCCGCGTACCAGCTCTATCGCGCCGCGTCCGACAAGGTGCGAAAGCATCTCGATCTCGGCGAAGCCGGCTCCACGCAGGGACGCTGGATCGTGCGACTCGGTCGATTCGGCATTGCCGCGCGCGCCGTGGTGTTCGCGATGATCGGTGTCTTCCTGCTGCGCGCCGCGACGCAATCGGATTCCGGTGAGGCGGGTGGCATCGCGCAGTCTCTGCGCGCCCTCGCGAGCGGCAGCCATGGTCGCCTGGTGCTCGGCGCCGTCTCCTTCGGGCTCGTCGCGTACGGCGTGTACCAGATCGCGACCGCCCGCTACCGCCACATGCGCGCCGTCGGCTGAGCCGCCGCGCCCGTCAGCCGCGATCGCTCATTCAGCGCGCGGCTGGCCCCTTACATCGCGCTCGCTTCCCCCACGCAACCCTTTCGGCCATCCTCGTGTCCTGAGGGCGCAGGCGACGAAAGGGACAGACGACGACCGTCCGAACGACTGGTCGACGACGGGCGAACCAGCGGGAACGCACAATGGACGGTCGGTAGGTGGACGAGCGGGAGCTGATCGCCCGCGCCAGGATGGGAGACGAGGCCGCCGAACGCGCGCTGTACGACGCGCACGTCGACCGCGTGTACTGGCTCGCCTATCGAATGTGCGGACGGACGGACCTCGCCCAGGATCTCACCCAGGACGTCTTCATCAGGACCTTCGAGCGACTGGGCGACTACCGCGGCGACGCGCCGTTCAGGTCGTGGCTGAACGCAATCACCACGTCGGTCGTGCTCAACGGGCTTCGCAAGCTGAAGCGGTTCGACGCTCGCGAGGCGGTGCTGGACGAGGCGGCGATGGTCACGGTGGCGACGCGTGAGGCGGAGCCCGACCTGAAGGAGCGGATGGCGCAGGCGATCGACGCACTGCCGGAAGGATGCAGGATCACCTTCCTGATGCACGACGTGGAAGGGTTCACGCACGAGGAGATCGGAACGGCGCTCGGCACCACCGCGGGCACATCCAAGGCGCAGCTCTCGCGCGCCAGGGCCAAGCTTCGCATCGCACTCGCCGATTTCGTGGGAGAATGGATTCAATGATCGACGACACTTCGAGCGACGACGACATCATCGACGAGCGCATCCGCGCGCTCGCGGCGGGTCACTTCAACGCCCCCGCTGGCGACCCGCCGCGCGACGCGATGTGGGAAGGGATCGCCGCGGCGCGCCGAGCCGCCCGCGCTTCCGGTGCTGCAGCCTCGAACGCCGAGACGACCCACGCTCCGATCGCGCCGACCACGATCTCCATCACGCCGCTGATCGAGCGTCGCTCGCACGCCGCCGCGTGGCGCTGGGGCGCCGCGCTCGCGGCAGGGCTCATCCTCGGCATCGTCGTCGATCGCCGCATGGCACACGAGTCGTCCTCTTCCGCGATTCCACCCGTCGCGGTCGCGCCGTCGAACGCGTCGCCGCGCGACACCGCCACGCGGCCGCTCACGCCCGACACGCAACGGAATCCCGTGCCCGTATCCGATCAGAGCGTGGCACAGGCTCCGAAGTCCGTGACACCCCGCACGCCGTCGATTCTGGATCGCTCGTCGCCGAGCACGATGAATGCGCGGCCGCTCGCGTCGCGTGCGCCGCTGGACTCCGCGGCCCGGTCACTCTATCGGGTGGCCGCGACGCAGACGCTCGTGCAGGCCGAAGCCCTCCTCACCGCGTACCGCGCCGACCAGAGCTCGCGCGATCCACAGGTCATGCTGCAAGCGGCGCGCTGGGCGCGCGACGTGTTGTCGAGCACGCGCCTGCTCATCGATTCACCGGCAGGGCGCGACCCACAGATGCGCGCGCTGCTCTCCGATCTCGAGCTGATCCTCGCTCAGCTCGTGCAACTCTCGGGGACACCACTGGATGCGAACGAGCGTGATCTGATCGAGCGCGCGATGCGCGAGCGCGATCTGCTTCCTCGTCTTCGCTCCGCGGTTCCCGCCGGGCTCGCGACATCGTGAGCCGTCCAACCTCTCGGAGCTCATCAAGGTCATGATGCTGAAACTCTTCTTCCTGGCGGCGTCCGTCGCCGCAATGGGCTCCGCCGCCGGAGCCTGGACGCCGACCGCCGGCGCACCGCACGCGGTGGCGTACGCTCTCGGCGCCATCGAGCGCGAGTCGTTCGCCACTCGGCCACCCGCCTCGTGGCGTGCCGACGATCCGGCCGACTCGCTCTACCGCGCGGGACGCGAACAGCTCAACCGCGGCGACTATCGCGCCGCGGCGCGCACCTTCGCGCGGATCGCCGATCGGTTCCCCACGTCGGCGTATGCCGGTGACGCGCTCTACTGGCAGGCGTTCGCGAACTACAGCATCGGGACCACCGCGTCGCTGCGCGAGGCTGTCCGTGCGCTCGACGATCAGCAGCGGCGCTACGCCAGAGCGTCCACGCGCGGCGACGCCGACGCACTCGCCGTGCGGGTGCGCGGTGCGCTGGCGAAGAACGGCGACAGTCAGGCCGCCGAGTCGGTGGCCGGGATCGCGAGCCAGGAGCCGAAGCCGTGCACCGGTCGTCGCGCCGGCAATGACGACGACGACGAACGGATGGCCGCGCTGAACGCGCTGCTCCAGATGAACGCCGACCGCGCGTTGCCGATCATCAAGACGGTGCTGGCCCGGCGCGACGCCTGCTCCGAGTCGCTGCGCGAGAAGGCGGTGTTCCTGGCGTCGCAGCTTCGCACGAGCGAGACCGAAGACGTGCTGCTCGACGTCATGAAGAACGATCCGAGCACCAACGTACGTCGCAAGGCCGTGTTCTGGATGGGGCAGGTGAACACGGACCGCGCGGCGAGCGCGCTCGAGGAGCTGCTCAAGTCGTCGTCGAGCGAGGAGATGCGCGAGGAAGCGGTCACCGCGCTGATGCAGCAGCAGAGCCCGCGCGGCCAGGCCGCGGTGCGCGCGCTCGCCGAGGATGGCAAGGCGCCGATGGAGCTGCGCGAGAAGGCCGTGTTCTGGCTCGGACAGCATCGCTCCGGCGAGAACGCGCAGTATCTCCGCTCGCTCTTCGCCCGGCTCGCCAATGCCGCCGAGGGGAGCGGCGACGAAGACATCCGCCAGAAGATCCTCTTCTCGCTGTCGCAGATGCAGGGCGAGGGGAACGACAAGTGGCTGATGGAGATCGCCGCCGACTCCAAGTTCTCGGTGCCGATCCGGAAGCAGGCGATCTTCAGCGCGTCGCAGACGAACGTCTCCACCGCCGAGATGTCGGCGCTGTACGCGAAGCTGACCGACCGCGAGCTCAAGGAGCAGCTCGTCTGGGTTCTGTCGCAGAAGAACGACCCCGCCGCAGTCGAGCGGCTGATGGCGATCGCGAAGAGCGATCCCGACCGCGAGGTTCGCAAGAAGGCGATCTTCTGGCTCGGTCAGATGAACGACCCGCGCGTCAAGCAGTTCCTTCTCGACATCATCAACGGGTGACGACGATGGCGACCATGCTACGAAGCGCGTGCCTGCTGCTGGTCGCGCTCGCGCCCGAGCTGCCGGCGCAGCAGGATGCGAGCATCGCCGGACGCATCACACAGGTGACGAACGCGGAAGTCCGCATGACGTTCGCGTCTCGATCGTCGGCGTGCGGCGACGGCCGCGACGCGATCTCGATCGGCGACAACTTCACCACGAGCAGCACGATGGAGTCGTACGGCCGCTGGTCCGGCTTTCACTGTGTGCGCGGTCCGGCGCGGGTGCGGCTGATGGTGCGCGATCGGCAGATCGATGAAGTGCGCACGTCGATCGGCGGCTCGTGGCCCGCGGCCGGAAGCGATCGCGTGGTGGATCTCGGCGTCGTTCCCGCGCGCGACGCCGCGGAGTACTTCCTCTCGTTGGCGAAGAGCGCGCGCACGACGCGGCGCTCCAACCCGCTGCTCGCCGCCGCCGTCGCCGACAGCGCGAACGTCTCGCCGGCGATGCTCGACATCGCGCGCACGACGAGCCTTCCGCGGGAGACGCGGCGCCGCGCCATGCATTGGGCCGGCGCGCTGGGCGACGCATCCGCCGTCGCACCGCTCGTGGCGCTGGCGCGCGCGAGCGAGGACGGACACGAGAACCCTGACGACATGGGGCCCGGTGACGGAATGCAGGGCGCCGCGGTTGGCGCGCTGGCGATGATCCCCGACGACGCGGGCATTCCCGCACTGATGGAGCTCGCGCGCAAAGGGTCGTCGACGGCGCGCAAGGCGGCGGTGTTCTGGCTCGGACAGGGCGACTCACGATCGGGGCGAGAGCTCGTTCGTACGATTGCGGCCGACGACGCCGAGTCGGAGACGCTGCGCGGTGCGGCGATCTTCGCGCTGGGTCAGGGGCGCGAGGGATCGACGGCCGACGACACGTTCCTGCGCAACCTGTTCGGCCGGCTCACGAGCGAGCGACTCAAGGACCGCGTGCTCATGAGCGTGTCGCAGCGCGACTCTGAAGATGGCGCACGCTGGCTGCTCGCCCAGGCGCGTGACGACCGCCAGCCGATGGAAGTGCGACGCAAGGCGGTGTTCTGGGCTGGACAGGGGCACGCGACCGTCGCCGACCTCACGTGGCTGTATGGATCGACCACCGAGGCGCGACTGCGGGAGCACATCATCTTCGTGCTGTCGCAGCGTGGCGAGGAATCGGCGACGTCGGCGCTCATGTCGATCGCGCGCGGCGACTCCGACCGCGAGATGCGCCGGAAGGCGCTGTTCTGGCTCGCGCAGAAAGACGATCCCCGCGTGACGAAGCTCATCAGCGACCTGGTGTCGCGCTGACCGGTGATCCCGATGCGCACACTGCCGATCAGCTTCATGCTCCTCCCCCTGCTCGCCTCACCAATCGAACGCTCCTCGGCACAATCCCTCGCACGGCGCGTCTCGGCCGCTCGTGGCACAGTGGAGGTGCGCTATGCGCCCCGCCCCGGGGTGTGCGGCGACGGGCACTCGTACTATCGCATCGGAAGCTCGATGCAGATCGGCGAGGTAGGCAGCTACCGGAATGGTCCTGCGGACTCGTCGACCTGCGTGGCCGGCCCGGTGCGCGCACGATTGCGGGTCGATGGAGGCACGGTCAGCTCGGTGCAGGTGTTCGTGGGACCCGCCGAGGGCCACGACCGCCCGGACACCGACCTCGGGGAGGTGCCGAGCGCGGAAGCAGCAGACTTTCTGCTGCGCATCGCCGAGTCGGGGAATGGATGGGCGGCTGACGGGGCGATCGGGGCCGCCGTGCTCGCCGACGGCGTGAGCGTCTGGCGCCGGCTGCTGGCCATCGCCCGCGACACGGCCACGCGCTCGCGCGGGACTCGGCAGGCGGCGGCCTTCTGGGCCGGCCGGTTCGCCGCGGCCAGGTCGGTCGGCCACGGCGAGGACCTGGCGGCGGCAGCCAGCGACGATCGAGATCACGATGATCCCCGGAACACCGCCGTCTTCGCGCTGTCGCAGCTGAAGAACCACGAGGGAGTCCCGTCGCTCCTCCAGATCGCGCGCGCCCACCGCGACCCCGAGCTCCGGAAGCAGGCGCTGTTCTGGTTGGGAGAGAGCGGCGATCCACGGGGCCTCGCGCTCTTCGAAGAGATCCTTCTTCTGCACTGACCCCGGAGGGTACGGCGCCGAGCCGTACCCGCGACAGTTCGTGGCGCCCGCACCACGAGCTCTCCCGCGCATTCGTGCGCGAATGGCCCTACGGGCCCGCATCGACGAGTCCGCCGCCGGTCCGAGATTCGCCAATCGGTGTATGCGATACGGCGTCGTGAGCCGAACGGGTCGCCAGCGCGCGACGCCGAGGCACGGCGTGTCTCGTTGTGGCCGACCTGCAACGGCGTGTGGAATTCCGCCAGCAAGAATGCATACATACGGCTGTCAGGCCTGAGTCCGGCAGGCATAAGTGGTTATATGGCAAGCAGTTGCGCTGTAGAATTCAGGGCCTGTGATTTGCATCACGACGGGCACCAACCGATCCCAGACTCAATGAATTCCTCGATAGCGATGGCGTTGATCGAACTGTACGTGCCCAGCTCCGGCGTTCTCTTCCAGCGCTTCGCCGATGGCGCCGTGGTCTATTCGCCGGGCGACGAGAGCTATTTCGGGCTGAACGGAACCGGCGCGGAGATCTGGAATCTCCTTCCGAAGGAGGGGTCGACGTTCGACGACCTGCTCCAGAAGAGCATGGAGAAGTATCCCGACGCGCCGGAGTCCGATCTCCGCACGGACCTCGGCGACCTGCTCGAGGAATTGGTGAAGCACGGGTTGCTCCGGCGCACCACCGCCGAAGCGGCCGCGTAGTCTTGGCGCCCGCCCGCACACCTTCACCGACCGCGCCGCGATCGTGAGCTCCCTGCTCGCCGTCCTCTCCGGGACCGATTCCCCGCCCGCTCCGACCGTCGCCGCGTTGCGCGCGACGGTTCGCCCGGGGCGTGGGGAGTCCGGATCGCGCGTGGGCGCCTGGACCAGCGACGACCAGCGCACCGGACTCGCCGTGGCTCGCGAGGAGTGGGAGTGCGCTCCCTGGCTCGCCGGCGCGTCCGAGGTGACGACGGTGGGACACGTCTCGGTGGTCGCCGACGCCTCGCTCTACGACCGCGCGACGCTGGCCGCCGAGCTCGCGCGGGCCGGCCATCCGGTTGGCGACGACTCGGCTACGGCGCTGATCGCCGCGGTGTATCTGGCCCGAGGCGCCGCCGGCCTGCTGGCGATCAATGGCGACTTCGCCTTCGTGCTGTGGGACGCCCAGCGACGGCAGCTTCTGCTGGGCCGCGACTACGTCGGCTCGCGCACGCTCTACTACTCGGTCGCGAAGGGACGCCTCGTCATCGCGTCCACCCTCTCCGGCGTGCTCGCCGCCACCGGCGGCAGCGCTCCGGCCTTCGACAAGCTCGCGCTCGCCGAAGCGGCGTCCGGGCTGTCGCACGCGTCCGGCCGGACCTGCTACGCCGACGTCTGGGCGGTGCCGCCGGGCCGGGTGTTGAGCGTCGGACCGTCGCTCCAGGTGGAGGAGGCGGCACGCTGGAGCGCGCCCACCTTCGAGACCGGCTCGTCCACCTCGTTCACCGACGCGGCGAACGAGCTGCGCGATCTGCTTCGGCGCGCGGTGGCCGATCGCATGGCGCCCGACCTGTCCACCATCTGGATGAGCGGGGGCTACGACTCGACGGCGGTATTCGCGACCGCGCGTACGGCGCTCGCTGCGGGTGCCCCGGGAACGGTGGAGACGCTGTCGGTCAGCTATCCCGTCGGAGACCAGGGGCGCGAGGACGACATCATCGAGCTGGTGCTCAAGCACCATGGGGTGAAGGGTCGCTTCATCGACAGCTCCGAGCTTCCGCTGCTGGGCGACATCGCGCGCAATGCCGCTCGGCGCGACCATCCGTTTGCGGCGATGTACGACGGCTTCTTCCGCCGAGCGGCGCGAGGAAGTCGCGATATTGGCGCACGACTGGCGCTGAGCGGGCACGGCGGAGACATCCTTTTCGATTCGCCGCTCGTCTACTTCGCCGACCTCGTGAGCGGATTCCACGTGCGGACGCTGCTCGAGGAGTGGAAGAAGTCGCGTGAGGCGCTCTGGGGCCGAGCCGAGCTGCTGCAGGAGGTGGTTGGGCCTCTGGTGCCGGAGGAGTTGGCCAAGTCGACGATGCAGCTTCTCGGCAAGGCGAAGGAGCGCTTCCACCAGCCGGCGCCGTGGATCACGGCCCCGGTGCGCCGGGCGATCGCGAACACCGGATGGATGCCGATGGGGCGCCGGTCTGGCGAGTCCCGCTCGAGCGCGGTCGCGCGATGGGCGCTCACCTATCCGTTCTTCATCAAGTCGCAGGAAGCGGCGGCGTCGGCGGCGCGCGAGATGGGCGTGGAATACCGCACCCCGCTGCTCGATCCTCGCGTGCTCGCCCTGGCGGCGACGCGCCCGCGGTGGGAGAAGCGCAGCGGCGTCCGCTCCAAGTCGTTGCTACGCGCGGCGATGAAGGGGCTCCTACCCGAGGAGGTCCTGTGGCCTCGGCTGTACAAGACGGGTCTCACCAAGGACTACCTGATGCGCAGCGTGCAGCAGGAGTTCCCAGTGCACGCCGCGGCGTTGCGCCGCGAGTCGGTGCTGGCCGATCTCGGTGTGATCGACCCGACGCATCTCGGCAAGGCCATCGCCGAGAGCGCCTCGGATCGGAAAGGTTGGATCGCGGCGCATCTCTATTTCACCTTCCAGGTCGAGTACTGGCTGCGCGCTCGACTGTCGTCTGCCGGCGACGGTGCTTCGTTCGACAACGCACGCTCTGCTGATGCATTGCCGAAGGAGTCACTGATCGCCTGAACATCCCCGTCCGTCATCGACGGCGGATCCGAGCGGCCCCGGTCGGGTCGCAATTGCGCCGGGCAACCGGCGTGCACGTGAAAAGGAGCCACCATGTACAACCGCCCCACCGTTCAGCGTTTCGGAACGCTCCGCGAGCTCACGCTCGGCGGCACGTCGGCGAACTACGACTTCGCCAACCTGAACAACAGCACCTGCAACACGTCGTCGCCTGCATGTTGGGCGCCGATCCCGAATCCGCGCTCGTAATCGCAGTCGCTGGTAAGCCAAGGTGCGCTACGGACGGACGGCTCGGTAACGGACGTCCGTCCGTGGTCCCTCGGCCAGCTGCATTCGTGCGGCCGCTATCTGCGGGGGACGCCGTCGTGCGTGCCATTGCGCTAGCTCGACGCAGGATCGAACGTGTCACCCGTGCACATCGTACCCATGGATTACCAGGTCTTCGGGGGATTCCTCCGGTCTGACCTCGAGTTCCCGACTCTCCCTCCGGCGCCTCCGTCCGCGGTCCCCACCTGGCGCCTCCATGTTCTCGAGGCTCCCGCGCCAGAGCGCGACACGAA
>Ga0308175_100001501_pt1 | contig 15817 bp, 9 predicted proteins | sample PhyCR1_3_FD_203893 | JGI IMG/M metagenome (GOLD analysis project Ga0308175, IMG submission 203893) | Soil microbial communities from UC Gill Tract Community Farm, Albany, California, United States - DLSLS.C.R1 | ecosystem: Environmental > Terrestrial > Soil > Agricultural land | place: USA...
CAGCCGCGCCCGCAGGTCCGGCTCCTTCCTGCTCTCCGCCGTGCTCACCCGGGCCGGCCAGGCACTTATGCGCGCCGCCCCGCCCGGCGGGCGCGAGCGCTGGGAGCGGACGAACCACGCCGGGCGGCCCGTCGGCCTGTACGCCGGGCCAGCCGCGGTCCTCGGTACGGCGGCGGCCGCCGCGCGGGTACACCCCGGTGCCGCCCTGGCCGTGCTGACCGCAGGCATCTGCGGGGCGTACGACGACCTCGCCGGGGCCGACGGCCCACGGCGCGGTTTCCGGGCCCGTCTGGGCGCGCTGCGGGACGGCGAAGTCACCAGCGGGGCGGTCAAGTTGCCCGGCATCTCCGGCGCCGCACTGGTGGCGGGAGCATTGATGAGGGAACGGCCGGCCGACCGGCTGCCGGCCGCTGTGGTGATCGCCGGAACCGCCCACCTCGTGAACCTGGTCGACGTGCGGCCGGGGCGAGCGGCCGCGGCGGTGCTCGCCCTCGGGGCACCCGGGCTGCTGCGCGAGGGGGCGGGCGGGGAACTGTCCGCCGCCGCCCTGGGCGGGGCCGCGGCCGTGCTGCCCGAGGATCTGGCGGAGCGCGTCATGCTGGGGGACACGGGGGCGCACGCCCTGGGAGCGGCGCTGGGAGCGGCGGCGGTCGCGCGCCCCCGGGGCGCGGAGCTGCTCGCGCACGCCCTCGCGGTGGTGGCCGCCGCTGTGCACGGGGCACGGGTGACTGCCTGGGCGCGGGAGCTGTGAGACTCTGACCTCGGAGTACGGATGCCGGTGCCGTTCGGCCGCTGTGGGCCGGGGCTCACCCGTGTGGGTGAACGTGCTCCGGCGTAGTGCTCCGGGTCGCCGTGGTGTGCGCCTCCTCGGGTTTTGCCGGAACGGCCGTACGTCCTGGCATGCTTGGTGGTGGACGCGGTCCGTGCGGGAGGCGCGCGGTACGTCCTTTCGGTCTTCCCGGACCGCTACCTTCGGTACGTTTTCTCGTGACGCCCGCCCCGAATCAGGAGCCCCCGGCCCCGTGAGCCCCGTGAGCAGCAACGCACCGCACGGCCAGTCGCCGCTGCGCACCGTGCAGGTGCTGGGCGGGGGCAACGCCGGTAGCAGCGCGCACGTACGTTCCCTGGCCGAAGGGCTCGTCGCCCGGGGCGTGCGGGTCACGGTGTGCGCCCCCGTCGAGGCCGACCACGCCTACGACTTCACCGGGACCGGCGCCGACCATGTGCACGTGCCGCGCAGCACCGACCCGGCCTCCGTGGCCGCGCTCCGGGCCGCCTGCGCCGGCGCCGACCTCGTGCACGCCCACGGTCTGCACGCCTCCTTCCGCGCCGTGCTCGCGCTCAGCGGGCGCGCCACCCCGCTGGTGGTCACCTGGCACAACCGGGCCCGGGCGGAGGGCGCGCGGGCGCATCTGCTGCGGCTGCTGGAGCGGCGCGTGGTGCGCACCGCCGCCGTGGTGCTCGGCACCACCTCCGACCTGGTGGACCGGGCCCGCCGCACCGGGGCGCGGGACGCCCGGCTGGCCGCCGTGGCCCTGCCCGGCCGGCGCCGTCGCGCCGACCATGACGACACCGACCAGGGGCGGCCCAAACTCCGCGCCGAACTCGGCGCCACCGGACGCCCGTTGCTCATGGCCGTCGGCTCCCTCGACCGGCAGCGCGGCTACGACGTCCTGCTGGACGCGGCCCGCGCCTGGCGCGATCTCGACCCCGTCCCGCTGGTCGTCGTCGCGGGGGAGGGGCCGCTGCGGCCCGAACTGCAGCGGCGGATCGAGGACGAGGAGCTGCCGGTACGGCTCGTCGGGCGCCGCGACGACGTGGCCGAGCTGCTCGCGGCCGCCGATCTGGCGCTGCTGACCAGCAGGTGGGAGTCCCGGTCCGTCCTGGCCCAGGAGGCGCTGCAGGCGGGCGTGCCGCTGGTGGCGACCCGCGTCGGCGCCCTCCCGGACCTCGTCGGCGAGGCCGCCGAACTCGTACCGTACGGCGACGCGGAGGCCCTCGCGGCCACCGTCGTCCGGCTCCTCGCCGACCCCGGACGCCGTGAACTGCTGCGCGAGCGGGGTCCGAGGCAGGCCGCGACCTGGCCGACCGAGGACGAGACCGTCGCCCAGGTCCTGAGCGTCTACGACGAACTCACCCAGCCCCGGCCCCTTCCCTAAGGCGTGTGGCGGCGGGCGCGCAGCGCCAGGCTCAGGGCCAGTACCGTCTGCGGGTCGTCGAGGTCGGTGCCCAGCAACTCGCCGATGCGGGCGAGGCGGTTGTAGAGGGTCTGCCGGTTGAGGTGCAGTTCGCGGGCGGTCTCCGCCTTGCGGCCCGCGTGCGCGAGATAGGTCTCCAGGGTGGGCAGCAGCGGCGGCTTGGAGCGGTGGTCGTGGTCGCGCAGCGGGCCGATCGCGCGGTCCACGAACGCCGCCAGGTCCGGGTGGTCGCGCAGCCGCCACAGCAGCAGGTCGATGTCGAGGCGGCGGGCGTCGTACCAGGGCCGGTCGGTCAGGCCCTGCGCCGCCGTCGCCGTCTCCGCCGCGTGCCGGAGCCCGGCCGACGCGGCCGCCCAGCCGCCGGCCACCCCGACGACCACGACCGGCGGGGCCGCGCCCGGCCGCCGCATCCCGGCCCGTTCCACGCCCGCCCGCAGCGCCGCCGCCACCCGGTCCGCGACCGCCGGCCGCTCCGACTCCGCGCGCAGCCCGAGCAGGACCAGCACCCGCCCCTCGACCGGCCGGACACCCAGCAGCACCGGCACCCCCACCGAGGCCAGTTCCTCGGAGACCGCGCGCGCCAGCACCGCCCAGCCCCCGGCCGGGGACAGGGAGTCCCCGGCCCGCATCACCACCGGCAGCAGCGGGCTGCCGCCCGGCTTGAACCCGAGGACGCGGGCCTGCGCCGGGGCGTCCTCCGCCGTGATACGGCCCTCCGCCAGGTCGGTGAGGAAGTCGCCCCGGCCGCGCGCGGCCAGCTCCTCCTCCTGCCGGGCCTGCATCAGCACCACGGCCAGGATGCCCGCCGCCCGCTCCGCGGCCATCCGGTGCACCGGAGCCAGCGGCGAGCGGACCGGCAGCAGCACCAGCCGGGCCCGTACCGCCCCCGGTCCCGCCCCGGGCGCACCGCCGGGAACGTCCACGAGCGCCGAACCGGCCGGCGGCGGCGCGTCCTTGTGCGGACCGCGCAGCCCCTCCCACACCTGCAGCGGGTCGGCGCCCTCCGGCCCCGACCCGGCGGCGTACAGCAGCCGGCCGTCCGCCGTCTCCAGGAACACCGGGTTGGCGCAGAAGTCGGCCAGGATGCCGAGCACTTGAGGCACCCCGCCACCGCCCAGCAGCGCCTCCGTGCACCGCCGGTGCACCTCCTCGGCGCGCTGCAGCAGCGCGTAGTGCCCGTTGACGATCTCCGTGTGGATCTCCTCGGTGACCGTCACGAAGGGCACCTCGCGATGAAGCTGGACCAGCGGCAGCCCGGCGGCGCGGGCGGTGTCCACCAGTGCCGCGGGCAGCCGCGTGAACCGCGGCCCCAGCTCGACCACCAGCGCGGCGATCCCCCGCTCGGCGAGGGTGCGCACGAACGCCCGCTGCTCGGCCGGCCGGGTACCGAGTCCGTAGCCGGTGGTGAGCAGCAGCTCACCGCCCTTGAGCAGCGAGGCGATGTTCGGCACCTCGCCCGCGTGCACCCAGCGCACGGTGCGCCCCAGCCGGTCGCCGCCCGCCAGGATCTCGGGCAGTCCGCTGCGCAGCCCAGGCAGCTCCAGCGCCCGCTGAACGGTGATCCCGGCGCCCTGAGAGGCGAGTCTGCTCTCCGTACCGCTGTCCATGCAGCGGACGCTACCTGCGCAAACGCCCGGACGACAGCGTGTGCCCCGGCTCGGGGCCTCTCGTTCGGGTCAGGCCGGGCTCGCAGGCCCTGGTGCCGCCCCTCGCCGCGTTGTCGTCGGTTGCCGTGGCTCCGCCATGGCGCCCTCCTCCGCCTCGTGCGGCTCCCCCACTGCCCGAAAGGTGTGGGAGGTGGCCCACTCACACCGGACCCTGCTCCCTGATCCGGCCCGACCCGGACGAAAGGATCTACACCGGGCGGATGTTGTGGTTGAAGCGGAACACGTTGTCGGGGTCGAAGGCCCGCTTCACCTTCTCCAGCCGCAGCAGGTTGCCCTCGCCCAGTCCCGCCCTGACCCGGTCCCGGCCCTCGTCCCCGATGAAGTTGAGGTAGACGGCACCGGTGCTCCACGGCCGGACGCCGGCACGGACCTCGCGCACCCAGGCGACCGCCCGCTCGTCGTCGGCCGGGTCCTGCCAGATGGCGAAGGGATGCACCGCCCAGGGCGCGTCCCGGTAGGGCACCGGGTACTCGTGCGGACCGGCGGCGATCGCGCCGCCCTGCGGGAACAGCAGGTGCTGGGTGCTGGTCGGCACCGGCATGCTCTCCGCGCGGGCGCAGTAGACGTCCACCAGTTCGTCGGGCAGACCGGTCACGTACTCCGCCGACCAGTAGTTCCGCTGCCCGGGCGGATCGTCCAGCATGCACTGGACGTCGGCGTACGGCATCGCCCCGACGATCTCCGCCTCGTGGGGCAGCGCCAGCAGGGGCTCGGCGAGCTTGCGCAGGTCGGCCTCCCCGCCCGCGTAGGTCAGCAGCGCGGCGCACACCAGCTTGCCCACCAGCTCCGCCGGTACGAACTCCTCGGGCGGCCCGGTCAGATACAGCACGGCGCCGCTCACCTCGTCGGGGCCGGTGGTGACGACCTCCCGGAAGATGCGGACCACGTCCTGGCCCAGTTGCGGCAGGTAGAGCAGCAGGGCGATGGAGAACTCGGGCAGTTCGTACAGCCGCAGGGTGAGCGCGGTGGCGACGCCGAAGTTGCCGCCGCCGCCGTGCAGGGCCCAGAACAGCTCCGGGTTCTCGTCGGCGCTCGCGTGCACCCGCTCGGCGTTCGCGGTCACCAGTTCCACACCGAGCAGGTTGTCGGCGGCGTAGCCGAAGGCGCGGTCCAGCCAGCCGGTGCCGCCGCCGAGGACGAAACCGCCGACGCCGGTGGTGGAGGCCCGGCCGCCGGTGGTGGCGAGGCCGTGCGGCTGGGTGGCCCGGTCCAGATGACTCATCGTGGCGCCGCCCTCCACCCGGACCGCCTCGGCCGCTGGGTCCACGGTCACCCCGTGCATCCGGCGCAGGTCCACCACGACGGCGCCGTCACCCAGGGCCGTGCCGGCCACGCTGTGCCCGCCGCCGCGCACCGCGACCGGCAGGTCCAGGTCCCGGGCGAACCGTACGGCGCGGACCACGTCGGCCGGGCCCGCGCACTGGGCGATCACGGCCGGCCGCCGGTCGATCATCGCGTTGAAGACGGCGCGGGCCTCGTCGTAGCCCGGGTCCGAGGGGGCGAACACGACGCCGGCCAGATCTTCGCGCAGCGCGGCGAGGGCCGCGCCCGCCTTCGAAGGGGAAGCCATGGCCGCCCCCTTCCGAAAAGGGGCACTAGTGCCCCTCCAGCCTAGGCGGGGCGGCTCACCCGGTCGCGTTCAGCCGCCGTACGCCCCCGAGGCCGTCAGCCGCAGTGCGGTGTCGATCAGCGGCACATGGCTGAACGCCTGCGGGAAGTTGCCGACCTGGCGCTGCAGTCGCGGGTCCCACTCCTCGGCGAGCAGCCCGAGGTCGTTGCGCAGCACGAGGAGCTTCTCGAACAGCTTCCTGGCCTCGTCCACGCGGCCGATCATCGCCAGGTCGTCCGCCATCCAGAACGAGCAGGCGAGGAAGGCCCCTTCGTCGCCGGGGAGGCCGTCGACACCCTCGTCCTTGCCCTCGGTGGGGTAGCGCAGGATGAATCCGTCCGAGGTGGACAGCTCGCGCTGGATCGCCTCGATGGTGCCGATCACCCGCTTGTCGTCCGGCGGCAGGAAGCCCATCTGCGGGATCAGCAGCAGGGAGGCGTCCAGCTCCTGGGAGCCGTAGGACTGCGTGAAGGTGTTGCGCTCCTTGTCGTAGCCCCTCTCGCACACGTCCCGGTGGATGTCGTCGCGCAGTTCCTTCCAGCGCTCCAGCGGGCCGTCCGCGTCACCGGACTCGATCAGCTTGATCGTGCGGTCCACGGCCACCCAGGCCATCACCTTGGAGTGCACGAAGTGCCGGCGCGGGCCGCGCACCTCCCAGATGCCCTCGTCCGGCTCCTGCCAGTGGTCCTCCAGGTAGCGGATCAGCTTCAGCTGGAGCAGGGACGCGTAGTCGTTGCGGGCCAGACCCGTCATGTGGGCCAGGTGCAGGGCCTCGGTGACCTCGCCGTACACGTCGAGCTGGAGCTGGTGCGCGGCACCGTTGCCCACCCGGACCGGGGCCGAGTGCTCGTAGCCCGGCAGCCAGTCGAGTTCGGCCTCGCCCAGCTCGCGCTCGCCCGCGATGCCGTACATGATCTGCAGGTTCTCGGGGTCGCCGGCGACCGCGCGCAGCAGCCACTCGCGCCAGGCGCGGGCCTCCTCGCGGTAGCCGGTGCGCAGCAGCGAGGACAGGGTGATCGCCGCGTCGCGCAGCCAGGTGTAGCGGTAGTCCCAGTTGCGGACGCCGCCGATGTCCTCGGGCAGGGAGGTGGTGGGGGCCGCGACGATGCCGCCGGTGGGGGCGTAGGTCAGCGCCTTCAGGGTGATCAGCGAGCGGACCACGGCCTCGCGGTACGGACCGTGGTACGTACAGTGCTCGACCCACTCGCGCCAGAAGTCCTCGGTCGCCTCCAGCGACGTCTCCGGCTCCGGCAGCGGCGGCGGCTGCCTGTGCGAGGGCTGCCACGAGATCGTGAACGCGATCCGGTCACCCGGGGCGACGGTGAAGTCGGCGTAGGTCGTCAGCGCCTTGCCGTAGGTCTCGGCCTGTGTGTCGAACCACACCGAGTCGGGTCCGGCGACCGCCACCGTGCGGCCCTCGTGCTTGTGCACCCAGGGCACGACCCGGCCGTAGGAGAACCGCATCCTGAGCGCCGAGCGCATCGGCACCCGGCCGGTGACGCCCTCCACGATCCGGATGAGCTGCGGGGCGCCGTCACGCGGGGGCATGAAATCGGTCACGCGCACGGTGCCGCGCGGGGTGTCCCACTCGGACTCCAGGATCAGCGAGTCGCCCCGGTAGCTGCGCCGGGCGGCCGTGGGCGGCTGCGAGTCGGCCGCGTGCGCCGGGCCGAGCCGCCAGAAGCCGTGCTCCTCGGTGCCCAGCAGGCCGGCGAAGATGGCATGCGAGTCGAAGCGGGGCAGGCACAGCCAGTCGACTGTGCCGTCCCGGCAGACCAGGGCAGCGGTCTGCATGTCTCCGATGAGTGCGTAGTCTTCGATGCGCCCGGCCACGTGCAACTCCAGTCGAACGGCCACGTCACCCCCGCGCAGGGGGGCTGTCGCTAGTGCGGTCAAGGGGTGGTTTTTATGTGTCGTTGAGCGGTGAAAGCAAAGCAGCCCGCCGAGCCCTGGGGCAAAAACGACAGCTCTTGCTCAACGAACTGCCGCGCTCTCGTTGTTCCGGGTGCTGCGGGCGGGGTGTGCCGTCGTTCCGGACGGGCTCGGCAGGTGAGTGTCCGAGCAGGATACGACGCACGTAGATGATCTGCGTGCCGCTCCCGGCAACCCGTGTGGGCCGAACGAGTGAGCAGCGGGTGATGAGCATGTGACGAATGCGCGCGTGTGTATAGGGGTGTGCCGACGGCGGCCCCCGAATCGGACCACTGTGTGCAGGACCGGGCGCGGAGCGTGGCCGGGAGCCATCTCGTCCGGGCGCTGTTACGCTGGTAGCCCGTGGACCGGTGGTGGAAGAACCCCCGAACCGCAGCGACGGCGACCACCGGAAGCATCCGGACCGGCAGCCGTACCGCACGACAGTCAGCGACCACGGGAGCCCCCTCTTGGCCATGCCGCCGAAATCTACGACGACCAAGCACATCTTCGTCACCGGGGGTGTCGCCTCCTCGCTCGGCAAGGGCCTCACCGCCTCCAGCCTGGGCATGCTGCTCAAGGCCCGCGGCCTGCGCGTCGTGATGCAGAAGCTGGACCCGTACCTCAACGTCGACCCGGGCACGATGAACCCCTTCCAGCACGGTGAGGTGTTCGTCACCAACGACGGCGCCGAGACCGACCTGGACATCGGCCACTACGAGCGCTTCCTCGACCGGGACCTGGACGGATCCGCCAACGTCACCACCGGTCAGGTCTACTCGACCGTGATCGCCAAGGAGCGGCGCGGCGAGTACCTGGGCGACACCGTGCAGGTCATCCCGCACATCACCAACGAGATCAAGCACCGCATCCGCCGCATGGCGACGGACGAGGTCGACGTGGTGATCACCGAGGTCGGCGGCACGGTCGGCGACATCGAGTCGCTGCCGTTCCTGGAGACCGTCCGCCAGGTCCGCCACGAGGTCGGCCGGGACAACGTCTTCGTCGTCCACATCTCGCTGCTGCCGTACATCGGCCCCTCCGGCGAGCTGAAGACCAAGCCGACCCAGCACTCCGTCGCCGCCCTGCGCAACATCGGTATCCAGCCGGACGCCATCGTGCTGCGCTGCGACCGCGAGGTGCCGACCGCCATCAAGCGCAAGATCTCGCTGATGTGCGACGTCGACGAGGCCGCGGTCGTGGCCTGCCCGGACGCCCGCTCGATCTACGACATCCCGAAGGTCGTGCACTCCGAGGGCCTGGACGCCTACGTCGTGCGCAAGCTCGACCTGTCCTTCCGGGACGTCGACTGGAGGACCTGGGACGACCTGCTGGACCGCGTCCACAACCCCGACCACGAGATCACCCTCGCCCTCGTCGGCAAGTACATCGACCTGCCCGACGCCTATCTGTCGGTCACCGAGGCGCTGCGCGCCGGCGGGTTCGCCAACAAGGCCCGCGTCAAGATCAAGTGGGTCACCTCCGACGACTGCAAGACCCCGGCCGGCGCCAAGGCGCAGCTCGGCGACGTCGACGGCATCTGCATCCCGGGCGGCTTCGGCGACCGCGGTGTGCTCGGCAAGGTCGGCGCGATCCGCTTCGCCCGCGAGAACAAGATCCCGCTGCTCGGCCTCTGCCTGGGCCTGCAGTGCATCGTGATCGAGGCCGCGCGCAGCCTCGCCGACATCCCGGACGCCAACTCCACCGAGTTCGACCCGGCCACCGCCCACCCGGTCATCTCCACGATGGCCGAGCAGATGGACATCGTCGCCGGTGAGGGCGACATGGGCGGCACCATGCGGCTCGGCATGTACCCGGCGAAGCTGGCCGAGGGCTCCATCGTCCGCGAGGTGTACGACGACAAGGAGTACGTCGAGGAGCGGCACCGCCACCGCTACGAGGTGAACAACGCCTACCGCGCGGAGCTGGAGAAGAAGGCCGGCATCCTCTTCTCGGGCACCTCGCCGGACGGCAAGCTCGTGGAGTACGTGGAGTACCCGCGCGACGTCCACCCCTACCTGGTCGCCACGCAGGCGCACCCCGAGCTGCGCTCGCGGCCGACTCGTCCGCACCCGCTCTTCGCCGGGCTGGTGAAGGCCTCGGTCGAGCGGAAGATCTCGAAGTAACACAAGAGTTGTACGGTGGCCGGGGCGCGCCCATTCAGATGGATCGCGCCCCGGCCGCTCGTGCACGTGTGGAAGGACAGGGCATGACGATCAAGGACACCCCCGCGGAGTGGGAGATCCGGGCGACGGAGACCCCCTTCACGGGCAACAAGACCTCCGTGCGCACGGACGAGGTCGTCATGCCCGACGGCTCGGTGGTCCGCCGCGACTACCAGGTGCACCCCGGCTCGGTCGCCGTCCTCGCCCTGGACGAGGAGGACCGGGTGCTGCTCATCAACCAGTACCGGCACCCGGTGCGGCACAAGCTGTGGGAGATCCCGGCCGGCCTGCTCGACGTGCCCGGCGAGAACCCTCTGCACGCCGCCCAGCGCGAGCTGTACGAGGAGGCGCACGTCAAGGCCGAGGAGTGGCGGGTGCTGACCGACGTGTACACCACCCCCGGCGGCTGCGACGAGGCCGTACGGATCTTCCTCGCCCGTGATCTCTCGGAGGCCGAGGGCGAGCGGTTCGAGGCGGAGCACGAGGAGACCGACATGGAGCACGCGCGGGTGCCGGTCGACGACCTGGTGCGCCTGGTGCTCTCCGGCGATGTGCACAACAACTGCCTCGTGGTGGGCGTCCTCTCGCTGGTCGCCGCCCGGGGCGGGGACGGCCTGGACAGCCTGCGCCCGGCCGACGCGACCTGGCCCGCGCGTCCCTTCGAGTCCTGAGCACCGAGTCCCGGGAAGGGTCCCGGCGGCCGTCCCGGCCCCGCTCGCCCCGGTCCCGGACCCACCCCGTCCGGGGCCCGGTCCCACCCGCCCGCGCATTGGTGTGACGATCGCCTGATCCGATCGGGGGATCTGCCCGCCGCGCTCCCACCGGAACGTCGCAGAGCGTGAACTAGGCTCTGGAAATGCCTGTTCCGGGAGGACCCGGCGGGCTTGCGCGTGCGGTGGGACGGGAGTGTGGCCCGTGACGGATCAGCCGGTGGACACAGACGGCGCGCGGCTGCCCGCGCATCCGCCCGCGGAGGACCATTTCCTGGGCCGTACGCGGGAGTTGAAGGGTCTGCGCGCCGACATCGAGCGGGCGGGCCTGGACACCCTCTCCGGCCGCAAGGCACCCCGCGCGCGCGTGCTCCTCATCGCGGGACGTCCCGGCTCCGGCCGGACCGCCCTGGCCGGGGAACTCGCCCGGCAGGTTGCCGAGCGTTACCCCGACGGAGTGCTGCGGGCCCGGCTCAGCGAGCCCGGCGGCACCCCCGTACCGGTCGCGCGCACCGCCCGCGAACTGCTCGCCGCGCTCGACGTGCCGGCTCCCGCCGGGGCCGCGGAGGACGACCTGACCGAGGTGCTGCGCACGGCCCTCGCCGGGCGGCGGGCGCTGCTCCTGCTGGACGACGCGGCCGGCGCCGAGCAGGTCGACGCGCTGCTGCCGGACGCCCCCGACTGCCTGGTCGTCGCCGTCGCCGGCGGCCCGCTCACCGGCATCGCCGACGTCCGCCCCTGCACCCTGGGCGGCCTCGACACCAAGTCGGCGGTGGAACTCCTCACCCGCTACACCGGCTCGGTCCGCATCACCGTCGACCCGCGCTCCGCCGAGAGCCTCGCCGAGGCCTGCCAGGGCCAGCCGGCCGCGCTCACCCTGGCCGGCGGCTGGCTCGCCTCCCGGCCCCAGGCGGCCGTCTCCGATCTCGCCAAACGGCTGCACGCGGACGCCGACGACGGCGCCGAGGGGACCCCGCTCGCCCGGGTCTTCCGGCTCGTCCACGACCAGCTTCCCGGCCAGGCCGCCCGGATACTGCGCCTGCTGTGCCTGGCCCCGGCCGGCCTGGTCGACCCGCACACCGCCTCCGCCCTGGCCGGCTGCTCGGTGGGCACCGCCGGTGCCGCGCTGGAGGAGTTCGTCGCGCTCGGCCTGCTGCGCGCGGTGGACTCCCCGCTGCCCGAGTACGTCGTCCCCGGCTGCCTGCACCCGCTGCTGCGCGCCCGCGCCGAGAGCCAGGAGCGCCCGGGTGAGCTCCAGCTCGCCCGGGCCCGGATGCTGGAGCGCAACGTACGGCTGCTGCAGTCCTGCCGGGTGATCACCGAGACGGACAGCCCGCAGGCCCGGGAGAAGCTGCGGGAGATGCCCCCGGCGCTGCGCTTCCCCACGCCCCGCGCGGCCGCCGAGTGGCTGCGTGTGCGCAGGCCCGCCCTGCTGGCCGCCACCCGCATGGCCGTCGCCGACGGTGAGCTGGACACTCTCGCCCGCCGGCTGATGTCCCAGCTGGTCAGGGCCATGGCGGCGCACTTCGGCGCCCAGGCGGCCGCACCCGACCTGTACGAGGTCCACGGCCTCGTCCTCGATGTCGCCGAGCGGCGCGGGCTGCACCGGGAGCGGGCCGCTGCCCTCCTGAACCTCGGCGACGTGGACGCGCAGACCGGCCGCACCAGGGACGCGCTGGCCCGCTACCGGGCCGCGCTGGACGCCGGACGCGAGGCGAACGACCCGTACGCGACCGGCCGCGCGATGGAATCCGTAGGCGGCGCCCACCAGGAGCTGGGGGACTACGACCGGGCCGCGGACTGGTTCGGCCGGGCGCTGGCCGAGCGGCTGGCCCGCGGCGAGCGCGCCGAGGCCGCCCGGCTGTACGGCCGTACGGGCACCGCCCACACCTACGCGGGGCGCTACGGCGAGGCGCTCAGGAACTGGCGCGCGGCCGCCGCCGGGTACCGCAAGGACGGTGATGTGGCCGCCCACGCACGGGCGTTGAGCGAGGTTGCCCGGGTGCAGGAGTACGCGGGGCGGCCCGAGGAGTCGCTGCACACCTGCCGGGAGGCGGTGGAGTGGGCACGGCGCGCCCAGGACGCCCGGCTGCAGGCCGCGTTGCAGCTCAGGCTGGCCGACACCCTGGACCGGCTCGGCGACCCCGCGGCCGCCCATCTGCACCGGGCCGCGGCCGAGCGCATGCTGGGTAGCGGGGCGCGGGAGGACGACGTCCTGCCGAAATACGGCGATGACGCCTGCGAAATCCGTACTGCCGTGAGCGAAGATTGATGCAATGAAAGGCTAGACAGTCGGAACACCTTCATTAAACTGGCTCTGCCGCTCGTTCTCCTGCGGTGTCTCCCGGTATGCCCCTGCATGTCTGGGTACGTCTTGTACTGCACCCCCATACCCTCTGAGCCAAGGACCGTGATCGACGTGAAGGTCGGCATCCCCCGCGAGGTCAAGAACAACGAGTTCCGGGTGGCCATCACCCCCGCCGGTGTGCACGAGCTGGTGCGCAACGGCCACCAGGTCGTCGTCGAGCGGGGCGCCGGACTCGGCTCCTCGATCACGGACCAGGAGTACGTCTCCGCCGGTGCCACGATCCTCGGCACCGCCGACGAGGTATGGGCCGCCGCCGACCTGCTGCTGAAGGTCAAGGAGCCGGTCGCCGAGGAGTACCACCGCCTCCGCAAGGACCAGATCCTCTTCACCTACCTGCACCTGGCCGCCTCCAAGGAGTGCACGGACGCGCTCATCGAGTCCGGCACCACGGCCATCGCGTACGAGACCGTCGAGCTGCCGAACCGCGCGCTGCCGCTGCTCGCCCCGATGTCCGAGGTCGCGGGCCGGCTTGCCCCGCAGGTCGGCGCCTACCACCTGATGCGCCCGGCCGGCGGCCGCGGTGTGCTGCCGGGCGGTGTGCCGGGCGTGACCCCGGCCAAGGCCGTCGTCATCGGCGGTGGCGTCTCCGGCTGGAACGCCACCCAGGTCGCCGTCGGCATGGGCTTCGACGTGACCCTGCTCGACCGCGACATCAACAAGCTGCGCGAGGCCGACAAGGTCTTCGGCACCAAGGTCAAGGCCATCATGTCCAACTCCTTCGAGCTGGAGAAGGCCGTCCTGGACGCCGACCTCGTCATCGGCGCGGTGCTCATCCCGGGCGCCAAGGCCCCGAAGCTCGTCACCAACGAGCTGGTGTCGCGCATGAAGCCCGGAAGTGTCCTTGTCGACATCGCGATCGACCAGGGCGGCTGCTTCGAGGACTCCCGTGCCACGACGCACGCCGAGCCGACCTTCCGCATCCACAACTCGGTCTTCTACTGCGTCGCCAACATGCCGGGCGCGGTGCCGAACACCTCCACCAACGCCCTCACCAACGCCACGCTGCCGTACATCGTCTCCCTCGCCAACAACGGCTGGGTGGAGGCGCTGCGCCGCGACGCCGCGCTCGCCAAGGGGCTCAACACCCATGACGGCAAGGTCGTTTACAAGGAGGTCGCCGAGGCCCACGGCCTGGAGCACGTGGAGCTGGAGTCCCTGCTCGGCTGACCCCCGCGACCTGGCGTGTCGCCAAGTCACCAACGTGTGAAAGGCGATTCGTCAACACGCATCGTCAACACCGGACGCCCGGCCGGACCTTGCCCGACAAGGTTCGGCCGGATGTGTGTATGGTCACTTTGCGACTTGCGGTCAACTCGCCTCGAACGTAACCCTTCGACCGATTCGCACACCGGTGAAACCTGCTGTGCGACGCCCGTACGCCCTTGACAGAGGGATGTTTCATTGCCGACACATCCTGCCGGGTCCGGCGGATTGTGTTGCTGCGGACCGCCGACACGCCATAGAGTCGCCAACCGTCGGCATGGTGCCACGCTGACCTTGTCTAGAAGTTTCCTGGTCACCAAGGAGGTAAGACGACTTGTGAATGAGTCGACATTTACTCCCGGGGGTGGTCAACCAGGAATGCCGGTACGGGGCCAGGCCGGTTCCGCGGGATTCGAGGCTGTCGGCTCCGTCGCTGTGCGCACCTTCGCAGCCCACCAGACTCCGGGTCCGCAGACGGTCCGGACAGCACACCACAGCATGGATGGCCATCACGTGAACGCCAGGGCCGGCGACGGAAGTGGCGCGCCCCACAACCAATTCGCCGTCTACGACGAACTGCCCGAGGGGCACTTCTACGACCCCGACGCCGAGTACGAGCCCGATCCCGAGTACGCGGCCACGCTCGCGCCCGACGCGGCCCGCCAGCGCCGTGAGCGCATCGGTCCGACCGGACGCCCGCTGCCGTACTTCCCGATCCCCGGCCCGCTGACCGACCACGGCCCCGCGAAGATCATCGCGATGTGCAACCAGAAGGGCGGCGTCGGCAAGACCACGTCGACCATCAACCTGGGTGCCGCGCTCGCGGAGTACGGCCGGCGCGTGCTGCTCGTGGACTTCGACCCGCAGGGCGCGCTGTCGGTCGGTCTCGGCGTCAACCCCATGGAGCTCGACCTCACCGTCTACAACCTGCTCATGGAGCGGGGCATGTCGGCGGACGAGGTCCTGCTGAAGACGGCGGTCCCCAACATGGACCTGCTGCCCTCCAACATCGACCTGTCGGCCGCCGAGGTCCAGCTGGTCTCCGAGGTCGCGCGCGAGTCGACCCTGCAGCGGGCGCTCAAGCCGCTGATGGACGACTACGACTACATCGTGATCGACTGCCAGCCCTCGCTGGGCCTGCTCACGGTCAACGCGCTGACGGCCGCCCACAAGGTGATCGTTCCGCTGGAGTGCGAGTTCTTCGCGCTGCGCGGTGTGGCCCTGCTGACCGAGACCATCGAGAAGGTCCAGGAGCGGCTCAACCCCGACCTGGAGCTCGACGGCATCCTCGCCACGATGTACGACTCGCGCACGGTGCACAGCCGTGAGGTGCTCGCGCGCGTGGTCGAGGCGTTCGACGACCACGTCTACCACACGGTCATCGGCCGCACGGTCCGCTTCCCGGAGACCACCGTCGCCGGTGAGCCGATCACCACGTACGCCTCCAACTCCGTCGGCGCCGCCGCCTACCGCCAGCTCGCCAGGGAGGTGCTCGCCCGGTGTCACGCCGAGTGAGTCTGCCCGGGGCCGACGAACTGTTCCGTACGACAGGGGGGATGGCGCTCCAGCCGTCCACGCCCCGGCGCGGGGCCAACGGCGAGGCCCGGGTGCCGGCTCCCGCGGGGGAGAGGGACGGCGTGGCCGCCGAGGACGCGCCGCCGTCGGTGCCCGTCCAGGGTGGTGACGGAGAGGGCGCGGAGCACGCCGCGGCGGACGCGGACGCCGAGACCGCCGAGTCCCGCACCCGGCCGTCCCGGCGCCAGGCGCCGCCCGAGGGTTCGGCCGCCGCCGACGCCTCCGCGGCCGCGCAGCCGCGCAAGCGCGGGCGGGCGGCGAACCGGCGGCCCAGCGGGCGCGAACGGCACGACGAGAAGATCACGGTGTACGTGTCCGCCGAGGAACTGATGGACCTCGAACACGCGCGACTGGTCCTGCGGGGCGAGCACGGCCTCGCCGTGGACCGCGGCCGTATCGTCCGCGAGGCGG